>Ga0180437_10000453_pt1 | contig 79273 bp, 53 predicted proteins | sample SS_ome_4_FD_132410 | JGI IMG/M metagenome (GOLD analysis project Ga0180437, IMG submission 132410) | Hypersaline lake sediment archaeal communities from the Salton Sea, California, USA - SS_3_D_1 metaG | ecosystem: Environmental > Aquatic > Non-marine Saline and Alkaline > Hypersaline >...
CAAATCGTTACACCATTCGTGCAGGTCGGAACTTACCCGACAAGGAATTTCGCTACCTTAGGACCGTTATAGTTACGGCCGCCATTCACTGGGGCTTCAGTTTAGAGCTGCAAGAGGCCGAAACCTCCATGACTCCGCCCTTTAACCTTCCAGCATTGGGCAGGTGTCAGTCCCTATACGTCGTCTTGCGACTTAGCAGAGACCTGTGTTTTTAGTAAACAGTCGCCCAGGCCGATTCTCTGCGGCCCTGACAGGCTTTTGAACGCTAGTCTCTATACCTATCAAGGCACCCCTTCTCCCGAAGTTACGGGGTCATTTTGCCTAGTTCCTTGACTGGAAATCACTCGAGCGCCTTAGGATTCTCTCCTCGCCTACCTGTGTCGGTTTGCGGTACGGTCACCAGATGAATTCGCTACGAGGCTTTTCTCGGCAGTGTGTTTAGGGCCAGTTTATGGGCCGAAGCCCTCCCCATCGCCTCTCGGGGTTAAGGCTCTCCGGATTTGCCTGGAGAACCCCCCTACCGGCTTAGACCAGCACTTCCAATCGCTGGATGGCCTTCACTCCTGCGTCCCCCCTTCGCGTCTTGATCACACATCCGGTGGTACAGGAATATTAACCTGTTACCCATCGCCTACGCTTCGCAGCCTCGGCTTAGGGACCGACTAACCCTGAGCGGATTAACCTTCCTCAGGAAACCTTAGGCTTTCGGCGAGCAGGTTTCTCACCTGCTTTATCGCTACTCATACCGGCATAATCTCTTCTGTACGGTCCAGCAGCACGGCCATACGGCCTACCTCACGGCCCGCCTTCTACCCATACAGAATGCTCCCCTACCGATCTGGTATACAGAGAACCCGAAAGAACCCCATATACCTGATCCCACAGCTTCGGTGATGGACTTGAGTCCCGATCATTGTCGGCGCAAGACCGCTTGACCAGTGAGCAATTACGCACTCTTTAAATGAATGGCTGCTTCTAAGCCAACATCCTGGCTGTCTGTGCGTTCTCACATCCTTTATCACTTAGTCCATACTTGGGGACCTTAGCTTGTGATCTGGGTTGTTTCCCTCTCGGGGACGGAGCTTATCCCTCGCCCCCTTACTCCCGTGGTAAGAGCTATCGGCATTCGGAGTTTGTCTGGAATCGGTAAGCTGGTAGGCCCCCTAGCCCAAACAGTGCTCTACCTCCGATAGTCAATCCACGAGGCTTGACCTAAATCAATTTCGGGGAGAACCAGCTATCTCCAGGCTTGATTAGCCTTTCACTCCTACCCACAGCTCATCGCCCAACTTTTCAACGTTGGTGCGTTCGGACCTCCACGTACTTGTACGTACGCTTCATCCTGGCCATGGGTAGATCGCCTGGCTTCGGGTCTGCCACACGTGACTCATCGCCCGTTTAAGACTCGCTTTCGCTGCGGCTCCGCGCCTGAGGCGCTTAACCTCGCCACGTACAAGCAACTCGCCGGTTCATTATGCAAAAGGCACGCGGTCAGTATCACATCCAACCCGAAGGTACGGATGGTCAACCTCCCACTGCTTGTAGGCATACGGTTTCAGGTTCTATTTCACTCCCCGCCAGGGGGTCTTTTCACCTTTCCTTCACAGTACTGGTTCACTATCGGTCGTCTGTTAGTACTTAGCCTTAGGAGGTGGTCCTCCCGGATTCCTACAGGATTTCCCGTGTCCCGCAGTACTTGGGAACCCGATTGTAAGGAGTCTTCGACCCTTTCGCCTACGGGGCTATCACCCGCTTTGGCTGAGCTTTCCAGAACATTCGGCTAGGATGAAGATTGGTAACTCCTCGGGCGACATGCACGTCCCCCGAATCGAGCCCCACGACCCCGGCTGCACAACGCGTGCATGCTTTAACGTGCAGACCGGTTTAGGCTGGTCCCCTTTCGCTCGCCGCTACTGAGGGAGTCGCTTTTGCTTTCTATTCCTGGGGTTACTTAGATGTTTCAGTTCACCCCGTTCGCTTCGGGAAGCCTATGTGTTCAGCAACCCGATGACGAGACATTACTCCCGCCAGGTTTCCCCATTCGGAAATCCCCGGATCTACAGTTGTTTGCACCTCCCCGGGGCTTATCGCAGCTTACCACGTCCTTCATCGCCTTCAGACGCCAAGGCATCCACCATATGCCCTTACTAGCTTGACCAAAATACCTAAGCTAGCGTAGATCGTAATCCTACTAGCGTTCTAAAGATGCTTGCTTCTTTATCCCCTATGCAGTTGTCAAAGAGCGATTTATCTCCGACCGGCATGGGCCGGCTGAAGTCGCTTGTATTCTGGTGGAGATAACCGGGATCGAACCGGTAACCTCCGGCTTGCAAAGCCGGCGCTCTCCCAATTGAGCTATATCCCCGAAAGCGCATCAAAAAGAGAGCCGCCAGCTGGAGCAAACTCTCCCTTTGCTGGTGGGCCTAGGAAGACTTGAACTTCCGACCTCACGCTTATCAGGCGTGCGCTCTAACCACCTGAGCTATAGGCCCCGCTGGGTTTTGAACCCACCAGTTATACTTAGATAGCGCACACAGGTCGCTCGGTAAGAGTATCGACCTGGAAGTGAGTGGTAATACCACTACTCCTTAGAAAGGAGGTGATCCAGCCGCACCTTCCGATACGGCTACCTTGTTACGACTTAGCCCCAATTACCAGATTTACCTTCGACGCCTCCCTCTCCGAAGAGTTGGGACGGCGGCTTCGGGTACTCCCGGCTTTCGTGGCTTGACGGGCGGTGTGTACAAGGCCCGGGAACGTATTCACCGCAGCCTGCTGATCTGCGATTACTAGCGATTCCAACTTCACGGAGTCGAGTTGCAGACTCCGATCCGAACTGAGGCTGGCTTTTTGAGATTGGCTCCACCTCGCGGTCTTGCAACCCTCTGTACCAGCCATTGTAGCACGTGTGTAGCCCCAGACGTAAGGACCATGAGGACTTGACGTCATCCCCACCTTCCTCCGGTTTATCACCGGCAGTCCCCCTAGAGTGCCCGGCCGAACCGATGGCAACTAAGGGCAAGGGTTGCGCTCGTTGCGGGACTTAACCCAACACCTCACGGCACGAGCTGACGACAGCCATGCAGCACCTGTGCAACCGCTCCGAAGAGAGGGTGTGTTTCCACACCTGTCGGAAACATGTCAAGCCTGGGTAAGGTTCTTCGCGTTGCATCGAATTGAACCACATGCTCCACCGCTTGTGCGGGCCCCCGTCAATTCCTTTGAGTTTCAGCCTTGCGGCCGTACTCCCCAGGCGGGGCACTTAATGCGTTAGCTTCGGCACAGAAGGGGTCGATACCTCCTACACCTAGTGCCCAACGTTTACGGCCAGGACTACCGGGGTATCTAATCCCGTTCGCTCCCCTGGCTTTCGCGCCTCAGCGTCAGTACATGGCCAGAGAGTCGCCTTCGCCACTGGTGTTCTTCCTGATATCTACGCATTTCACCGCTACACCAGGAATTCCACTCTCCTCTCCATGACTCAAGCCTTCCAGTTTCAAACGCAAGTTTCCGGTTGAGCCGAAAGATTTCACGTCTGACTTAAAAGACCGCCTACGCGCCCTTTACGCCCAGTAATTCCGAACAACGCTTGCTCCCTCCGTATTACCGCGGCTGCTGGCACGGAGTTGGCCGGAGCTTCCTCTTAGGGTACCGTCAAACCACGGTGCTATTAACACCGTAGCTGTTCTTCCCCTATGACAGGGCTTTACAACCCGAAGGCCTTCATCACCCACGCGGCGTCGCTTGGTCAGGGTTTCCCCCATTGCCAAAGCCTCTCGACTGCTGCCTCCCGAAGGAGTCTGGGCCGTATCTCAATCCCAGTGTGGCTGACCATCCTCTCAGACCAGCTACCCATCAGAGCCATGGTGAGCCGTTACCTCACCATCAAGCTAATGGGACGCGGGACCATCCTAAAGCGACAGCTTACAAGTAGAGGCTGCCTTTAATCACGTGCACTTGTGTGCTCGTGGCCACATTCGGTATTAGCACCCCGTTAGGAATGTTATCCCCAACTTTAGGGCAGGTTTCCCACGCGCTACTCACCCGTTCGCCACTCTACTGGGGACCTTCCCTCATCCGAAGATTTGTTCTAGTCCCGTTCGCGTTCGACTTGCATGCCTAATCCACGCCGCCAGCGTTCGTTCTGAGCCAGGATCAAACTCTCCGTTGTCGGAATATCTTCGAACAGTCCCGAAGGACCGCTCTTTACTAATTTGACAAGGACTCTTACACAAAGCAGGCCTATGTGCGCTATTCTTTTTTCAAAGAGCTCTGGATATAGAGAAGGGTGACACTACCCCTTAAGCCGACGTAGACTAAGTAAAACCCCGGTATATGTCAAGAACTTTCTTAATTGACTATACTTAGGACTGTCACGTCCGGCTCATAATGTAGCACCGGCGCGGCAGCCTGTCAAGGCCTATTTGCCTTTTTTAACAGAATTTTCTTAAATTCCCTGCCGAGGCTCAGAAGCAGGGGCTCTTCGGCCCCCACGGGAACCTCCAAATCCACGTCCGTGACCTTCTCCTGGTCTATCCTCACCGCGCCCGCTTTGATCTTGCGGCGGGCTTCCCCCCCGCTCCTGGCCAGGCCGGTCTCCCGGAGGAGGTTCACGATCCATATCTTGTCCCCGGCAACCTCGAGCGTGACTTCCTCGACCTGATCGAGGTCGGTCGTGCCCCTGAGTTTGCCGAAGCGTTTTTCAAACTCGAGCGCGGCAGTCTCGGCGGCGCTCTGGCCGTGATAAATGCGCACGATCTCGCTGGCCAGGCGGGCCTTAATGTTCTTCGGGTTCTCCACCCCCGCCTTGAGAGCTTTCTCGACTTCGCCGAGACCGGCCCCGTCTATCTCGGTGGCGAGCTCGAAATAGTGAAGAATGAGGTCGTCCGGTATGGACATGACCTTGCCGTACATGTCCACCGGCTCGTCGGTTATGCCGATGTAATTCCCCAGCGACTTGGACATGCGGTCTTTGCCCGATATGCCCTCTAAGATGGCCACCGTGACGGCGACCTGCGGCTCCTGGCCGCGGCTCTGCTGCATCTGCCGTCCGAGGAGCAGATTGAACTTCTGCTCGGTGCCGCCGAGCTCGACGTCGGCCTCGATGGCGACCGAGTCGTAGGCCTGCATGATGGGATACATGAGCTCGTGAAGGCCGATGGGCGCCTGGTCCTTGAAGCGCTTCTCGAAGTCGTCGCGCTCTAAGATGCGGGCCACCGTGGTGAGCCCCGTAAGGTTGAGGCAGTCGAGGAAAGTCATCTTACTGAACCACTCGCCGTTATGGCGGATCTCGGACTTCTCCGCATCCACGATGCGTGAGAACTGCTCGAGATAAGTCCTGGCGTTTTGCTTAACCTCTTCTTCGGAGAGGCGCGGGCGGGTCTTGCTCCTGCCGCTGGGGTCTCCTATGAGGGCCGTGTAGTCGCCGATTATGAGGACCACCGTGTGGCCCAGGTTCTGGAAGTCGCGGAGCTTGCGTATTCCCACCGCATGGCCCAGGTGAATGTCGGGCGCGGTGGGGTCGAAGCCCTGCTTGACTCTCAGGGGCTTTCCCGTCTCTAAAGACTTCTTGATCTTGGCGGCGAGCTCTTCTTCGGAGATTATCTCAGTGGTGCCCCGCCTTATGATGTCGAGCTGATGCTCAACTTCCTTCGCGATGTCTGAACTCAAGGGATCCTCCCGGTTAGAAAGCAAGGTAACACGCCGGCCACCGCCGGTCAAGCCCCTTGGGGTCAGGTCTTGAAATGCACATGCTCCTGGGGCCGGGCCCTGGAGTCCCCGAGGGGCGGAGGCCGGCTCACGCCACAACTGCGTGCGCCCTAACGCCCCGGGCGCGCCCGGCGTTTTTGTGTGGGCAGAGCCGGGCCGCCGGCGTCTAATCCCCCGGGAAGCGGAAGAGGAGCGGGGAACGATATGGCGCCCGGGCCGGTACAAGGAGATAAGACAATGAGATTGCCCCCGGACCTCGCAGCGGCAGCAAGGAGCCAAGTTGGCGCCGCAAGAGGGGCGGATAACGCAAACGCCGCTGACGCGGTCCGGGGGATGAGAAAGCGCCCTTCCTTAGAGGCCCGGGCGCCAAACATCCGACTGTGCATTTCAAGACCTGACCCCGTCAGGTTGTGCATTTTGAGACCTGACCCCATATGGGACCCCTTCAGACTTGAAGTGGGCCGGATTATGATATACATTCCGTCTGAAGGGGCGAACAAGGAGGTTGTGTATTGAGAAGGAAAACGGTTGCCGTTGCGATCGCAGCCTGTTTCGTGGTGGTCGGGGGCATCGTCCTGTATTCCTACTTCTCGCGCGACCTCCCCTCCACCGACGATCTCATGGACGTTAAGCCCTGGATCCGCACGGTGCTTTACGACATAAACGGCAAGCCCATAAAGTCTTTCTACGAGCAGGACCGCGTCATAGTCTCCCTGGATGAGGTCCCCCAGCATGTCATAAACGCTTTCATCGCAGTCGAGGACAGGAGGTTCTACCAGCACTGGGGCCTCAATATGCTGGCCATAGGAAAGGCGCTTTACGAGGATATAGTGGCCAGGCGTATCGTCCGCGGGGCGAGCACCATCACGCAGCAGCTCGCCCGGAATCTCTTCCTCACCCAGGAACAGACGCTTACGCGCAAGATCAAGGAAGCCATAGTCGCCGTCAGGATCGAACGCCATTACACCAAGGATGAGATTCTTCAGATGTATCTCAACCAGATATACTTCGGCGACGGCGCCTACGGTGTGGAGGCAGCCGCGCGGCACCTGTTCGGCAAGCCGGCGAGCGACCTCACCCTGGCCGAGTCGGCGCTGCTCGCGGGGCTCCCCCGCAATCCCTACGCCTACTCTCCGCGGAGACACTTCGACGTCGCCAAGAAGCGCCAGGCCATAGTCCTCCGGTCCATGAACGAGATGGGCATGATAACCGCTGCCGAGGCCGCCGAGGCAAAGGCCGACACCATAGTCCTCGTCGAACGCGAGAAGGCCGAGCCGGGCGCCTATTTCGCCGAGCACGTCCGGCGCAAGCTCGAGCATGACTACGGCGCCAGCGCGATATACCGGGAGGGCCTCCGCGTCTACACCACTCTGAACCTCGACATGCAGATAGCCGCCGAAAAGGCCGTGGAAGATCACCTGCGCCGCCTGGAAGGCGCATTCGACTACGTCGTTCGCGACACGATGGGCATCGAGGCCACCCCCGATGATGCCGTCCAGACCGATTACATACAGGGTGCGCTCATTGCCATCGACCCATCCACCGGCTACGTGCTCGCGATGGTGGGGGGACGCGACTACATCGAGAGCAACTGGAACCGGGCCACCCAGTCACTGCGCCAGCCGGGTTCGGCTTTCAAGGTATTCGTCTACACGGCGGCCATAGACAACGGCTACACGCCGGCTGACATAATTATGGACGATCCCATGGTGGTGGATATGCCAGACGGCAGCCAGTGGCGGCCCAAGAACTACAAGGACAAGTACTTCGGGCCGGTCTCGCTGCGCTACGCCCTGGCCAAGTCCATCAATATTCCGGCGATTAAGCTCGCCGACCGCCTCGGCCAGCAGACGGTGGTGGACTACTCCCAGCGCATGGGCATATCGAGCCGCCTGCGCCCCTACCGGTCGATCGCGCTGGGCTCCTTCGAGGTCACCCTCCTCGAACTCACCTCCGCCATCGGGGTGCTCGCGGCCTCAGGCATAAGGGCCGAGCCCATGACCATCATAAGGATAGAGACGCGCGACGGCGAGGTGCTCGAGCGGAACAACCCCGTGAAGACCGAGGTGCTGAACGCCCAGACGGCTTATGTCGTCACCGACATGCTCGAGAGCGTGGTCGACTATGGGACTGGGGCTTCGGTCAAATGGAGGGGGCTTACCAACACCGTGGCCGGCAAGACCGGCACCACGGACGAATACACCGACGCCTGGTTTGTGGGCTATTCGCCCGACATAGTAGCCGGCGTATGGGTTGGCTTCGACGCCAAGCAGACAATGGGCGAGGGCCAGGAAGGCGCGCGCGTGGCGCTGCCGATTTGGGTCAACTTCATGAAGACCGCACTCGAGGCCTATCCGGACAGGCCGTTTCCGACGCCGCATGGCATAGTGGTGCGGGAAGTATGTGAAGAGACGGGGCTCCTGGCCACGGCGAACTGCCCCAGTCCCCATGCGGAGGTTTTCGTGAGCGGGACCGAGCCCTTGAGGATGTGCAACAAGCACTACGAAAGGTCAGTCTTCGACCAGGCGGATCTTCTCGATTCTACCAGCGTGCACACGCCCGAGTACCACTGACCGCGGCCTCGCGCGCGCGGAGCCTATCTCGATGACCTCTTCCAGAAGTCCGGCGCAGCGCCTGCCGCGCGAGCGGCTGGAGGCATGAATGACGGCGACCGTCTCTCCCCTGGCGACCTTGGCTCCGGTCTTCTTCAGAAACTCTATCCCCACCGCGTGGTCCACGTCGTCTTCCTTGCGGAGGCGTCCAGCCCCCAGGAGCGTGGCTATCCTTCCGACTTCCAGCGCGTCAATGCCCTTTATGTAGCCGCGCCGCCGGGCTACCGCGTTCAAGTGATACCGCGCCCGCGGGAGCCGGTCGGGATCGTCGATGGCGCGGGTGTCGCCGCCCTGGGCACGCACCATCTGCTTGAGTTTCTCAAAGCCCTTGCCGCCCAGAAGCGCGCTACGTAGGAGCGTCTGCGCCTCTCCACGCGTCTTGGCCTTGCCCGCCAGGAGCACCATCTCGGCGCCCAGCGCGAAGGTCACGTCAAGGAGATCCCCCACATGCTTGCCCTTGAGAACCTGGATGGACTCCCTCACCTCAAGGGCATTGCCGACGGTACTCCCCAGCGGTTCGTCCATGCGGGTCACAACCGAGACGACCTTCTTGCCCATCATGGCGGCCACCCTGGACAGCATTACAGAGAGAGACCTGGCATCGGCCAGCGTCTCCATGAAGGCGCCCTTGCCGCACTTGATGTCGAAGACGACCGCATCCGCGCCCGAGGCTATCTTCTTGCTCAGTATGCTGCCCACGATAAGGGGCTGGCACCTGATGGTGGAAGTCACGTCACGCACTGCGTAGAACTTGCGGTCAGCCGGAGCGATGCGGCCCGACTGGCCTATGATCGATATGCCCACGTCCTTCACAACGCGCTCGAACCTGGCGGGCGTAAGGGCCGTCTTGAAGCCCGGGATGGCCTCCAGCTTGTCCAGCGTACCCCCCGTATGGCCGAGGCCCCTGCCCGACACCATGGGCACCTTAACGCCTACCGCCGCCACCAGCGGACCCACGATGAGCGATATCTTATCCCCCACCCCTCCGGTCGAATGCTTGTCCACGCGGATTCCCCTGACGCTCTTGAGCCTCAGCACTTCGCCCGAGTCGACCATTGCCTCTGTGAGGTCGCGCGTCTCCTTGAGATTCATGCCGCGGAAATATATGGCCATGAGAAGCGCCGAGAGCTGGTAATCGGGCACGCGCCCGGAGGTGGTATTTGCGACGAACCAGCGGATCTCGTCCGTGGAGAGGCGCCCGCCGGCCTGCTTCCTGGCGATTATATCAACGGGTGAGTATTCGAGATGTTTCATCTTCCGTCGCTATCTGTGCGCAGGACGCGCGCCGGTCAGGCAAGGGTCAGGCGCCGACCGCGCCCGCGATCAGGCGCTCACGATCTTGACGCTGGCGCTCGCCCCTATTCTGGAGGCGCCCGCCGCGATCATCTGCTCCGCGGCCTCGGTGTCCCTTATGCCGCCCGAAGCCTTAACTCCCATTTCGGCTCCCACAACGCTGCGCATGAGCCTGACATCTTCCACGGTGGCGCCGCCCGGGCCGAAGCCCGTCGAGGTCTTGACGAAGTCCACGCCGACTTTTTTCGCTATCTCACAAGCTTTCACCTTTTCCTCATCGGTGAGCAGCGCCGTCTCTATGATCACCTTGAGCACAACGTTGCGTCCGCAGGCCTCGCGCACGGCCGACATGTCATCCTCCACCAGCTTGTAGTCGCCCGACTTCATGGCGCCCACGTTCATCACCATATCGATTTCACGCGCGCCGTCGAGCACCGCCCTTCGCGCCTCGTATGCCTTTATTTCCCTCTTAGAGGCCCCCAGTGGGAATCCGACGACCGAACACGTTATGACACCCGTCCCTTCAAGCAAACTCGCCGCCTGCTTCACGTAAGCCGGATTCACGCATACGGAGGCGAAATTGAGCTCGCGGGCCTCGCAACACAGTTGCGCAACCTGGGCCTGGGTGGCGTCCGGCTTAAGCAGGGTATGGTCGATCAGGGGGGCGATGTCCTTGCGTACATTGGTTACGCCCGGCGTACACGAGATCCTGGTCGCGCCGGCGTCCTTGATCTTGCCCACGACCTCGGGCACCTTGTCGGCGCATTGCCCGCACAGCACGCATACGGCGCATTCGCCCTCTCCCTCCGTGAGCCGCCGTTCGTCGCCCAGTTTCTTGAGCACCTGCTGGACGACTTCCTCGACTATTCTCTCAAAATCTTGTGTCAAGGCCTTCCCTCTCCAGCCTGGCTATCTTATCCACGCGTTTCTGGTGGCGGCCGCCCTCGAAGGGCGTCTCCAGCCAGATGCGGACCATGCGGCGGGCGAGCCCGCGGTTGACAAAGGATGAGCCGAGAACCAGCACATTGGCGTCATTGTGGAGCCTGCTCGACCTGGCCGCCTCGACGTCATAGCATGTACCGGCCCTTATGCCCTTTATCTTATTGGCGGCAATGGCCGAGCCCACCCCCACCATGTCTATGAGAACGCCGCGGTCGCAGAGGCCCCGGGCCACCTTCTCCGCGACGGCGAGCGCTATGTCAGGATAGTCCCTGGGCTCGCCTTCCTTCATGCCGCAGTCAACCACGGAATGGCCGAGTTCGGCCATGTACTCTGTGAGCTGGGTCTTGAGCGTGAATCCCCTGTGGTCCGAGCCTATGGCCACCTTGAGCGGGGAAGCCCCGCCGCCCGGCACTCGCTCCTCAGGCCTCCGGGCCGGCGCCTCGAGGCGCACGGTCTCCTTCTCCCCGAGCACTTGCTTTACCTTCTCTGCCACCCGCCTAGTGATATCCTCATCCATTATCTACGCGCCTCTATCTATACGCCTCAATGACCACGACTCTATCAATGCGACTCCTGCCTACGTTACTCCCGTCTATGCGCCTCTGTCTATGCGACTCAACCTGAGGGCCTCCCGGCGATTAGCGACGCGCCCCCCTCATTCCCAGGTGAAGGGCCTGGGCAGGAGGTCCGCGAATGCATGTGTCTCGAACGTTCCGTCCGGCCTTCCCACGACCACCTCATTGACGCCGAACTCCTCCATCACCTGCAGACATGCCCCGCATGGAAGCGGCACGCGCTTCCCGTCGGCGACGATCGCCACCTTGACTATATTCCTCTCCCCCGCTGCCACGGCCGCGAATATGGCGTTCCGCTCGGCGCATACTGTGAGGCCGTAGGATCGGTTCTCGACATTGGCGCCGGTGTAGACCTTGCCGCTCGCCGCCAGCGCCGCCGCGCCCACATGGTACTCGGAATAGGGGGCGTAGGCCCTGGCCCTGGCCTCTATCGCCTTCTCCAGGAGCTCCTTATCCGTCATTGTCTGACTCCCCGACCGGGCCCCGAGAGGCTGCGATCTCGCTCAGAAAGCTCTTCCCGGCCTTAAGCGCGATGCCGAAGTTCTCCGCTATTGTCGCGCCCAGGTCGGCGAAGGACGCGCGCACGCCCAGGTCGACGCCGGGCCTCACCCCGGCGCCATATGCCAGCACCGGCACCTGCTCGCGCGAGTGATCGGTGCTCGGCGTCGTCGGGTCATTGCCATGATCGGCCGTTATGAAGAGCACATCGTCATCGCGCATGGCCGACATGATCTCGGGCAACCTCCTGTCGAATTCCCTGAGGCCCCGATAGAAACCCTCGACATCGTTCCTGTGCCCCCAGAGCATATCAAAATCCACGAGATTGGCAAATAGAAGTCCTGTCTGGTCCCCCCCAAGAAGCGAGATGACCGAGTCGGTGACGTCCTTGTTGGTGGGCGCCTTCACCGACTCCGTGACCCCGCGGCTTGCGAAAAGATAACACACCTTGCCCGCCGTGACCACATCATAGCCGGCCTCGCTCATCAGGTCGAGAAGGGTTCTGTCGATGGGCTCGAGAGAGAAGTCCTTGCGGCGGGTGGTGCGCGTATAATTCCCGCTCGAACCCACAAAGGGCCGGGCTATCACGCGTCCCACGGCATGCTTGCCCGCCAGGATCTTTCTCGCCTTCCGACACATATCGTAGAGCTCTTCGACGGGTATCACGTCTTCATGTGCCGCTATCTGGAACACGCTGTCGGCGGAGGTATAGACGATTGGCTTTCCCGTCCTTACATGCTCGTCGCCCAGGTCCTGTATGATGACTGTGCCCGAGGCCGCGTAGTTGCCCAGCGTGCCCCTCCCGATGGCTTTCTCGAAGGCCTGCATCACCTCGGGCGGGAAACCGTCCGGATAGGTGGGGAACGGAGTTTTGAGCTGGACGCCTGTCATCTCCCAGTGCCCCGACGTGGAGTCTTTGCCCGGCGAGGCCTCCCGCATGACGCCGTACGCTCCCAGGGGTTCGGCGGCCGGGGGCATGCCCTCCAGAGGGGCGATATTGCCGAGCCCGAGGCTTGCGAGGTTGGACAGATCGAACCCGCCCACGGCGCGGGCCAGGTTGCCGAGGGTATTGCTTCCGGCGTCCCCGTAGAGGTCCGCGTCCGGCAGGGCCCCGATTCCGACGCCGTCGAGAATAATGAGGAGGGCCCGCTTAAACACGAGGTTCACTACTTCTTCTTCGCTTTCTTGGCGGTCTTCTTCGCGGCCTTCTTGGCGGTCTTCCTGGCGGCTTTCCCGGCGGTCTTTTTTGCAGTTTTCCTGGCCGCCTTACCGGTGGCCTTCTTGGCCTTGGCCGCCTTGGCGGCTTTCTTTCCGGCCTTCTTTCCCTTTGCCGCCTTGCCGGACTTCTTCTCCTCTTCCTCCTCTGACTCTTCCTCCTCCGGGGGAGGTATGACAATAGTGAGATTGGCGTAGCGCATCACTATCTTTTTCTGACCCCACTTCTCGAAGGAGATGACGGCGACCGTGTCTTCGCCGTACGGATAAAGGTCGAGGATGTCGCCCTCGCCCAGCTTCGAGTGGCTGACTCTGTCGCCAACCTTGAAATCCGACTTCACAACACTCATCTCGTCTCCCCTCGTCTCACAGCGATATCTGTTGCCTCGGCAGTCTCTCGCCTATGAGGGTCATCGCCCCGAGGATCTTGCCGTCCTCTATATAGACCCGTGGGACTCGCTTGCCGATGCTGCATGTCACCTCATAGGGTATGGTCTGGCACGCCGCGGCAACCTCATAAACGCTTATTTCGCTGTCGCCCTGCTTACCGAATATCACGACCTCGTCGCCGACATCCACTTCGACCGACGAGGCGTCAATCAGAGTAACGTCCATGGTTACTCGGCCCACTATGGGCAGGTGCTTGCCGCGCACGAGGAAACTCCCCCGGTCCGAAAGCGCGCGCGAGAGGCCGTGGCCGTAGCCCACCGCGACCGAAGCTATGCGCGTGTCTTTATCCAGCCGGTGGGTCCTGCCGTAGCTCACCGTGCTCCCGGCCCTGGCGACCTTCACGTTGACTACGCGCGACTTGAGGCTCATAACCGGCCTTATGCCCCTGCCGTCAATGCCCTCGCGCGGGAACATGCCGTATATCATCCCGCCGGGGCGCACCATGTTGAGATGGCTCCTGCCGAACTCAACGATGGCCGCGCTGTTGGCCGTATGTACCAGTGGGAAAGTGACGCCGTCGGCGGCGAGGCGGTCGAGAATCTCCGCGAAGGCCTCGACCTGGCCCACCGTGAAATCGCGGTCCTCCGAGTATGTGGCCGGGAAATGGGTGTAGACCCCCTCCACTTCCACCGAGGGCAGGCTGCTCGCCCGCTTGAGGAAATCATAGGCGTCCTCGGCGTTCACGCCCCCCCTCGTCATGCCCGTGTCCACCTCGACATGGATCTTGGCCGGATGCGAGAAATGCTCGGCGGTTCTCGAGAGGGCCTCTGCGAAGGCCATGTCGGAGACGGTCGGGATGAGACCGTGCTCGAGTATCTCGTGTATCTCGGACTTGAGGGACGGGCTCAATATGACAATGGGCACCCTGACGTCATTGTTCCTGAGCTCGATGCCCTCATGCAGCGTGGCGACGCCCAGCACATCGACGCCGGCGCTCACCGCGGCCCTCGCGACAAAGCGGGAACCGTGGCCGTAGGCGTCTGCCTTGATGGTGAGGAGGATTTTTATGTCCTTGCCCACAATCTCGCGGGTCTTCCGGACATTGCTCTTGAGGGCGCTGATATTAATCTCGGCCCAGGTCGGATATTCCATTAAGAACTGCTCCCCTCCGTGTCAGCCGCAGGACGGAATATATCATGGATACACTCCGCCGCCACGGATAACAACGCTATCGAAACATATGCTCGTCTCAATTGCAAGCCCCTTTTCTACTGTTCTGGACGTTTGCGGGCGCGTATTGCCTGCACCTCCAAAGGAGATGCGGCCCGCGGCCCGTGGTGGGCGTCTCTGCAGGCGGCTTCTGGGGAGCACCTCCTGGCGGACGGCGCCCTGCCCCGTTTTGACTTGTTAAAGGCGGCCCCGGGCCATTATGATTAGGGGCGATTACGGAGGTCCTTATGTCGGAGCGTTTCAAAAGGCTGTCGGAACTCGTCGAGTTTCTAAGAAGCGATAAAGGCTGCCCATGGGACAGGGACCAGACCATGGACTCCTTGAAGCCGCATCTCCTGGAGGAGATGCACGAGACCGTTGAGGCCATAGAGGACGGCGATATCGGCAGGATACGCGAGGAGCTGGGGGATGTCCTCTTCCTCATTCTCTTCACGGCGCGCATAGCCGAGGAGGATGGCCAGTTCTCCATCGAGGACGTGCTCGAGGAATGCTACGCCAAGATGAAGAGCCGGCACCCGCATGTCTTTGAGGCCAAGGAGGATATGGAGGCCGAAGAGGTCCTTGACCGGTGGGAGCAGGCCAAGAAGAAAGAGAAGAAAGAAGGCGAATCGGTGCTCTCGGGCGTGCCGCGTTCGCTGCCCGCGCTCATAAAAGCGCAGCGCGTGCAGCAGCGCGCCGCTAGCCTGGGGTTCGACTGGGACAATATCGACGACGTCTTCGCCAAGATCAAGGAGGAGATCGGCGAGTTCGAGGCCGAGCACGAGGCCGGCGATAAGGCCCGCCTTACCGACGAGCTCGGCGACATTCTCTTCGCCATCGTGAACGTCTCGCGCTTCCTCGGCATAAGGGCCGAAGACGCCCTCAACGGCACCATCGACAAGTTCAAGCGGCGCTTCGCCAATGTGGAGAAGGAGATCTCGCGGCGCGGCAGCATGACGCTGGCCGAGATGGACGAGATCTGGGAAGCGTCCAAGAAGAAATAACCCCGGGGTCAAACCCTGGGGTCAGGTCTTGAAATGCACAAAGTCCCGGGGTCAGATCTTAAAATGCACATGCTGCGGGCCGACCAAACGCAAAGCCCAGGGCCACGGCTTAAAACTACCGCTCAGGCCCTGCCCCACCTCCCACCGCTGCTTTCTTAGTACTTCCCCGCTACATAGTCGGCAATGATGTCCCTGTGATCGAAGGCGACGTCCTCCGGAAGATCGTCGGTTGCGAAGCCCCGGGCCTCCTTGGCATCATCTGCTCCCACCGGAGTCCCGCCGGCCCTCGCCACGAATACCGTGGACATCATGTGGCCGCGGGGGTCACGCGACGGGTCGGAGTAGACGTGGAACTGGCGGACCAGGCTGATATCAAGCCCGGTCTCCTCTCTGGCCTCCCTCACCGCCGCCTCCTCCACCGTCTCGCCGTAGTCCACGAAGCCCCCGGGCAGCGCCCAGCCATGGGGAGGGTTCTTGCGGTTCACCAGGACGATTCTGGGGGGCGTTTCCCCCTTGAGCTCTATGATGATGTCAACCGTGGGAAAAGGGTTCCTCTTAGGCCATTTATGGCCGCACTGGGGGCACACGTTCTTGCTGAACTCCAAACCTGTCTCCTTTAAGAGCAGAGGCCTGTCAGATTCATATCCCGGGACCGGGACCTATCCCGATCGATAGACCCGTTTCCTTCCGGCGCAAGAGCGCGGGGTTGTGCATTTGGAGACCTGACCCCAAATAGAAAGGGGGCGCATAAAGCGCCCCCTTCGGTGCTCACGCTCGTTCGGCTCTTACCACCTAGCCGATACTGAAATTCTATGATTATTGCCGAGTGCCGCTTCTTCTTTTTCCGTCACGTAAGTGTAGTCAAAGATGACGTAGGGTACAGCAATGCCGAGACCGGCGCAGTAGCCGCGCCTCTCGACATCATTGATACCGGCCCTGAAGAACGCGCTGTAGCCCGGATGGAATTCCATGCCGTACTCAGCGCCCAGATAGAGCTTGAGATTGTCGATATGCTGGGTCTTACCGATATCAAACCCGACCTTAAGACCTCCGTCCAGGGCATGGACCGCCGTACCGAAGCGCCAGTCCAGCGGGACGTCGGTGTCGCCGTACTGCGACCCGATGTCCCTGATCATGAGGGCGGCACAGACGTTGTCCGTCACCATGAGCTTGCCGCCGAGGTCGACTCCGAACCCGGTAGCGCTCGTTCCCAGAGTGTTCTGCGCCAGGATCTTGCCCGTGGCGCCGAACATAAAGCTGCCGGCCTCGATAGCGTAGGACAACATGATGGTGTTATCCGAGTAGGTGTCGGTACCAGTCCTCATGCCCGACTCGTCATAGAGCGGGACATCCTGCATGCCCGCGTTGATCCAGGCTATGCCGAGGGCACCCGTTCCGAGCCACTGAGCGTAGCCAATGTAGTTGAGGTTCCTGTCTACGGCCATGTTTGCCGCATAGCTGAAAGTCACCTCGATGTGCTCAACCTGCACCAACCCCGCGGGGTTGTAATAATTAGCCGTCGCGTCATCCGCAATGGCCGTAAAGGCCGTTCCGAAGCCCATGGCTCGAGCGCCTACCCCCATCCTAAGGTGTGGAGCGGAATGAGCGTCAGCACCAAAAGCCACAGCGGTATAGCAGACCAGAACGCACGCGACGGTGAAAGCAAGTAGAAGCTTCGACATTTCCCTTGACCTCCTCGTTGGGGGAAGATTTGTCATCATACTCTATATCCTCTCGGGAAGCGGGAGGGGGAGTTTCCCCCTCCCAATCCCTACTTGCCTATCTAATTACACCGATCTTGAAGTTTCTGGTCACTACTGCAGAACCATTGTCAAACGTTGCCGAACCGATGTAAACACCCGCACCTACCATGCGACCCGTATGATCCTGACCGCACCATTCCATGGTCCCGGTGCCGCTGGCGAATCCATCGTACAACGTCGCCACGTAATCGCCGGCGAAGTCGAAGATCTTCACCGTCAGGTCACCGGCTCCGTTCAGGTCGTAGGAGATGCTTCCGCACCCGTGCTCAGAGAAGTTGATCGGGTTCGGATAGAAGTGCGCATCGGCGATGCCGTAAGCGCTGGGATCACCATCGCCATCCGGATCATAGTAGATGTCGACGGTGTAACGTCTCCATATCGGCGTCGCATGGTTGCCCACGCAGTCGGCGATGCCGTGCTCCATGTAGTAGCACAGGCAGTCGTCACAATCGGTATCGCCGTCCTGGCACTCGTGCTCGCAGTCGTAAACGACCACGTCCACCGAGAGCCCGTGCGGATTACCTGCGTAGTAGATCTCGCCGAATTCGAGCAGGAGGATGCCCGACTCCTCGTCGTCGTCCTTCCACTTCAGCGAGCTCGGCTTGACCCAGCCCAGTCTCTCCTCCGCCTCAACGGGACCGTAGTAGCCGTCGTAGCAGCAGTCCCGGTCGACCCGCTCGACGATGTACATGTCGGCGCAGATCTTCCAGAGGTCGAGACCGGCCAGGTCGTCGCTGACCGCCAGTTCGATGACCGGGTGCGCATTGACCTTGTCACCCAGGAGTTCCACATGGGGCTTGCCGGCGTCGACCGTGAACTCCACGGTCTTGGTCTTCCGCTCGCCGATGCCGTTGAGCGCCACGAAGCGCATCGTGTAGGTGCCGCCCGGCAGGCCGTGCGTGAAGTCGTCGCCGTACTCGTTGTCCCAGTCGAACTCGAAGTCGTCGATATTCATCCAGAGGTCGTTGGAGACGTAATCATAGAAACCGACCCAGCCCCAGGCGGCCTGGCCGTCATCCCAGATAATCATGTTGTCGAGCACGGGATTATCGGCAGGACCTGAGATCGTGACCTTGATGTCATCGGGGTCGACACCGTGAATCTCGTCCTCGATGATGGTCACGAAGGTCGGATAGCGGCCCGTGTAGCCGTTGCAGAACGGCATGATGCGCGGATCCGCAATCCTGAAGCCTTCGGTGTGGACCACAGCGTAGAGATCCATGCACGACGCGTTGAACCACAGCTCGTTGCCTTCCGTGTCCTGCTGGACATTGAAGATGCCGCTGTATTCCCAGACGCGCGACGAGTGATTCCACCTGGCTACCCGGAGGTTGTCCTCGGAGCCGCCGGCGGGAATGTCGCTATCGCTGTAGGACATCTTGATGTGAGCGGTGTAGCCCTCATCGAAGCATGCCCAGCCGTCGTACAGGCTGTAGAGCATCACCGGCTGGCCTACCACCACGACCTCGTCCACCTGCGGCTGCGCCGCGGGCTCGGGGGTGTGGATCATCAGTATGCCGTCCGAGTAGTCGTGGGCGCCGGAAGGTATGTCGATTGACATGCCGTCCTGCGAGACATAGCCCTTTGTGCCCTCGGCGATGGTCGAACGATAGGTCCTCACCCTCTTCTCGAGGATGCCCACGCTGCCGTTATCCACATGGCTCGCCAGAATCGTGGCGTTGCCGTGGTAGCCGGCAGGCGTGATGGAGAACTCGTCGACCCAGATGGTCGGGTCGTCCGGATTCTCGGGATCCAGAAGGACCGCCGTCGGGGTATTGAACTTGTTGGGTATGTCGTTATCGAGCAGCACCACGAAAGTAGGCTCGTTGGTGCTGACCGCACCTACCCTGACGCTGGACGGGGCGTTGATGTTGCCCCAGCGCTCGAACTCGGTGACGTTGGGCGTCGCGCCCATTGTCATGACGCCGCCGGTGACCGTGGCTTCCATGTAAGGCGGAGCGTCGTCCTCGGAGCCGTCCGGATAGACCGCGATCGCCCTTACGAGGTAATCGCCGTCCGGCACGTTCTCGAGGTTGACGGGGACTCCGTAGACGCCCGTCACCATCGGAGTGTCGGTCTGGTCGAGCAGCGTCCACTCATACTCATCGCCGAACACCGGCACGTCGGCTATGTACTCAAACCTGACGTACTCGGCAGTCGTCGGGGCGGTCGCTACCAGCCAGCCGCTCACGTTGTCATAACCGGCGATCTGCGCCGTGCTCGGGCCAGGCGGCAGGATCTCGATCATGATGTACGGCAGCTCGAAGCAGAGCGACTCCGCGTCGTTGTTCACGTTGTCGAAGCCCTTGAGCCTCAGGTAGTACCGGCCCGGGACCGCGAAACTGGCGTCCCAGTTGAGCGTGTAGCTCGGACCGTCACCCATGATGAGGCCGCCAAGATTCGTCCAGACCATGCCGGTACCGCTCTCGGCCGCCATGAACATACCGTCGACCGGCGCGTACTGGAACTGAGCGCCGTGCATGCCGCTGCTCTCCTCCCAGTTCGCGAAGTCGCAGTTGGCGTCCGGAGCACCGTCAATGCAGGTGCCCGTAATCGAGATCATGCCTGAGAACTGCGAGTTCTCCGGGGTGAGGTCGTCATTGATCTGAGTGACCCAGCCCCAAGGCGGGCAGTGGTCGATGTAACGCTCGACCTCGTACCAGAACTCGTTGCCGGCATTGTCCTCGCCGTGGGCCACGATGATGTAGCCGCCGGAGATTATGCCGGGGAACGGAGTACCGCTGTCCTCGTCCCACATGTAGGCCCAAGGAGCCTGCCTGTCATTCCAGATCCACGTGGTCGAACCGACGTCGGTCTCCGCCGTCCTGTAACCGAAGTCCACCCACATGACGCCGTTGGCGTCAGTCGCGTTCGCCACGAGCTCGACATAAGGCCCGCCGATGAACGGAGCGTCACCCGTGAAGGCCTCCGGGTACTGCGGGGTCGTCTCCAGCGTGACCACAGGCGGCGTGTTGTCGACTGTCACCATGATCTGAGGCGGGTCGTCGTCAACCACCAGGTTCTCGTTCCTCGCCACCGCCCTCAGGTAATAGGCGCCGTCGGCGACGCCCTCGGTACGCCAGTAGATGGTATCGTTCTTGGTATCCAGGTTCCACGGATCGCCCATCTGCGGCTTGGTCACCGCGATGTTGGTCCAGTCGTCCAGCGATCCGACGGCCTGGTACTGGTAAGTCACATCGTAAATAGCGTCAGCATCGATGACGTCGGACCTCAGAGCGACCCAGTGCCTGACCAGCTCTCCGTGAGCCGGATTCGTCAGGAAGGCGCTCGTCGGTGCGACGTTCAGGATGTAGAAGCTGATGCTGTACTCGTCGTAGTTGCCGAACACGTCCACGACCCTCGCGACGAGCATCGGCATCGCGAAGCCGTCGCTGAGAGCGCCCGGAACGAGGAGATCACAGATGTCGCCCGAAGCCGGGAAAGTCACCTCGTAGTCACCGGGCGTGCTGCTCATGCCTACCAGGTGCTGGTAGTCCATGATCTCGCTGCCCCTGAGGTAGTACTCGACTCTGGCCACATCGCAGGTGGTCTCGGTCCACGCGGTCACCGTGACGTCTTCGCCACAGCTCACGTAGGCCTCGGTGCCCTGGTAGACATTGCCGGCGCAGTTGACGTCCACGATCCGGACCTCAGGCGCCGTGTTGTCGACCACGAGCGTCATACCCATGCCGTTAGCGACCGCGGCCGCGAAGGCACCGGCGTCGACGCACCAGTCGTGATCCTGGTCGTAACTCCAGTTATCTCCGATGTCCCAGGTGCACAGCATGAAGTCGTACGAACCGTCCGGCAGCGTGGTCGTATCGAAGGTGTAGCGCCAGATAGTCTCGTCGGTCACGCCTGTACGGAACATCGTGTCCGGCTGTGCCCAGCGGCCGTCCCAACCGCAGTCACCGACGTCGGGCTCACTGGTCTCCTTGTACATCCAGAAGGCCATGTAAGTGTCCCAAGGACAGGAGACTTCGGTACCGACTATGTTGATCTTGCCGCTGACACGGTCCTCGCCGCAGACTTCCATCGCTTCAGGGACGTCCATTGCGAGCACGGCGTATTCGCCGTTGATCATGACCCAGATCGTCGTGGAGGTCATGTTGCCCCTCTCGTCGTAGATCTCGGCCTTGAGCTCGATCATGTCGCCGTCCGTGAAGGCGCTGGTGTCCCAGCTGAACTCGTAATCGTAATAGAGATAGCCGCCGACGTTGGGCGTGGTATCGTTGTACGAGGTCTGCGTACCGATCATGGTCCAGTCGTCCATGCTCTCGTACATTCTCCAGTAGGTCCTTACCTCGCCGACGTCGTAGCCCGGCATACCCGACATCCAGGGCACGAGCACGTAGAGAGACACGCTCTCATGAGTGCCGAAGTGCTGGCCCGGGATTACCATGTTGTTCGGGTGGTCGCCCGTTGCGAACATGCCCTCGGGCGCCGTCTCGTCGAGCACGACTATCTGCCAGTCGTGGTAGACACCGTTTCCGGCCTCGTCCATCACAACCGCCTTGAGACCCGTGAAGCCCTGCGGATAGTTGGTGAGATCCCAGGTGTACTCATAGATCTCGCCCACGGGCAGGGTCTGGGTATCCAGCCACAGGCCGATGCCGCCCAGGCTCTGGCCGCCTGTCTTGGTCAGGTAGAGCTTGTAGGTCAGCTCGCCCGTCGCAGCACATGCGTCGTTGGCCAGTACCTGAACGAGAGGCATCTCGGTGTTGGAGAACTCCTGGTTCCACGGATCGGTGTAACCGCCGATCGAGTACCAGGTGATCGCCGGGTAGAAGGTGTCGTAAGTGTACGCCGTGGGCACGCACTCGCCCATGGTCGGGTGGTTGCCCGCCTCGTCCCAAGGCCTTATGCAGACCTCGAAGTCCGTGCATTCGAGATAGCTGAATGCGGGCAGCGCCGCCGCGACGGCGCTCAGCAGACTTTCAGGGTCGGCAATGTAAGGCATATCCGGAAGCGGGTATGACGGCGGATACTGGCCCGTCTCGTCGAAGTAGACCCACTCGCTGGGCTGGTCGCCCGGAGTGACCTTGTCGAGATCCTTGACCCTGCCGTACCACTCGACGTAGCAGACGTTCTGGAATTCCTCGGGCTCGTTGATATAGCCGTGGAAGTAGCCGTCGGCATCGATGAGCGTTGCCGGCGCGTCGTTCTCGTTGAACACATCCACGTAGCCCGTAGGAGCCGTCGCATCCGCGTCCTCGCCGGCGATCCAGGTGAGCGCCGGGTCGGAGAAGTTATCGGCGTTATCCTTCGCGAGAACGCCGAAGTTATAAGGATCATCCCTCTCGGGAAGTATGTCCGAAACCCACTCGTACTCGGTGCCCCATCCGCTCTCAGGCACCGTGCCTGCCGCAACGGGCTCGCCGAGATAGGTATCCCAGTCGATGACGCCCGGAGTGGCGAGGTCACCGTAGACGTAGAACTCGTAAACGTCGGGGTTTCTGGGCTCGAAGTCATAGAAGATATCGAGACCGATCCTGCCGTCGACCAGCCTGGTGGCCCTGACCGCACTGCCGCCGAAGTCGGTAGCGATGAAGGTCGGGTTCACCGGGTCCGGAGCGTCCGTATCGGCCATGAACTCGCCGATAGGCCCGCTCGATGTCCAGGTCCACATGAACGGCCAGTCATCGATATAAGGATCGCCCCAGGTGAAGGTGACCCACTCGGGCGCGCCGGTCCACTCGTACGCGCTCCAGTTGCCCGATGCGTCTATGGCCACGACTTCCATCTCGGGCTCGAGCTGCACCGCGTTCATGATGGGCGGTGCAGGCTCCTGGCCCTCCTCGGGCAGCTCGTCCTCGAACAGCCTTCCGTCTATCCACCAGTCGCCGGGGACTCTCTCGATTACCCAGGTGAATGTGTAGACAGGCGAGTTGGCCTGGAGAGCGACCATATCCATTGACGGGTAACCCCAGTCATAGAGGTTGGCCCATACGCCCTCGACCTCGTTGCCCGGCGCGTCGGTCATGTCGACCGACACCGTGGCGGTGTCACCGATGGAGAGGATGCCGTTGAAGTCCTCGTCCACGAAGGTGACCGTGATCCACTCGGGATCGATCTCGGGTATCTCGTTGTCCACCGCGACCGGGCCCGAGGCGCCGAGCATCACGACGTCGCCCTGAAGCACGTCGCTCAGGATCCAGCCATCCGAGTAGTTACCCGCATCGTCCATCGACCGGACCCTGATCCTGGTCGAGTCGTCTCCGGCCGGCACGTCGAGCATGCCGGGGAGAATCGGGCAGCCCTCTATGAGCTGGTCGCCGTCGGAGTTGTTGAAGAAGTAGAAGTATGAGAACCGGCCGTCACCCTCGCCGCCGGCGCTGTAGTTGTCGTCGGTCAGCATCAGGTAGCCTTCGGGATCGGCCGCATAGTCGTCGCCGTACTGGTGAATCTCGGCGTGGACCATGGCGCTTTCCCACTGCATGTCGTAACCCGGAGCCGTGGGATTGCCCATGTCGACTATGATTCTCAGCCTGTCACCGACGTTGGCGACGCCGTTGCCGTCATCGTCGATGAGCTCGAAGGTAATGTCGCCGGCATCAGGCGGGCCGGGCCGCTCGGTATCGACCGGCTGGCACACGTGGTCGCACGTGCCGCCCTGGTCCAAGAGCAGGCTGTCGTTCTCGGCCTCATCATGCCAGATGGGGCAGAACCAGCCGTCGACACTGTTCCCGGCCTTGTCGGTGGCAACCATGTGGACCAGGGTGGCCATTCCGCCGGGGCCCTGGTCGACGCCGTTCTCGGGAACCGGATCGAGCCTGTAACCCCAGAGTTCAGGCTGGTCCTGGAAGCCCTTGACCATGTCGGTCGTGCCGGCCCCGTAGTTGGACCAGTCGCAGGTCACGGCCTCCACGTCGCCGTTGACGTCCCAGAAGCAGGCCGTCAGGTTGTCGCCGATATTGACGTAACGGTCGGCGGCGTTGTCGACATAGTCCCACAGCCTGAGCCATGCATTGGCGCAGTCCATAGTGGGCGGCATATTGTCAACCGGGAATCTCGGCAGGTAGCCGGAATCCACGTTGGCGACATTGTCGAACGCCTTGCCCATGAAGTAGTAATCCATTGTATCGACGGCGCCCGGATCCACGATGATCCAGCCCGACCAGGACGCTCCCTCTGTCAGCTCGAGCCATTCGACGGTCTCGCTGACGTCGTCCACGTTGATCCAGATGGCGACCACGTCGTCATCAGGACCGTCGTAGTAGAAGGAGATGGTGTCGCCGATCGAGGCGATCGAATCAGGACCGGTAGTCGAGATCTGGAACAGATCCCACTGGATCATGCCGCCGACGTTGTCGAGCGTGAGGGCCGGATCGGACACGAATGTCTTCCAGCCGGTGGAGTTACCGGCATTGTCCCACACGCAGAAGGCGGCCTCGAGCGTCTCGCCGTCAATCGAACCCATCGTGACCTCGTAAGGCATTCCCGCCTCACCGGGCACGTAGTTGCGATAGACGCCGCCCGAGGGATCCCAGTAGAGCGTGATCCACCCGGAGTACGTCGGGTCGATGCTTGCCGCATCCACTCTCACCGAGTCGATCTCCATGTCGTCCCAGGTCTCGTCCTCGGCTCTCCACTCGAATATGAGCGAGTCGCCGATGGAGACGATACCGTCTTCATTGAGATCACCGTCCACCGGTATGGTGCCCGGATGATCCCAGAACATGATCATGACGTTCTCGGCGGTGATCGTGGGCAGCTCGTTGTCGTACTTGACACCGATACAGGAGCCGCTTATGGCCACGTTACCGGCGTCGTCCTCCACCTCGACCTCGAAGTACACCGACTCCTCGTCGCTGTCGAGGAAGCAGAAGGTCGTGCCGTCGCCGATCTCCACGCGGGCGTGGCCCGTGTAGTTACCGTCGTCCGCGACAGGGTCGTCGCCCAGCGTACCGTCGTCGTACATGATGATGCCACCGACGCAGTACGGGTCATTGACCATCGTCACGTTCTCGATCTCGTCGGCGCCGAAGACGTCTCCGAGATTGGCATAGCAGACGATCTTGTCCCTGTCGAAGTAGTCATTGCCGTAGATATTCTGATCGGGCTCGCCGCAGTCCGCGTAGCCCACGTACGGGGCCGCATCCACGGCGATTGTCGTGTAGATGGGGTCGCCCCACGCGGCGCAGGAGTCCTCGGGGACCACCGGCAGCTGGTTATCGATTGCCAGCGCCGTGTCCTTGGGACCCACGAACCAGCCGTTACCGGCGTTGTCGAAGATCCACACTCCCGCAGTTACCACCGAGTCCTGATCCCAGGCGTACGGTGAAGGCGGCGAAGCGACCACGTCCACCGAGTCCGTGCCCCAGATCGGGCTCAAGGGACCCATCTCACCGAGGAAATCAAGCCCCAGCGGCGTCGTGAGCGTATCGGCCATGTAGAAGCCGATGCCCATCAGGTCCGCGAATCCCCATCCGCCGGCCTCGACGTCCGCGAGGTCGAAGAGACCCTCCAGGTCGATTCTGATCTGCAGCCAGTCGGCAATGGGGTTTCCTATGCTTATCGGGTTGAGGACGTCGGCGTTGCCGGCGTTGTCCATGTCGGCGACGAAGGTGATATCGTCCACCGTAACGCTGTCACTCGAACCGGTCAGCATATAGTCGGGGATCTGGTTGTCGATGGCGCACAGGCTGTGGCTGAACCCGGGGAAGTAAGTCGTATCACCCGAGTCCGACACCCACTTCATGATCATCTGCTCGCCGGCGGCAACGTCGGTTGAGCCCGCCGAACAAGCGAAGGCGACTTCCCAGAGACCGGTGACGCCGTTGTCCTCGGTCGGGCAGTCGACGCTTGCGTACCAGGGGCTCAACTCGATCCACCATCCCAGCGAGTCCACGTTGGTGTAGCTGGTGTCGCTGTAAGGATCGCCGAACCAGTGCGCATCGAAATAGAAGTCCGGTATATCATCATTACCGTTCGCGTGCGACAGTCTCTGGAGGTCCAGATACGCATAGGCCGTATCCGGAGCAAACCCGAAGAGCGATGTCGGGTTGAGCACGTTGTCAACATCGCCCCAGAGAGCGAACACACCCGAACTGTCGGTCATGCACCTTATGAAGTAATCCTCGGCTTCGATGAACTCGGCACCCGCACCGCCCGGATCAACGAGCTGGGCGTACGTGGTGTGGTGAGTATCGTAGTCGACGGGGTTGCCGCCCTCATCCTCGGGCACCGTCGTGCTCATGGTGTCCACGTCATACGGGAATCCTGAGTCCGGCCAGAGGATGTTCCAGGCGGTGATCAGCGCCGACGGATCCGTGTGGCCGATATAGTCACACGGCGTATTGTCGATCCACCACTGCCCGCCGTCCTGGACTATGAGCGTATCCCTCCAGGTCGAGTCCGCGGGGATCCACTGCCAGGTCTCGAACTCGAAGTGGTCGCAGTCCGTGCAGATGGTATTACAGCAGACGCCCGAGGATACGTTCTCGATTAAGAATGAGAAGAGGGTATCACCCGAGTCCACGCCGTAGTACAGCACGTCGGTGACCGCATCATCGTCGAGAACGCCGCTGACGTTACCGGTGACCTCCCAGGTGTGGGAACCAGCGCCGAACGTCTGGAAGTCGACGTAGTCGCAGTCGACCGGCAGGTTGTTACAGCAGAGCGTGCCGGCGGTGACCGCCGGAGTGAACGTAAATAGCGTGTCGCCGCTCGCGTTCTCCGCGTAGCATATGGTCCCATCAAATGCCAGGGTGGGAAGGTCGACTGCCCCGTCTACGTCCCTGATCATGAAGGTGTCCACCGCGCCGCCCGGATCCCCGTCTCCGGGGTGGGTGCTGTCCCAGTAAACGCGCCAGTTGTTGACCCCATAGGCGCTGACGGCCGCGGTGTCGTAGATCGCCGGTGTGCCGATGTTGAAGGCGCCGCCGCTGCAGTTGCCCGTGAAAACGGGAACCGTTGCATAAGCGTCGGCACCGCCACCCGAGAGACACACCGTCCAGTGCTCCGTCCTAACCAGGTCGGAGTCCGGAAAGTGGATTGCGAGCTGGTTGATCTCGGCGTACTCGGTGATACTGCAGCTCGGCACCCACGCGGCACCAGAGATATAACTCAGCCGTCCCTGGTAGGCGTACAGCGTCTCTTCTTCGGCCCCGCCGTACTTTCTCATGTCGGCGACTACGGCCAGGACGCTGTCAGGATCGGTGACGTTGACTATAACCTCTATAGTGTCTCCGATACTGACCATACCCTCACCGCGGGCACCTGCGCCCTCCTCGTCGCCGATCAATACGATCTCAGCGCTGGTGATCGTAATCGTAGCGCTGGCGACCGAGGCGAAACCGATCACCACGGCGGTGAGAAGACTGAGGACCAAAAGCTTCCTAGCAGAAGAATGGAAATCCATTTCTCCTTTCCTCCTCTCTCTGACTGAACCCTTGCCACTTTCGACATCAAGACCTGAGAATATATATGTAAAGGCTCTTGATAAAGAAAAACGATTAGTGCGTTGACTCACTATTGCCTACCTCCTGCTTCTCTGTCCTGCTGCCGAATGCGCATGGAGAGCCTGGACTTCCCCAAGACTCCCTTTTCTTTCTCAATCTCTTTCTTAATCTCACAGTGCATGAGCCAGCTACTCGAATGCTTGCGAGCGACGCTAATTAGCCAACGTGCTTTCCCACTGGATGAGGGTCTCTCGCAGCGGAACTCAGCTCCCCCCTTTCAGCAAAAACACATTCGGAACTATACAGTATACCTTACCCTTCTTAAAGAGTAGCGCAAACATGCCACACGCGCCCAAATGTTGTCAAGTGAAAACAACATCCAAAATACTCTAAGGCAGTCCGTATTAATCACTTCCAAATTCGGCTGCCAAACTATCATAGTGCTAAAGAACCTGTCAAGAAAAAAAACTCTTTGCAACTATTATTTCCAATTTGCCAATCTTGAATGATCTCCGCGCATTTATGCATTCCGTTGAGACTACACATCTGCTTGCTTCGGCAAGGCGGTGCAAGACCTTAAGAAAAAAATGCTGCCCTATCCTATTCGCCTTCTTGGCCATTCTGAGCGTCCTCCGGCCCGGCTTCGGGACCCTCCTTTTCACCGCCTGCGCCCTTGCGGCTCCCACCCTTCTCCCCGGCGCCGGAAGCCGTGGCTTCCGGGGCTTCCGCCTGCTCTCCGGCTCCGGCCGGCGGCGTGTCCCCCACCCTGGTCTCCTCCACGAAGTTCATCCTGAGTTCCATCAGAACCGAGTCTAAGAGTTTGGTGAGATCGTCTGAGAGGTTGCCGCGGGTCTTGTCCTTGAGCATGGCTATGGTGTCGATAGAGAATCTCGCCTGCTCCAGGTTCCGCTCCACCTTCCCGGTGAGCGGGTTCACGACCTTGCCCATCTGCTGCATGGCCGCGCTCTTGAATATCATGACGAGGTTTACGAAGAGCGCCTCGTCTCTGTTCATGCTGGCTTCCAAATCGCCCCCCGCCCGGGCTTAAGAAGACCTCTTGAAAGCGCCGAGTGCCGTGTCCATCTCTTTTAAGAAATCCACGGCCGGCCTGAAACCCACAACCCGGTGAATCTCCAGGCCTTCGGGATTTATAAACAGAATAGTCGGGAAAGCCCCCACCCTGTACCTGGCCGCGAGCGACCTCTGGCCGTCCGCGTCGATCTTAAGGCTGATGAACTTCTCGGCCTTCTTCACCACCGTCGCGTCCACGTAAGTGGTCCTGTCGAGCTGCTTGCACCAGCTGCACCAGTCCGTGTAGAAGTCGATCATAACGGGCCGGTTCTTGTCCTTGGCCTGGTCCATCGCCTCTTCATAAGCGGTCAACCACTCGATTTCGCCGCCGCCCGCCGCGGTCTCTTCGCCCTCCTTACCACAGGATACGAGACCCAGCGAAGCGGACATCATGATTGCAGCAATCAGGAGTATAGGGAGTAGTCTTGTAGCGCGCATATAACCTGTACCTTTCTTAAAGGGGTTAAAAGGCGAGACATGTTAATGAGCAGGGCTCGAGCAAACTATCAGAACGTAAAAGGCGTGTCAAGCTCATTTTTTGATTGACTAGATTTTGGCGAGTTGATAAAGTGCCGCTAGCCGTGTACCGAAACAGGTATAAGTGCACGTTAGTGCAAAGCATTGGCGGAAACAGTAAGGAGGTGGTTTGATCTTAAGTATTGAACCATCGCAGAGTGAAGGTAACTAAGGGAGGAGTTACAATGAAGAAAGCGGTTCTCTTGCTGGTTTGCTTTTCCGTAATCCTCGCCGCCTCTAGTGGTTACGCCTACGACAGGCGGCTAGGGCTCGGTGGCGACTTTGGCTACAACCAGCTCTTTGGCGGCGACAATGAGCGGGCCAAAGGGTGGTTCATGGGCAACTTCAAGTTGCGCAGGTCCATAAGCGAGATGAACGACTGGTCGCTCCTGTTCAACGTTGGATACGGCTGGAACTATGACACGGACAGTTACGCATACAGAACCAACCTCATACCGATTGACCTCAATCTGTTATACGCTTTCATGCCGGACCGCAGGTTCTCCCCCTATATAAACATGGGGGTGGGGGTAATGCGATGGGACTCGAACGACCGCCCCAGAGAGATGCAGCTCGACAAGCAATGGGACCCGGCATTCGGGGCCGGAGTCGGCTTTGACGTGTTCCTCAACTGCGTCGCCGCCCTCGATTTCAACTTCAAGTACCGTTACATACTCACCGACGACCGCGACATGATCGGGACGATGGCCACCGAAAACCAGCACTGGTACTTCGGGGTCGGCATCACATGGTATCCCGGCGGCGAAGGCGACCAGGACGGCGACGGCGTGAGCGACTGCGAGGACAGGTGTCCCGACACGCCGATGGGCTGCGTGGTGGACAAGGACGGCTGCGAGGTGGACTCCGACGGCGACGGCGTGTGTGACGGCGTCGACAGATGCCCCGAGACGCCCAAGGGCTGCATAGTCGACGAGCGCGGATGTCCGAAGGACACCGACGGCGACGGCGTGTGCGACGGGCTCGACAAGTGCCCCGGCACGCCCAAGGGCTGCATAGTCGACGAGCGCGGATGTCCGAAGGACACCGACGGCGACGGCGTGTGCGACGGCCTTGACGCCTGTCCCAACACCCCGGCCGGGGTGGAGGTCGACGAGGTGGGTTGCCCGGTCAAGATGCCCGACCTCTCAGAGATCGAGGTCATCAGGTTCTCCTTCGACAAGACCATTATCAAGCCCATCCCGAATCCGACCCTCGACTACGTCTACGATATCATCAAGCTCTACCCCGAGGTCAGGATCGTGATTCACGGCCACACCGACAGCGTCGGCTCTGACGAGTACAACATGGGTCTCGGCAGGAGAAGGGCCCAGGCGGCCAAGGACTACATGATCGATAAGGGCGCGCCTCCGGGCAGGATCCTCGTCCGGACTCATGGCGAGCGCGAGCCAGTGGCTTCCAACGATACTGCCGAGGGCAGGGCCCAGAACAGAAGGATCGAGTTCACGATTTACCAAGGGGAAGGCGAATAGGCCTGACCGCATTCGTTAAGGGGCGCCATACGGCGCCCCTTTTTTTATGGGCTTGACGCGCCCCCGTTTCATGCCCATCGGGCTCTCTTGCCCCGGGCATAGGGAACGGGCGGACGGCAGCGGGGCCGCAGGGCGGCCGCGGGTGCTATACGATGTGAGTCAGGGGGAAGACGAATGCTGAGACGCCTTCCTCGCGATGGATCCCCTTCATCTTCCGGATCGCCTCGAGGATGCGCTCGCGCTCTTCGCTTTGAACCGCAATGAGATACGCGATATTTGTGCCGGGCCAGACGTGGCTGTCGAGCCTGGGCTCGGAGCAGCTGCCCTGGCCGTGAAGACCGGGGATCTTGGTGAAGCAGTCCATACCGGCTTCCCGGAGGGCCTCCAGCATCTCGTCCTCTATCGAGGAGTTGAACACCACGAATACCATCTCGGTAGGCATTTAGTCGCCACCTCCGGGTTTCTTCCTGGAGAACCTCATTGTGAATTTCTCGAAACTCATGTAGACGACGGGGATAATGACAAGAGTGAGAAGCGTCGATGTCGACAGCCCGCCCACCACCGACCTGGCCAGGGGAGCGTTGAGCTCGCCGCCCTCGCCCAGGCCGAGCGCCATGGGTGTCATGGCCAGAATAGTGGTCACGGCCGTCATCAGGATGGGCCTCGCCCTCGTCTTGGCCGCCGTCACGACGGCCTCCTCCAGATCGGCCCCCCGGGCCCTCAAGAGATTGGTGTAGTCCACGAGGATAATGGCGTTGTTCACGACTATGCCGGCGAGGACGATGACGCCGGTAAATGAGTTTATGCTGAGGGTCGTTCCCGAAAGGAAGAGCATCCAGGCCACGCCGATGAATGACAGCGGAAGCGAGAACATGATGATGAAGGGGTGCCTCAGCGACTCAAACTGCGAGGCCATTACCATGTACACCAGGAAAATGGCCCCCATGAGCGCAAGCCCGAGCCACCTGAAGGACTCGGCGACGTCCTCGGCCTCGCCCGCGACCTGCACGATGAAGTCCCGCGGGACCTCCACCTGCTTGAGCGCTTCCCTGAGGTCGCCGACCACGCTGCCGAGGTCGCGCTCGCCCGTGAGGTTGCCCGTCACGTTTATGACCCGGCGCTGGCCGAGCCGCTCGATCTCAACGGGTCCGGTTACGTATTTCATACTCGCTACGCTTCCCAGCGGCACCGAATGGCCCTGCGGGGACGGCACCAGGATGTCCATGATGTCGCTCAACGACCGGCGCCGCTCCTCGGGCAGCCTCACCCTGATATTGTACTCGTCGCCTTCTTCCCTGAATTGCCCCGCCACGTCGCCCATCACCCCGGCCTGTATGGCATGGGCGATGGAGCTGAGGTTGAGCCCGAAATAGGCCGCTCTCTCCCTGTCTATGGCCACCTGGATCTCCGGCTTGCCTTCGGCCCGCGATATCCTCACGTCCATGGTCCCGGGAATGCCCTCCATGATCTCCTTGACCCGGAGAGCTATATCCCTGCTCGTATCGAGGTCGTGGCCGTATATCTCGACCTTGAGCCTGGCGCCCCCGAACATCATCTCCGAGAAGGCGTCGGTGGCGAAATATACCTCGGCCCCGGGCACCCTGGTTATGGGCTTGCTGAGCGCGAAGCGTATTTGCTCGTCGCTCCTGTCCCTATCCTCAAGCGGCACCGCCTGGAAGTAGATGTTGGCGCTGTGACTGCCCTCCCCCCCGAAGAAGGCCCCGAAACCGCTTCCCTGCCCGACGCGCGCGAAAATGGCCTCGAGCTCCGGCACCTGGGATATGATTATGGACTCCACCTGGGCCGTGGCCTCCTCTGTTCGTTCTATCCTCGTCCCCACCGGCAGCTCCACTTTGACGTTGAACTCGCCCGGTTCGCTGGCCGGAGTGAACTCGACGCCGACATATCTCATCAGGCTCAGGCTGAAGACGAAAATCAGCAACGCTATGCCGAGGGTGGTCTTCCTGTGCGCGAGCGCCCACCGCAGGACGCGCTCATACGACCTCGTTATGCGCCTCTCCTTTACCTCCTCCCTTGCCTTCCTGCCCACCGTGAGGACCTTCGAGGAAAGCAGCGGGATAAGCGTCAGCGCAACGAAGAGGGAACAGATGAGCGCGAACGTGACCGTAAGCGCCATGTCCCTGAAGAGTATGCCCGCGATCCCGGGCACGAATATCACCGGGAAGAATACGGCGACCGTTGTGAGTACAGAGGCCGTGATTGGCGTCGCCACCTCGGCGGCGCCGTAAGTAGCTGCCTCCTTGCGCGTAAGCCCCCTCTCGCGGTGCCGGTAGATATTCTCCAGCACAACGATGGACGAGTCCACGAGCATTCCAATTCCAAGCGTGAGCCCCCCCATCGATATCATATTCAGCGTGACATCGGTGGCGTTCATGATGATGAAAGTGGCGACGATCGAAACGGGTATGGAGGTCGCGATTATAAGCGTCGACGGAACGTTCCTCAGGAAGAGGAACAGCACTATGATCGCGAGGATGGCCCCCTGAAGCGCCACCGTTCTCAGGTTGCCGATGGACCGGTTGATATAGCGCGCCGAGTCCATCAGCGGCACGAACTTGACCCCAAGGGCCTGTTCGATGGCGGGGAGCTGTGCCTTGACGCGGTCGGATACCTCGACCGTGTTGTAGGTCGATTGCTTTTGAAGCATCAGCATTATGCCCGGCTCGCCGTTGAACCGGATGATCTCGGCCTCATCCGCGAAAGTGTCCTCGACGGTGGCCACGTCCTTCATGAACACGGGCGCCCCCTGGTAACGCGTGACCACCACGTTCCTTATGTCGTCGACGGCCTTGAACTCGCCCGAGGTCCTCACCAGGAAGTCCGTCCGGCCCTGCTTGATGCTCCCGCCCGGAACGCGGACGTTCTCCAGCATGAGCGCCGTCTGGAGGTCCTGAATGGTAAGTCCGTAGGCCTCGAGCTTCTCATCGTCGGCATAGACGTGGATCTCGCGATCCCTTCCGCCCTGGGTGAAGGCGCTGGCTATGCCCCGGACCCTCTCTATCCTGGGCTCTATCTGGTCCTCTACCACCTTCCTGAGCTCGGCTATGTCGTAGTCGCCCGTCACGGCCAGGAAGAGGATGGGCATCTGCTCCGTCGAGAACTTGAAGACGAACGGCTCTTCGGCGTCCTCGGGCAGGAAGGGCTTGACGAAATCTATGCGCTCTCGCACGTCCATCGAGGCCACGTCCATGTCCTTGCCCCACTTGAAGGTGACCATGACGATGGAAACGCCTTCGCGCGAGAAAGAGGAGACCTCATCCACGTCTTCTATCGCCGCGACGTTCTCCTCCACAGGCCGCGTGACGAGCGTTTCGATGTCCTCGGATGAGACGCCTTCATAACTGGTGACAACCGTGACCGTGGGGAAACTTATATCGGGATAGATGTCGGTTCCAAGATTGAATGCGCTCACGAGCCCGATGGCAAGGAGGGCTATATAGATCATGAAGAAGGTTACCGGCCTGGATACCGATCTCTCGGGAAGTCCCATCCCGTATTGTCTCCTCCTCTTATGCTCTTACCGGCTGCGCGGCGATCAGATGCGCGGGCATCAGCTGCCCGAGGGCGCTCTCCGTACGTCTATCTCAGAGCCGTCCTTGACGATGGTCTGCCCGGCCACTATGACCTCGTCGCCGGGCTCGAGGCCGTCCAGGACCTCGAAGTAATCCCTGTTCGAAAGCCCGAGGTGAACCTCGCGCTTCCTGGCGAATCCGCCCTCGGCGACGAATACCTCGGTCTCGATCTCGGCGCCGCGGTCCGAGAAGAGCTCCCGCAGCGTAGCGTCCCGGGGCATGAGGACGGCGCTCTTGTGCGTCTCAACCACGAGCTGCACGCGGGCGAACATGCCCGTACGCAGTTTCCCCGTCCCGTTCTTCATACTGATCTCAGCCCGGGCCGTGCCCGTCAGTACGTCTACCATCGGCCTGATGTTGGAGACTTCGGCCGTATACTCCTTGCCGGGAAGGGCGTCGAACTCTATCCTCGCCGGCATGCCCAGGCGCATGAAGGGGCAGTCTTTCTCCAGAATGCCCACGGTCACCTTCACCGACGCGTCGTTTATGACCTTGAGAAGAGGTACCTGCTGGGTCACGTAGGCTCCCCTGTCCACGTACCTTATCGCAACCTTGCCGTCGATCGGGGACGTGACCGCATTGGGCTCGAACTTCATGCCCGTGACCTCGGGGTCGATGGTCATGACCGTCTGGCCCTTCCTGACGCTGTCGCCCTCCCTGACATGCACCTCGATCACCCTGCCGGCGATCTTGGGCGTCACATCCACCTCTTCCGCGGCCTCCACCCTGCCGGTGTACCTCAGCGCCTTCTCGATCTCTCCGGTGATTACCGGCGCAACCTCAACCGTGACGGACGTTACGGCCTCCGCCGCGGCGGCCGCCTCTTCCCTGGCCTGGCGCTCCTTCTGTATGGAGGACATCCTCCAGAAGACGATGAGCGCCGCGACCGCGACGACAATGATGATAATCAAGGCTCGCTTCATAACCGAGCTCCTACTCCTGTTTGTATTCCCTCAATAGAACGCCGACGGCTTTCATAAGCCTGGCGGTTGATACGTTGAAGTCGAAGAGCGCGCTGATCCGGTTTTCCTCGGCCGTGATTAAGGCCAGCCTGGCGTCCACGACTTCCAGACTCGTGGCCAGCCCCGTGGCGTATCTCTCATCGACTATCTCAAGGCCCCTCTGGGCAGTCTCCACGTTCCTCTCCTGGCTCCTTAAGGTCTCACGGGCCGACTCGGCATCCAGTAAGGCCGAGCGCACTTCGAGCTCGATGGCCCGCTTGAAGTCCTCCACGGCGATGTCGGCCTGGCGCCGGGCGCTCCGCGCCTGCGATACCTGCGCCCTGGTGCGGAGCCCGTCGAATACGGCCCAGCTCAGGACGAGGTAGCCCGCATAGGAATCGTCCCAGTCATCCCCGGAGAGAGACAGTTCATTCGACCTTATATCATAGGTGCCCTGCAACGCGAACATCGGACGCCATCCCGACTCGGCAAGCGACACCGACTCCTCTGCAATCTCGGTCTGCACCCTCACCATGCGCATTTCGGGGCGGTTCTCGAACGCCAGGTCCACCGCCCGTCGCGGGTCGACCTCATAGTCCCTCTCCTCGAGCACCCCGACGAAATCTATCTCGGCCTCGGGCTCCATCATCATGTAGTTCTTGAGCGAGAGCTCGCTCACCTCAAGAAGGTTCCTGGCGCGGATGAGCACCGGCCTCAAGTTCACCACCGCGACCTCCGCGCGCATTACGTCGTACTCGGACACCTCTCCCGCGTTGTAGCGGGCCTGGGTCACGGCGTAGTGCTCCTCGGCGTTCTGTATGGCCTCCTCGGCTACGACAATCGCCTCGCGCGCGGCGAGGACGCCGTAAAACTGAACGAGAACCGCCAGGGCCAGGTTGGACTGAGTTGCCTCGAGTTCGGACTCGGCGATGTCCCTCACGTACTTGGAGATCTTATAAGAACTCGACACGGCGCCCCCTGTGTAAAGGGGCTGCGTGAGGCTCGCCGAGAAGGAGTAGTCGAGCGTGAAGTCGAGTTCGAACTCCTGCGGCTCGCCGCCGGCCCCCGGGAACTGCACCCGCTGGGTCTTCTCGGCGAAATTATACGCGCCGCTCAATTCCAGCTTGGGAAGGAAGCCCGACCGCGCCTCTTCTATGCCGCCTGCAGCCAGGTTCACTCCCTCGGCCCTGTCCAGCACCTTGGGATTGACTTCGAGCGTCCTCGCGACGCATTCCTCCAGCGTCATCTCCCGCGCCGAGGCCGGAGACGAGGCTGCGAGGCACAATGCCGCGCAGGCTGTTATGAGAAATATGGAAGCAAGTAGTCTCATCTTCTAACTCCTGCCGCCTTCTGAGCCTCGGGTTAACCAAAGGGGCGAGCCGCGCGAAGCGGCGAAGGAACCCGTCCCACTGTCCCGTAACCGGGACTGCCGGGTTACTTGCATGAACCCTGCATGGTTAGACAACCCGGCGGACGGATCCAATCCATGAAATAACCGGCACCACGCGATCAAAATGGCGGGGCCGACGGGACTCGAACCCGCGACCTCTGGCTTGACAGGCCAGTGTGCTAACCAAGCTGCACCACGACCCCGCGCATTATAGTGATTACACCACTTCTGCGGGAAAATACCAGACCCGCGCCGCTGTGTCAATAGGGAAAAAGCCCGGCCGAGGCGCCCCCGGCTATTTGAGCCTGGCTATGGGGGCCGTGAATTCCCTCTCGCGCGAGCCCGACTTCACGACCAGCCTGTATATATAGGTGCCGTTGGCTATCTCGTCCCCGGCCGAGTCGCGGCCGTCCCACCGGTAGATATTGTAGCCCGCGTAGGGGGTGAGCGTCCTGTCCTCGTATATCTTCCTGCCGGCCACCGTGAAGACCTCGAAGCGCACCTCCGTGGCTTCCGAAGTGAGCGTGTAGTAGATGTAGGTGAAGTCGCCGAAGGGCACGGGATAAGCCGAGACCTCCGTTACCGAAAACTCGTCGCTCACCCTGAAGTTCCGCGTGATGCCGATTTCGTCCACGGTGACCTCGAGGGTGTGGTCGCCCGCATCGAGCTCCTGGGTGAGGCCCACGGTGATGGAAGATGACGAAGTGTCGGGCGCGTACCAGATGGAGTCGGGCTCCTCGCCGTCAAGCGTGACGCCGACTTCCTCCGGGTCGGTAGTGCCCTTGACCAGCGCCTCCAGCACCGGCTCGGCAGAGACGAAGTCGTTCTCATAGAGCGGCCGGCCGTCCACGAAGAAGTCGATGTCGCCGGGAATGTATACGAAGCCGCGCCTGGACTCGAACCCATGCACCGAAGCCAGTATGGTGTGCTCTCCGGCGTCGAGCGCCGGCAGGAAGGACACCTCATATTCCCTGCCCCCCACGTCGGTCATCTCTATCCGGTACTCGGCGAACTCATCCGCATCTGTCGTATCCACCTTCACCACTATGTCCGCCTCGTCGAAAGCGACAGGGCGCGAGAGCACCACGCGCAGCGTCTGGTCGATCACGACCGTGCCGCCCTCTTCGAGCACGGCGCTGTCCTTGTAGTACTCGGCCCCGCCCGTTGCCACCTCGAACTCGGAGGTCGCATCGTGGCCGGCATAGTCGGTACCGGTGATCCGCACGGCGTAATTGCCGAGCCCGGGCACGTGAGTATATTCCACTTCATAGGCTCTGGCTCGCACGAATCCGGTATCGAGAAGAGCCGTCTCAGTGTATTCATCGCCCGGTACCGGAGTCACGTTCTCACCTTCTATTAGGTCTATTCCTATGAGGTTGATGGCCTCTTCGTCCATTATCTCCGAGATGATATGCAGCGTGTCGGGCTCATCGCCGGCAAACACGTAACTCTCATCTATCAACGAGTCGTTGACTGTAGTGGCGATATGCGGCGGCCCCATATCTATAATCATTGCCGGGTCCCCGAACAGGATCTGTCTCTGCAGGTACCTCAGGCTGTTGTAGCGCAGAAGCGCCGTAAGCACCGCCTCCCCCAGCAGGACCCTCGCCTCGAGAGGATTCCCCTGGCGGTCATAGGGCGTGAGGTAATCGAAGAGGGCATGAGCCACGTAGGCGTTGAAATCCTCGTTTGTGCTGATGTATTCCGAACAGGCACTCGCAAGGCTGGCACAGGCGCCCCCACCGGGATTCTTGACGAACTTCTCCCCTATGGCCTCCCCAATGAAGAACATGGCCTCGAGGCGCCGGTCGAAATTCGAAATCCAGCAGCCGTATCCGAATAACACAAAGGGTTTATCAGCATTGGAGAGGGAGAGAACGTCCTCTCTCCTGCTGCTGGATTCCAGGAGAAACTCGTGGCAGAACTGCCCTTCGTTTGCGTGGCCCTGGAAGTTCATCATGAGCGCTCCGGAGTTCATGAGCGCCCTGAGCTCGGGCGTGCAGTTCGCCTCTGTGAACGCCCAGGTTTCATCTTTCTCGGTCCCGCATCCCGAATGCCCGCATCTTTTCTCGGGCTGATCGTCCTTCGTGCACCTCTCCAGATAATACTTCACGGTGTCTGGCGCTACGACAGAGGAGTCCGCGGCAATGATGGCCAGGCTGTCGCACGCTGCCATGAACTGAGTCTGCCCGGTGTACCAGATCGTATCGGTGGCGTACATATTACTGTCGCCGTATCGGTCATCGGCAACCAGCAGAACTCTCTTTTTCCACGGGTCGCCGCCCTCGTAACTCTCATATGCGAGTATCTTGTCTACCGCGCCATCAGCCTCCTGATAGGTGTCGACCGGAAGTCTGCCGATATATACATCGGGATACTTATCCTCGGGGCCGTCGGCACAGGCGAACCAGCCCTCATCGGCTCTGAGCTCCCAGTTGTATCCTGCCCGCCCCTCCTTTATACGGAATGAATGCGACGGCAGGTAATCCACATCACTGGGAGAAGGAGGTATGTCCACGAGAATCCCGCGCCGGTCGACGTTGGCGTCGCCCACAAGCAGGACGAAGTCGGCATCACGCGTGAAATAGGCGTTTTCGATATAGCGTTTTATGGCCTCATCCGACTTCATTCCGTTATTGAAGTCATCATACACCTGTTCCGTTGTCGCGAGTATGACCGCATGTCCCTGTGCTTCCCTCCGGTCGACCAGCGGTTGCAACGCGCCCTCGAAGTCCGGATGCGATATCACCAGGTAGTTCCCGAACTCGTTCCGGAGCAGGGGCGCGGTTGTTTTCTCCATATCCCCGCTGCCGAGAACATGCATGGCCGCAGGGGTAACGGCGATGTAGGAAGTAGTGTCACTTATGCTGTCCCGGAATGTCAGACTGAAAACGCCGCCTTCGCCGACTATTCTCTCGCCGGGCACGGTTATCAGCTTGACGCCTACCGGATCTGTGACATCAAACAGGCTTATATCCGGACTCGAGAAATCACTGACTTCGATCTCGATCTCACCCAGAGAGTCTCCATTCGTAAACTCCAGCAGATCCAGGTACGCCTCGTATCTGCGATGATAGGTCACCTCATACCAGTCGAGACAGGAGCCCGGAGAATAGACATATGAAAGACTTGTCCGAAATGCGAAGGTATTCGTGCCCTCGCAGATGTCGCCGGGATCCAGCTGCCACGTGAAGTTCCGCATGCCCGGAAAGGAGTAGCTGCCCGTCCCTACAGTAACCGGATCTCCGCCTGCACATGAGGTGATGAAGGCCAGGACGTCATCGGTGACTATCCTGCCGTCATTGGTATAGCCGATGAAGTTGGCCCTCAGCTCCGCGGGCTGGGTCTCGTCAATACCGGGAACTTCGAAATCAGTCTCATAGGGAGCAGTATCGAAACTCCTGGCCCACCAGTAGTAGTCCGCCACCTCGTGAGGGGGATAGGTGCAGAAATCCAGATCCTCTTCGAAGTGCAGAAGATGCGCATATGTCCCGGGGCGTTCCGGGTCGGCCATGTCCGGCCACCCGTCCACGCTGGACATGCGAGCATGTTCGCCGTCCGCCCATGACACCCAGTAGACATTCTTGTCGAAGAACCTGTCCTGCGACCAACGCGCTCCGAACTGGCCGTAGAAATCAAGAGCGTAGAACAGGATATAGTCAGCCCCATCGAAGACGCCATTCTCGTTTTCATCATTCAGGAGGATGTGGGACTCCCGTGACTCTATCGTGTCTGGATCGCCCTCCTTGAATTCATCCCTGTAGATGAAGATGTCGTCTACGGCCACACCGGACGGGAAACCGGCGCTGTTCAATGCGGCGTAGTCGACGGTGTATATGCCTGTTTCGGAGACGAGTATCTTGAACCGGTCATTGCCGGCCGGCTGCCGCAGGATATCGGGCAGCTTCCGCTCAGAGACTCTCCAGCGCCTGCCCTGCTCGTAGTTGACCAGCACCTTCTCATACGTGCGCTCCCAACTGCCCTCATCGGCGGCTCGGAGGCCCGAACCCCCGGAGCCCTCGAAGCGGATTCGCACGGTAAGCTCTCGCGCAGCAAATACGTTGCCCGTCGCAGGCTCATAGTGGAAAGGCGATACCACGGCTCTTACTATATCCTGCCGCCGGAATCTGCCAGGGGCCTCCAACCAGGCGTTCTCGTCCGGAAACCTGCCCGGCGCGTCATAGATCTCAGCGTCTTCCACGTACTCAAAAGCTGCAAGACCCGTTTCCGTGGTCCTGACCGGATCGATCGACTCGACAGGCACGATGCGCACTCCGCGCGCCACGATCTCGTAGGAACCCTCCACAGAAACCACGCTCGCGTGCCCGCCCTCCGGAACCGCAATAGTATAAGAGTACCCGGGAATGTTAGGCCGGCCAGCCTCCCAGAGCGTGACAAGGTCGGAACCCCTTATGGTCGTATATACGACGCCGTCCCGGCTCTCGATCTCGCGAAGCTCGAAGTCCTTGAGGCGCACGCGGAGCACTATCTCCTCGTCGGTCTCTTGCACAATCTCCACGGCCCACGCCGTCCCCGCGACAGCAACCGCCGCCGTGACAACAAGCGCGGCCACAACAACGAGTGCCGCCAGAGCAAAAGACCCCCTCGCGGCAGCGCGCGCACCCACAGCAACAGGCGCCGCCGGAGACAACCCAGACCCGGGCCGCAACCTTCTCCCAATGCGATTGTCAGAGCTCATTCAGCTTCTCCTGTGCCAGTCCCTTGAAATAACCGCTTTGATCGGTGCGTATGACGTCATCGAAGAGCCTCTTCGCAGTCCCCACATCACCCTTCCCGAGGTATACGAAAGCGAGATGATAGATCGACTCCACCCAGGCGGGGTCTATATCGAGCGCCTTCTCGAGGGCTTGCCGGGCCCTGTCGAAGTCCCCCATCCGGTAGTAAACCCATCCTAACGTATCATAAGTAAATGCGGCCGGATCCGCCACAGTCGCTTTTAGGGCGAGGTCCCTGGCCCTCTCCAGGTTCTCCCCGCGCACGGCGTACACCCAGGCCAGGTCATTGGCGGCGTCGGCCCTGTCGGGGTCGATCTCGAGGGTGCGCTCGTAGTACTGGATGGCGCTCAGCGTGTCTCCCTGCTCGAGGTATATGCCCGCCGCGGAGAGCGCTCCCTGGGCGTATTCGGGATATATCTCGAGCACCCTGCCGAAGTATCGAAGGGCGGCGTCGGGATCGCCCGTACTGTAACTCGCCACCGCCAGGCCGTCATAGCGCATCCAGGCCTTGTGCGAGACGGTGTCGGCGAGGGCCATTTCATAATGGGGCACGGCCGCGAGGTAATCGCCGGCCCTCACCATGGCGTCCCCGACCTCGGTGTGCACGTTGGTATAGAGCGTCAGGACATAGACGTCGTCGGGCGCGATCCCGTAGGCCTGGTCGTAGAGCTCCACGGCTTTCACGGGGTCCCCCGATGCGCGCGTGAGCGTCGCCCTCATGGTGACCGCCCGCGCCCTCATGCGCCTGGCGACACTGGCGTTGAGGTCGTCGGAAAGGCCCGGGAAGCGGCGGGGCTTTACGGCCTGGGCGAGCCGCTCGAGATGCATGAAATTGGTGGACTCGAGTATCCTCTTTCCCGCCGAATACTCGATGAGCATGTTGTCGTCGGTATGGAAGCCCTCTATGCCCTCCACGTAATGCGCGAGTTCGGTCTCATCCATGAGGAACATGGAGAGGATATCCTCGGGCTCGTCCACGAGCACCCTGGCGAGGTCCTCGTATATGCGCGGCTCCGACATGCGCTCCACCAGGAGGTCGTAGCGCGGCTCGTCCAGCGAGCCGATGAGTATGATGTCGGATTCGTTGGCGAACCACAGCGTCGTGTTGGGGAAGACCTCTATATAGGACTTGAGTACGGCCCTCAGCTCGTCGACGCCCATGTGGTAGACCTGCACCCAGCAGCACATGGTGCCGCCGGGCTTGAGCCGCTCCAGGCAGGCCCTGAAGTACTCGATGGTAAAAAGGTCGCCCACGCCCTCTATCCAGGGGTTGGTGGGCTGTGAGATGAGTACGTCGTACTTGCGGCTGCTCAGGAACACGTGGTTCCTGCCGTCCCCCACGAATATCTCCGTGCGCGCATCGTCCTGGCAGTCGTGGCAATAGGGGTCGAAGAAATGCGCGGCCTCAATGACGCTCTCTATGAGCTCCACGCAGTCTATGTGGTCCACATCGTGCGTCTGGGCCGAGCCCAGCGTGACGCCGCTTCCCAGCCCCACCACCAGCACGGTGTCGGGCTCATCATGAATGAGAAGCGGGAGATGGGCGATGAGCTCCTGGGTGATCATGTCGTCGCCGCTCGAGGCGTCTATCTTGCCGTCTATGCGCATGGCTATGACGCCCTGGTTACCCTCGATGGATACCGTAGCCGCGGGGCCCTCGTCGTACCACTTCATGATGCGCTGCCTGACGTCCTCCAGCATATTCCCGGTAGTGCCGTAGATCTCGGCGTAGGCGTAAACGGCCGTTGTCATGAGCTTCTGGTCCCACTTGGGGGCGAGCACGGCCGTGAGCGCCAGCACCGCGACGAATACGCAGGCGATGGCCGCCCTCACCGCGCGCTTGAGGCCCTCCGCCACCGTGAGGAAGAGGGCAATCCCGACCACGACGTAGATGATGGCAACGACGAACATCCCCCTCTCCACGCCGAAGACGCTTAAGAAGACGAAAGTGCCCAGGAGCGACCCGCAGATGGAGCCCACGGTGTTGAAAGCGTAGGCCGTTCCTATGCGCGCCCCCACGCGCCTGAGGTCGGTAGCGTATATGCGGGCCACGAGAGGGAAGGTGGCGCCCATGAAGAATGTCGGTATGATGAGCACGAGGAAGGAGAGCATGAACTGGACGGCGATGAGATTGCCCCAGGTTCTGGTCATGCCCTCGTATATGTTCATGAACGCAACCGGCAGGCGGCCGAAGGCCACGGTGCTCGCGAAGACGAGAACGCCGATTACGGCGACTATAACTGAGAACATGAGCCTGGGCCTTGCGGTCCTCTGGGCGATGCGCGAGAATACGGCGCTCCCCAGGGCCAGCCCCAGCAGGAAGGCCGTCAGCATGGTGGAGAAGGCATAGACCGTGGTCCCCACCACGAGCTTCAAGACGCGCGTATATATGACCTCGGCCGAGAGCGCCGCGAGACCCGTGAAGAAGAAGGCGATGAGCACCGCGAGCTCGTCGCAGGTGATCCTGCGGCCTCCCGCTCCCGCCTCCTCATCCGCCTCAGGCAGCACGCGGTCCCACCGCGTCCCGCGCGCGAGGAGCATCGCGATAACAAAGATGATAGAGTTCACGGCCACCGCGATGAGCGTCGTCGTTCTGATGCCCACCGCCGGCATGATGACGAAGCCGGTAAGAAATGTGCCCGTCACCGCCCCGAAGGTGTTTATGGAATAGAGCCAGCCGACCCTGAAGGCGAGACCCGAGACGGCCTCCGTGACGTACCGGCTCAGGACGGGCAACGTCCCTCCCATCAGGGTGGTGGGAACGAGGACCATGACGAAGGAGATTAGGAACCGGGCAAACGTGAGACCCCCCGTCGCCCCGCCCGATGCCGGGTAGAGGCCCCGGTATAGAGGGTTCAGGCCCTCCAGAATAAAGGGGAAGGCGAGCGCGAAAAGGCCGATCCCCAGCTCGAGAACGCCGTAGATGACGAGGGGATGGCCGTGCCTGTCGATATACCGGCCGAAGGCATAGCTTCCAAGCGCGAGGCCCGCCATGAAGGCGGCGAGCACGGCGCTTATCGCCAGCGACGTCGCCCCGAAAACGCGGATGAGCTCGCGCGTCCACACGACCTGGTAGGCGAGACTCGTCGCCCCCGATAGCAGAAAGAGCACGAATACGGGGAGCAGTATCTTGCTTGAGTCCTTCGTCATATGACCTCCGGATTCAGACTTCCGTGCGCCCGGACCCGGAGCGCGCCATGGGCCGGGTGTGCCCGGAACGAACTAGCTACCTTGTAATAATAGAACTTCCGATAAGTGGCCTCAAGAATATCAGGGGGACTTCGGGGTGTCAACGCGGCAAAAGAGGCGGGCGACCCAAGCCGTCCGCTCCACTTCAGAGAAGCAAGACCTGTATGGACGCCGGCAGACCCGGCGAATACTCCGACCTCCTATTCGAGCATGCTCTTGATGCCGCCCCAGGTCGCCGCGTCGGCGGCCGTCGCCGCGCAGGGGTCGTCCCCCATTACGCCGTAAACGCCCGCGCAGTAGACGAAGATGGGGATATCGGATATGAAGTCGCAGTCGGTGACGCCGATGAAACCCGTCCCCGTATGCGGAATCGGGCAGATCAGGCCGGCATGATCCGCATAGAACCAGCCCCAGCCGGTTATGACCGAGTAACCCATCTGGCATGTGTTCCACGTGTGGGAGATGCCATCGCCCGGCCAGGCGATGTCGCCGATCACCAGGTCCGAGCAGTTTGTGAATGCGCAGGAGTAGTACCAGTCGGGCCAGGTCAGCGAGTACTCGGCGCCGGTGATGCCGGTAAGGTCGAAGAACACGGGCATCGCGTCGAAGCTGTATACGCCCGCTTCGAGCGTCGTCGCGATATCGGCGCACCCGGCTATCGCCGGGAGATCGCCGCAGGTGCGCTTGGCACTGTGAATCTCAACGTGTATAGCCATCTTGGTGTCGGGATTTTCCCCTCCGGCGGCTATCGCGCTCAAGGCGAGGACAAGTGCAAGGCCTATAACGGGGATTCTCATATATCCCTCCTTTGCCCGGGACCGGCCCGGGCGCGAGCCTGCAGCCACGCGCCGGGCCAAAACAGGCCATGGGAAACGGAACTCAACGGGATTATACCAGAGCGCGGGGCCCATATAAAGGGGAATCCAAGGGGAGACAAGAAAAAGCGGGTGGCCGGAGCCACCCGCTCTCTAAGCAAAGAGTGCTGCCTGTCTACTTGAACATACTCTTGATGCCGCCCCAGGTGGTCTCTTCCGTGGCGGTGGGCTCACACGGGTCGTCGCCCGCTTCGCCGTAAACGCCGGCACAGAAGTTGCCGACCGGGACATCCGGCTGGAACTCACAGTCCACAACGCCGATAAATCCGGTGTCGGCGTTGGGGATCATGCAGACCAGGCCGGGACCATCGGCATAAATCCAGGCCCAGCCGCAGATGACCGCGTACTGGATCTGGCAGACGTTCCAGGTGTGGGAAATAGCGTCGCCCGGCCAGGCAATCGCGCCGATCACGAGATCGGAGCAGTTGTTCCAGGCCGCGCTATAGGCCCAGGCGGGCCAGGTGAGCGAGTACTCTGCACCCGTGATGCCATAGAGGTCAAAGAAAGTAGGCATGGCATCAAAGGAGTAGGTGCCCCAAGTAGTGACTATTTCCGCGCATCCGCTGATCACGGGAAGGGTGCCACAGGCGCGCTTGGCGTTGTGAGCATCCACGTGCACGGCGCACTTCAGGTTGGGGTTCTGGCCGGCGTTGACGGCAACGCTCAGCACCAACATAAGAGCAATCACGATAGCCAGAATCTTCATGTGTCTCTCCTTTCCAGGGCCGGGCTCATGCCCGTCCTGAGTTGTCCAAGGTCTCTGGCCTTTGCTTCAGCATCTTGTCGAAGGGAGCTGAAGCCTCACTGACTATTATAACATATCGGGACGCCGGAGGAAAGATATTAGTGCAAGATTTTGCATAGGGGCCGGAGGCCCCGGAATGGGGGCCCCTGGGGCCAGGCGGGCAAAAAAAAGCGGGTGGCCGAAGCCACCCGCTAGAAGCATGACGAGTCTTACTTGAACATGCTCTTGATACCGCCCCATGTGCTCAGTTCAGTAGCACTGCATTCACACGGGTCGTCGCCGACCATACCAAAAACGCCGGCGCAGGAGAAGCCGACCGGGACGTCCGGCTGGAACTCACAGTCCACAACGCCGATAAAGCCGGTGTCGGCATTGGGGATCATGCAGACCAGGCCGGGGCCGTCCGCATACAGCCATGCCCAGCCGCAGATGACCGCGTACTGGATCTGGCAGACGTTCCAGGTGTGGGAAATAGCGTCGCCAGGCCAAGCAATCGCGCCGATCACGAGATCGGAGCAGTTGTTCCAGGCAGCGCTATAGGTCCAGGCGGGCCAGGTGAGTGAGTACTCTGCACCCGTGATGCCATAGAGGTCAAAGAAAGTAGGCATGGCATCGAATGAATAGGTGCCCCAAGTCGTGACTATGTCCGTGCATGCCGTGAAAACTGGCAGGGTGCCACAGGCGCGCTTGGCGTTGTGAGCATCCACGTGCACGGCGCACTTCAGGTTGGGGTTCTGGCCGGCGGTAGCGACGACACTGAGTACCATCGTAAGAGCAAGTGCTATCGCCAGAATCTTCATGTTTCTCTCCTTTCCAGGGTCAAGCTTTGCTGATTACCCTAAGCTTGCTCTGGTCCAGCTTCAGTCTCTTGTCGAAGGAAGCCGAAGCTAATTACTCCACAATCGGTGGAGTTACTACAACCCAAACAACAACTAAAAAGGGTAGAAGGCATCACCTCCTCATGAGTGCTTTTATCCAGCACTCTCCCATCATAGCATATTTGAGTTGTCATAGTCAAACCAAATCCTGCCCTCTTTAGGGACAACTGTGATCGTAATGGAACGCGAACCTGGCGAAGTCACCCAGCGCGACCAGACCGCTGCAGTCGTAATCGACGCAGGCCTCGGTCGAGTTGTAGTACGCAGCGAACTGGGCGAAGTCACCCAGAGTCACGTCGCCGTCGGCCGGAGCCAGGCAGTCGACGTTGGCCGCGTAAACCAGGTTGCCCAGGATCGACACGCCTTCACTCGTCGCGGTCATCTGCAGGAAGCCGCAGCCGCCGAACTGAGTGAAGAATGTAGACGCCTCTCCCAGAGCATCCGTCGTGACCTGCTTGGACGCCTCGCAGAAGAAGAAACCAGAAGCGGGCGGGTCAATCGTGACGTCCCTGCCGGCAAGCGTGTTGCCATAGCAGTCCCTGATCACGATCGCCACGTGCACCGTGTCCTGGTCGCCTAAGGGACAGAAATAACCCTCGGTGCCGTCGCAAACGACTGTGGGGTCAAAATGCGCCACAGACACGTTGCACTCCGAGGTGCCTGCGCAGGGTACACCCGCAAATGCCACGCCAGCTGCGAGCACTACGGCCGTCCCAAGGCAAGCGACTAGAAGCTTCTTAAGCATCACTACACCTCCTACGGTTTAGCTCTAGGGCTAAAATCCGTGGTCTTAGGTTTGGAGTTAAGCTCCAAGGGTGTTTCTCCGGTGAAGCTTCACCCCCTTCCTCCGTAGTCAAAACAGCGCCAGTGGCCGTTTGCCGCAAAATTGACTAAAAAGCCTGACGCTAACTAAAACACTGCTACGGGGCTGTAAAGCCCCTACCTGTCCGACAATTGAAGTATATCAGAATGCTATGCCGGTGTCAATGGCAAAAAGGGGCTCTGGAGGGCTGTATTCGCGCCTTAGACTACCTGAACATGGACTTGATACTGCCCCAGGTCGTGGGCTCGGTGGCGTAGTACGGCTCACCTTCCCACGGGGTGTCGTCCACGGCCGCGAAATAGACGTATTCGGCCAGATGCTCCTGGAAGGCGCAATCCACGATCCCCAGGATGGGACCGGGAGGCGTGTCGCGGTACTTATAGACCATGATTATCTGACCCGGGCCCGTGGCGGCAAGCCAGGTCCAGGTTATGGGAGCGAAAGCCGGGCTGCTCTGGCATGCGGACCACGTGAGAGATATGATGTCTTCAGGAAAGGCGATGCCGCCGATGGCGAAGTCACCGCAGTGGTTGGTGGTGCCGCTGCCCCATTCGGCCGGCCACGAGAGACCGAATTCCGCGCCCGTGAAGCCCGTGCCGTAGTCGAAGAGCACCATGAAGACGTCGTAATCACCCGCTCCGGTTGCAGTCCTGGTCATGTCACCGAGTTCCGTAATTGCAGGCAGGTTGGAACAACTCTGCTTGGCGTTATGCGCCTTAATGTGCAATGCCATCTTCAGATTTACGTCGGTGGTCTGATAGCCCCGGGTCTGCCCGGCGAAGCACGCAGCTGCGAACGCGACAATAATAATGCACACGATTAGACCTATAGCGGACGCCTTCATTTCGAATGTCCTCCTTCCGCAACAAGCGGGACTATTATCCATTCCACACAAAACACTTACGAAAAAACCACAAAGCCGTCAAGTGTATATAACCAACCGCAAGGGACTGTAACACCGGCCAAATAACGTGTCAAGATTTTTTTTGGGTTTGACTTGGGGGGCTGCAGTTCATAAGCTAAGACATGAGAATGAGCTCAAGGTATGTGATCCTTACACTTATGGTGGTGGCTTCCGCCCTGGCGCTTATCGCAGTTTACGCCCTGAGGGGCGGGGCGGATCCCAACGTAATACTCATCAGCGTTGACACGCTCAGGCCCGACAGGCTGGGCTGTTACGGCTACGGCAAGGGCACGAGCCCCAACATCGACCGGCTGGCCGCCGGGGGGGTCGTATTCGAGGACGTCCATACGAGCGTCCCGCTCACGCTCCCGTCGCATGCCTCGATGCTGACCGGGCTCTATCCCCTCTCTCACGGCATAAAGGACAACGGCACATTCAGCCTGGCGCCCGACTTCGTCACCGCCGCCGAGGTATTCCGGGCCGCGGGATATTCCACCGGGGCAGTGACGGGCGCGTTCGTGCTCGATTCGCGCTACGGCCTCAACCAGGGCTTCGACGTCTATGACGACGACATGAGCGGCGGCCGGCAGCTCTCGGCGTTCGGCTACTCCGAGCGTACGGCCGATGCGGTGACAGAAGCCGCCCTCAGGTGGCTAAGCGAAGCCCGGGAGCCCTTCTTCGCTTTCTTTCATTACTACGATCCCCATACGCCCTATAAGGCGCCGCCCGAGTTCGGGGCCAGGTACCCCCTGAGCGCGTATGACGGCGAAGTCGCGTTCACCGACAGCGAGATCGGGCGGCTCTTCGACGGGCTCGAACGACTGGGCCTTACGGAGAGAACGCTCATCGTGTTGGTATCGGACCACGGCGAAGGCCTGGGCGAGCACGGCGAGGCGACCCACGGTTACCTCGTATACGAGCCCACGCTCAAGGTGCCCTGGATCATGAGGTTTCCGGAGAACTCGAAGATCAGGAAGTCGGAAACGCGCGGCCGGCGAATCGGTTTTCCGGTGAGGCTCATCGACCTCATGCCCACGCTGCTCGAACTGGCGGGCCTGGAATCGGGCGCGAGGACCGACGGCAGAAGCGTGGTGCCGCTCCTTGAGGGCGAGACCATGAGGCCCGAGTTCTCCTACTTCGAGACGCTATACCCTTACTTCGCCTACCGGTGGAGCCCCCTAAGAGGCGTGAGATTCGGCGAGTGGAAGTACATACGCGGTCCCGAAGAGGAGCTCTACAACCTCGGAGAAGACGCCGGGGAGACCGACAACCTTGCGGCCGCCGGGGGCGAGCGCATGCTCGAGCTCAACAAGGCCCTGCGGGAGCTCATGAGGCTGGAGGCGGAGGCGCAGCCGGCGGGCCAGAATGAAATGACGGCGGAAGAGATAAGACGACTGGCCGCGCTCGGCTATATCAGCCGGTCGCAGACGGACCTCCCAGACCCCGACGATTTGAGCGGCGCCCCACCGCGCGACATGATCAGGTACATAGCCCAATACATGTCGCCGGGCGAGGACGCCTACAACCGCGGCGACCTCGATGTCGCGCTTGAGAAATTCACCAGGCTGGCCCAAGTCGACCCGGGCAATCCCGAGGCCCATCTTCACCGGGCCAAGGTGCTCTTCGATATGGGAAGGTTTGAGGATGCGACCGCCGCCTACGAGCGGGTGCTCGAGATCGACCCCACGAGTTCGGGCGCGCATTTCCACCTCGGCACCATTGCGCAGGCGCAGGGGAAGCTGGGCGTCGCGCTTCGGCATTACGAAGAAGCCCTCCGGCTGCTTCCCGGAAGCCCGGAGGCACTGGCCAACATCGGGAGCGTCCTGGTCGAGAGAGGCATGGCCGACAGCGCCGTGGTGGTGCTCGAATCGGCCCTGACGGTTGACCCCGTCAATGAGACGGCCCTCGTAAACCTGGGCCTTGCATACGCGCGACTCAAGATGCACAGCGAGGCGCTCGCCGCTTTCCTCAAGCTGCTCGAGATCCACCCGGGCCATGCCAAGGCCCTCGCGAACTGCGGCGCCCTCTACGTGGCCAAGGGCGACGCCGACAGCATGATTTATTATTTCAAGGCCGCGAGCGACGCCGACCCCGGGAACCCGCAACTGCTATACAATCTGGGCAGCGCTTACCGCCAGGGCGAGAAGATAAACGAAGCCGGCGAGTGTTATGCCAGAGTGGTGGAGATGCAGCCGGACAACAAGATGGCCCTGTTCGGCCTCGCCGCCGTCAGGGCGAGCCAGGGAAGGCGCGATGAGGCCATCAACCTGCTTGAAAGGGTGCTCGAGATCGACCCGGATTTCGAGCTGGCCGCTAACGCCCTTCGGATGCTCTCCTCCGGGTCAGGGAACTAGCGAAATCGGTTCCAGCCGGTCGCTGTAAACCTTCATGCCGCGCGACTCGCGCTCGGCGGCCAGCCACTCTTCGAGCTTGAGGTCCTTGTAGTGCTCGAGGAGGTCCCTGCGGATGCTGGGCTCGGCCTCTTCGTAGGCGGCGAGCCTCTCCTCATGCCGCTCGCGAAGCCTCAATATGACATGGCCCTCAAGGCTCCTGAAATACCTGGTCTCCCCCACTTGCATGGACTCGAAGAAGATGTCGAACTCCTCGTCCTGGCCGAGGGCCATGAAACCCAGATCGCCCCCGTTTGGAGCGGAGAAGGGGTCGATTGATCGCTCCATGGCCAGCTCCTCGAATGAAGCGCCGGCTTCGAGCATGGCCATAATCGAGTCCGCCGCGCTCCTGGTGGGAAGCACCATCTTGGAGGCGGTGTGGCCTGCCGGCATAATGTAATACTCCTTGTACCGGTCGTACCGGGCGCGGATGCTGTCCTGGGGGACCTCAGCGCCGCCGGTGAGCATTCTGTAGACTCTTGTGGCCGTTCGCCTGCGCACGGCCCTCTCGACTTCGCTTTTGACTTCGGGCCATTCATAAGCGCCGAGCTTCTCGGCTTCCGCCACCAGGAGCGTGTCCTTGACCTGGCGGCCTACGAACCCGATCATGGACTCGGGATCGTCAAGTATCGGCCTGGTGGGATAGGGCTGCGCCAGTATGCTGCTGACCACATCCTCATAAGTGAAGGTCCACCCCGTGAAACCGGCGACCAGCGTCCCTTTCTCGTCCCCGCTCAAGTCGGGCACGACATCTTCGGACACGACGGCAGTCCTGTCGCCAAGCCTGGCCAGGGCGAGGGCATACTCCGAACACAGGCCTATTACGGCGTCAGCGTAAATCTGCAGGTCGTAAGCTATGCGGAGCGAATCCAGATAGGCCGCCTGCTCGGCGAACATGTGGCGCTTCACGATGCTGTCGCGTATTCCCCGGCGGGCCGCCTCCGGGTCCGGGGGCTCCACTATCGCCTTTGTCTCGACCTTGACTATTGCCCACCCTCTTTCGGTATAGAAGGGGTCGGAGACCTCGCCGGCCTCCAGCCTGAATATCTGCGTCTGCCAGGGCTCCTCGAGCTCGGCGCGCCTGAGCGTGCCCAGAAAGCCGCCGTTCCTGCCGGTGACGTCCGTGGAGTGCCGGTAGGCGAGGTCCTCGAAGGGTATCCCCGCCGCGATGGAGTCCATGAGGGCATCGGCCTCGTCGCGCTTCTCGACCATTATCCTGCGCACATTGACCTGCGTGAGCTGCTCCTCGTAAATCTTCTCGACCTCATCCTCGTCGGGAGGCGGCGCGCTTGCCATGGCGCGGTCGAGCATGGCCATGCTCACGATGCTGAACTCCCGCCGCTTTATGACCTGCTGCATGTCCTCATGCTCGCTTATGCCCAGGCTCTCTGCCTCCGCCAGCATGAGGCGGGCGTTTATCATGTTCTCCAGAAAGGCGGTCTTGGCCTCCGCCGTATCCAGGGTGTCCCTGTCACCTTCCGGCATCAATTTCCACCAGTCCACGTAGTCCTGCACGGTGATAACGCCGTCGTTCCACTCGGCGAGAACCATGGCGGGCTCGACGCTGGCTGCCGTGCCCGGTTCGACGCCGGCAGCCGAGGCCGGGCCAGCCAGAGCCGCGATCAGGAACGTGAAGAGCAGTGCTCTCATTGACTCCTCCTCAATAAAAATCGAATGGTGGGCGAAAGAGGATTCGAACCTCTGACCCCCTGCTTGTAAGGCAGGTGCTCTAACCCCTGAGCTACTCGCCCATCTCGGAATCGGTCTTCTTATCCGTCTGTCTGACCCACAACATAATCGACAGCGGGACTATGACGCAATAGCCGAGGACGAGAAGAACAGGGGCCAGGCTCGTGCTTCCCCTTCCGAGGAGCAGATAACCCAGCAGGATTACGACGATGCCTGCCATCAAGAGCCAGACATTCCGCTTGCCCAGGACCAGCGAGCCCTCAGGTGGCTTCTGCTTCTTCTGGACCTGTCTTCTCTTCTCACCCTTCTTCTGCTTTGCCATTACCACCTCTCGCCAAAAGGACCAATCAGGTCGATCGGGATTATCGGGTCACCTAAGGTCACTTAGTATAATACACACTGGCAGATTATTGTTCCAGCATCAAGGATTAAAGACGCCGCTCCGGAAACCCATGAGGTCGAGGGTGACGAAGGCGAAGCCCTCGCGCCGCGCCGCCTGCACTATGCGGTCGCGGGTCCCGGGCTCGGCGGCCCTCTCGATATCGGGCTTCTCGAGTTCGATCCGGAGGAGGTCGCCGTGGTAGCGGGCCCTGACCTGCCTGAACCCCATGCCCCTCAGGGCCTCTTCCATGCGCTCCACCCTGCCCAGGGCCTCGCGGGTTATCTCCGTCCCGTAGGGGAACCGCGAAGCCAGGCAGGCGGACTGGGGGCGGTCCCATACCGGGAGCCCCATGGCCTTGCCCAGAGCCCTCACTTCGGGCTTGGTGAAGTCGGCCTGTCTTAAGGGGCTTATGACGCCGAGCTCCGCGAGCGCCCTCTCGCCCGGCCTGAAGTCCGAGAGGTCGGTCACTGTCGAGCCCTCGAGGACGGCCGCAAGCCCTTCCGCCGCCGCCAGCTTCTTGAGCTCCTCAAACAGGGCCTTCTTGCAGCGATAGCACCTGTCGGTGGGATTGGCGGTGAACTCGGGGTCTTCCATCTCCTTCGTCCTCATCACCCTGTGCTCGCAGCCCAGCGCCGCCGCCGTCTTCCCGGCGGCCCCGACCTCGAAGCCAGGATGGATGGGCGATGAAGCGGTCACGGCGAGAACCCGCCCGGTGGCCGCCTCTACGGCCGCCGCGAGCAGAACGCCCGAGTCGACGCCGCCCGAGAAGGCCACGAGCACGTCTCCCTCGGCCGCTATTATATCAAGCAGTCTCTGTGCCTTGGTCTTGAGCTCGCCCGCCGGGAGGTCCTTTATCTTACCGGGTTCCACTCTCCGAAGCCTCCTGCTGCTTGCTCTCCTTATGATTTTTATCCGGCGCCGCCTTATCCGCCCCATCACCGGCCGCCTCATCTCCGCCCGGCTCCTCACCGGCCGCCCGGGCCGCCTCCTCCGCCTCCCTGGCCCGGCGCTGGGCCTCGAGGGTGCGCTTGTACTCGGCCTTGGCCCTGTTGTGGTCGACGCCGCGCTGGGTGAAGGTATGCGTGCCGTAGCCCGTGGCCACGAAGTAGAGGTTCTTGCTGCCCTCTTCGGGATAAAGCGCCGCCACTATGGACGAGCGTTCGGGATTGCATATGGGATGCGGCGGCAGGCCGTGCGCGTAATAGGTGTTGAAAGGCGACGGTTCGTCGAGGTGCTTGTAGTAAATCTTGCCCGTCCACCTTCCCAGGGCGTATCTCACGGTGGGGTCGGCCTGCAGCTTCATGCCGCGCTTTAAGCGGTTGTGGAACACCGCCGATATCTTGGGCTTCTCGCTGTCGAGCATGGCCTCTTTCTCGATGATGGAGGCGAGCGTCGTCACTTCATTCACCGAAAGCCCGATGTCTTCGCTGCGCTCCCTGAGCGAGTCGTCGAAGGCCCTGAAGAAGTTGTCGACCATGCGCCTTATGAGTATGCCGGGGGATTCCTTCCACTCGACGTCGTACGTGTCGGGGAAGAGGTATCCCTCCGCGTTCGTCGACGGGACGCCCAGTTTGGCGATGAAGGCCGAGTCGCGCGCGTAGGCGACGAAGAGCGTGGAATCCACGCCGGCCTCCTCTCTTAAGATCCGCGCCACCGACTCCAGCACGAGCCCGCTCGGCACGCGCACGCGCTCCCTGTAACTCACGCCGCGGTAAAGAGTCGCGAGCACCGTCGCCATGTCGCTTGTCCGCTCGAAGCGGTACCTGCCCGCGCCGGCGCGGTACTCGATGCCGAGCAGGCGGCCTATCAGCAGGAAGATGCGCTGCGAGCGCACCAGGCCGGCGTCCGAGACGCGGCCGGCCACTTCCGAGAAGGGAATGCCCTCGTCGATGATAACGTAAACGTAGCGGCGCTCATGGCGGTTGGCCTGGCAGAACACTTCGATGGCGACCAGCGATATCGCGGTCGCGACGGCCATGATGAGGACGTCTCTTAAGAGATGGATGAAATGGAACTTCTTCACTTGTCCCGTCTCGCGTCAAGGTAGCTCTGCAGAACGATTGCAGCGGCGACCGAGTCGATCTTATTCTTCCTCTTCTTCCTCCTCATACCGCCCTCTATCAGGACTCGTTCACCCTCTACGGTGGAGAAGCGCTCGTCGCAGGTGGCCACCGAGATCCCGGTCCTGTGCCGGAGTTCCCTTGCGAAATGCAGAACCTGCGATGCCGCCTGCCCTATCTCGCCGCTCAGGGTGAACGGCATTCCGAGTACAATTTCGGCGATATCGTGCTCGGCGATTAGGGCTATTACTTTCTCGATAACGGTCCTGCCGTTACCGACCTCGATCAGGCCCAGCGGCTGGGCCGTAATCCGGAGCTCGTCGCTCATGGCGAGCCCCATCCTCTTCTCACCGTAGTCTATGCAGAGCACCCTGCCGCAGGCCTCGGGCCGGACCTGTTTTACGAGCCGGACCCTGGTCCCTCCCCCCTTGGGGAAGGTGATCTGGACGTCGTCCATCACCGACTTCATGATGAATATGCCTCGCCCGGAGGTGGCGAGCATACGGTCCTCGTCAAGCGGGCTGGGAACGGCGTCGGGGTCGAAGCCCGGGCCCTCGTCGGTCACCGTGATGATGACATCGCAGTCCGTGCGCGAGAACACGATCCTGGCTTTCTTCTCCGGGTTCGTCCCGTTGCCGTGTACTATTGCATTGGTCGCAGCCTCGATGGCGGCCATGGATATGTCGTCCGCCATGCGCCTGGGCACATTGGCCCAGCTGCAGAACGCCTCTGCCACCGAATCGACCAGCGCGAGATATTCGATGCTGCTTGGTACGGAAATCTCAAGCATTGGTTTTGCGACCTTTTCCCGGCTTTACTTGAAGCTCTCTACTGCCTTCTCTTCGCTGCTGTAGGTCTCAAAGATGGTCCCCAGCTTGGTGATCATGAGGAGGCTGTCGATCCTCTCGGTCACGTTCGCCAGCTTGAGGACGCCGTCCTCCTTGCGGAGCGTGGTGTATGCCGAGATGAGAATGCCGAGGCCCGTCGAGTTGATGAAGGGAACCTGGCTCATGTTTACGACCACGTTCTTGAAGCCCTCATCCAGGAGGTTCCTGATGGTCTCCTTGAACACGTCGGCGTCGGGGCCGCCCATGAGCTTCCCGGACACGTCGAGTATGGCCACGGTGTCTGTCTTCCTGACGGATAACTTCACGTTTTCCTCCTTTGCTTGACCTCCCTCATCGCGGAGATCAGATTATTCATATCATCCGGCAATGGCGCTGTAAACTCCATTGACTTATTTTTCACCGGGTGAACGAACTCCAGGCTCGCCGCGTGCAGGGCCTGCCTGTCTATGAGCCTCAGGCAGTCTCTGGCGCGGCCCATGGTCGCACCCCGGTAATTGCCGTACTTGCGGCGCCTCCCGCCGTAAGTGGGATCACCGAAAACGGGGTGACCGCTGTGGGCGAGATGCACCCTTATTTGATGAGTTCTTCCGGTCTCGAGCTTCACTGCGAGCCGGCTGGCGAACTCGTATTTCTCGATGATTTTGTAATGCGTGACCGCCGTCCGGCCGTCGCTCTTGAGGACCGCCATTTTCTTGCGGTCCGACCGGCTCCTGCCTATGAGGGTCTCGACTCTGCCCTCGCTCTCCCGGGGCTCGCCCCATACGACGGCGTCGTAGGTCCGACTGATCTTCCTCTCCGAGAGGTCCCGGCTCAAGATCGCATGGGCCCCATCGTGCTTTGCAACTATTAATAGCCCGGAGGTGCCTTTGTCAAGCCTGTGGACGATCCCCGGCCTCGCCACCCCGCCTATGCCCGAGAGGTCCTTGCAGTGCGCGAGCAGCGCGTTTACCAGCGTCCCCGTGCGCACGCCCGCCGCCGGGTGGACCACCATACCGGCCGGCTTGTTGACGATGAGGAGGTCGCCGTCCTCGTAGAGAACGTCGAGCGGAATGTCCTCGGCCTCAAAAACGGAGGGCTCGGGGTCCGGGAGAGTGACGCTGACTTTCTCCCCTCCGTGAACGCGGAAGCTGGGTTTTACGGGCTTCCCGCCCACGAGAACCCTGCCTTCCATGAGCAGCCTCTTGACCTGCGAGCGCGTGGCGACGCCGCGGTCCTCTGCGAGGTACCTGTCTATTCTCTGATCCGAGCCTCTGGCGACTTCCAACTCGATCTTCCTCATTCCGCCATGGAACCGGTCTTGGACTTGAGCGAGCAAATCACGACGAAGATGACGCCTACCGTTATGGCGAGGTCCGCCACGTTGAAAGAAGGCCACCTGACGGCTTCACCGGCGCCTATGTCGACGAAGTCGACGACGGCCCCGATCCTCAACCGGTCGATGAGATTGCCTATGGCCCCGCCCAGGACGAGCCCCAGTCCCACTTTAACCAAACCGCAGGCTCTCCTCGACAGCAAAAGCACAACGACGAGCACTATCGCGGCCACGAGAGAGAATATCGTGAAGTACCCGCCGGAGCTTCTCATGACCCCGAAGATGGCGCCCGAGTTCTTGATATGGGATATGCGCAGCGCATCTCCCAGCACGTCTATTCTCGTACCCTCAGGCACCGAGATTACGACCAGGTACTTGGTCACCTGGTCAGCGATCACTATTGCGCAAGCTACGATAATCGAAATCAACGCGTGCCGCCCCCCCGGGATTTCTCCAGTTCCTCCTGGCATCTGATGCATAACCTGGCTTCCGGAATCACCTCGAGCCTGGCATCGGGTATCTCGGCGCCGCAGCTCTCGCAGCGCCCGTATTCGCCGCTTTTTATGCGCTCCAGGGCCTCGTCGATCTCTTCGACTGCCCGGCCCCCGGCTTCGCCACGGGAGAAGGCCGCGTCCCGCATGGCCTCATCGCTCCCCATGTCAGCCGGGTGCGTGCTGTAGCCCGACACGTCGCCCGAAGTCTCGCGCTGGTTCTTGCCGAGATAGACCTCCTCGAGATCGGAAAGCTCGGCGAGCACTTCTTTGCGCCGGGCCCTGAGCAGGCCTTCGAATCTCTTCATGTCCCGGTTCGCCAACTTCTCCTCCTTCAGATCTTCTCCAGAACGACCCTGGCCGCTTCGTCGCCTATCCTGACCTCCAGGGGCTCCGCGCCCGCGGGGAGGTCGGCATCAAGCGATTCCGCCAGAGTCTCGCTCTTGATGTGGTCCGCATAGAGGTCGAGCGCATTTGCGGTGTGCTCGCCCCCGGAAACATAGACGCGTATCTTGTCGGTGACGTCGAAACCCGATTGCTTCCTCAGGTTCTGGATCTTGCTCACTATCTCGCGCGCGTAGCCCTCGGCGAGAAGCTCCGGAGTGACGGTAAGGTCCAGGACGATTGCGTTGGTGCCGTCCGACTCGAACGCCACGCCTTCCTTCTCGGTTTTCCTCACGTTGACCTCGACGGCCTCAATCTCCATCTCCTCTCCGCCGAGGTCGACCGTCACGGACGCTCCCTTTTCGAGCTTCGCGACTTCCGCCCCTTCGAGCGCCTTGAGCGCGCCCGTCAGGGCCTTTACGCGGTCGCCGAGCCGGGGGCCCAGGACGTCGAACCTCGGGAGCACCTCATAGGTCACGTATTCGGCCAGGCCTTCCTCGAGCTCGACCTCCTTGACGTTGACCTCCTCCTTGAGATGCCCGATGAGGGACGCGAAGAGACTCTCGTCCACCTTCTCGCCGAGGCTGAGCTTGACCGCCGACAGAGGCTGCTTGACCTTGATCCTGGTCCTGTTGCGGGCTGCGCGCACCAGGCTCACGCATTTGACCACCGCCCCCATGGCTTTCTCCAGGTCCTCGTCCACGACCGCAGCGTCGCTCTCGGGATAGAGCGCGAGATGCACGCTCTCGGGGGCCGTATCGTCCACCGGGAGCACAAGATGCCGGTAGATCTCCTCGGCCACGAAGGGCATGAAGGGCGCCAGGACCTCAGACAGCGAGACCAGCACTTCATAAAGCGTCGCGTAGGCGGCGCGCTTGTCGTCGTCCATGTCCTTGCGCCAGTAGCGCCTGCGCGATCGCCGCACGTACCAGTTGGAGAGTTCCTCGACGACGAAGTACTGAATGGCCCTCGCGGCCCGCGTTATCTCGTACTCCTCAAGCTCCCTGTCCACCGTGGCGATGAGCGAGTTCATGCGCGATATGAGCCAGCGGTCCATGACGGTGCGCCTGTCCACGGCGATGCCGTGCTCGCGCGGGTCGAAGCCGTCGATATTGGCGTAAAGCGTGAAGAAGGAGTGGACGTTCCTCAACGTGCCCAGGAGCTTGCGCGCGACTTCCACGACCTGCTCCTCGCGGAAGCGCTTGGGAAGCCAGATGGGCGAGGCGGCATAGAGATACCATCTCAGGGGGTCGGCCCCCGTCCTGGCCATCACCGCCCAGGAGTCCACGACATTGCCGCGCGACTTGGACATCTTCTGGCCGGTCTCATCGACGATGAGCTCCGAGACCATGACGTTCCTGAAGCTGGGCTGATGCGACATGAAAGTCGATATGGCCACGAGCGAGTAGAACCACCCCCGCGTCTGGTCGATGCCCTCGCAGATGAACTCCGCGGGGAACTGGCCTTCGAAGGTCTCTTTATTCTCGAAGGGCCAGTGGTACTGGGCATAGGGCATGCCGCCGGTGTCGAACCAGCAGTCGATGACCTCGGGCGTGCGTTTCATGACGCCGCCGCATTCATCGCACTTTATCTCGATTCCGTCGATCCATGGCTTGTGAAGGTCTATCTCGCCGTCCATCGCGGTCGCGCGCTCTTTGAGCTCGGCTATGCCCCCGATGGAGTGGAGAGCGCCGCATGACTCGCATACCCAGATATTGAGCGGCGTCCCCCAGTAGCGCTCGCGGCTCAGTGCCCAGTCCACGTTGTTCTCGAGCCACTGGCCGAAGCGGTTGTAACCGAACTCCTTGGGGTGCCAGTTGATGGTCTTGTTGAGCTCGATCATCTCGTCCTTGAATGCGGTCGTCTTGACGTACCACGACGGATGGGCGTAGTAGATGAGCGGCGCGTCGCACCGCCAGCAGAAGGGATAAGTATGCACGACCGTCTCGGCCTTCAGCAGTATGCCCCGCTTCTTGAGGTCCTCTATGATGGACTGGTTGGCGTCGATTACGAACCGGCCTTTCCAGGGCTCCACGCGGTCTTCGAATGTGCCCTCATCGGTCACGGGATTGACGAAGGCGAATCCCTTGTCCCGGCCCAGGTTGTAGTCGTCCTCGCCGAAAGCCGGCGCCGTGTGCACCAGGCCCGTACCGTCTTCGGCGGTCACGAAGTCTGCGGTCGTCACGATGTACGCCTTGCCGCCCTCGGGCTCGACGTAGTCGAAGGGCGGCACGTACTCGAGGCCCTCCATGTCGCTGCCCTTCATCTCTTCTATGACTTCATAGCCCTCGCCCAGCGCGGCTTCCGCGCGCTCGCGCGCTACGATCAGCACTTCGCCTTCATACCTGACCTTGAGATAGACGAGGTCGGGGTCGACCGCGACGGCGATGTTGGAAATGAGCGTCCAGGGCGTGGTCGTCCACACCAGGAGGCTCGTCCCGGGCTCGTTCTTCAAGGGCATTCGCACGTAGATGGAAGGGTCTTCCTTGTCGGCGTACCCCTGCGAGACCTCGTGGCTCGAGAGCGGCGTGCCGCAGCGGGCGCAATAGGGGAGCACCTTGTGGCCCTTGTATATGAGATCCGCGTCGAACATCTTCTTCAGGATATTCCAGATGGACTCTATATAGTCATTGGTACAGGTTATGTAAGGGTTCTCGAGGTCGAGCCAGAAGCCGATTCTCCTTGTGAGCTTTTCCCACTCGTCACGGTACGTGAAGACGCTGTCCCTGCACTTCGCGTTGAACGCCTCCACGCCGTAGCGCTCGATCTCTTCCTTCGAGCCGATGCTCAGCTGCTTCTCGACTTCGATCTCCACCGGCAGCCCGTGCGTGTCCCAGCCGGCCTTGCGGATGACCTGGTAGCCCTTCATGGTCTTGTAGCGGCACACCAGGTCCTTCACGACGCGGGCCAGGACGTGGTGCACGCCGGGGAGGCCGTTGGCCGTGGGCGGGCCCTCATAGAAGACGAAGCGCTTATCGGAAGGCCGCGCCTCGACGCTCTTCCTGAATATGTCCTCCCTCTCCCAGAATTCGAGGATGCGCTCCTCGGCCTCAGGCGCGACTACCTGGGAAGGTACCCTGTCGAAAACGGGCTGCTCTTTACTCATAGCTTCTTCAAGACCTCTTTTACAAGCTTGGTAAGTTTGGGTTCGGCTTTCTCGGCGGCCTTCATGATCTTGATATGGCTGGCCGGCGCGAGCGCGTCGGGCAGGCACAAATCCGTAACCACCGAGAGCCCGAGCACTTTCATTCCCATGTGCACGGCGACAATGACTTCGGGCACCGTGGACATGCCTACGGTGTCCGAGCCGATCCCGCGCAGGAAACGGTATTCGGCACGGGTCTCGAGGTTCGGGCCTGCGACGCCGACGAACACTCCCTTATGTACCTTAATCCTGAGGTCGAGAGCAACCCTTTCGGTAAGCTCTATGAGCTTACGGGTGTACGGTTCAGACATGTCCGGGAAACGCGTCCCGATGCTGTCGTCGTTGGGGCCGATAAGCGGGTTATCGCCCATGAGGTTTATGTGGTCTTCTATAATGACGATGTCGCCGCGCTCGTAGTACGGGTTCATACCGCCCACGGCGTTGGAGACGACCAGGGTCCCGGCGCCGAGATGCTTCATGACGCGCAGGGGAAAGCACACCTCCTGCATGCTGTAGCCCTCGTAATAGTGGACCCTGCCGCTCATGGCGACGACTTTCTTGCCCGAAAGAGTTCCGATCACGAGCTCGCCCGAGTGGCCCAGCACGGTCGAAGTCGGAAAGTGCGGAATGTTATCGAATGCAATCCGCGTCGGCCGCTTAATCGCTTTGGCGAGCTTCCCGAGGCCGGTGCCCAGAATGATGGCGACGTCCGGCTTAACCCTGGTCTGCTTTCTTACGTAGTTTCGCGCCTCGGTGATCTGTCTCTTAAGGTCCGTCATTTGGGAAGCCTCCTTCTTACTTCTTCATCATCCAGCCCCACCACCTTGACGAGCTTGCTGGTGGAGCTCGATCCTCTGACAATGCTTAAATTCCTTACCGGTATTTTGAGCTCGTGGCCGAGAAGCCGCAAGAGCTCGATGTTGGCCCTGCCGCCCTCGGGCGCCGCCACCAGGCGGACCTTGAGATGCTCATCGTCCATCCAGCCGACTATGATTCCCTTCTGAGCGCGCGGCGAAACCCGCACGTGGAAGGAAGAGGTCTTGCCGGGGTCCGTCTTGAAAGACTCCTCCGTAACGTAGGCCTCCACCTGCACCGCTCTGGGCTGGGCCGGTTGAGTTCTCCTCATTCTCTTCGACTTCTTCGAACGCTTCGACTTCCTGGACTTCCTTGCCGGCCTGGTCCCCCCGCCCGACTGCGCCGCCATCGACGAGTAAGCGGTCCCGGACCTGGCCCTGTTGCCGTAATTTGCCACCCTTCCGAACCTCCCCTTATTGCAGGAAAACACTGGTGAATGTTAGAAAAACTTAAGCGTTAACGTCCTCACGCTTTTCCGATCCATGCTCCGGCTGCGGCGCGTGCGATATAGGCAGCTCCTCGCCGGACTCCGGTGCGTCTTCGTCCGGCCGCGGGCTCCATGTCATGTCCCTGACCGGGGCCTGGGCCTGTTGTCCCCCGGCGTCCTGCCCGGCGTGATGTTGCTCCTGATGCTGCTGGTCCCCGTGATGTTGCTCCTGATGCTGCTGGTCCCCGTGATGTTGCTCCTGATGCTGATCTCCTCCATGGTGATGTTCAGCGTGGTGCTGCTCTGCGTGCTGCTCTTCTCCATGTTGCTGCTCCGCGCGTTGCCCACCCGGGCCGCCATCATGATGGCCCTCATTCTTCGGCCGGTCCTGCCAGTGGACCTGCTTCTCATGATGCTGCTGCATTGCGGCGTCGAGAGGGTCCTTTCCCTCACGCTCCGCCGGCTGCTGACCCGCCGGCCGCTGGTGTCCACCCTCTCGCGGCGCCTCATGATGCTGGGCCGCCTGCTGTGGAGGCGCCTGCTGCTGTGCTGCCTGCTGCGGGGCCTCCTTAGCCGCCCGCTGGCTCACAGCGGCCGCCTCAACGGCGCGCCCACGGGCGATCTGTTCGCGGCGCTTGACCGAATGCTGTTCCCGGCGGACACTCTCGTCCCGCACACGGCCTTCGGCCTCCCGGGCTCTCGACGCCACAGTCTCCGTAAAGGAGCGGACTTCTTTTGCTTCGACCGGGTCGCCGTCTCCGAGGTCCATGCCTTTCACTTCCTGTTCGATGTTCTCAAGGTAAGTTAGTTGCGATTCCAGAAGCGACCTCAGCCGCGGCAGGAAGGCCCTCATCTCGGCCCTTACAGTCTCCCGCGCCTTGAAGACGTCGTCGACCTGGCGCTTGGCATCCGCGATCCTCTGCCTGACTTCGAGCTCGGCTTCCCTGATCATGAGCTCGGCGTTCCTGCGGGCGTTCATCTTGGCCTCGTCCGCGGCCTTCTGCGCCGCCACCATGGCGTCCCGGAGCGACATTTCCATCTCCGTGAACGTCTCCACCTTCTTCCGGAGGCTCGCGAGCTCCGCCTCGGCCGTCTCCTTCTCCTTGAGAAGTTCCTCCATGGTATCGGCGATGGAGTCGAGGAATGCCTTCACTTCTTCGGGGTCATAGCCCCTCAAGCCCTTCTTGAACTCCTGACTTCTTACATCGAGCGGGCTGATTCTCAATCTAATCGCCCCCCTTCCCGTGTTTGGGAATTCGTTTGCTTAACCGTGCCGCGTGCCGAAAATGGCGGTGCCGATGCGCACCATGTTCGACCCTTCTTCGATGGCGATCCTGTAGTCCGAACTCATGCCCATCGAGAGCACTCTCATCTCCACGCCTGCAAGCCTGAGCTCTCCCGCTTTCTCACCGAGCTCGCGGAGCTCGCGGAAACAGCGCCTTATCTCGCTCTCGTCTTCGGTGAAGGTCCCGATGGTCATGAGCCCCTTCACGTCTATATTCGCAAACTCAGAAATCCCGCTTATGAGGTCGATCGCGTCGCCCGGCTCGACCCCGAACTTGGTCTCCTCGGGCGCGGTCTTGACCTCGATGAGAACGTCCATCCTCCTGCCCGCATCGGCCGAGCGCCTGTCGATTTCGGCGGCCAGCTCGAGCGAATCCACCGACTGGATCATGTCGAACATCCGGACCGCGGTCTTGACCTTGTTCCGCTGTAGATGCCCGATCATATGCCAGGAGACATCGCCTTTTACGGCGGGGATCTTGTCCCTGGCCTCCTGCACTCGGTTCTCGCCTATGGTGGCGAGACCGGCGTCCACGGCCTCCTGTATTCTATCGGGCGGGACGCGCTTGGTCACTCCCACAAGCTGCACCTCGTCGGGCGAGCGGCCGGCCCTTTCCGTAATATCGGCAATCTCGGCCCGGAGTCTCTCAATATTCTCTCTAATCGGCGACATTAAGGAATCGGCTCCCCGGTTAGGGGCGACTCTGCCTTTCTTTCGGAAGCTGCCCGGCCGTCCGGCCCGGCGCCTCTCGCCTGACCCCTCTACTTCGACTGCGGCGGCTTGAAGCACCTGCGGCAACGAGGCTCGTAGGCCTCGCCCGCTCCCACCACGATTCTCTCGTCGCTCTCGATCAGGCGCTGAGTTCTGTTAGCCGGCTCCCCGCAGACCATGCATACGGCCATGGTCTTTGTGATGCTCTCGGCAAGCGCCAGGAGCTGGGGAATCGGCTCGAAGGGTCTCCCGCGGTAGTCCTGATCGAGCCCTGCGACTATGACTCGCTTTCCCTCTTCGGCAAGGTCCTCGCAGACGCCGATGAGGTCTTCCGAGAAGAACTGCGCTTCATCGATGCCGACGACCCTGGTGTCCTCTTCGACAAGACCGCGGATCTCTCTTGCGTCCCGGACCTTGTGGCACTCTATCCGCCTCTCGTCATGCGAGACGATGTCGTCGGGGCTGTACCGGTCGTCGATCCCGGGCTTGAAGGCCTGCACCTTAACCCTCGCGATCACGGCGCGGCGCAGCCGGCGTATGAGCTCCTCGCTCTTCCCGCTGAACATGCTGCCGCATATGACTTCTATTCTACCGGTATCGGTCTTCACTTGAATTACCTCTAAGTATCCCTACTTTAGAGGGAGGGGACGACGTGGAAACCTAAGAGATGATTCGTTAGAAAAGTCTAGTCAACCTCCCCGGCTAAGTCAACCCAAAACCCGCCTTGGGGTCATACTCCGGGGTCAGGTCTCCAAATGCACATCCACTCGGGGTCAGGTCTCCAAATGCACATCGGCCGACCCCGAAATCCTCCTGTCACAGATCCCACTACCGGAGACCACAGTCCGCTCCCGCGGATCGCAACCGCGGGATCAACCCCGCGGATCACAAACCCGGTGGTCACAGCCCGCGGATCACAAACCCGGTGGTCACAGCCCGCAGATCACAAACCCGGTGGTCACAGCCCGCGGACCGCAAACCCCGCGGTCAATAAAGTCCAAGACGGCGAGTCCCGTATCTTTTATAATGTCTTGTAATGGAGGCGTCATGAAAATGGCAAATGCCAATCACGCGCTCGCGATTGCCCTCGCGCTTGTCGCGCTCGTCTCATGCGGCGGGCGGGAGGAGCCTCTCAACGTCATCATCATCGGCGTCGACACCTTAAGGCCCGACCACCTGGGCTGCTACGGCTACGGGCGCGACACGAGCCCCGCGGTCGACCGCCTCGCCGCCGCCGGTGTTCTCTTCGAGAACGTGATAAGCCAGTCGCCCTGGACGAGCCCGTCGTTTGCAAGCGTACTCACCTCGCTCTATCCGACGCAGACAGGGCTGGTCTCCGTGGGCACATCCATGCGCGACGCGTTCCCCACGCTCGGCACCCTGCTTAAGGCCGAAGGCTACGCCACCGGCGCAATCATAAACGCGACAGTGATGAAACCCGAATTCGGTATGGACCGCGGCTTCGACTACTACTACACGACGCCGCGTGAAGGAAGGATAGCCGACGGCACGACGCGCGACGCGCTCGCATGGATCGACTCGGTGCACGGGCAGCCCTTCTTCCTCTTCGCGCATTACTACGATCCCCACGAGCCCTATGCGCCGCCCTCACCATACGACGCGTTCTTCGAGGAGGATTACTCCGGGTCGATCGGCAGCGCCTTTGTGCTTCACGATCATTTCCCCGACGCCAAGGGCATGAACTTCGAGCCCTTGAGAAGCCTCACGGACGAGGACTGGGACCACATCCGCACTCTCTACGACGGTGAGATCAGGTTCACCGACGAGGCCGTCCGAGACCTCATGAAGGGCCTTGAGGAGCGGGGCCTTCATGAGAACACCCTGGTTGTCTTCTTAAGCGATCACGGCGAGGAGTTCTTCGAGCACGAGGGATTCGGACACGGCCACACTCTTTACGGCGAAGTGATCCGCGTGCCTCTCGTATTGTGGTATCCGCGGACCCTCCCGGCGGGGGAGCGGGTCGAGAGCCAGGTAAGGCTAATCGATGTAATGCCGACGGTGCTCGATATCCTGGGCATAGGAAACGAAGACCACATGGAAGGCGTGAGCCTCCTGCCTCTCGTGGAGGGCGGCGGCGAAACCGCGCCGGTGGAAGGGCGCCTCTTCCCGTCCGACATGGCTTTCACCGAGGGCATGCTGCGAGGTCCCGACCGCAAGAGCCTGACGCAACATCCCTACAAGATCATTTACAATGTGAAGACGAGAAGAGACATGCTCTTTAATCTCGAACGCGACCCGGGCGAGCTTGTAAATCTCGTGCTCAAGGAGAGGGGGCCGCGCGAGGCGCTGGGCACGCCGCTCTTCCGCGCCATGCTCGACATCAGCGACACCTGGTACATCGAGATGAACTGCGGCGGCGAGCCCCGCGAGTTCGATATCAGGCTGAAGTCCGAGAGGGAACTTACCAGGGGCCGCATTTACTTCTACAAGGCCATCGATACGGCAGGCAGGCTGCACGACATCGAACACCTTGTGACGCCCGGCCGCGGCGAACATGAACTCATGATAGAGGGTCTCAGGGTCACCGAAAGGCTGACGCTGGCGGTAAAGGCGGACCCCGACAACGTGCCGCTTGAGTTCGACCTGGCCTTCGACGGCAAGCCGGCCGCCCAGCAGACCTTCCTGGGGGAGTCGCTCGCCAGCCTGGGCCACATGCCGTTCACGCAGAGGGCCAACAAGCCCAGGCTCAAGGCCAGGGGCGTGCCCGTCGAGAGGCCGGACCCGCCCTACTTCCTGGTGTGGCTTACGCAGGGGCGCTACGGCGGCGGGACGGCGATCGACATGAACGAGGAAACCAGGAGAGAGCTCCGCGCAATAGGTTACATTCAATAGGCAGAAACTTATGGGGTCAGGTCTTGAAATGCACAGTCACTCCGCGGAGGCCGGTTTGATATCGAGCCCCGGATCGAGCCCTGGAGGGATGAGGCGGTGGAGCCCCTGGACCCTCCTTGCCGTCCTCCTCGGCATGGCGCTTGCCGTATCATGCGGCGGAGAGGACAGGCCGCTCAATGTCATCGTCGTGGGAATCGACACATTGAGGCCCGACCATCTCGGCTGTTACGGCTATGACCGCGCGACCAGCCCCAATATCGACGCCTTCGCGGCCGGCGGCGTTCTCTTCGAGAATTGCGTCAGCCAGGCGCCCTGGACGGCCCCTTCATTCGCGACGGTGTTCTCCTCGCTCTATCCGAGCCAGCACGGGTCGATGGACGTGCACTCCAAGATCCGCGGATCGGTGCCGACGCTGGCGACCTTGCTCAGGGAGCACGGATATGCAACGGGAGCCGTCATAAACGCCCCGGCGCTCAAGCCCGAATTCGGCCTATCACGCGGCTTCGACTTCTACGACATGACCCCGCTCGACGGCCGCATCGGCGACGGCACGACGCGCGACGTGCTCGCATGGATCGACGAGAACAGCGACGGCCCCTTCTTCATGTTTGCGCACTACTTCGACCCGCATATTCCGTATGGGCCCCCGCCCGGGTACGACGACCTCTTCCACAAGGGCTACGAGGGCAGGATACGGAATCCCTTCGACATGGAGGGATTCTCCAAGGCCCGCGAGAGGCTCTTCGAGGAAATGAAGGAACTCACGGCGGACGACTGGGCGGAGATTGTGAACCTCTATGACGGCGAAATAGTCTTCGTCGACGAGGCCTTCGGGGCGCTCATGAAGGGGCTCGAGGAGCGCGGGCTCATCCGGAACACAATCGTCATACTCCTGAGCGATCACGGCGAGGAGTTCTTCGAGCACGGCGGCTTCGAACACGGCCATACCCTGTATGACGAGCTCATCCGCGTGCCGCTCATCATCTCGCTCCCGGGAAGGGTCATGCAGGGGACGAGAATAAGGAACCAGGTCCGCCTGCTGGACGTGACGCCGACGGTCTTCGGCCTTCTGGGACTCGAACCGCCGGCCCACTTCGAGGGCGTGAGCCTGACGCCCTATCTCGAGGGCCGGGGCTCGGTGGACGCGCGCGCGGGCAGCCTACTCCCTCCGCATATAGCCTACGCAGAAGCCATCAGGCTCGGCGCAGAGAAGAAGGCGGTGACGGCGCGGCCGCACAAGGTGATTTACGATCTGATCACCACCGGGAGAGAGTTCTATAACCTCGATGACGATCCGGGCGAGACCCACAACATAGCCGGGGCAGCCGGAGGCACCATCGCGCTTCTCGAGAACACGCTGTTCAGCACGATTCTCAATATAGACGAGACCTGGTATATAGAGATGGGCTCGGACGGAAGTCCCCACAAGTTTGATATTGAAGTCGTCTCCAGAAGGGGCCCCTCTATTGGACGCATTTACCTTCCGCGGCTGGTCGAGGCGGACGGCGACCTGATCGAGTTCACCGACCGCACCGCCACGTCACCGACTGAGCAGAACACTCTCTCCCTCAGGGGATTCGAGGTTGAGAAGCGAATGCTGCTGGCGTTTAAGGCCACGCCCGGTGAGATCCCGCTCGAGTTCGACCTCAAAATCGACGGCATGCGGGCGTTTGAAAGTACATACCTCGGCCGCTCCCTCGAGAAGCCCGCCGATATGCCTTTCACGCAGAGGGCCAAGCGCGAGAATATTAAGGCCAGGGGCAAACCCGGGCGCCGCCCCCCTACTGCTCCTTATATAGCAGTCTGGGTCTCGGAGAATGTCTTCAGGGGCGAGACCGCCCTGGATCTCTCCGACGAAACCAAGAGGGAACTCCGCTCCCTGGGCTATATCCAGTAGGCCGCAGGTAAACCATCAGCATGCCGAGGGCGCGCTACGCCCCTGCAGGCCCTTCGGGCCGCTCTACCCGGGAGCCGCCGTTAATTGTGCATCTCAAGACCTGACCCCCGGCTCTTGTGCATTTCAAGACCTGACCCCAGATTTTTTTGTTTTTTTCATTTAAGGCTTGACAAGATCCCGCCGACTGTATATAATGCGTATAGACAGTATGAACAATAAGCACAGGAGAACGAACCGATGCTACTCAATCTGACGGACCTCTCGGCCGAGCCGCTTCACCGGCAGATCTCCAGCCAGCTCACCGAGAGGATCATCGAGAGAGAGCTTTCAGCCGGAGACGAGCTTCCGCCGGTGAGGGTGCTCGCCAGGGAGCACAGGGTCAGCAAGAATACGGTTAAGCGGGCTTACGAGGAGCTGACACAGCAGGGTTTGGTGGTAAAAGGCTCAGGGGAGAGCTTGTGCGTCGCCGATCTTACAGAAGAGGAGCGGCGCGCGGTTTCGGTGTACAAGCCCATGGGATATGAATCCCAGCTCAGGGCGATACAGTCCCTCTCCAGGGAGCTCGTCTCGGCTTTCGACAGCGACCGCATACGCTCGCTCTTTACCGAGAGCATCCGTAACACGCTCCGCGCTTCCGAGGTCCTCATCGTACTCATGGACGGGGCGGGCGACTCGGGCGCCGGTATGAATATCGACCCCGGCGACCCCCTTATTGAGACTCTTAAGACTCACGACCTCCCGCTGGCTGTCACCGCGGAGATACCGGCGCCTTCGCCCGGCCCTCTGCTCACCGACCTCGTCGCCCGGGGATTCGCTCTCGTCTGCCCCTTAAAGGACCGTGGCGACCTCCTCGGGTTCGTGGCCTTGGGAGAGCGCAAGGCCGGCGCGCCCTATACCGAAGAGAGCCTCAACCTGCTCACAGTGCTCGCCAACCAGTTCGTCACGGCGCTCGTGACTTCGCGCCTCTACGTGGAGTCTCTCGAGAAGCGCCAGATGGAGGAGGAGCTCCGCATGGCCCATCAACTGCAGGCCGACCTCCTCCCCGGCGAATGGGACAACGGCAGCGGCTTCTCCCTGGCGGCTTACACCTCTCCCTCCCGCACGGTGGGCGGTGACTTCTACGATTACTTCGCCATCGACGATGAGCGCGTCGGCCTCGTGATCGCCGACGCCTCCGGCAAGGGCATGCCGGCCGCCATGCTCATCGCGCAAATACAGGCCATCTTAAAGAGCGGCGTGGGAAACGGGGACACCATCGTCCGTACGCTCGCCAGCCTCAATGGCCACCTAGAGAGAAACACGGCGGCGCGCTACTTCGCGACGCTCTTTTACGGCATATACAACCGCAAGACGGGTCTTCTCGAATTCGCCAACGCCGGCCATGACTTTCCCATACTGGTCCGCGCGGACGGCGCGATCGAGGTGCTTGAGAGCACGGGTCCGGCTCTAGGTGTTCTTCCCGAATATGACCATAAGACAGAAGCGGTAGGAGTCGGACCCGGGGACTCCATTCTTCTTTACACCGACGGCATCACCGACGCCACGGACACAAACGGGAAGCACTACGGCGAGCAACGGCTCCGGAACCTCATGATCCGGAACCGCCACCTCGCCCCCTTAGAAATCATTGATCTAATCAAGGACGATCTCGCGGAGTTCTGCGAAGCCGGTTCCCTGCAGGACGACAGGACTCTTATGGTACTTAAAGTGGACGGCAACGACGAGAGGGAATCCGATGCTGCTTAATCTCACTGATCTGTCGGATGAGCCCCTCCAGAGCCAGATATCGCGCCAGATAAGAGCGAAGATACTGGCCGGGGAGCTTACGGCGGGCGAGATGCTGCCCTCTATAAGGGGGCTCGCGCGCGACGTGCACGTAAGCGTCATCACGGTGCAGCGGGGCTACGAGCATCTCGAACGGGACGGGCTCATACACTCCCGCCGGGGTAAAGGGTTTTTCGTTTCTGAAATCAAAGAAGGCAGGAAGAAAGAAATGGCCAGACACAAATTCATAGAGGACCTGAGGCCGCTTCTTAGAGAGGCCTTCGCCGAGGGCCTGAGCGGCGAGGAGATTATGGCGGCCTTCACGGCCCTGCTCAGCGATATCAAACAGGCAGGCAAGACGGATGGACGCAAAGGAGAGAGGTCATGACAAAGGCGATGAGTATCAAAGACCTCGTAAAGAGGTATATAGGTTTCCAGCTGGGTCCCCTGAGCCTGGAACTGGAACCGGGAACGGTTCTCGGGTACATCGGACCCAATGCGTCAGGAAAGACGACGACCTTCCATTGCATTACGGGGCTCGAGCGGGAGGACGGCGGACGCGTCGAGTTCTTCGAGAAGGTGAACGACCCCGAGCGGCCGGACTGGAAGCTCGACATCGGTTACGTGGGCGACCGGCACGCCTTTTTCGAGGGATGGAGCGGCGAGAAGAACCTGGCGTTCCGCGCCCAGTTCTACCCGAGATGGTCGCATGAGCTCGCGCGCAATCTCGCGCGCCGCTTCAACCTGCCGCTCGATAAGAAGGCCAAGGACCTCTCCACAGGCAACCGCGTGAAGCTCTCGCTTGTGAGCGCGCTGGCACACTCACCGCGCCTTCTTCTTCTCGACGAGCCCACGACGGGCCTGGACCCGGTCGTCAGGAAGGAAGTTCTGGACGCGCTCTTCGAGGTCCTCGAGAGCGGCGAGCGCTCCATACTCTACGCGACCCACATCCTTCCCGATATCAGCCGCATCGCCGACGAGCTCGCCTTCCTCATTGACGGCAAGCTCATGATGCGCTGCCCCAAGGATGACCTTCTCGACAAGTGGCGCCGCGTATCCTTCCGGGCGACCGGGGAAGTGCCCACTCTCAAGGCGGCTGTAGAGCACCTTACGGAGAAGAACGAGCACCAGGTCATAAGCGCCAATATCGATGTAACGCTCGAGCAACTCAAGTCGCTCGATGTGGAAGCAATACAGGAGACCAGAATGACGATAGACGAGATCGCCGTGGAAATCCTAAAAGGGGGCGGCCATGTGGCGCATCATTAGAGCCGAAGCCTCCTATCATAAATGGCTCTTCCTGGGATTTCTAGCGGCCATGCCGGGCTTGATAATCCACGAGATGATCGGGCCCGTGGAAAGAGTGCATCCCGCCTTCCTCATCTGGATACTCATCTTTATGCCGATCAACTTCTGGGTGTCCTTCAGAGCCAAGGATAAGCGGGAACTCCAGTACACCCAGCTCCCTGTGAAGGTCCGGGAGATCGGCGCGGCGCGCATCCTGATGGTGCTGGGGTCGGCGCTGGTCTCGACCGCGCTGTACACGGTACTTCATGTAATCGTAACACCCTCGGCGCCGCTCCATATCAAGGCGTTCCTGGTGAGCATATTGAGCGTGGTCTTCCTCTATTCGCTGGTCTTCATCATCATGGACCGGGTTATGGGTCACCCCAGGCTGGGGGACGCCAAGACATGGATCGTGGTCATTATGGGATTCATGGTGCTGGGGAATGTCTATGCTCTTATCGCTACCCGGCGCTTGAGGCGCGTCGGCGGCGAGCCCCCGTTTTTCATCAAGATAATCGAATACGTCTTTGAGCACCATCCGTTCTCATCGGATCTGCATACGACCGTCACCGTCTGCGTGGTGGTCGGGCTCGCGATTTTCTCTGTATGGTCGTTCACGCGACGGAAAACGCAATTCTCATAACGCAACGGGAGGCAATCATGTGGGAGATCTTCAGGGCCGAACTCAGGTACACCAGGTTCGCCTACTTCGTGTTCTTCGCGGCCATTGTCCTGATCGTCCTGTTTCAGGTCATTGGCACGGGCGGTGAACGCCTGTACGTCCACTGGTTCGTCATCGTTATGGCCATTAACGTATGGAACGCGAAGCGCATCAAGGAGAATCGCGATTTCCTGCTCGCGCAGCTCCCGGTACCGCGCAGCGACGTGGGAAAAGCGAGGGCGCTGATGTTGGTCCTGGTGCCGGCCGCCGCCATATTGCTGTACAAGCTTCTTGCGGGAACGCTGGGCCCCGGGGCCGCCAAACTCAGCCACCTGGGCTTCGTCTACGGCCTTACAGTATCGCTATTCGCGCTGCTCTTCATGTTCAGGGACCGGTATGTCGGCACCAAGAACCTGATGCGCGGGAAGGTCGCGCTGATAATCATGCTTGCGATCCTCTTCGGCGCCGGGATAGTCATAATGATCATGACCGAAGACGCCGCCGAATCCGGGGCGGAACCTCCGTCATTCCTGCGCGTGTTTGACGTCTTGCTGCGGAATAAGCCGTTCGGAAATCCACTTTACATGGCCTGTTTCGTCGCCGGGAGCCTGCTCCTCACGTATCTCACGGTGTACACGTTCCGGCGCCGCAGGACAAACGTGCAGTTATAGGCATAAAGCGGCATGAAGCCCGGGGAGACGCCGGCTTTCTCTCAGCTTGGGGCATGCACTTCGCCCACAAAGGGCTTCTGCATCATTGAGTTTATCGTGCCGAGGTCCCGGGTCTGGCCCAGAACCCACATGAGCTTGACCAGGGTGGTTTCCGGAGTCATGTCCATGGCGGGTATTGCCCCGGCCTCCAGAGCGGCCCTTCCGACTTCATAGAGCTCCATCTGGGTCGAGCCGATGATGCACTGGGTGCAAATGACCACAGGTATGTTCCTGCCGGTGGCCTTGCTTATGGCCGGTATCAGGGACTTGGTAAGCGTGGGGATATTGCCCGCACCATAGCCGCCCAGCACTATGCCGTCATGAGTGGAGGCCAGATACTCAAGAATACCGGGATCGAAGCCCGGGTATACATTGACGAGGGCCACCCTGTCATTCAAAAAAGGCATCAGAAGAGTACTGCGCGGGCCGCGTTTCCTGGCCGCCACGTTGAATTTGATGAAAAGGCCTATATTGCCCAGCGGGTGCGCGTTGACTGACGTGATAGCCTGTATGTCGAACGCCGATGTCTTCTTGGCCCTGGTGCCGTATATTATCTGGGAACCGAACACCACCGTAACCTCGGCTATGTCCGATACGGCGACACGGACAGAGTTAATGAGGTTGCCGTGGCCGTCGTTGCCGATGTCATCCAGGGGCATCTGCGCGCCCGTTACGACTACAGGCTTGGGTAATTCCTGCAGCATGAAGGAGAGAGCCGCGGAGGTGTAGCAGATAGTGTCGGTGCCGTGCGTGACCACAACGCCGTCGTAGTCCTCTATGCTCTCATAAATGACCCTGGCTGTATCCACCCAGAGTTGTGGTTGGATATTGCTCGAGTCGGTATTGGAGACCGGAAGAAGGTCCACTTCCGCAAGGGCTCCGAGCTCCGGCACCTTTTCCAGGAGGATACCCGCGTCCTGGCATTGCGATAGCGTTCCGCTTCCATTCCTGAGCATGGTTATGGTCCCGCCGGTGCTCACCAGCAGGACCCTTGGCTTTGCCTTCATATTTCCTCCGGGGCCGGGGGACGACCTCCCCCTGTATCTCGTAGCTCCGCAAATGCCTTATGATTCGTCCGAAGATAATGAACCCCGGTACGCCGGGTCAAGCCCGCGTTTTGAGTTTTCGGCGTCGCCGCGGCGGCAGCCAGTAAGGGCTCGAATTCCCAGCGGGGTTCTCAACATTGAATCTCGCCTCATCCGCTGACAACGCAAGAACAATCCCGGGCATAACGGGAAAGTTACAGGCGCATAAAACATATATTTATTGCAATGTAACCGATTTATGTTGCATAATACGTCCAGTGGAGTGTTCATGTCTCACCCGGAGGAGGCTGTTATGCGGGTTCTAACAATCGTGATGTGCGCGTTCATGATTCTGCCTGCCGTCGCATCCGGCCGCACCTGGTATGTCAAGCCGGACAGCACCGGCGACGCTCCCACGATCCAGGCGGCTATTGATTCGGCCGCGGCTTCAGACACCGTGCTTGTGTCCGCCGGCGTCTATAACGAACCGGCTCAATCCCATGAGTTCGGCCCCAGCATGCTCATCATGAAGTCGGGAGTTACTCTCGTGGGCGAAGCCGGAAGGTATTCAAACACGCTGGACGCCGAGTCCACGGGAAGGGTGATTCTATGCCCCATGCTGGCATCGCAGGTCACCGTTGAAGGTTTCCAAATAAGAGGAGGCGTTGCATTCGAGACGGCGCCCTCCGCCGACAATGGAGCAGGCATACTATGCCGCGGGTCATCCGCCAGAATTCGAAACTGTGAGTTCGTGGACAATCACAGCAACCAGGGCGGCGCCATAAGTTTTTTCTCCTCGGGTGACTCATCAAGCATCGTGGATTGCGCCTTCTACGATAACAGCGCGCTCGACAGAGGAGGCGCCGTTTACAATTACTGGCACACCGCGAGATTGACACGCTGCCTGTTCGTCAACAACACCGCGGGCTCGGGCGGGGGCGGAGCCGTGTACGGCCAACATGCGAGTCTGGCCGTCCAATACTGCGACTTCCTGGCTAACTCGGCGCCGGGAAGCGGAGGGGCCCTGTGCTGCTACGAGTCTTCACCTTCCGTGAACTACAGCACCTTCTACTACAACAACGCCGTTTCGGGCACAATCACCTGCAAGTCGAATTCCTCACCCCAGGTTTCGACCACCATAGTCGCCGGTTCGACGGTCGGACCGGGGCTCGCATGTACGGATGGGACATGCAGTCCCATACTGCTATGCTGCGACATCTACGGCAATGCCGGGGGTGACTATACAGGTTGCATAGCCGACCAGTTCGCCGTGGACGGCAACTTCTCGGCAGACCCACTCTTCTGCGACATCTGGAACGGCGACTTCACTTTGGAGTCTTGCTCGCCGTGCCTTCCTGGCAATAATCCCTATGGGGCCCCGCCCGGATGTGGTTCGCATGAAAGCGGATGCGGATGCGGCGAGGCTACCAAACCCGTCACGTGGGGATCAATCAAAGCCCTTTACAGGTGAGCGGCCCAGACCGACTCCCCCCGGCGGCTGTGCATTTCAAGACCTGACCCCGTCCGCTGACCCCATCCGGGACCCCTCTACCGAATGACCAGCACCTTGCCCACCGCCGTCGTCCCTCCGGCCTCGAGCCTTATGAAGTAGAGGCCTGCTGGCACGGGACTGTCTTCGTCGTCCGTCGCCGACCACGATATGTGTCGGTGTCCCGCCCCCATGACGCCGTCAACGATAGTGGCCACCCGCCTGCCATGCACCGAATACACGGCCATTGTGACGCGCCCCGTCTCCGGCAGCGCGAACTCAATCCGCGCCGAAGAGCGGAGGGGATTCGGGGAGGCTCCCAGAATGGCAAGCGCTTCCGGCAGTGCCGGCTCCTCCACTCCGGCTCCCACATCCGCTGACGCTTCGTTGGAAGGTGCGCCCTCGTTGCCGTGTACGTCCTCGGCCACAACGCGGTAGTACCAGGTCTGCGCACCGGGATCGACATCCACAAAAAAGGTATCTGGCGCAGTCCCCACGAAAGTGGTCAGGTCCGGCGTGAATCCTGGCACGTCGCTCCGGTGCACATCGTAGTGGTGAAGGTCCTCATCATGGTAGCCGCTCGCTGACCAGGTGAGCGAGGCGTCAAGACCCACGGCCTCGGCCACCAGAGCAAGGGGAGCGCCGGGGTCGATATTGTCCACCGAGTAGCCGGCGACGGCGCCCGACATCCAGAAGTCGTCGAGCTCCGTATTGTGCGCGAGCACGAGACATTCCACCCACGGGACGCCGCCAGCCGTGGAGTCGCCGAAGCTCTCCACGACGTAGGAATAGCCGCTGAGCTGCCAGGCTTCGACTTCACCGGCGTATGTCCAGCCGCTCTCCTCAAGCAGGGCCAGGGTCGCGCAGTCCACGAATGGCACCGGGCCGGCTGCCGCGAAAGCAAGCAAGCCCCCTCCCGCGTATCTTCTCCATACGGAATAGTAATCCACCCCGCAATCCGGCCACCGGTCCAGGTAGCTGGCTTCCCAGGTGACTATGACTTCCCCGCCCTGGTCGCCCGGGTAGTCCACCACGCTTTCCAGGCAGGGCGCGGGATAGCCCAGGAAGCCGTTCCGCTCCACGCGCTGAGCATAGATGCTGGTTTGCGCAAACGTCCGCCAATCGCTCCACGCGGCCAGCACTCCGCCGGCGCCGTCACTGGCCAGGCTCACTCCCACCTGACCCCCGGGAGCATTACTGACCACCACACCACCACTTCCCCACAGGACGTTCCCTGATGCGTCCACGCGCTGGGCACTTATGTGGAAGGTTGTGAACAAGCCGGTTTGCCAGGCTATTATGGCGCCGCCGTCCCCATCCGATACAATCTCCTGGACCTCGTCGTCGTCCGGAGATGTTGATATCTGAATCCCATCTGCAGTCCAGACTGGCTGGCCGGCCATATCCATGCGCTGGGCATAGATGTCTGTATAGTCCCCATCACGCAGGTCCGTCCAGGTGATTATGGCGCCTCTTTGGCCGTCGCTCACGACTCCCGGATTGCTCTGCTCGTCAGCGGCCTCGCAGACCGCCACCCCCGTCAGAGACCAGCGGGGCACGCCCAGGAGGTCCACCCGCTGGGCATATATGTTGGCGTCAGTGCCGTAAAACACCTGTAGCACGACGATGGCGCCACCGGCCCCGTCACTCACCACCACAACGCCCCCGATCGGATCCACTGTTTCCATGACTACCACCCCGCTAGAACCCCACGACCGCTCGCCGGCCGCATTGAACCGCTGGACAAGAGGAATGCCCCCGCTTACCCATGCCACGAGCAGGCCACCTTCGCCGTCAGTAGCGGCACCATACAGGTAACTCCCCTGGCCAGGCGCTGTTACTTCAATGCCGCCGGGCCCCCACAGTGTGTCACCATCAGCGTCGGCATGCTGCGCATGAATGGCGTTGCCCGCCAACGGAATTCCACCGGGCGTAGCCGCCACCTCCGGCTTCGTGCCCCGGGCAGCCTTGTTAATCTCTTCGCCCCAGACGGCGTAAATGCCCCCGCTCCCGTCGCCCACCACGTGGGGCGCGATGTTGTAGTCGGCGCTGGTCGAGAGCCGGATTCCATCGGGCTCCCAGTAGGGCATACCCCCAGTTATGCGCTGTGCGAATATCTCTCCCCTGCTGGCTCCTTCGCGGTAATCCTCCCATGCGATGACAAAGCCACCCAGCCCATCGCTGTCCATTCTGGGTCTCATCTGCACTGTGCTGAGAGTGCAAACGGGAAGGCCTTCCGCAGGCCACAGACGGTTGCCGGCAGCATCCATCCACTGCGCGTATATGTCCAGATTGGGAGCCTCCATCCAGTCCTCCCACACAAGCACCACCCCGCCCCCGCCGTCCGGGACGGCACTGGCCACATAGCGGTCGCCCGGCATGTCGCAGACCAGGTTATTGACGCCGGGGTCGTTTGACCAATCACCCAGCACGGGGGAAAACGCGAGACACACAAGCACCATATACAACCAAAGTCCAAGAGCCGGTCGTATGCAGTTCATTTGGGTCACCCTCCCTGCGACTCCTGGCCCTGGCCGCCCGACGGCAATCCCGGAGCGCGTCAAAGGAAGAACGGCTGCCGGCAGAAGCGCGGCTCACCATACGAGATGCGTAGACCTGCCGTGCCCCACCGGCGGCATGTCAAGGAACGTATGTGAAACTCACAGACTAACGCGTGTATTGTATCACAACATGTACGGCAAGTCCATAACTCGCGAGTGCAGTGTTGTGTAACGTATTGTGTGCGGAATTGAATAGGTGGTATATGCAAGGGGTGTAACCGGTACCCTCACCCGGGCGGTGACCCGGAGAAAGGAGCTACACCCCATGCAAGAACTAGACTTC
>Ga0180437_10000455_pt1 | contig 79004 bp, 63 predicted proteins | sample SS_ome_4_FD_132410 | JGI IMG/M metagenome (GOLD analysis project Ga0180437, IMG submission 132410) | Hypersaline lake sediment archaeal communities from the Salton Sea, California, USA - SS_3_D_1 metaG | ecosystem: Environmental > Aquatic > Non-marine Saline and Alkaline > Hypersaline >...
ATTGCTTGCGCTCTAGCAGTACGACAGTGCCCGCGCCCATGCGTGCCAGGTGAAAAGCAATGCTCGTTCCGATGACGCCGCCGCCGATGACGACATTGTCGGCTGTCTTTGGAAGTACCAACCAAATCCTCCCTGTAGGGTAGAATGTCTGTCCCAATTTACTGCCTACGATTGAGTATCTAGCAGGACTCAAATTCACTCCAGATGAGGCATAGCCGTATTGCCTCTCTTCATCCGTATAAGTCAAAGCTGACCGACCCTGAAGCCGGCCAGCTTTGTTGTCGCCAGAACCTGGGGCCTGTATCTGAGTGCACCAGAATCTGGCTGAGAAACAACTTGGTTCGCTCTTCCTAGGGGGTTGACGACAGAATTCTTCCGGCGGTGCTTTAAATGGGTCACAGAATCTGGCTGAGGAACAGTCTGGTCCGCTCCTCCTTGGCTCGATTCGGATCTGCAAGCGCCGCTTTCAACTCCTCGGTTGTCAGCTTTTCCACGATGTCGCCTTCATCGAAGAAAAAGGTGCGATTGGCCACCTCTCTGGCAAAGCCCATCTCGTGGGTGACGACGATCATGGTCATGCCTGATCGAGCCAGCTCGATCATGACATCGAGTACCTCTTTGATCATCTCCGGGTCGAGTGCCGAGGTCGGCTCGTCAAAGAGCATGATTTTGGGTTGCATGGCCAGAGCGCGGGCGATGGCCACCCGCTGCTGCTGCCCGCCTGACAACTGGCCGGGGTACTTTTGGGCCTGCTCTGGGATGCCTACGCGCTCCAAAAGCTCCATGGCGATTTTGTCCGCCTTGTCTTTCGACCATCTTCGAACCCAGATGGGGGCCAGGGTGATGTTGTCAATTGCCTTCAGGTGCGGGAAGAGATTGAACTGCTGGAACACCATGCCGATCTCTTCACGAATAGCGTGGACGTTGCGGATGTCGTGGGTCAGCTCAATGCCATCTATGATAATGTCACCCTTTTGGTGCTCTTCCAGGCGGTTGATGGTCCGAATGAAGGTGGATTTCCCTGAACCCGAAGGCCCACAGATGACAACCACCTCCCCTCTCTTGATGGTCAAACTTACACCGCGCAACACGTGAAAGTCGCCGAACCATTTGTGCACATCTCGGCAAACGATGATATCTTCTACGGTTTTAGGTTTCTCTGCCATTGCTTTGCCTCCCGCCTCCCTCATCGCTCCCCCATGCCCATCGTCACCTCAAGGCGACGGCTGCCGTAAGACATGGCGTAAGAGCAAATGAAAAACACCAGTGCAGCAAAGAGGTATACCTCTTTATGTAGCCCGATGAAATCCTGCTGGGCAGTTACAGCCTTGGCCACACCCAGCAAATCCAGGAGGCCGATAATGACAACGAGGGTCGTGTCTTTGAACAGGCTGATGAACTGGCCCACGATGGCTGGGATCACTTTCTGGATGGCCTGTGGCAGTATGATGAAGGCCATCATCAACAGATTGTTCAGACCCACCGCCTTGGCCGCCTCGTACTGTCCAATGGGTATGGCGGCCAACCCTCCACGGATGTTTTCGGCGCTATAGGCCGCACTGAACAGGGTCATCCCCACCAGTGCTCGGACGACGGTGCCAAATCTCACCTGCGGGGGTAAAAAGATGGGCAATAGGAGTTGGCTCATAAACAGGACGGTGATGAGGGGCACGCCGCGTATCAGCTCAATGTACATGGTGCAGAACACTTTGAGGGCTGGCAGTTCGCTCCGACGGCCCAAGGCCAACAGGATGCCCAGTGGGAAGGAGGCCCCGATGCCCACGACGGCCAGCACGACGGTGAGCAACAACCCGCTCCAGAGTTCCGTGGCAACGAGCGGGAGGATACGGCCTTCCTCCGAGAAACCGCTGAGCAGGATCGTAATTACGGGAATGGATGAGAGCCAGCCGATGACCACCCACCGTCTCGCCCTCGCGGCTTCCGATCGCCAGATCAACCACGTCAGCGAGGCCAGAACTGCCACGATACCCAGGCTGACCCAGATGCGCCAGACCTCTTCGTTGGGATACCGGCCGCTCATGAACACTTTAATGTTGGTGTTCACGACACTCCAGCAGGCCCCCGCCGTCTCCCCTGCGGCCGTGGCTGCGGCTCTGGCTTCTTTGCAGATTCCTGGCTCAGTGGAAAAGGTCGCCTTTGTGATTGCCCACTCGATGAACCCGCGCAAAACCCAATAGATGAACGCCAGTGAGCCAACTGTCAGTAAGGTGTCATACCAGGTGCTGAGTAGATTCTTTTTTAGCCAACCCAACGCACCGACTTCAGTGACGGGTGGCCTTTCAGAGGTGGCAGTCATGCTTATCTCTCCACAATCTGTATGCGACGATTTACCACGTTCATGATCAGCGAGATGGACAAACTCATGCTCAGATAGGCGGCCATGATCATCAAAAAGACCTCGACCACTCGACCGGACTGATTGAGCATCGTGCGCGAGACGGCGTACAGGTCAAGGAAACCGATGCCGATGGCCAGGCTCGAGTTCTTGGTGAGGTTCAGGTACTGGCTGATAAGCGGCGGGATGATGACCCGCAGGGCCTGGGGTAGGACGATCAGGCGCAGAATTTGCATTTCGGTGAAACCCTGAGCGCGGGCCGCCTCAGTCTGGCCTTTGGGCACCGCCTGGATCCCGGCCCGCACCACCTCGGCGATGAAGGCGCCGGTGTAGATTACCAGGCCGAACGTCAGGGCCACGTATTCTGCCGAAAGGATGGTCCCACCCTCGGCTCTCAGGCCCTTTATGATCGGTACATCGAGGGTCAGCGGGCTCCCCGGCACCACGAGCCAGCCGATGGCAGGGACGGCAAAGAAGGCGATGACCACCCACAGGAAACTAAAATTGGGGCGTCCTGTGTGCTCTACACCGCGAGCGCGCAGGATCCACAGAACCAGGGCCACGGCAAGGGCGGCAATGAGGAAGGGCCACCACGAGCCAAAGGACTCTGAGGAGCGCGGCCAGGGCATGGCCAGACCACGGTTGCTCAGATAGGTAGGACCGGGCAGGGTGATGGCTGTGATTTCGTCCCTCAGCTTGAGCTGGGGCAGTTTGAGGATGACGGCGAAATACAGGAAAAAGAGTTGTACCAGGAGCGGCGTGTTGCGGACGAGCTCGATGTAAACGCCGGCGATGTGGCTGACAAGCCAGTTGTGCGACAGACGGGCCACGCCTGTTACCAGGCCCAAAAGCGTCGCCAGGACGATCCCGACGCCGGCCACTCGCAAGGTATTGACCACCCCCACCAGGAAAGCTCGCGCATAAGAGTCTGTGGACTTGAATGGAATCCCCTCGGCCAGGTCGAAACTGGCTTCCAGGCGTAGGAAACGATAGCTGAAAGTGAGATTCCTCTCAGCCAGCCAAGCCCTGTAATTGCCAATGAGCCAAGCCCCGATGGCCAGCACGACAATGACAAAGATGACTTGGGCTATCACGCGGAGAACGCGGACGTCGCGCCAGAAGGGCACTGCTCCGTGGCGCGCTGCCGAGTATGTGGATGAACCATGCGTCATGTTCGATACCTCTCAGCAAAGCACTTGTCCAGAAATAACCCTGTACTGACCGCCCTGGTCCTGTCCGACCAGGACAGGGTCCAGGACAGTGCACCGCATGTTTGAGTGCGTTTTACACTGTACTGGGCGCCCTGGTCCTGTCCGACCAGGACAGGGTACAGCACAGTGCCCTGTACTGACCGTCCAGGACAGTGCGCCTGATTTCGGACAAAAAGTGAAGTTAATAATGGACAAGTACAAAGTGCAGCCCAACACAGCCTATTAGGATATGCCGGGCTGCACCTGTTTCCCCCTACGAAGACCGCAACGTGATTCTCGGTGCCAGGCGCTCGTAATGGACAAAAGACTTTTGCCACCACGAACAGCACCAGAAAATCGGTCTAGCGGAAGGCCATCGGGTACATGAGCCCGCCATTGGTCCACAACTCGTTGGGACCACGCGGGATATCAATGCCGTCCGGGCCGAGCCATCGATCATAGATTTCTGCATAGTTGCCCACTGCCTTGAGCACGTGGACCATGAAATCGTCAGGGATACCCAGGGAGGTGCCCATCTCGCCCGAGACACCCAGCAGGCGCTGGATAGTGGGGTTGTCGCTGTTGAGCATCTGGTCAACATTTGCAGAGGTGACGCCAGATTCCTCGGCCTGGAGTATGCCCCACAAGACCCAGCGGACGACGTCGTTCCACTCGTCGGCGCCGTGAGCGGTCAGCGGCCCCAAAGGCTCTTTCGACATGGTGACGTCCAGGATGACATGCTCATCCGGATCGGCCATGGCCCCACGCAGAGACGCCAATTGCGACTTGTCGGACGTCTCTCCGTCGCACCGTCCCTCTTCGTAGGCCGTATTTGTGTCTTGGGTACTCTCGAAGAGCAGGGGGGCGTACTCAACGCTCCTCATGCGGAAGGCATCGGCCAGGTTCATCTCTGTGGTAGTGCCGGTGGTGCAGCAGACTGTGGATCCTGCCATGTCTTCCAGAGTCTTGAAGCCACTATCCTTTCTGACCATCATGCCCTGGCCATCGTAAAAGTTGACCCCTCCCCAGTTCAAGTCGTTCTCAGCATCGCGGGTCAGGGTCCAGGTGGTGTTGCGGAGCAGGACGTCGATTTCGCCCGTCTGAAGGGCTGGCAGGCGCTCCGACGCGGTCAGCGGACGGTATTCAACGGCGTTAGGGTCGCCAAAGACAGCCGCCGCAAGGGCGATGCAAAAGTCGACGTCGAACCCTTCGAACTCACCCTGAGGGTTGAGGTAGCCAAACCCGGGGAGTTCGGCGTTGCAACCGCAGATGATCTTCCCTCGTGCTTTGATCACGGCCAAGCGTTCCCCGGCGGCGGCTGGAGCCTCGGGGCACTTTGGGCACTCCGGACATTCGGCAGCCTCAGGGCACGGGGGACACTCGCCAGCTTCAGGGCACGCGGGACACTCTGGGCACTCCGTGGCTTGTGCGCAAGAGGTGAGCACCAGAGAGCCCACTACCAACAGACTCAACAGGATGAACAGAGACTTGCGGTTCATGGTTTTCTCCTCCTTGGTCTAACTTAAATCGTTTTTCCATCTTTCAGCGGATAAAGGCCTTACTTTCGGATTTGTGCAGTTCACCCCCTTTCTTGGGTTTTCCGTGTCGTTTAGAGGGAGTTTGATCAGCCCCATAGCTCTGAGAACCCAAATGCTCACAAGAGACCTATGGCACACTTGACGATGCACAGATATTTGCTCTGGTATCCACCCGTCTGGAAGAGGGTGACTTTTTCGAAAGTGAGACGGCTCGTTGAGTCGTGGCGAGCGAAGACAGGTTCGCCCGGCCATGCTACGATGATCGGTGGTGAAGGTGAAGTGGAAGCAGTGAGATCAGGAGTATCGGATAATAAATGATTGGCTAGAAGCCTCCGACAAACAGCATGGAACGTTGAGGGACTTGACTTTGCGAACAGCATAGACATTTTACCATAGTTGCGCCGTTTGGTCAAGGCAGTTCAGTCAAAAATGGTCTTGACCGTTCAGGGACTGTTCGATGGGGGGGAGATATTCAGCCATTCTGCTGCGGTGAGTGGCAGGTGCATCAGGTGGGTGATGTCTTCTTTCTGCCCTGCGAGAACACCACTCCCGGCAGCGATCAGCGCGCCTTGCATGGCCGGTTGTCCCGCGCTGTAGCCCGTCTGACCATAAACTGGTGTTTCCGAAAAATCCCGTGCGCCGGGTGCGGCGGTCAGTGTGTAGCCGGGCGCGGCCTGTGCCAGAATGTCGCCTGGGCAGGACCAGGCTGTTGCCCAAGATCCAGCGTCGCTGCGACGTGACACGCGAGCAAAGACTGGCTTTCCCGTGAGAGGATCCGTCAACGCTGCCAGCGTCCGAATGAGGGCGCCTGTCGCCACCTTGCTCTCTTCTTCTTTGTCCAGCCCGACGTCCACCGAGACAAACGCGCCTTCGACGTGGATCTCTGGCGGCGCTCTGCGCGACAACAGGCCGCCATCTACTTGTGCCAGCCATTGCCACACCGGCTGCAGTGCGGCAGTCACGTTGACCTCTGTGTGAGCCGGAGCCGTCCCGTACTCGGAGACGATCAGCACCGTTGTATAGTTCAGATCCACCATCGCCAGCAAATTGTCTAGGCCGTCGTCCACTGCGGCAGCCACCATGCGTCGGTGGCCGGCAAATTCGGCGGCCCGCGTCGGTGAATAACCTGGCTGGCGATCGTCCGTCAGCAACAGAGCCCGCTCCGAGGGAGACAAGACCTCCTGGCGAACCATTAGCAGGTGTGGACGATAGGTCCCGTAGACGTGGGCGGCTGTGCGCATGGTCCAGCGTGCTCGCAGTGAGGCCAGTTCGCGGAACGCAGTTGGTGAGAGTCTGCCCTGAGCAACTGTGCTGGGATCCGGCAGTGGCGGGCAGAAACCGAATCGCTCGATCACTTCCTGGCCCAGCGTGACGGGCTGAGCCATCACCGGCTGGGCTGCGATGTGGTAGAGCGTGAGTTCCAGGAGCGGTGCAGATGACGCGGTGGGAGTGAGCGTCGCTGTCGGGGTGAGCGTCGCTGTGGGCGTCATGTCGACTGTTGGGCCAAGCGTCCCCGCGCTGGTCAGCGTTCGCAGGCCAGTGACAGCCAACATCAGACCCGGCGCGCCCCGTCCAAAGGCCGGCAATGTCCCCCATTCGTCCAGAGTCAACCGCAGGGAGTTACCATCCACAGCCCGTTCGCCTTCGCTGTCTGGAGCAAAGAGGAAGGTGTCGTAGATTTCTCGATCATCGTCGAGAGTGTCCACCGCCATTACGTGCCATGGAACGGTGCCCGTCGCTGAAGGCAGTGTCAGCGTCCCCTCGTAGGGAGGGCTCAGGCTGGCGGGGACACCTGTCCGCGGTCTGCTGGATGAGAGTAGGATCGTCTGCTGGTCAGCAGTGATGAGCGGTGGGGCGCAGACCAGCGTATAATCCGCCCGCTGATTGAGCATGGCAGGGTCAGCACCCGGCCAGAAGAGAACGGCTGTGGTGCGATGATACCGTGCGGCCCAGTGCCAGATCGGTTCTGCGTCGGAAGAGGTTGTGCCCGTGGTGAGGGCTGTCAGTGCGGGGCCGGCTAGGGGAGGAGACACACTGCGCAATGGGGCCGTCCACCCTCGCTCAGCTAGTTGGGAAAGAGCTGGCATGACGCCGTCTGCCATCCAGAGAGACAGGGTGCCGGCACTTACACCTCCCAGGGAAACCAGCACTAAGCTCTGACGGCGATTCGGTTCCGCAATCATGGGCGATGGTGTGTGAAACTCTGGAGCTGGTGGTGGTGTGGGCGAAGGCATTGGCCCACCGGGTGTGGATCGGTCAAAGGCGGCCAACAGCCCGGCAACGGCGACGATGGTCAAAAGAAAAGCTACGAACGAGGACACCCTGGTTCGGCTTGAAGGCATGGAGAATCCCTCAACCAGAGACAGAAGCCGGCACAGGATGCGCCGGCCTCCGTCCGTGACAGGCGGGATTTGCTAGAAGCTGGACACACACGCCGAGTGGCACGCCGAGTGACAGGCCGAGTGCACACACGCTGAATGGCACGCCGAGTGGCACGCCGAATGTACGCAGGCCGAATGGCAGGCATCGTGCACGCACGCCGAGTGGCAGGCCGAATGGCAGGCCGAATGGCAGGCGTCGTAGCCAGCATCCTCGCGTCCAAACCAGCGATCTAGTGCCTCGGTCGATGAGGTGGCAAGCCCTTCGGCTTTGGTAGAGATGTCGGAGGCGACGCCTTCCATCATCGTGGTCATCCGGTCGGCGGCAGCGGCCATGGGTGACTCCCGCACCGCCTCGGCCAGACTGGGCCCGGTGGAGACCGTGGCCGGCCGGGTGCGGTGATAGTCGCGATAACCGCTAGAGAGGATGATCCAGGGAATGTAGCTGGGCCGGTGAACGGGTGGCATGCGCTGGTAATCTTCCCAGGCTTCTTCTGCCCGGCGGCGATAGGTCTGGCGGGTAGCTTTGTAATCGGCGTTCCACATCTTGGTCTGCAGCCGGGCAGAGATGGTGGACAGTACCTTGTCCACTGTGACTTGGGGCAGCGTGCCGTCTGGAGCCACACCGTCCACCAGGATCTGCTGATAGTCCTCCAGCGGCTGGTCGGTAGGCAGCACTTCTATCTGTAGCGGTTTGTAGTTCAAGACGTTGATGACCCCCTTTTGCTCCAGATCCATGAGCACCAGGGTGAGGGCTTTGGTGCTGTTGCCAATGTACAGTGCTGCTTCGATGGCATCCAGGTCAGGCACGAGCCCTGGTTGCTCAAAGGTCTCGACCTCGATCTCGGGCGCTTCGTAGCCCTCCGGCGCGGCTTTGGGGGACGCCCGCTTGAAGGCGATGCCTACGATCAGCAACGCCAGGAACAGGCCAAGCCCAACAAAGACGATAAGCCAAATCCAAGGGAAGCCGGCTGGCTCCGGTTCTGTGGTGGGCGTGAACGCGTCGGTCGTCTCCGGTTGGGCAACCGGCTGTGGAATGTCCAGGTACTCTTCCGGGAAAAAGATTTGAGTCAGAAAGTGATAGTTGGAGGGGACGTTCTGCTTGGAGATGAAAATGGAAAGCCAGACCTTACCGGTCGTCTCGTCGGGCGTGGGATAGTAGACCCAGCGATCAAAGGCTCTGATCGTGGCTTCGTTGACGATGACGCGCGAGAGGTCTACCAGATCGTCCGTGACTTGCTCTGCTTCTTTCACGTCGGCGGGCAGTTCATAGGGCAAGATGTAGCGGACGACCTGCTCTTCAATGGGCAGGTTCCATTGCACCGGCGACCACGCCAGTACACGATAATTTTCCCCGTCCACTTCTGTCTGGTCCAGGCTGCTGGGCACCTGGTAATGGATGTGAACGGTATAGTCTTTATCTGGTTGGGTAGTGAAGCCAAAGGGGACAGTGTAAAAGCCGCCGCTCTTGCCGGAAAGGCGCAGGTCGGTCTGACTTCCGTCGTGCTCGATGTGGGCGTCCAGGAGCTCGTGCCCAGAATCCAGGGGGCCGAGAGTGTTAATACGGTCGCGAGAGTCCAGTTCGTGGAAGGTGAGACTGTATTTTACGTCGAGACTGCCGTCTTGTTTCACCGTCACCTGCGAATCCACCAGGGTCAATTCTGGTGGTCCGGCGGCGTAAGCCGGGGCTGTCGGAGGCAGGTAGGCCAGTAGAAGAGCCAACGTGGCTAGCAGCAAAAGCAATCTCCGGTGCTTTTTCAACTGTTTCATGGGCTACCACCTTTCCAGAGTACGGTTGCAAACAAGGTCTCTGCCGGTCAATGTGCCAGTAAACCTCGATTGACAAGTTCTCATTTATGTCTGTCCAGCTATATCTCTCTTCACTTCTGCCACCCGTATTGTACTCCAAAAGGCGACTGGGGGCAAACAGGCTGTTGTATGTATTAGCATATTGCGTGAATGGACACAACCGTTTGACAGTCCTGCCAGCCTACAGTACAATACGGTCATAACATTCGCACCATGACTTACTTCCTATAGACTGGCATGTTGGGAACTGCTATAATTTCACCAAGAGCCTCTGTTCTTGTCAGAGGTCGAACTCTTGTATGACGGGCTTGCTCACAGATAGCCTGCCAGTTTGTGAGCGATCTGGAGGTAAGAGAGGAGCGGGATAATGGACTCTGTGGGTTCGATGGACTTGAGCTTGTTGGCTCTCCTCGTCGGCATTCTTTTCGTCGGCGCAAGTGTGCTCTTTGGCTGGATGCTATTCTACTTTGTGCGCTCACGGGAGAAGGGTGCCTCGCGTACACAAACAGGTCCTTCCTCGGACTCAACTGCGTCGCCATCAGCCGTCAGTGAAGAGGTGCAAGAAGGAGAAGTGGGGCGGGAGGAAGCTGAGACATTGTTACGCGAACAACAGGAGACCACGTTGAGCGAAGTTGACCATCGGGCCAGCACGTCCTCGGTGGAAGTATTGCGCTTGCTGCGAGATCGCGTCACTGGTGCGCTCATCGTCGAGGTGGAAGGGCAACAGTATCGCGCCTTGAGGGGGATCAAAGATGAGCGGGTGGGACGCCAGGTCTTGCAGGCTGCAGCTGATCTGGTGCGCTTCACCGGCGTGCTCCAGCCTCAAGGCCAGGCCGAACCGCCGCAACCATCCCTTCTTTCTACCGCAGAACCCTCACCGACTGACTTTCCTGTACCCTCGCCACCCGTCCTGGAGCAGTCGCCTCCTGTTCCTCGCACGCCAGCGCCCCCTTCGGTGGAGCGGGAGTTTCTTCAGTCTCTCGTTCACCAAGAGCGGCCAAAGGAAGAGGAAGCCCAAAAACCATCTATCAGTCCTCTTGAATTCTTTCGACGTAGCTTCACAGCCCGCCGTAGAGCCAGAGTTCAGGACGACATGCCTTCTCCTCGCTCCTTTGTGGAGGAAATCGAAGAAATCTTGCAGCGCTTCCTGCGCACTTATCCTTCCGTCATAAGCAAGGAGGTACACGTGGGCACTGGATGGGGCGGTGGAATTCGCATCCAGGTGGAAAATGAATTCTATGACACGCCCGACGACATCCCTGATCCGGAAATCCGGGGCATCCTCAAGGCAGCGATCCAGGAGTGGGAGAAGAGTTAGTCATAGATTGCAGCACCGCGGGCTAAAGTCAAAGAGCCGGGAGCACCACTCCTGGCTCTTTTGATTCTCCAAAGCGTGCCACCCGGTTATGGAGCAGACACCGGCTCTACCCAATATTGTTCGCCCTTCCGGCGCAGGCGGCCCAATGACACGCCGGGGTCATGCTCAAAGATTAGGAGTACATCGGCACTCAGCGCCCACTCGCGGATGCGACGCTTGGTCTCGAGCGTCTCAAGCGGTTCCACGTCGAAGGCAGTCATCCAGGCCAGCCGCTCCAGGTGCACCGCCAGAGTAGACAGGTCACTGAGATAGATCGCCGTTTGGCCCTCCGATTCCAGGATCACGCACTGGTGGGCACGGGTGTGACCCGGCGTGACGAGGGTGCGCACCTCCGAGGTAACGACCGTATCGCCATTCAGCAGGCGTAGACGCCCACTGGCTTCCAGGGGGAGCAGGTTCTCCGGTAGATAGGTATCTCGCGTCCGCTCGTTGGGGTAGCGAGCGTCGGCCCACTCCCGGCGCTGTATCCAGAGTTCGGCTCGCGGGAAGGTCGGTACGGCCTCGCCATCCGGCCCCCAGATCGTCGCGCCACCAAAGTGATCGCTGTGGAGGTGGGTGGCTATCACAATGTCCACATCCTGTGGGGCAACGTCCAGGCGGGCCAAGCCGTCTAGCAGAGCGCCCGCCGGGCGCTCCAGGCCCAAGTTGCGTTTCTGCTTGTCGGTCAACTTGCGGCCAGGTCCAGTATTGACGAGGATGCGTGTGCCCTCAGACTCGATGTAGAGGCAGCGAGTGGTCATGTGTATCCGGTTGAGGTCGTCGGGCGGGGCTACCTTTTGCCAAAGCACCCTGGGCACCAGGCCAAAGCAACCACCCCCATCTATCCACATGTAGCCATCGTTGACGAGATGTACTGTCAGGTTGCCGAACTGCATAAGATCATTGACCCTTCAGCGCGTATTCGATGCCGCGATCCAGCGCTCGCTTATTGGGCTCGATAATGTGTTTGCGGCGCTCTGGAATGTGGTCTTCCATAGCCTTCTTTAACGCTTCGACGGGAACGATAGGCTTGGTGGCCAAGAGCGCCCCCAACAGAATCACATTGGCCATCTTGATGTTACCCAGCTCTGTCGCCAGATCGTTGGCCGGCACGTAGACACCGGTAATGTCATCACGTTTCGATCGCCCGCGGATCAACGTGCTGTTGGCCACCAATACCCCACCCGGTTTGACCAATGGTTCGTATTTTTCCATACTGGGCGGGTTCATCGCGATGACTGCCGAGGGTCTGCGGATGATTGGCGAGCCGATGGGATCATCGGACAGGATGACGGTGCAGTGCGCTGTCCCACCGCGCATCTCTGGCCCATAGGAGGGAATCCATGTGACGTGGTAGCCCTCATCCATACCTGTGTAGGTAAGCAACTGCCCGGCGAACAGCGCGCCCTGCCCACCAAAACCCGAAACGATCACTTCTTCGTGCATCTTTCTCTCCCTATTTCAACTGCTTCACTTTGTCTTTTACCTTGTAATCGCCCAGCGGGTAGTAGGGAATCATCTTACCCTGCACGAACCCGAGCGATTCTACTGGCGACATGCCCCAGTTGGTGGGGCAGTTGGAGACGACTTCTACCAGCGAAAGGCCCAATCTTTCCATCTGTACCATGAAAGCGGTGCGGATGGCCTTCTTGAGCTGGTTGATTTGCTTGGGCGTGGTCGCCGAGCGCCTGACGATGTAGGCTGCTCCGTCCAGGGTGGCAAGCATCTCGCAGACCCGCAACGGAAAACCTTGCACTTTGACGTCACGGCCAAAGGGAGAAGAGGTTGTCACCATGCCGGGCAGAGTAGTGGGAGCCATCTGTCCGCCGGTCATGCCGTAAACGGCATTGTTAATAAAGAACACGGTGATGTGCTCTCCACGAGTGGTAGCGTGGACGATTTCGTTGGTACCGATGGAGGCCAAGTCACCGTCGCCCTGGTAGGTGAACACGATGTTCTCCGGGCGCACGCGTTTCATACCAGTGGCCATGGCTGGCGCCCGGCCGTGAGCTGCCTCGGCAAAGTCTATGTTAAAGTAGTTGTAGGCCAACACCGAGCATCCCACCGGTGCGATGCCGATGGCCCGGTCGGCGATCTTGAGGTCGTCTATCACCTCAGCGATGAGCCGGTGGACGATGCCATGAATGCAACCCGGACAATAGTGCGTGGGCACCTCTGCCAAGGATTGGGGTCTCTGAAAACGTACTTGTTCCACTTTTTGTGCCATGGTTTACTCCTTCACTGATGGCATCATGCAAAGGCGTGCTATCGGCAGCAAGCACTAGATGCGATCAAGCCGCCAGCTTTTTGATTTCTGCCAAGATATCTCCAGGTAGGGGGACGACGCCGCCCATTTTGCCATAAAAGGTGGTGGGCACCTCATCCTTCACTGCCAGCCGCACGTCTTCCAGCATCTGTCCCGCGTTCAATTCCACGACCAGGATCTGCTTGCCCCGGGCGGCTTCTCGCAGTTCGGCGTAGGGGAAGGGGAACACGGTGACAGGCCGGAAAAGACCAACTTTGATCCCCTCCTGGCGAGCCTCGCGGATGGCCGTCTTGGCGATTCGGGCTGCCGTGCCATAGGAGGCGATGAGGATATCGGCATCGTCGGCCATGAGTGTTTCGTAGCGCACTTCGTTGGCTACGATCTCATCTATCACCGCCTGCAACTTGAGGTTGATCCTCTCCAGGTTCTCCGCACCCAGGGACAGAGAGGTGATCACATTCTTGGGCCGCTCTTTGGCGCCGGTCAGTGCCCACGGCTGTTGGCGGCGTTCTACTTCCCTCATTTCCGGCAGTTCCACTGGTTCCATGATCTGGCCAATCATGCCGTCAGCAATGACGGTGACCAGCCAGCGATACTTGTCAGCCAGATCGAAGGCTTCGATGATCAGATCTATTGTCTCCTGAACGTTGGACGGAGCCAACACGATGGCATTGTAATCGCCGTGACCGCCCCCCTTGGTCATCTGAAAGTAGTCCCCCTGCGCTGGCTGAATGTTGCCCAGGCCGGGGCCGCCGCGCATGACATTGACTATCACCGCTGGCACCATGGAACAGACGATGTAGGAAACGCTTTCCTGCATCAGGCTATAACCGGGGCTGGAGGTGGTGGTCATCACCCTGGCGCCGGTGCAAGCTGCACCGTAGACCATATTGACGGCACCCAATTCGCTCTCCGCCTGCAAAAAAACACGCCCCAGGGCAGGCATCCGGCGAGCCATATATTCCAGTACCTCGGTCTGAGGGGTAATGGGATAGCCGTAATAAGCCTCGCATCCAGCCCGGATGGCTGCCTCGGCGATGGCTTCATTGCCTTTCATCAGTACCTTTGGCATGTTACTGCACTCCTTTCAGAGTCTAACACTACCGATACACTGTAATGACCACATCTGGACACATCATGGCGCACACCGTGCAGCCAGTGCATTTTCCCTCTGGATCCACAAACATTGAGGGACGATAGCCTTTGGCGTTAAAGTGATCCGCCATGTGGACCAGGTCAAAGGGACATACCGTTGTGCAGAGTTCACATCCCTTGCATCTATCTTCGTCTACGACAATGCGGGCCATTTAAGTGACTCTCCCTTTCCAAGTATGCTGAATATTGGGTCTATCTCGTATCGCAGATAATGCTCAGTCTGATAAATAGATACCCAGCGCCATTGAGATGAGCTTGGTCTCTGGCGGATCGGAGCGGGAAGGCAAAACCAACGGGCAACGTCCACCCACTACGACGCCGGCCATCTTGCCTTTGGCAAAGTAAATGATGGTCTTGGCCAGGATGTTGCCTGCCTCGATATCTGGGGCGATGAGAACGTCGGCGTAGCCAGCCACGTCCGACTTGATGCCCTTGATACGCGCTGCCTCCGGCGAGATGGCGTTGTCCAAGGCCAGAGGGCCGTCTACAAGCGCGCCCCTGATCTGGCCTCGCTGGGCCATCTTGGAGAGGTTGGCGGCCTCCATGCTCAATGGGATCTTGGTGTCCACCAGCTCTGTGGCGGCCAGGATGGCTACCCTGGGGAGCTCGATGCCTAACGCGTGGGCCACCTCGATAGCGTTGTGCACAATGCCCGTGCGCTGCTCCATGGTGGGCGAGACGACGATGCCGATATCGCTGATGAGGATCAAACGGTCCATGTTGGGTATCTCAAAGAGGCTCACGTCGGTGAGCAAGCGCCCGGTGCGCAGGCCGTTCGTGCGATCCAGCGCAGCCTCGATGAGGTAGCGAGGCTGTGCAAGACCGTTCATGGCCAGGTCGGCTTGGTGCGTGTTGATCAGTTCCACGGCCTGCCGGGCAGCTTCGTCGGGATAGGCTTCCTGGATGATCTGTGCGGGTTCCAAGTTCAGGCCTTGAGCAGCGGCCGTCTCGTGGATGGCAGCTGCATCGCCAATGAGGATACATTCTGCCAAGTTCTTTTCGTGGGCTAGGTGAACAGCCTGCAATGTATTCGGTTCGTGCGCAAAAACGATGGCAACCCGTCTAGGCCCTTTCTTCCGGGCTTCTGCCAGCAATTGGTCGAAAGACTTGATCGGCATACGCCACTCCTTATTTCGTTCTTGAGGTATCCATCGTCTCCTTGTTGAGACAGGGATGAGCTATGGCATGTCTATCTGATGCGTGATTCCTGGGAACACGCGGCATACCCTGGGCTAGGTCTTTCTTCATGGAGTTGCATCGCCCTCTGCATGCTCCCAGGGCATGACAAAGAAACGCTTCAGGGACAGCGTCGGCTGGCGAAACGTGTCTGAGGTCAGTTGGGCCGCCAGGTCGGCCCGCAGGCTAACAAAGGCCACCGGCAGACCCAGGGCCTCGGCGGCCTCCTCTACCAAGCGGTGACCGGTTACCACCATATCCACCGTTGTTTCTAGTATCAGGTTGGGATTGCTTACTAGGGTTGTGACCTTGAGTCGAGAGGTGCCCTGAATCTCTGCAACTGCCTGGACAATTCCTTCCACCGAATCGGTGAACGGCCGGTAGGGATTGACCACAAAATTCATGGCATAGCCAAGTTTCTCAAGGACGAGAGCAAACTGGCCCAACGCTCGTGCACCCTGGGCGTCGCCTCCCACATCCAGAACCACAGGACGGGTCGGCTGCTGAAGGGCGCCGAGGATTTGAGGAGTGATAGCTGGCGTGTCCAGGTGTTGTGCCACCTCCGCTGGCGTGACGACTTCCACCCCGTCCTCGGCCAGCCGCCCGACCAACTCTCTTGTGCGGAAGTAAGGCGTGACGAGGTCCAGGTCAATGAGGATGGGTCGCGAGCCATTGACCTTATTCGCCAGCAAGAGTGTGTAGTTGATAGAGACCTCAGTTTTGCCACTGCCAAAACGGCCGGCAAAGATCACGATTCGCTGACCGGCAGTCTCTGGCGGAACCATGCGCGTAGCTCCTTCTTCTCATCGTCAGGCAGAAAAGCTGCCTCCATTGCGTTCAGCAACATCTGGCGCAGCTCAATTAACTTGATGCCTACACCTAGCATAGCCACCACGTATTCGTCGGTCAGTGTGGTGTCAGAGACACTGATGTTGTCGGTGTTCACCGTGACAGGAACGCCCATGTGGTACAGGTCTCTCAAGGGATGTCGCCAGAAACCCCGTACTGCCCCTGTTTGGATGTTGCTGGTGGGGCAAACCTCTAGGGTGACGCCCTCATGGCGAAGCAATTGGCAGACTCGGGAATCCTCAATGGCTCGGATGCCATGCCCGATCCGTTGCGCGCCCAACTCGGTGACAGCTTCCGCTACCGTCTCTGGCCCGGTGGTCTCGCCGGCATGGATGGTGATGCTCAAACCAGCAGCCCTGGCCCTTTTGAAGAACCGAACGAAAGGACCAGCCGGGTACTTTTCGGCCTGCCCCGTCAGGTCAAAGCCGACCACGCCATCGGCCTGGCGGGCAATAGCGATTTCCGTGATCTCTTCAGCCCACTGGAGTGGGTCGTGGCGTACCAGGGCGATGATGAGGCGAACCGTGATGTCGAAATCACGTTGGGCACGTTTAGCGCCAGCGATGACCCAGTCGGTTGTGTCGGCGAAGGAAAAACCTTGCGTTGCAGCCTGGGCCGATGGACTAAATCGAAGTTCCAGGTAACGGACATTGTCTGCAGCGGCATCGGCTACGGCCTCATAGGCCACGCGCTCAATGGCCTGCTGGGCCGAGTAGATGCGGCGCAAGATATGGAACTTGTCCAGGTAGCGGTTGAAATCAGGCGGATCGTAGGTCACTTGGACCAACGGTCGCAACTGCTCGATATCGTAGCTGGGCAGATGCACCCCGTGTTCCTGGGCTAGTTCCACCACCGTTTCCAGGCGTAGACTACCTTCCAGGTGGCGATGCAGGTCTATCTTTGGCAGGTCCCGCAGGAATTGACGCAAGTTCTGTGAGGTCATAGATCCTGTCCAGAACCCAGACACTTGACTCATGATTACCATAGCTCACTGAGGACGGCGGTTGTCAAGCGAACACCACGCACATGGCGATGGCTATCAGCTTGGCTTCGTGGGTATCGGATCGAGAGGGCAGGATGATGGGCGCCTGCGCGCCGACAATGATCCCGGCCATGTAGGCCTGGGCAAAGTAGATGATCCCCTTGGCCAAGATGTTGCCGGCTTCTATGTCAGGAGCGATAAGGACATCGGCCTGACCGGCTACTGGGCTCTCCACGCCTTTTATGGCTGCCGACGTTCGCGAAATGGCGTTGTCCAGGGTAAGGGGACCATCCACGATGCCCCCGACGATCTGTTTTCTATCGGCCATCTTGGACAGCGCCGCGGCGTCCACGGTGGCGGGGATCTTGGGATTCACCGTCTCTGTGGCTGCTAGCAGTGCCACCTTGGGCTGGACGACACCCAGCCGGTGCGCTACATCTATGGCATTACGGACAATGTCCGCCTTCTGCTCAAGCGTGGGAGCGACCACTACGCCCGCATCGCTAATCAGGAGGAGGCGATCCAAGCCGGGAATATCAAAGGCCGCCACGTGACTGAGTAGACGGCCCGCTCGCAACCCGATCTTACGGTCAAGGACGGCTCGCAAGAAATCGGCCGTCTGGATCGTGCCTTTCATGGCGATCTGGGCACGGCCTTCGTTGATGAGACGCATCGTCTGTCGGGCAGCCTGGATGGGATCCGGCTCATGTATGATTTCCAGGCGGCCCAGGTTCACTCCATTATCGTGACCGATGCTCTCGATCTTGGGCCGATCGCCGATCAAGATGACATCGGCGATGCCTCGTTCTTCAGCCTCGTTGACGGCGAGCAGCACCGTTTCCTGGGCTGCCGCCGCCACGGCAACGGTCTTTGGGCCTTGCTGTTGAGCCAGCTCCATAAGCTGGGCAAAGTTCTGAACTGCCATCAGCACCTCCTTGTGCGCAGGATTCTGTCCTTCTCGACAGGTCACGGTGAAGCGGGATGCGTGCTGGACAATCACGCAGCACGGAGCACCGCATGGACATCAAGGGTTCATTTCTGCTCCAGCCTGTCTCTCCTGAATGGCGTGACGCTCAGTCTTATCAGAAGGCAAGGCAGGCACGGTGAAGAAAAAAGTGCTGCCTTTCCCGACTTTGCTTTCCGCCCAAATCCTTCCGTTGTGACCCTCGATGATCCGTCTCGCGATAGCCAGGCCCAAACCCGTGCCGCCAAACCGGCGCTTGGAAGAGCCATCCACCTGATAGAATCGCTCAAAGATCTTGTCTAACTTGTCAGCGGGGATGCCAATGCCTTGGTCAGTTACTTCTATCTGGACGGACTTGTCTGTGGAATAAGCCCGCACTGTGATCGTTCCTCCATTGGGGCTGAATTTGATAGCGTTGCCCAGCAGGTTGTCCAACACCTGCGCCAGCCTGCCACGGTCGCCGTAAATCAGCGGCAGGGGCTTTGCCACTTCAGCTCGCACAGTGAGTTCGGCCTGGGCAGCGGTTGCCTCGGCGCCCTGCACAGCCGATCGGATGAGTTCATCTACTGCCATCGGTGACATACCCATCGCCTCCTGATCTAGTAGTTGGAGGGTCAAGATATCATTCACCAATCTTGTAATGGCGTCGGTTCGCTGGGTGACAATTTCCAGGCTCTGACGTTGCGACTCGGTGATCGGTCCCAGCGTGCCGTCGAGAAGGAGTTCTACGTAGGCCTTGACAAATGTGAGCGGTGTCCGCAACTCGTGAGATACATTCTGGACAAACTCATCCTTTTTGCGATCTGCCTCTTGTAGTTCGGCGTAAGCATCTTCCAGCTTTTTGGCACGCTCCTTGAGACCGGCGAACAATCGAGCGTTCTCAATGGCGACGGCTGCCTGGGCGGCAGCAATGGTTAGCAGCCGGCCGTGGTCGGCACTAAAAGCATCCACCTTGGAGTCGTCCACGCTGAGGGTGCCAATGACGCGGTCCTTGGCAATGAGCGGCACCACCAGCAGAGAACGGACTTTGCGATCGAGGTAACGAAAGCTGGGCTCCTGGCGCGTATCGGGAATGTAGATCGGTTGGGCCAGTTCCACCACCCGCCCGGTCACGCCTTCACCGATGGGTGTCTTGATAGTTTCACGTCCGTCCAGCGTGATACCGGCCGAGGCCTTGATTTCCAGTTGTTGTGTCGTCTCGTCCTGTAAAAAGATGCAGCATCCTTGGCAGTCGAGGACACGCTTCAGAATGTTGACGATGGCATCCAGAACCACCGGTAACTCCAGGCTGGAGGTCATCTGATCGGCCAGCGTGTAAAGTGTAGAGACCTCCTCTAGACGTTGTTGCGTCTGCTGATACAATCGGGCGTTCTGGAGGGCGATGACAGCCGAGGTGGCAATCGATTCTAGCAAGTGGAGGTCATCTTTGGTGAATTGCCGCCCATCGAGAGGATTGAGGGCTTCGATAACGCCAAGGGTCTCGTCTTTTGTCTTCATCGGCACACAGAGGATCGACTTGGTCTCGAACTCGGTATCAGCGTCCACGTCTGGGTACCAGCGGGGATCGGCGCGGGCATCAGGCACCAACAGAGGACGGCCATGCTGTGCCACCCAGCCGGCGATGCCCTGCCCCATGGCCAGGGAGTGTTGCTTGACGATCTCGGCCTTTGGACTCAGCGAAACGCGGAAAACCAGACGATCGTCCTCCACCAGCAGCAGCGAGCCGGCTTCCACCTGAAAGATGGCGTTGACTCGCTGCATGATAGCCGTCAGCGTATCATCCATGTCTAGGCTGGAGAGGATGGTCTCACCGATTCTGTTGAGCGTCGTTAGTTCCTGGATGCGTCGCTCTCGATCGCGAAAGAGGTGGGCAGTTTCAATGGCCACGGCCACCAGGTCGGCCAGCGATTGTAGAATAAACAGATCGCTATTGTCAAAGGCGTCCTTCCGTTCGCTTTGCACGTCCAGCACGCCCAGCACCCATTCGCCGATGCGTAGAGGGACGCTGATCTCGGCTTTGGTTTCCGCCAGAGGTTCGTAGAATTGGAAGCGGGGGTCAGTCGTTATGTCGTTGCACAAGATAGACTCCCCCGTAGAGGCCACCCATCCGATAAAGCTGCTCTCGTTGATAGGAAGACGAGTTTCCTGGCTTAGAAGCTCCTGGACAGACGGGCCGATGCCAGCGCGGAACTCTAGGTTCGTTCCTTTGTCGTCCACTACTAGGAAGATACGGACGTGATCGTAACCAAATTGGCTGTGGATCAAGGTCACCACCTGGTTTAGCAGGTCATCCAGATCCAGAATGGACACGATGCGCTGGCTGGCCTCGCGAATCGTCTCTAACTGGATGGCTCGGCGGTGTTGCTCTTCATACAGCTGGGCATTGTCAATGGCCATGGCCGCCTGGTCGGCGATGGCGTACAGGAGACGCAGGTGTTGCTCGTCGTAGGCATAGGGGATTTCGTTAAACAGTGCAATGGCGCCAATGGTGCGCTCTCGGGCTATTAGAGGCACCCCGAGCCAAGAGCGAACGGATTCTGTGAGAATGATAGGTTCGATGGAGAAACTACTTTCTTCTTCTACCCAATCCTCAATGGGTAGGGGCCTGCCTTCATGGATGACCCTTTGTGCTTCGCGGATGACCTTGCTTTTTTCTTCGTCATCTTTCCAATCACCGATGAGCAGGTGTCTGGCCTCGCGAATGACCCAGCCACAGAGACCGGTGTTCCCGTCCAATCTGCGTCGGAAGGGTGCCTGAGGCTCGCCGTGCCGGGCCACAAACTCAAAGCATATCTCTTCACTTTGAGGTTCAGTAAGTACGATAGCAAGGGCCGAAAGGTCAATGATCGGGCGCAGTTGGGCGTAGATGAGGCGTAACACTTCGGCAGGGTTGAGACTGCGAGTGATGGCCAAGCCGATGTTGCGCACAGTGGCCATCTCTTCCGTCCTGCGCCGCACTTCTTCGGAGTAGCGAGACAATTCTGCTTCCATGGCCTTTCGCAGGCTTGTCTCCCGGACAATGCCCATAATGCCGGAAACAGAATCCCCGTGTCTGACCAGGGAAGCGGTCAACCCCACGGGGATCGGGCGGCCATGCCGATTTGACATTTCTAAATCTATGCGTAGGGGAGATTCGCCCGCTAACAGGCGGGCCAGCGCGTTGTTAGCAGCAGCTACCGCACTGGGGATGAGAAACGCCTGGAACGAACGGCTCTGCATCTCTTCCAATGTGTAGCCAACCACTTCCATCAAGCGGCGATTGACATAGACAAAGTGCCCCCCCGTGTCCAGCAGAAAAATGCCGTCTCCAGCACTCTCTATTAGGTCGGGATGTGACAACTCCATCAGACTTGCTCTCGCAACAGCCAATTCCAATACTGCCAGGTGACCACCAGGCTAATTGTCAGACCCAAAGCCAAGGGCAGGTGATAGGCTAACAGGTAAAAACGATCGTCATCTAGAAAGACTGATCCCTCGGAGGAAGCCATCAGGGTGCTGACGCGTAGAAAACGGACAAAAAGCGCGACGACCAGACAGGCAGCCCCGAAATAGAAGCCCCGATAAAGGGGCGGCATCTTGGTCACTTCACCTATCCTCTGACTGAGCGCTGCCAGAGTCAAGACAGTGGCGATAACAGCCAAAAGTCCCAGACTGCCGGCCAGTCCAACGACCACGTTCATCGCCTGCCTCCCATCATGAGTCGAAAAAGAAGGGCGCTCAGGGTGATTAGAATCCCACCTCCTACGAATAACAGGCTGTCGCCCCATACATCGCCCGCCAGATCGTTAACCCAGAAGGCGTACCGGGCCGACGCAACCAGAAACAACACTGCCGGAATGACAAAGACGGCGTAATATGAGCGTTGTCCCGATTTCTTCTCGTAGAAGCGGGCGATGAGAAATTGGAATATCAGAAGAACAGCGACGGCTCCCCAGTTGTACAGTGTCAGAACGCTGTTGACTATTTTCATAGCACAATCTTTGGTCCAGGATGGGTTGCCAACCTGTCTTGCTAGGGTGATTCACCGCCTATCGGTTGACGAAAGCTTCGACGAAAGACTCGGCCATGGTTCGATGCGGGCTCCCGCTCATAATTCCCTCCCGGCCCTCGAACTTGGCCTGGACTTCTATCCCTTGTGGGCCGATTTGAAACTGGCGGATGCCCTTGTCGTGATTGCTACCGCGCAGTTTCAACACCAGCAACGCTTTGTGGATCGCACTCTCTATTTCGACATAGCGCAGCATGATGTACGAATCCACAACGAAGGTGACACTCTCTTCGGTAGGCAATTCTCCCAGCAGCGCCGGTGTCTCTTTGGTCAAGATGCTGGTCAACCCTTCGCGTTTCAGAGCGTTGATCAAAGAGTATTGGGTGGCGCGCAGTTCCAACGGATCATCGGTAAGCCGCTCAAAATGGGAGAGGCTGTCGACCAGTATGCGGCGTGCTCCCATTTCGCTGACCATAGTCTCGATCAGACCGCCGACGGTTTCCAGGTCCATCTTGGTGACCTCGGGGCTTGTCATGATGACCTTTAGTTTTCCCTCGGCTTCCAGCTTTCGGAAGTCCCAGCCGAAGGTCATCGCGTCGTGGTAATACTGTTGAGGAAATTCTTCAAAGGTGAGGATCAGGCCCGGTTCGTCGTACTTGGTAATGCCGTTGTAGATGAATTGCATTCCCAAAGTGGACTTGCCCGTGCCAGGCGCGCCTTCCACTAGGTTGGCCGTCTGCGGCAAGAATCCCCCGTGCAACATCTCGTCCAGACCCTTGATCCCGCTTTTCACCCTTTCCATGATCGATCCTCCTAAAAAAGGGGGCGTTCAGACGCTGAGACGTAGCTGTTCGGCCGAGCCTCCGGCATGAACTCAGTCGAACACTCACACCGAAGTCTAGCGCATGCCGCGGATGATATGATATACAGCTTTAACCCGAAAGTGGCGATCTTCGCAAGCCAGGATAAATTCGTCCACCAGTTGGCGCATTTCATCATCGGAAGCCAGAGAGTAGATCGCCAGATCATCTACATGACGCTTTTCCATGACGCCGTTGCTCACCAGGTCTTCCAGTTCCGGTTCAACGGCAGCCACGTTACGGCCGGCGTACTTGGCAATGTTGTCGGCACTGTCAGTGGTGTTGGGATTTTCATAGAAGAAGCGGATGAGATCCCATTTGATGAATGAGTTCACCTTAGTCTTGACAAAGTCCAGCAGTCGGGGGTCCATGTCGTTCATAAGTCTGGCCGTAAAATCGTCGCCCTTTATGGTCAAGGGGCTCCTCCTTTCACTTGTCCGGCTCCGGTGTGAAGCTAACCGGCGGTGAGAATGAGAAGGGTGCCAGTCGCTGACTTTTATTGTAGCATCATACGGCGAAAATTGCAACAGGTTTGCTACTTCTTTTTCCGGCGCTTCCGTTTCTTTGTTGCTCGCGATGCCTTGGACGGGGCAGAGCGAGGCGATGTAGCTGCCTGTTGGGCTACTCGGGTTGCTGGAGCAGGAGTTTGTTTGTCTGGCGGACCGGTGCCCGCGGCCATATCCTGACGCATGTGGCAATGTTTGTACTTTTTGCCACTACCGCACCAGCAGGGATCGTTGCGTCCCAGGCGTTTCCTGGAATCGCCTGCGGTAGCTCTTCGTGACCGGGATGCCTGGGCCTTGGCTTCCACGTTGGTGTGCATTTCCCGCGCTGGCCTTGACCGAGGCAACCGGATGTTGCGCGCCAGGTAAAGCTGACGCGATATATCGTGCTGAATCTGATCCAGCAATGAGCCGTACATCTCGTGCGACTCTCGTTTGTAGGCCACCAGAGGGTCCTGCTGGCCGTAGGCGCGCAGGCCAATCCCCTCCCTCAGGTTGTCCAGGTCGGTCAGGTGGCGCACCCACAGGTCATCCACCGTGCCCAGCATCACCTGGCGGTCGCGCAGGCGGCTCATCATCTGTCCGAATCCTCGCACGGCTTTCTGCCGGTAGGTTTTGTCCAGGTGGCCCAGCGGCACACGCGCCACCTCAGCCAGCGTGTCAGCGTCCAGGTGCTGGGGAGCATGTTCTTGGAGGTAGCGGTATAGGCCGCCGGGGTTGTCTGCCAAGTCTGCCAGGCGCTGGCCGGTGCGTGCGGCCTCTCGCATGATACTCTGTCCAAAGTCGAGGGAGATTGCATCGTACAGAGCCTCGGCATGATCAACCAGGTCTTGGACGATATCTTGTGGTGACGAAGCTGCCTCCCACCGGGGCACCACTTCGTTACGGGAGAGGTTCAGTGGCAGGAAGCTACGCACGGCGCGGTACAGCCCATCCAGATCCCACTCGTCCTTGTAGTTGCTAGTGTGCACGTTGACCACCGCTTCGATCTCCCGGCTCATCATGTCCATAGCGATGGGGCGCAGGTCTTGCGCCTCCAGCAACTCCTGGCGCTGGCTGTAGATCACCTCTCGCTGCTTGTTCACCACGTCGTCATATTCCAAGACGTGCTTGCGAATATCAAAGTTGTAGCCTTCGACTTTTTTCTGAGCCGACTCGATGGACCTGGAGATCAGGCTGTGCTCAATGGGAATGTCCTCTTCTACGCCGAGGCGCTCCATCATATTGGACACCGATTGCCCCCCGAAGCGACGCATCAGGTCATCGTCAAGCGCCACATAAAACCGGGATCTGCCGGGATCACCCTGACGTCCAGACCTTCCCCGGAGCTGGTTGTCGATGCGTCGTGCTTCGTGGCGCTCGGTGCCGATGACATGTAGTCCGCCGAGGGCCAACACTTTTTTCTGATCTACGGCGCATCCAGCCTCCGCCTCGGCCAGGGTCTTTTGCCACACGGCTGGCTCGACGGCAGTCAGATCTGTGCCCTGGCGGCGCAGCCGATCGCGGGCCAGCCCCTCCGGGTCGCCGCCCAGTTTGATATCCACACCCCGGCCGGCCATGTTGGTGGCAATTGTCAGCGCACCGGAACGCCCCGCTTGGGCGATGATGATCGCTTCTCGCTCGTGCTGTTTGGCGTTGAGTACCTCGTGAGGGATCCCTTTGCGCCTCAACGTCTCTGAGAGCATCTCCGAGGTCTCGATGGCGATGGTACCTACCAGCACGGGTTGCCCCCGCTGGTGGCACTCGACAAGCTCGTCTACCACGGCGCGGAACTTGGCTCGCTCGTTCTTGTACACCATGTCTTGGTGATCTTTACGGATGACCGGCATGTAGGTGGGCACCTGCACCACATCTAGCCCGTAGATTTTGTCAAACTCTTCCGCTTCGGTGGCGGCGGTAGCGGTCATGCCGGCCAGCTTTTCGTACAGGCGAAAGTAGTTCTGCAAGGTGATAGTGGCCAACGTCAAGTTCTCCCGCTGAACAGGGACGCCCTCCTTGGCCTCTATCGACTGGTGCAACCCCTCGGAGTACCGTCGGCCGTGCATCAGGCGACCGGTGAACTCATCCACGATGATGACCTGATGGTTGATGACGACATAGTGGCGATCGCGGTGAAAGAGGACGGCCGCCCGCAGGGCGTTGTCTATATACGGCGTCAGCGAGGCATGTTCTGGCGCGTAGAGGTTGTCCGTGCCGAGCATCTGTTCCAGACGCTCGATGCCCTCCTCGGTGAGGGTGACGATGCGAGCCTTTTCGTCCACTTCAAAGTGCCGCTCTCGCTTCAGACGGGGGATGAGTTCCGCCATGCGCTGATAATTGGGGTCAGCCTCCTGTGCCGGACCGGAGATAATGAGCGGCGTACGGGCTTCGTCGATGAGAATATAGTCCACCTCGTCCACGATGGCATAGTGCAAGCGTTTCTGCACCCTACCACTGACGTCCAGTGCCATATTGTCGCGCAGGTAGTCGAAGCCGAACTCGTTGTTGGTGCCATAGGTGATATCCGCCTGGTACGCTTCCCGGCGGTGGCAGGGCCGTAGATACTGATAGCGGTCGTCCTGGGAGACATAGTCGGGATCGTAAAGGAACGCCCCCTCCCCGGGCGAGCCTGCGGCCGACTGGATGACCGCTACCGACCGGCCAAGCAGGTGATAGATCGGTCCCATCCACTGCGTGTCGCGTTTGGCCAGATAGTCGTTGGGTGTGACAAGGTGAGCACCCTTGCCCATGAGAGAGACGAGATAGAGTGGTAGAGTGGCCATGAGGGTTTTGCCCTCGCCGGTCTTGAGTTCGGCGATCTTGCCCTGGGTGAGGACGATGCCACCGATGAGTTGCACGTCGCGGTGACGCAGGTTCAGCGTGCGTTTGCTGGCCTCGCGTATGGCGGCAAATGCCTCCGGCAGCAAGTCTTCCGTTGTCTCCCCGATTTCCAGCCGCTTTAGAAACTCGTCGGTTTTATCCCGCAGTTCGTTATCCGACAGCGCTTCGAAGTTGGCTTCCAGCGCATTGATCTTTTCCACCGCTGGATGCAGGCGGTCAATCTCCCGCTCGTTGGCGCCGCCCACGATTTTACCTAACAGATTTTTGAACATCACAATTTCCCGATCTTAATGAATTTGACAAGTAATTATACCACACTTGGCGACTTTTTCCACTCCGGAAGACGTCCCATGGGGGCATCCACGGCTGTGGCGTAATAAGCTTACTATCACGTTCATCGATCTGAAACCACCTGCTGGTACACTTGCAGCGTCTCGCGAGTGGCTTTCGCCCAACAGAAGCCTGCCGCGTGGGCCAGCGCGCGCTGACCCAGAGTTGTCCGCAAGTCAGCGTCGTTCCACAGGCTGTACATTGCTCTGGCCAGGCCGTCCACGTCGTCGGGAGCCACCAGCAGCCCGCCGTCGCCGATCACCTCCGGCAATGAGGCCGCCGTGGAGCCAATGACGGGCGTGCCGCAAGCCATCGCCTCTAGCGGTGGCAGCCCAAACCCCTCGTAGCGGCTGGGAAAGACAAAAGCCTCGGCTCCAGCATACAGCGCCGGTTTCTCCTCGTCCGGCACCCAACCGGTAAAGTGCACTGTCTTTCCGAGGTTGAGTTTCTGGGCAATACGCCGTGGATCAGGAAAGAAGGTTGAATCCTCGTGCGGCAGTTTCCCCACCACGACCAGCCGCGCTTCGCCCTGCTGTGACAGGAACTGGGCAAAAGCATGGAGAAGCGCCGGCACGTTCTTTCGCTGGTCAAAGCCACCCAGGTAGAGCAAGTAACGGTCCGGTAGCCTGTATTTCTGGCGCATGGCGGCGAGTTGCGCCAAGTGGGTCACAGGGTGAAAGCGATCATCAGCCGCCAGGGGTATCGCGCGCACGCGATGAGTAGGGATGCCCAGGTGACGCACAATGTCCTGCTGCGAAGCGACCGAGTCGGTCAGGACAAAATCGGCGCGGCGGGCGGCGGTAGCGACCAGACGGGTATAGGCACGCACCAGAACCCCACCCCGGTACGGTGGCAGCAGTAGCGGAATGATATCGTGAATGGTGACGACGGTAGGCGTGGTGGGTTGCAGTGGTGAGCCCCAGTAGGGCACATGCAGCACATCCAGGCCCAGTCGCCGGGTAGTGCGGGGTACAGCCACTTGCTCGAACCAGAGCTTGGCCAGGTTTTCACTTTGTCCGTCGAAGGGAGTGGCCAGCACAACCTGATGGACACGCTGGGAGGCAAGTTCAGGCCATGGGGCGCTCCCTGGCTGGGTGGGGTTCAGGAACAAGGTATATTGGCGGCTGTCGTCGCTGACGGCATATTCGCGCAACAGGTGGCGGAGGTACTGTCCGCTGCCAGTCGCTTGTTGGCGAAGGAACCAGGCATTGATGCCAACTTGCACCCTACGAGCTTTCTCCTTCCCTGGGAGTGACCGTTGTGTCTAGTCTTTGAAGGTTCGCCAGATGGCGAACCACACTGAAAGGAAAAACAAGGCCACGACACCCAGCACGCCCAAGAGCACCCAAATCCCGCCAGCAGCGCCGATGATACAATTGAGGAACCCCATGGCTTTCGGATCGGCCTGGATCTCCCCGTAGGCCCAAAAGCCCAGGATGAGCAACGCTGCCAGCGCCAGCACCGGTGCTATGACACCCATCAGTGCTGAGAATGGTTCAAGGCGCGTCTTGAGATGTTCTGCGACAGCCAGAAAACTCTTCAGCCAGCCGGGCATGGGTTGATCATAGATCTGCCAGCGAGCTTTTGATGGCCGCCAACGCCTGCCAGCAGTTTGTGGGCCCCAACCTGCATCGTCTGGCGGCGGCGACCAGGCTCGACTGGGGTGACAGCGGACCTCCCGTCGCGGCGGCGCTTGTGCCCAACGCTGCCGGTCGTAAGCAGCTCGCCGCTCGGGTGTGTTCAGCACTTCGTAGGCTTGGTTGATCTGGCGCATGAATTCGTTGGCCGCACCATCGTCCTCGTCGGTCGGCTTTACGTCGGGATGGTGACGCCGGGCCAAATGCCGGTAGGCGGTGCGGATCTCGTCACGGCTGGCGGTGGGCGGCACCCTCAGGGTGGCATAGTAGTCGGGCAACTCGGTCACGACGCCTCCCGCAAAAGAGTGATACAGCGGCTGTTCTGAAACAATGGTAACACAACGCTGGCAATTTGTCAATGGGAACAGTGGGGGAGCGTAGGGTAATCGTAGCCTTTTCGTCCAGTAAAATATTCAACAATGCGGTATGATATAACAAGCTTCTTTTTCTCCTCCTTTTTTCATATAGAGAGCCGAGGGTTGGGGCCCCCCCTCGGCTCTCGTGCTTTTTAACTCAACACGTACTCTCCTGTTTTCCTTGTTAGAGGTGACCTGTTATTCGACTTGAAACAAGTCCACGAGTTGTGGGTTGCGTGCATGACAACTTGTGGTACAATGTTGGTCCGTGTCGCTTTCAGCGTGTCATTCTGAGGCACTGCTTTGCACTTGTCCAGAAATAACCCTGTACTGACCGCCCTGGTCCTGTCCGACCAGGACAGGGTCCAGGACAGTGCACCGCATTTTTGAGTACGTCTTACACTGTACTGGGCGCCCTGGTCCTGTCCGACCAGGACAGGGTACAGCACAGTGCGCCTGATTTCGGACCCAAAGTGCGAAGCACTTTGTCCTGGACAAAGTACAGGGTTAATAATGGACAAGTACTTTGCTAGACCGTTACAGGTGGGGAACCATGAGAAGGATCAGCCTGGCCCTGGGATTGGCCCTGGCGATGGCTACCCTGGTGCTGGCCTGGGGTACCTGGAGAGGGGCGTGCCTGGTGCGAGGAGCAGCGCCGCCCGAAACCCTGCTGGCTCAGGTTTCGCCTGGCAACGTGGTCATCAACGAGGTGGCCTGGATGGGCACGCAGGCCAGCGCTGCTGACGAGTGGATCGAGCTATACAACACGACCGAGCATCCTATCTCTTTGACGGACTGGCACCTGGTAGACGACGACACGATGGACATCACCCTGAGCGGTGTCATTTCCGCCGGGGCATATTATCTACTGGAGAGAACAGACGACACAGTTATCACCGGCGTCGTCGCCGATTGGACAGGCTCATTTGGCGTCGGCGGACTGAGCAACGATGGCGAAGTAGTCACCCTGACGAATCGAATTGGTGTCGTCATAGACACCGCCAATGCCGACGGCGGGCCATGGCCGGGGGGCAGAAACGATTCTGCCTTGCAGCGCTATGCCATGGAGCGCATCAACCCCTACACCCCCGACACCGATGGCAACTGGGCGACGAACGACGGCGTCACGCGCAACGGCCTGGACGCCGACGGCCATCCCGTCAACGGCACACCCAAGGCCCAGAATTTGTGTTACGCGGTTCCAGGCCTGGCGGTAGACAAGATCGGTCCTCGTACTCTCACCGCTGGCTTTACCTTCAGCAGCCACATCGTCCTGAGCAACACTGGCACGCAGCCCGTCCCCGGCGTCGTCCTGACTGATGTCCTCCCATCCGGGCTCAGCTTTGTCTCCCAGACGTCGCCGTTTACCTTCACGCAACCTGCCATCGACAGGCTTGTGTGGCAGGTAGGAACGCTGCCCTCCGGGGCGTTTCACTTCCTGACGCTCACCCTACGTATCCCTGCAGTTCTCAGCGGCACAGTGACCAACATCGTCACTGCAAGCGACGGCACCGGCCGTATCGAGACGGCCGCCTGGAGCGCGCCGCTGGTGCCCTACGTGCGCCTCTACGCTCTGCACCCCTATGCCCTTCACTCTGGCGACGAAGCCGTGGCCCTGATCAACCTTGGCGCCCTCAATGCGACGCTGACCGGGTGGGGTCTCAGCGACGAAGGCAGTACGCCCAAGGTCACGCTGCCCGCTGCGACGTTGCCTCCAGGCGGGATCGTGTGGGCCGCCGATAACGCCGACGACTTTATTACTTCATTCGGCTTTGCCCCAAGCTTTGCCCTGGACTGTACGACGCACACCGTCCCGTTCCTCAGCGGCACATGGCCTGGCTTTGCAAACAAGGGCGACGAGGCCTCGCTTTTCGACGGCGACGGCAACCTGGTGGACACGCTCGTCTACGGCGGTGGTCTGACCACGACGGCCGGCTGGAACGGTGCGGCCGTGCCCTATCCTCGCGCCGGGTGGGGTGCGGGGCAGATTCTGTACCGCAAGCTGGATCAGATCACTGGCCTGCCCGGGCTCGACACCGATGATGCTGCCGCCGATTGGGCGCAGACAGCGGACGACGACATCAACGGCAAGAAGGTACGCTTCCCCGGATGGGATCTGGAAGCGTTCTTTTTCCCGGCCCTCGTCACGCAGACAGCCACGCTCACCGTATGGGTGGCGCCAGATGGCCTGTACGAGGGGATGGCGGGGATGCTGCAACAGGCACAGAGCAGCATCCTCGTCGAGGGCTATACTTTTTACAGCGCCGAGTTGGCTGGGGTTATCACCAACTTGCTCGCCATCCGGCCTAGCCTGGCGGTGACGATGTTGTTAGAGGGCCGCCAGGATGAGCAGGTATTGTGGGCCTGCGGGCAGATGGCGGATGCGGGGGCCAACGTCTACTTTATGCACAGTGACGGCGATGCCCCGATCAAGATTTACGATCGCTATGCCCTGCAGCACGCCAAGTTTCTCATTGTGGACGGTCGGTGGGCCCTCATTGGCTCGGAGAACTTTAGCCCCAGTGGGATGCCGGCCGATCCCAAAGCTGACGGCACGTGGGGACACCGGGGTGTCTACCTGGCCACCGACGCGCCCGGTGTCGTCGCCCGGACGCAGGCTATTTTCCACCGCGATCTGGACACCGCCCACAGCGACATCGTGCCGTGGGGCAGCCATGGCTACACCGTGACGACAGCTTTCACGCCGACCTATGGGGTCAACCCGGTGACCTACACAGCGCGCTTTATTCAGCCACTGACCCTGGTTGAGCAGATCGCCTTTGAGGTGATCCAGTCTCCGGAGAACAGCCTGCGTGACCGAGATGCACTGCTGGGCCTGCTCGCCCGCGCCAGCAGCGGCGACACGGTCCTGGCAGAGCAGCTTTACGAGCACCAGTACTGGGGCAGCGGCACGGCTGAGGACCCCAACCCACGGCTGGAGGCGTACATCCAGGCAGCCCGCCGGGGGGCAACGGTGCGTCTCCTGCTGGACAGCCGCTACGACTACTACGGCGACAACCAGGTGACGGCCGATTACGTCAACGGCATCGCCCGGGGCGAGGGGCTGGATCTGGAAGCGCGGCTGGGCAATCCCACCGGCGAGGGCATCCACAACAAGATGGTGCTGGCGTGGATCGGCGGGCAGGGGTACGTCCACGTGGGCAGCATCAATGGGGGCGAAGCCTCCAGCAAAGTGAACCGCGAACTGGCCCTGCAGGTGCAGTCAGACGAGGCCTATGAATACCTGCAAGGTGTTTTCGAGTATGACTGGCAGGCAAGCTGGCCGAGCAGCCCGCACGCGACTCACGTTTACCTGCCACTCGTCGCCCTCAACTACGTGTCGCCAGCCGATCACCTGGTCATCAGTGAGTTGCTCTACGACCCGGCCGCCGTGGCCGACGCCGACGGGGAGTGGATCGAGATCTATAACCCTACCTACATCACCGTCACCTTGACCAGCTACTGCCTGAGCGACGGGGGCAGCTATGGCGACGGAACGGCGGCTTTCCCTGGCGGCAGCATCATGCCCGGCGGGGTGATGGTGATTGCCCAGCGGGCCGACGTGTTCCTCAGCACGTATGGCTTCACGCCGGATTTCGAGCTGAAGGATAGCGATCCAACGGTGCCGGATATGACGCCGGCCAACAGCGGCATTGGCTGGGGCAACGGCGGCGACGAGGCCATCTTGCGCGACGCGTCCGGCGTGCACGTGGACGCCGTCGTCTATGGCAGCGGGAGCTATCCCGGCGTGACGCCGCATCCGGGCGCCGGGTGGGGGCACTCACTTGAGCGCAGACCGGCAGACCGGGACACCGGCGATTGCAGCGCCGACTTTTGGGAGCGCTATACGCCAGAACCTGGCCAGGTAACGCTCGATTGAGTAGCCATATCACACAGCAGCATTCCCCACACGTGGGTCTCACAAGAAACGAGGGCAGCCCGTAGAGCCAAACGCTCTGGCTGCCCTCGTGAGGGGGGAGACAGGACCAGGTCTAGGGCGCCATGCCGTGTGGCACCTCAAAATAGGGGATGCGCTGGCGTACGTCCTCGATGTCCCGGATGCGAGGGTAGAGCAAGTCCTCGTTGTCTATGATGCGGGCACGCTGCAAGAGCTCGCGGTAGAAAAAGGCCACATGCCGCGACATGCCCCTCGGGTAGTACCGCCGCCGGTTGCCGTGGTTCACACAGGCATCCAGGTCGAGAAAGCGGCTGGGGAAGAGGAATTCTTCGCAGGCAGCCAGAAACCCGACATAGGAAGGATGGTCGTCCTCAAAGGCGGTACTGTCGTACATGTAGCCGTCTCCTTCCCAGGGCGGCAGGGTTGGTGGTGTGGGGTCGGGTCTCCCCACGACCCTTTCTTGGACGATGACGCGCTCCCGGATGGGCACAAAAACAAAAATCGGCTGGCTAGGAAAAGCCGTCGGCCCGACAGGCAGTATGACCGGTGGCATGGCTGGCGGGGGAGGCACGGCGGGAGGTTCCGGCCGCGTGCGAAGGGCCGCCGCAAGCTGGCGAAAGGGCCAATACGTCTCAAAGGTGTGCTGGCCCACCCGCAGCGTGCCAACGTTCCACAGCTTGGCCCATAAGGTCCTCTGATCGAAGGTCCAATCCCCAAAGTTGTAGTTGATGTGCTGCCCCAGATCGAACGGCCCACGATGAAAGACGAGGCGGTTGTTGTCGAAGCACAGGTACGTTGAGCGCCACCACACCACCTGGATGGCCAGCCAAGCCAAGGGAATCAATGCCAGTGCGGGCAACCAGGGCACGGTGTGAAGGTCTACTAACGCGCAGGCCCCTACCACGGCGGCCAGCCCCAGGAGGCCGATCAAGATCTTGCCGGCAAGGTGGGACCAGTGACGCCAGTAACAGCGATCACGCAGATTGGTTTTCCAACTGGCCATCGATCGATCCTTTCTGCGTATCACAAAACGGAAAAGAGAGGGGGTGAAGCAGCCTCTGTGCGCAAGAAAACGCAATAGTCACTCGCAACCTCGCCAAACCTACGTCTAGTATACCATGAGCCAGCCAATGGGCACCTTGCAATTTCATCGCACCTTCATGGCAGCACCTTCATCCGTTGTCGCTTTGTCCCCTGGGGTAGAGGATGTAACCCACGCCGTGATGCGTGATGATGTAGCGGGGCCGGCTGGGATCAGGTTCCACTCGCTTGCGCAGGCGGCCGATGAGTGGGTTAATTCGGGTCTCTTCTATCAGCGGGTCAAAGAACTCGACTTTGAAAACCTCGCGAGCAATGGTCGCCCGGTCGCACACCTGGCCGGCGCGGTGGTAAAGCAGCATCAAGAGGTCGTAGAGCTTGCGGCTCAGCGCGACCTGGCGGCCCTCCACCCAAACACTGCGGCTTGCCTCGTCCACCCACAGGCCTGTTTTAGCTTCGTCTGGGGCGGAGGGCGGCATCTGTGTCGAGGTCCCCTCTAGCCACTGGCCGATCAGCCCCGTAGAGAGGAGCACCCTCAGACCGGTGGCCAGTCTTTGACGGGGGTATCTGCGCTCACCCTGGAAGGCCAGCAGACGGTACGCACCCTGGAAAAGAAGTCCCAGGTGATATTCCTCCAGGTTGCTGCCAGGGTTCGCAGCCGCCAACTGCCGCAGGTGGCCGACGACCCTGAGGGCCTTGCGCAGGTCAGGGGAGAGATCGCCGAACGGCTCGAGCGGCCCGCCAAGGCAGGAGGATCCCAGCAAGGTCTCCACAAACTGCTGGTGCGCCGCCAGATCTTTTTCCGCCACCAGGTCAAAGAGGATGGAGGCCTCCAGGGAGATATAGTCGTCCAGTAGCGGTGACAGGCCGACCTGCGAGAAATCGAGGAGCCAGGTCTGCTGGCTACGGCCCTCCACCAGGATGCGGTCGCACTGCACCGCGCCGAGGTTGATGCCGCACACGGCAGGCGGACCCATCTCTGTCTGCTCATTGTCAGGAAACACAAAGACCCCCGGATGCGGCAACTCGAGTGGCTCGTCGTCGGGCAGGTGAAAGGTCAAGCGGTAACGTGTGGGCTCCACATGGGGCAGTCCGGCGCTGAGGGCCTGCTCGCACAGTCTCTCCACGCCTTCCTCGAGCGGCCTCCGGTCTTCTTTGCTTTGGCCGAATCCCAACCGCTCCCGGTAGATTTCGTTCAGAGAGCGAGCCTCCTGCACACGAGGCTGCTGATGCCAGGGGTGCAGGCTCACGCCGAACAGATCATCTACTGTCTGGCAGATCGCACCTGCCGAGGCGATGCGATAGTAATCAGCAAAGCGTTCCGTGTCTTCCATGTCGCCGTTGATGAGAGCGTAGGCGATGCCAGCGAAGGTGTGCGTTTCGGCAAAATAGGCCTGCCGCATGCCTCGTTGGCTCACGTCGGCAGAAGAGAACTGGCCGTGTCGCTGCGCTTCCTGGGCGACGACTTGACGGGGGCCGACGGTGACGATCAATTCCTGGGCGTGGCCTCCGCTCGGGAAGGTGAGGACATGCAAGACGGCACAGCACCCCCGCCGGAGGAGCAGGCGGGTCAGGTGCACTTGTTCCATTTCGTAGAACATCCGTCGCCACAGGTCTTCCATTTCCTCAGACAGGTCGGCAGCCCGCCTGGGATCGGCGACGTCGGGAGTCGCAGCCTGGGCCAGCGCTGGCCAGGAGAGGAGGAGGCGTTCGTCGTGGTGGAAAATGAGGTCATTGTTGATACGGACGTATGTGTCAAAGGCATGATCCGCAGCCTGGGCCATGGCCTCCAGGCCCTCTCGCTTGTCAATGAAATCCACGGCCAGGGGTTTGCCCTCTGCGGAGGGACTCAAAGCTTCGCGGGTGGTCTCCCAGGTGGGGTACTTGGTGAGGATGATCATCGGTGTGGCTCGAAACTCTTCATCCCTGGCCAACAGAAGCCCGCTTTGATCCCGGTCGTCGGTGTCGTCGGTCAGGCGCAAGTCCAGGACCGCCAGGTGGAGCCAGGTCTCGCTCAGCAACTGCTGTGCTTCTTCATAGGATGACGCGAGAAACACGCGATAGCCCAGCGATTCCAGGTACTCGGCGCGGATGTGCAACGTATCTGGATCGTTGTCCGCCAGAAGGATGCGTCTCGCTGTGTGATGTCTTGTTTCCATCTGTCCCCCCTTGCAAGTCATGCGTGGCCACACTACGGCGGCGGCGTTTTGTCCAATGCCTCGGCGAGCGCCTCCTGGAGTTCTGCTTTGGACAACGATTTGCGAATATAGTCGGTAGCGCCAGCGCGAAAAGCTTCTCTGGTCCGTCGCCAGGTTGGCGACGCCGTTGCCACTACGACGCGGGCCCCACGGCAGACCGCCCGGATGCGTGCCACCAGGGCCGAGGGCTCTTCGACGTCGGCCGCGTCGATGATGATCATCTGTTGGGGTTGTCGCTGGATCAAGCCCAGCGCCTCGCTCAGAGGCGCGACCTGGAGGTGACCAAGGGGAGCCAGTGCGGTGGCTATCACACTTAGCCAACTGCTGTCTTCTGTCTCGCTGATGAGGAGAAAACTCTTCTCGACCGACATCCCTGCGCTCCCTAGCCCTCGACCGGAAATTCCAAAACCATGGATGTCCCGCCGGGGCCAGTCTGACCCACATAGATGTCTCCTCCATATGTCTGGGCGATCATCTGCGCCATGAGCAGGCCTATGCCCAGGCCTCTACCTCCCTTGGGCTTGTCAATCGGCCTCTGGAATAGCTGTTCTTCGATCTGTGGTGGAATACCCGGGCCGGTATCAGAGATCGTCAACTGCATGCGCCCTCCCGCTTGCTGTGTGGCAACGGCCAGTTCTTTAGTCGGAGACTTTTCCATCATCTCCACGGCATTGTCAAGCAGGATATCCAGGGCCCGGCGCAACCACTCGGGACTGGCGCGCACGGTTACCTCTTCGTCCAAGACAAGGTCCCATCGGCAGGTGACGGCGCTGTGAGGTGGATAGCGCCACAGTTGCCGGACGCGCTCCCGAATCAGCGTGTTGATGCACACCGTCTCCACGCCTTCCTCGCTGGAGATGGGCGGGGTGATAGGTTTCTCCTGGATTTTGCGCGCCAGCCGCTCGATGGTGCCGAGGCGTTTCTCAACCTCCTGCTCGCTGGCGCCGGTTGCCAGGTCCCGACGAAGCAGGTGAATCAGGTTGACGATGTTCACCGCGTGGCCTTCGATGGCGTGTCGCCAGGTGTTGCTGATCATGCCCATCCAGGCCAGGGCGGTTCGCGACCCAACGAGACGCTCAGTACGCCGCAGCTCCTCATAGGTGTCTCTCAACTCCTCGTATTGCTGCGCGTTCTCGATAGCGATGGCGGCCTGCGCGGCCAGCGATTCCAGGGCTTGCCGATCCTGCTCGTCAAAAGCCGCCTCATCCGGGTGCTCGACGTTGACGACGCCGATGATGCGCTCGCCGAACCTGATAGGCACAGCAAGCTCAGACTGTGTCTCAGGATCAACCTCGATGTAGTCGGGGTGCTGGCTCACATCATCCATGAGGACCGACCGGCCGGTCATCGCCACCCGGCCGCTGATGCCAATCCGCCCCGCGTGGCCGTTTTCCAGATCCAGAGCAGATCCCACTTTTTGATGCAAATGGGCCAGCTTTTTTTCAGGATAAGTCGCTACAAACCGCAGTTTGCGATCTTCTTTGAGCATAATGGTACACAGCGTCGGATTCCCGCCATACTGACCGGCTAATCTCCAACTTTGGAAGACAATCTCGTTCAGAATCTGCTCCAGATCCAACGTGGCGCTGACCTTTTGCCCGGCTTTGTACAAGGCCGCCAAGGTGTTGGCCTGCTGTTTGTATTCAGTGAATAACTGAGCGTAGCGAATGGCCACGGCTGCCTGGTCGGCAAAAAGGCTGATAGTGGCAATTTCGCTCTCGGTGAAACGATGAGGCGTGCGGTAGTTGACGAACAAGGCCCCTACTTTGCGATCGCCGAACTTGAGAGGAAAAATGACCGACGAGACAATGTCCTCTTCCTGCACAAATCGGCCGGCCGTTATCGGATCGTGTGGGGCATCTTCGGCCACGTAGAAAGGTTCCTCCATCTTGAGCGCTTTCCACAGGGCAGAATGCTGATCCAGCTTGCCCACAGATGGCATCCGCTGTGGACAGCGCACACCGCGACTGGCCTGATGTCCAATCTCATCTCGCTCCTGGTCACACGAAAAGAGCACGATGGCGTCGCAGCGGGGGACATCTTGCGTGGCGTGCACGATCATGTCCAGCGTTCTCTGCAGGTCATCGAGGACGGTGACTTTGGCGATGACGCCGGCCGCTCGACGGGCCCTGTCACGCTCATCGAGCAGGTGGGCATTGTCGTAAGCGATGGCCGCTTGCGTAGCATAAAGTTGGAGGGCATCGATCTCTTGGGGGAGAAAACGGCGGGGTTGCCGATAGTGTATCCACACCACGCCACTGTTCTTATCCCGTCCCCGTAGGGGAACGCAGATCGCCGCGCCCACACCGTCCTGAAGCAGCCTGGGGTTGACCCTGTCCCGTTCTTGCCCGACGTCCTGGATATAGTAGGGCTGGCCGCTGTCCATAACCTGACGGGAAATGCCGTGGGGGCGGATCAGGGCACGAATGTCAATCTCCTGATCGCGGCCTACGACGACCGAGCCAGTGGGGGTGCCATCGTCGGTGATGAGGACCAGTTTGGCCCACCAGCCATCGAGGGCCTTGAGGGCGTGACGAACGATCACTTCCAGTACGGCCTGGGGATCCGTGATCGAAATGACAGCACTGCTTGCCTCGTAGAGCAAGCGAAGCAAGTCCTTTTCTCTTCGAATGCGGCCGTGCTCAGCCGCAGTCTGGATCAGCAAGCCCAGCTCACGACGGTCGAAAGGCTTGCTCAGATGGCGGTAGGCACCGGCCTGCAAGTACTCCAGAGCCCAATCGCCACCCCAGGCGGTGAAGATGATAGTCTCTATGTCAGGATAAGCTGCCCTGATCCGCTTCATCACGTCGAGACCACGCGGACCCGGGGTAAGCATATCGTCAATCAAGGCGACGTCGTACTGGCCTTGGACGGCTGTCACTTTCTGCCATGCCTCAGCGCCTGTGGCGGCGGTGTCTACTTGAAACCCGTGCTCTTTGTGCAGGTACTCGGCCAATGGGCCGCGCAGGCTGGCCTCGTCGTCTACCACCAGCACCCGCAGTTGCGGTCCGCTCATCCCTTATCCCCCCTTCTCCCCCGTGGCTATTGGCAATTCGATCAGGAAAGTCGTGCCGATGGGGATCACACTCTGCTCGACGATCAGCCGCCCGCCCAGCGATTCGGTCAGGCTACGGCCGACGAACAGCCCGAGCCCGGTCCCGCCGGGCCGGGTAGAGTAGCCCAGCGAGAAAATCTCTTCCCATAATTGCTTATGAATGCCTGGTCCTTCGTCCTTGACCTGGATGGCTATCCGTCGTCTGCCATTGCTGCGGATAAAAGTCCTCACCTGTAGCCTTCCACCGGCCTTGGATTTGAGCGCCATCTGTTGTATGGCGTTCAGCATCAAGTTGAGGACGACCTGCTGTAACTGCGTGGCGTCACCCACCAGCCTGGGCAGATCCGGAGCCAGATCGGTTTGGACCTCCACGTTATTGCGGTAAGCCATCGGCTGCAACTGCTGTGCAGCCTGTTCCACAACCTGGTTGGCGTCAAGAAAGGTCTCTGGGCGGGAACGGGTCAATTGCTGAAAGAGCCCCACGGTTTGCTTCAGGCCCATCACCGTATGCAAGGTGCCCTCCAGAGCACGCTGCAAGTCCTGTAGCCTCGGGCTGTCCTTAGAACGCGAGCCGGTGGGCTCTCTAGCCAGGGCCTCACAATCGCTCTGCAGATTTCTCAGACGGAACTCGATGCCTGAAATCTTGTTGTACACTTCGTGTCCAAAGCCGGCGGCCAGTTGTCCTAAAAGTAACAGCTTTTGTTGACCCCGCAAATGCGCTTGCACTTTATCACGCTCGATGGCGGCCGCCATCCGAGTTGCCGCGGCCTGAGCGTCACGCACCCGGTAGCGAGAGAAAGCTTGTGGCGCGCGGTGAAAAAGAAAAAGCGCGTAGTGACGGTCATCACGCTCCTCTAGCGGCACGCCAACGCAGGACTCAAAAGGAAGCAGATCCAATAACTTGCGGAAGCGGCCTGCTTTCTCTGAGGCGCGCCCTTCCCGTACCCACTGACCTTGACGGATGATGTCTCTTACCGGACTATCCTCCACAGAGTACAAGGCATCGTGGTTGAGCGCCAGGTCCCCCGCCTGAGCGGGGATGGAGACGGCGTGGGAGATGCGATCGATGTGCAGGAGTAGCCCCCCCTCGGCCTGGGTTGTCTTGACCAGGCGCTCCAGGATGGCTGCCAGCCGCTGGGATAGAGGAAGGTCTTTGCGCCCTGGAAGGGTTTCCAGGGCGGCGTGCTGGCGAAAGCTCTCCGAGGCTACCCCCTCCGCCACCTGGTCAGACCATCCGAGGCGTAGACTCGATGGCTCCCTGCGTTCGATTCGACTCAGGAGACGTTCCACCTCGCCAAGGTCCAGAGGTTTGACCAGCACTTCGGCCACGGACAGTTTCTCAAGTTCGGTGACTCGCTTTTCGATGCTTTCGACGCCCCCCATGACAGCCACGACAGGGTTGTCCGCATCGGTGCACAGGCGGTCTATCTGGCCCACGAGAGAGAGCCCCTGGTCACCGGGCAAGTCGACGTCTACAAGAACCAGACCACAGGGTTGGCGCGACAGAGATTCCAGCGCCGTGGCCTCAGAGTCGGCATCAGAAGCCTGATAGCCTCGACGGCGAAACCACTCTACCAGGGGGTGACGGACAGCGGCGTCCATGTCCACGACGAGGACAGGGCCTATCTGTTGGGGATCAATGGCCCGAGTCTCTTCGTCACGCTCGGATTTGCTTTCGATCCTGCGCTTGACGTCCGCAGCAGAGAGTCCCACGTGCTGGGCAACAGAGATACCAGCCATCTGCGGCCGGTGGAGAAACGCTTCCATCGCCTCTCGGTCCAGTCGCCGCATCCGTTCGCGGATGCTGAGGCGAACCTTTTTGTCCTGGCGTCCCATGCGGGTGATGACCGTTTCCACCTCGTCTCCCACCCACAGGAGATCGTCAGGCTTTTGCGCGCCCAGAGCGGACAGATCCTCCAAGGGTACCAGGCCATCTACCCCGGGCAGGATCTCGACAAAGACACCAAAAGAGGCGACGTCGACCACCTGGCCTCGCACGACGTCGCCTCGGCGATAGCGATGGAAGAACTCTTGCCACGGGCTGGGCAGCGCCGCCCGGCGGCTCAATTCTGGCCGCAGCCCCCGACTGCTTGGGTCGCCTGGCGGCAACAGGACCGCCTCAAAAGCATCACCCACGGCAAGAAGCTGCCGTGGGTCTACGTTTCTCTCCCAGGCCAATTCGCGCTGACGGATGTAGCCTTCGGTGCCGTCCGGAAGGCGGACAAAGGCGCCAAAGGAAAAGACGCGTTCTACGGTTACCGTCACCGTCTCTGACTTCAAGATGGGCTCCCTACGACACAGATTGGCAATGAAGGGCCGGAACCGCCAACCAGCACCCTTAATTATACTCTATAATTCATGGCAATTATCTCGCAATTTCATGGCATTTCCATTTCATCTACGGGGGGTAAGGCCTCTGACACGGGATGCATTGCTGGCGATTGCACGGATGCCAGGCCAGGCGCCGAGCTGTCAGGTCTGCCCCAGCGACGCGTGCACGGCCGACTTTCTACGTTTCAATCCGGCTCATGGCCAGGACGAATGGTCAATTCGTCCTGGTCGCGCACGGTGACAAAGGACATGTAGCCCTTGGCTTGCGATCTTGCTCCCGTGTCGCAAACTGTCTGTCCGCTTACCGCACCCCCCACACATGCACCACCGGCTTGGCCTCATCGGCAAAGAGTTCTAGAACATACAGGAGATCATGGCTCCGGTCGTAGGCTACGGTGCCAATCCTGAACCTGCGTTGAACACCCGTGCCCAGCATGTCTTGTTCGACCCCGGCAGGATTAAAGAACAGATAATCGTCTATGTCCACAAAGGCATAAGGCTGAGGCTCCCAGGATGCGATGTCACCTGCGGCGACTTGCGCCAGGTCGGCCGGGTCATAAAGAACCAACCGGGCATCGAACCGGGCGCTCCACCACCCCCGGTAGTCGTTGTGGCCTGCACATTCGGTCAGATCCTCCGGTGGACAGGGTGTGCCATCCGCCAGCCGGCAGACCGTCAGCTCTCCAACCATCTCCTCGTCTACGCAGGGAGTCTCGGGGCCGGCCGGGTTGACATAGCCATACCAGTATTTCGCGCCCGTGCCCTTGGTGCCGGCAAACAGAACCGCTGACTTGCCCGTGTCGGTCGTTATCCAGGTGCCACCCTCCCATTCGTCCGGATGCTGATAGCCGTCGAGACAGCGTTCAATGGCGGAGGTATTCTCTGAGCTCTCGTAGAGCAATAGCACTGTCTCTTCAAGGTGCGTTCCCGACGGCGCAGGTGTGCCACTGTCATCAAGCCAGGGGCGGTAGGCAAACAGTGCCGGCCCCATCCCCGACCAGCCGCCATCCCTGAAGCGTCCTGTCCCAAGCGTGCGGCCTCCTGCGTGTTCATCCGCCCAGGATGCCGGAATCTCAAACAGGTAGCCGTTCACACTGTAAAGGGACTGGTTGCCAATGAACCAGGTTCCCTGCAGATCAGGGGCCGACAGATCCGGATCAAACCAGGCATGGGAGGCAACCGGCGGGTCGGGCTGCAGATGCTGCCCCCAGGCCAAATGTATCTTTGCGCCGGTCGCCGGGGTATCCAGAAGCTGGATGCCTGTGCGGGGGATCTCTTCCAACTCTGTAAAGAACCCCTCGGTCACATTGTGAAACGCCTGGAGAAATTCCGCCTGATTGAGTTCGTTCAGGTTGTCGGATGTGACCGGCACGGGGACGCTGATTTCGGCCACCTGGCTGCCATCCGGCAGTTCCCCGTACGCCAATCTGTCGTGTCCCATTACGAACAGCGACCCTGGAAACCCGTCATCCGGACCAGAGGGATCTCCATTGGGATTGAACGTCATGGCATTCCCACCATAGGCAAAGGTCTCCGGCCTGACGTCACCACCGGGGAGTCTGAACGCGCCGAGATATTGCACGTCTCCCGGTTGGACCCGTTGGGCTGGATAGTCTCTGGCAACCAAGGGCAGGTGGCTAGAGACAGTAGGGGTTACAGTGACCTCTTGCATAACCCCATCAGGGCCAAGGCAACCCAGGGATAGTGAGGATAATAGGAGCAAGACCATCCCACTGACTACCGACATAAACAGGACGCGTTTCATAATCCCCTCCTTTTGCTTCCATCCGGCCACCAAGTGCCGTCCATCTATCACATCTGCTTCATGAACGAGCAATAGTGTAGGATGGACTATTCAAGCGTTTCGCTCAAAATCGCCAGACGTCCGATCATGGCGACCACTCTTTCTGATTCGAGAACGCTCGCCCTGTACACAGTAAGTGAGCATCGTCTTGATGTCACTCAGCGAGCAGGTGCTGATGAACCGGTCATCGCCGAGCATGGTGTATGCTTCACGGGGGGTCATATTCAAAGCACTTGTCCATCAATAACTCCACTTTGAGACGCAGATTAGGCGCACTGTGCTGTACCCTGTCCTGGTCCCTGTCCTGGTCGGACAGGACCAGGGCGCCCAGTACAGTGTAAGACAGCCACTAGATCCCAAAGTTGTTTTTGGACAAGTACAAAGTCAAACGAACACGGCTGTCCGGCCAGCCGGGAGAACTCGAGAACATCATTACACGATTGAGGAAAGGGGAAGTTGAAAAGCGGGGCGAGCCGGATTTTGGCTCGCCCCGTGGGGTGTCAGGTCACGTTCTGGTCCGCAGATGGGGGTACAGAATCACCTCGCGAATGGACGGCTTGTCGGTCAGCAGCATGGCCAGCCGGTCTACGCCCATGCCAAAGCCGCCATTGGGTGGCATGCCGTAGCGCATGGCCCGCAAATAGTCCTCGTCCACGGGGTGTGCCTCTTCATCGTCCACGTCGTACAGCTGGCCCATCTCCAGGAAGCGTTCCTCCTGATCGAGCGGATCGTTCAACTCGGTGAAGGCGTTGCCCATCTCCATGCCGCCGATAAAGAACTCAAATCGCTCCACGTGTGTGGCGTCGTCCGGTTTCTTTTTGGCCAGCGGCGAAATGTCTCGCGGATAATCGAGGACGAACGTGGGCTGGATCAGACCTGGCTCCACGTGCGTACCCAGAAGGCTATCCACCAGCTTGCCCCAGGTAGATTTTGGTTGTGGCTCGTGGCCGGCCGCTCGCATGGCCGCTGCCAACGATTCGGCGGTGGCGTGTTCCACATAGTCTATGCCGCTCACCTCGCGGATGACGTCCCGCAGCGTCACCCGTCGCCAGGGCGGCGACAGGTCAATCTCGTGCCCCTGGAAAGTGACGACCGGCGAACCGAGCACTTTTTTCGCCGCGAAGGAGACCATCTGCTCGGTCAAGTCCATCACGTCGTGGTAGTCGGCGTAGGCCCAGTAGAACTCGAGCTGGGTGAACTCGGGGTTGTGCTTGAAACTCACCCCTTCATTGCGAAAGTCGCGGCCGATCTCGTACACCTTTTCATACATGCCGACCAACAGCCGCTTGAGGTACAGCTCGAAGGAGATGCGCAGATAGAGTTCCTGGTGCAGTTGATGGTGATAGGTGGTGAAAGGACGTGCCGCCGCGCCGCCGTAAACCGGCTGCAAAATGGGTGTCTCCACCTCGATGAAACCGCGCTCGTCCAGAAAACGTCGCAGCGCCGACACGGCCCGCGCGCGGGTCGAAAACACCTGGCGCACCTCTGGGTTGCTGGCTAGATCGGCGTAACGCTGGCGGTATCGCTCCTCCACGTCAGAGAAGGCGGAGTAACGAACCAACTCGCCGTCCACCACTTGCTCTTTGACAACCGGCAACGGGCTGATGGCTTTGGCCAACATTCTCAAGTCCGTCGCGCGAACGGTAATCTCGCCGGTGCGGGTGCGGAACAGTTGTCCCTTGATCTCCAAAAAGTCGCCCAGGTCGAAATCTTTGCGAAAGAAATCATACGTCTCTGGCCCAACGTCATCGCGCCGGACCAAGAGTTGGATCCTGCCCGTGCCATCCTCGATGTGGGCAAAAGTGCTCTTGCCCATGACGCGCATGGCACGCAGCCGCCCTACGATGGTGACCTGGTCGCCCTCCCGGCTCTCCGCTTCGGCCGCCTCGAAAGCGGCGCTGGCCTGTGCCGCCGTGTGCGTCCGCTCCACGCGGTGTGGGTAGGGGTTGACCTCCCGCTGGCGGATCCGCTCCAGCTTGGCCAATCGCTGTCGCTCCTGGTCAGTGAATTCCGGCATAGTGCCTTCCTCGCATTCTGCATGCCGCTGTACACCAACAGGCCCCGATCGCTGTTTTGGTCAACGCCAGCACCTGCTCCGGGAAACCTATTGGATACTCACAATTTCAAAACAGATATCACCCCCCGGCGTAGATATTGTCACGCTCTCACCGGCACTCAATTCCATGAGCGCCTTGCCCAACGGCGATTCGTTAGAGATGCGTCCTTTCGAGGGATCGGCCTCGGTAGAGCCGACAATGTGATACGTTTCGGGGGGACTGCGCCGATCTCCTTCGACCTCGATCACGGTGACACGGCTGCCCAATCCAACCCGATCAGCCGGGCCATTGTCTTGAATGATCGTCGCCGTTCGCAGGATCCTTTCGACGGTCATGATACGACCTTCGACAAAAGCCTGTTCCTCCTTGGCCGAGTCGTAGGCTGCATTCTCTGAAATGTCACCGTCTTCTTTGGCCGTTCGGATCAGTTCTGCCACCTCGCGCCGGCGAACGGTCTTGAGGTGCTCCAACTCTGTCTGGAGCTTTTCGTATCCCTCGGCTGTCACAAAAGTCATTTCCTTAATCATTCCTGTTGCTCACCTGCCATCTCTTGCTTGTTCCTCGGACAAAAAAACACACGCGCGATGCAGTGTGTAGCACAAACGACAAAAACTGAGAGAGTCGCTCCCTCAGTTCCCGTCCCCCTTTTAGTAAGTAGGATTATAAACTGAAACCCGTATTTCGTCAAGTCAGCGATTCAGGAAATAGAGGAGCGGTTTAGAGTTGGTCAATTTCTTCAGCGCGGTGGACCGGGGGTAAGACTTTTCACATAAACGTTGTCAATAGGAGTAGTGATGCGTACGGGTCCAAGACGCTCAAGACCTGACAGGTTTTCGCAGGCAAAAAACCTGTCAGGTCTAATCACACCGGGAATTGCTGCCTCTTGTCACCCGTGAGAAAGTGGAGTATAATCTTAACAGGACCATGTTGACTTGGCACTTGTCCATCAATAACCCTGTACTTTGCCCTGGTCCTGTCCGCCCTGGTCCTGTCCGACCAGGACAGGGACCAGGCAGGGACCAGGACAGGGTCCAGGACAAAGTGCTTCGCACTTTGGGGTGCAGATTAGGCGCACTGTGCTGTACGCCCAGTACAGTGTAAGACGGCCACTAGATTCCCGAGTTGTTTTTGGACAAGTACTTGGATGATAAGAGACGTAAAGAGGGTACAGTCATTGCACGTCAGAACGAGGTGATGTAGAATGATGCGATTTGACAGATTTACCGAACGCGCGCAGGATGCAGCAATGCGAGCCTACGAGATCCTGCAACGCTTTGGTCATAACCAGGTGGACACCGAACATATCTTGTTGGCCCTGGTCGAACAGCCGGAGGGCGTGGTCAGTCAGCTCATAGAGAAACTGGGTGCCAGTGTTGAAGGGATAAAAACCCGTCTAGACGATGAACTCCAGCGTAGCGGGCCTCGCGCGACCATTTATGGCGGTGGTACCGGGCAGGTCTTTATCACCCCTCGCGTCAAACGGGTGATGGACCTGGCCAACCAGGAAGCCTCCCGACTGAAGGATGATTATGTTAGCACGGAGCATCTTTTCCTGGCCGTTGCCAGCGAGCGGAACACACCGGCGGCCAACATCCTGGCCGAAAATGGCATAACCAAGAGTCGCATCTACGATGCGATCAAGGATATCCGGGGAGGACAGCGGGTGACCGATCCTATGGCCGAGACCCGCTATCGCACGCTGGAAAAATACTCTCGCGATCTGACCAAAATGGCGCACGAGGGAAAGCTGGACCCGGTTATTGGCCGCGATGGCGAGATTCTGCGAGTTATCCAAATCCTTAGCCGGCGCACCAAGAACAACCCGGTGCTCATCGGCGAGGCGGGTGTGGGCAAGACGGCCATTGTGGAGGGACTGGCCCAAAAGATCGCTGCCGACGACGTGCCCGAGATCCTCATGGGTAGGCGGGTCGTGTCGCTGGATCTGGGCGCTATGGTCGCTGGGGCGCGGCTGCGCGGCGAGTTTGAAGAGCGACTCAAATCGGCCATCGAGGAGATCCAAAGGGCACAGGGCGAAGTGATCCTGTTCATTGACGAGATCCACAATGTCGTCGGCGCTGGCTCGGCGTCAGGCGCGCTGGACGCCTCCAACATGCTCAAGCCAGCTCTGGCGCGGGGCGAACTGCAGTGTGTCGGCGCGACGACGTTAGACGAATATCGCCGGTACATCGAACGAGACTCGGCGTTGGAGCGGCGGTTTGCGCCCATCTTTGTCGAGGAGCCTTCGGTGGAGGAGACCTTGGAGATGCTGCGGGGTCTGCGGAACCGCTACGAGGCTCACCACAAGGTCACTTTCAACGAGGGTGCGCTGGTAGCGGCTGCCCGTCTTTCTCACCGTTACGTCACCGATCGTTTCCTACCCGACAAAGCGATAGATCTGCTGGACGAAGCGGCAGCCAAGCTTCGGGTGGCTATCCACTCTATGCCAGCGGAGCTCAAAGAGATGAAAAGTCGGCTGCAACGTATCATGGCCGAGGAGGAGGCAGCAGGTGCGGTGCGTGATTATGAGCGTGCCGCCGAGTACAAGATCGAGCGGCTCAAGCTGCAGAAGGAGTTTGAGGCCGAACGCGCTACCTGGCAGCAGGACAAGGGATTGGACGAGGTCGTCGAAGAGGCAGACATTGCTGAGGTCGTGGCCAACTGGACTGGCATTCCCGTTTCACAGATGTTGGAGACCGAGGCGCAAAAGCTGCTCCACATGGAAGAGCGATTGCACGAACGGATCGTAGGCCAGGATGAAGCCATCCGCGTCGTTTCTGACGCCATCCGCCGTGCTCGCAGCGGTCTCAAAGATCCCAAACGACCCATCGGCAGCTTTATCTTTCTCGGTTCCTCCGGCGTGGGCAAGACAGAACTGGCCAAGGCGTTGGCCGAGTTCCTCTTTGGCGATGAGGAGGCGCTGATTCAGCTCGACATGGGCGAATATCAGGAACGGCACACCGTCTCGCGCATGATCGGTGCCCCGCCGGGTTACATAGGCTACGACGAAGGCGGCCAACTGACCGAAGCGGTTCGTCGCCGGCCATATCGCGTCATTCTGTTCGATGAGATCGAAAAGGCACATCCGGAGGTGTGGAACTCGCTTCTGCAGATCCTGGAGGACGGTCGCCTGACCGACGGTCAGGGCCACACGGTGGACTTTCGAAACACGGTCATTATCATGACCTCTAACCTGGGCACCAAGTACGCTGCCGACAGCGGCGCACTGGGCTTTGCCACTCCGGCGGAAAAGGACAGCGAGAAAGAAGTGCGTCGTGACATTGAACGGACGCTTAAAAAGGAGTTCCGGCCCGAGTTCATCAACCGTATTGACGAGGTCATCATCTTCCATGACCTGACACGGGAGCACGTATTGCAGATCGTGGGCCTGCAGATGAAGGACATCGCCGAGCGGCTAGCGGAGCAAGGACTGTCCATTGTCCTCACCGATGCTGCCCGCGAGTGGTTGGCCAATGAGGGCTTTGAGCCGCAGTTCGGAGCCCGACCGTTGCGCCGCGCTTTGCAGCGTCATGTGGAGAGTCCGCTCAGCGTTCGTTTGTTGGAGGGTGCTTTCCGAGAGGGCGATACAGTGTTGGTGGATGCCCAGGATGACGTCATTGCCTTTAGCCAGCAGGAAGAGCTGGCCAAGCCGGAAACGGTGGCGGCTGAGGAAGTACTGGTCGAGAGGTGATCGGATAGCCAGGCACAACAACGTTGAAAGCCCCGCCAAGCTCATTGGCGGGGCTTTTCTACGCGCACCGCTCAAGGCCCCTGACTGCCTTGTTTGTACGTCGAAGAGCTTGCCTGCCGGGACACCCCTTACAGGTGGGCAAAGAACAGCAGTCTAGCCGATATTTGGGGGGACACTGCTGACTTTTGCATGTGGACATACCCGTTGGACAGTCAGGGACTCAGGGCAGCGGTATCAGCAATTCCTGGCCTACTTCGATGACATTGGGGTTGGCGAGGTCGTTCAGTTCCAAGATCGCTTCGGTGGTGACCTCATACTTTCTGGCAATGGAGGCCAGCGTCTCACCGGGCAGCACTTTGTGGGTGCGCACGCTAGGCGCAGACTTGGCAGTAGAAGTGGCTGTGACGGTGGGCGTGACGGTGGCCGGCCGCGTCGGCATGAGAATGGGAGTCGGTTGCGGCGTGCCGGTCGGCGTGAAGGTAGGCACCGGCGTGCGCGTGGGTGTGGGCACTGGCGCTGGTGTTTCCAAGAGCGACACGATCAGCGCTACCAGGACAGAGTATGTTATGAAGGCGAACACCCCGACGAGTACCCACTGCCAACGCGTCATCAGTTCTTGCTACACCTACTCCAACTTGTGACAGGCCAAATTGAACAGAGCAACAGGATTCACCTGTCGGCTGTGATCCTCGCACTTGTCCATCAATAACCCTGTACTTTGCCCTGGGCCTGTCCGACCAGGACAGGCCCAGGGCACCCAGTACAGTGTAAGACGGCCACTAGATCCCAAAGTTGTTTTTGGACAAGTACTTTGTCTGTTGCTTGTCTCAGCCTTGTGTGATTAGGCCTCTGCTCTCGACCAGCCTTCACCTTTTTGAAAGTGAACGCCCTTGGCGCGGAGAATCCGCCACACCGTATCGTGACTGATAGTGTCTACCACGCCAGTTTCTACCAGGTAGCGCACAAGGCGGTGCAGAGACCACCGGCTGAAAGGCTGGCCCAGCGCGCGGGGCTCAGTCAGGGCGATTTCGACCATTTGCTGCGCCTGGTCGTTGGTATAAGATCTCTTTCTACCCGGCGACGGCGCGTTGATCAGGCTGGAAATGCCCTGTTCATTGAAGCGGTGAATCCACTTGCGCACGCTGGCCGGGTGTCGGCCAACCAACGAAGCAATTTCGGTGCTGTTGTAGCCCTGACTGGAGAGCAACACGATGTGAGCACGAGTACCCATGGCTTCTGTCGTGGGCCCGGCTATCATTTTGTCTAATTGCGTGCCCTCTTTTTCGGAAAGCGATCGAACGTAAAGTGTCATGGTATTTCTCCTTGAGTCGATAGATTACTGTGCAAACCAGACGATATTCTGAATCTTGTAACAAGTATACCACATTTTTCTGATAAGTCCATAAATTTGTTGCAAATCTTTTGTAAAGCTCCCGTAAAAGCTTTTCATGATCATACGAGGCTTTTTGGTTGTCGAGGGCTACACCGGTATGCTCAACGAAGCCTCCAGTGGCTCATCGCGACGGATGACATAGGTCGGCGTGGCGCTTGCCCGGAGGAGCGTCAGTGGTTTGTCTATCCTGACACTCTTGCCGAACGACGCGGGGTCTACCAATACGGCGATGCTCCGCAATCCTCGCCGTGACAGGTCGCGGGTGATAAGCACCCATGACTCATCGGTGGCAGGCGTCACGACGACGAGCGTCGTGCCTCGGCTCAGGCGATCCGCCTCTGTGACAAGGACGTGAGCTATGGGGGCAGAACCTTCGGCACGGATGACAGCCAGGGTCTCCAGGATCTTGGTCAGTTGACGCTCTCCCCGGTCGGCAGGTAACACTTCGCGGCGCTGACCGTAGGCGACCAGGCCAACAGCCCGGTTCCACCGAATGAAATGTTGCGCTAACGACGCGGCGGCCGTCACACTGTACTCTTCGGTGGTGGGTGCCAGCACGAGTTTCTGTCGCCGAGTCCGAAAGAGTGCCGGCAGTTCAACAGCGGCCTCCCCTTCCTCGACAGGCTGGCCCGCCTGCACCCCACGGTGCATGTCCACAAAGATCCAGATGTCGGCTGTAGGGTCAAGCTCAAACTCTTTGACAATGAGACGGTCTTTGCGAGCTGTGGAGGGCCAGTGGATCCGCGAAAAGCTGTCGCCAGGGGCGTAATCGCGGACGCCAGCGACATTCGTCGTCACGTAATGTGTTCTGCGACGTACGGCATCGCCTCCGGGCAGGCGACCGATGGGAGGAGAAAAGGCTCGCAGATCTACCGTCGCGGGATAAATCACAATTGACGACGTCTGTTCCAGATAGCGAGTAATGTGAAACAAGCCAAAGGGATCGCTGGTGGCGGTGGTGAGCGGTCCCAGGCGAAATCGCCCCCGTGCCCGGCAGGTGGTCCGCACTGTCCAGCCGCGCCACTGCCCCGGCCCTACAGCGTTCAACACCCGGCTGGCTCGATGGTGGGGCAAGTCAGAATGGTCTCGTATCTCCAACCACAGCTTGGGGAACCAGCTATGATTGCGAAGAAAGAACTTTTCTTCGGCTGGCTTGCCTACTTGCGAACGGCGCGCTCTTGTCTGGCGACCCAGTTCCACCCAGCGGATACTAACCCAGGCCCACAGAAACGAAAGCACAATAATCGCAGCCAACAGGTAGGTGAGGCTGTAAAAAATCTCGCGCATCCGCTCGTTCTTGACGGTAATCAACGCCCCCGCCAGGCTGACACCCCACAAGAGGAAGACAGTGCGGTTCTGAATAGCGATGCGCCAGGTTCGATGCCTCTCTGGCTCATCCGGAGCGGCCTGGATGGAAGGGGACGTCCGGCGCCCGGTGGCGGTGGCCTGCCGTGTACTCACGTTGCTTTTGCCTTTCGTTTCGGACTTGACAGATTGCCCAGTACATCGTACAAGAATATCCATGCTGCGCGAGGGATGTTCAGCTTGAACAGTCCCACCGGTACTTCCAATTCCCGTTTGTCACACACGGTCGAGGTGTTGGCTGTATCTACCTGGGGTTTGATGGCCTGCAGCAGCTTGGATCGACGTATTTCGTCTTCGATGGCCACAAGCTCGTCTACCTGTCGGCTGAGTCGGATGGCCTTCTTGATTCGTTTTTCGGTGACGTCGGCTTGTGTCTGAGAAATCAGGTCATAGTGGGCTTTCAGCCGATTGAAACGCAGCGCGGCCTGATACGTCGCTGCCACAATGTCGTCACGGCTCATCCACTTGGTCTCATAGTTGAGTACATACTTCCAACTGGGCTCCACCAACGCCTGGCGGTGTTCTTCCAGCGTCCGGTGGATCAGGCGGTAGCCATAAGCCTCTGGGTTCAGAAAAACTTTGCTGCCTGGATCCAGGAATGGCGCAAAGGGCGAGATGAATGGGATCACGCGGGGGCTACCCGTACCGGTGTTGAACTTTTCCATGATGTGTGCGCAATAGTCCACCGTGTCCATGACAGAATCATAGGTCTGTTTGGGTAGGCCAATCATGAAGAACAGGTCAAGTCGCTGGCAGCCAACGGCCAGCGCATCCTCGATGGTGCGCTCCAAGGCAGCGTTCGAATAATGGCGGCCAAAGGCAGCTCTCACTTCTTCGTCGTGTGATTCTGGTGAAATCTCCAGGGTGAATTTGGGTGCTGCCTCGGCCATCTTTTCCAGGAACTTATGTGGGGCCGGGCCGAACACCTCGAACATGAGTTGCTCGTTGACCCCTTTGACCAGCTCAAGGAATCTGTAAGCATAGTCCATGCCTGCCTGGCGAATATCACCTAGCACAAAGACAGGTCCCCGATTCCACTGGGCGATGCTGCGGATGTCGTGGGCCAATGCCTCCGCCGAGCGGAAGGCTACTTCTTGCCGCCCATACACGTTCCGCATGGTCGTGGCCGATCCCCCGCAGGTGTTGCAATCGTGGATACAGCCTCGACAGGTCAGAGCGGCTGTCACCGGGTAACGTAGCCAGTCCTCGAACGGGATAAAACCAATCATATCTCGGTACCGAGCCACCGCCTTGACGACGTAGCTGTAATCAAGTAGCACATGATCCAGGTTGGGCGGACTGTAGGTGATAGGGTTGGCATGGACGTTGCCCTCGGTATCCTGCCAGGTGAGGTTGGGAATGTCCGCCAGCGTCGGGCCTTGGCCGCCGGCAGAAGTAATGTGTTTCATCAACAGGTACAGCGGTTCCTCGGTAGAATCGCCTCGCAACACAAAATCCACCTCTGGCCGGGCCACCAGTTCTTTGTGAAAGAAGCTTGACGAAAAGCCGCCAAAGATAACCGGCGTGTCTGGATGGTGTTTCTTGATCAGTTTGGCCACCTCGATGGCTCCGTGGGCGTGCGGCATCCAATGCAGGTCAACGCCAAAAGCCATTGGTTTCTGCCGCCGGATGGCCTTCTCGGCATCGAAGCGGCGACTTTTGAGCATTCGCACCGCGAGGTTGATGATTCTCACCCGAAAGCCTCGTTGTTCCAGATACTCGGCCAGGGTGGTAAACCCAATGGGATACATTTCAAACACCGGTGTCGAAGGCACCAAATCGCTCACCGGCCCATACAATATGGATTCTTTTCGAAAGTCGTAAACGCTAGGCGCGTGCAACAGAATAAAGTCAGCCTGGGGCATCAATGTGGCTCCTCTAGGTCAATCTGTCCATTGAGTGCAAAAGTTGAGCGTTGAGTATGGCTCAACTCTTCCGCTCCGCTCTGACCCGGGCACCGGGCACGGGCACCGACTGGATGATCTCCTCCACCACCACTTTGGAGCTCACGTCCTTGATGCGAGCAGACGGGCTGATGATGAGCCGGTGCGCCAACGTGGCCTCTGCCAGGGCCTTGACGTCGTCCGGGATGACGTAATCGCGGCCCTGTACGGCTGCCAGAGCCCGGCTTGTTTTGTACAGCGCCAGGCTGCCCCGTGGACTGGCTCCAAGATAAGTGTCCGCGTGTTGGCGAGTGGCTGTCACCAGGGCGACGATGTGTTGCTTGATAAGCGGATCCACATAGACTTCTTTGACAGCTGTCTGGGCTTCCAACAGTTCTTCGCCAGAGACGATCTGAGAAATGCTATCTATTGGATGCGTGTACTGCTGTGAGTCTAGGATGGCGATTTCCTCCTCGCTCGAGGGGTAGCCGAGGCTGATGCGCAGCATAAAGCGATCGAGTTGGGCTTCCGGTAGAGGAAAAGTACCCTCGTATTCGATGGGGTTCTGGGTGGCCATGATTAGAAACGGCTCTTCCAGGGGATAAGTCACGCCGTCTACTGTAACCTGCTTTTCCTCCATCACCTCCAGCAGCGCTGACTGCGTCTTGGGCGTCGCCCGATTGATCTCGTCGGTGAGGACGATCTGGGCCATCACTGGCCCAGGGCGGAACTCAAATTCTCGTGTCTTCTGGTTGAATACCGATACACCGGTTACGTCCGAGGGCAACATGTCGGGCGTGAACTGGATTCGGCGAAAGGTACACCCGATAGATCGAGCGATAGCCCGGGCCAGCATCGTTTTGCCCACCCCAGGCACATCCTCGATGAGCAGATGACCTTGACATAATAAGGCTAACATCGTTTGTTGCACCGCTTCACGTTTGCCGATGATCACCTTTTCCACGTTGGCGATGATCTTTTCGGCTATCGCTTGTGCCTTTTCCATATTGACCGACTCCTCCTGTCTATTGTCTGCCGGACATTCTCGCCGAACAGTCGGGCTCGTGCGACTGTGTGAGTTCCGACAAATTCATGTCATTCGCCGGCTTTAGAGGCCCGTGGTAGAAAGCTGTCCGGCAAGGATCTATCTAATAGTCACCAACAAAGGTGCAATCCATCCACTGCCAACAGAAATTATACCATATATCGTAAAAAAAGCCAGTCCCGCGAGACGCCAACCTGCTTCTGCTCGCTCGCCAGATCCAGCGACCGTGATCGTTGTGGGTTGTGTTTTGGGGAGTTTCTGATATACTTTCGAGGATTTTGCGCTTTTCGTCACAATCATGGGGATGCATATGAATGAGCAGGATCGGGAGGATATTCACTGGATGAAGATTATGGTGTTGAACTGCGGCAGTTCTTCGGTCAAGTACAGCGTCTTTGTCATGGGAGAGGCAGAAGAGGTACTGGTGAGGGGACTGGTAGAGCGCATTGGCCTGGACAACCCGCGCCTCGTGCAAAACTTGCCGGACGGGCGTAAGAACGTCCAAGAGGGCGTGCCTGTGCGGAACCACGAACAGGCTATCAGGTTGGTACTGCAGGCCCTAACGCATCCCGAGTACGGCGTCCTGCCTTCGACGGGCGAGATTGATGCCGTGGGACACCGGGTGGTTCACGGCGGCGAGCGTTTTGCCCGTTCGATTCGGGTCAACGACGAGGTGATGCAGGCACTGTATGATCACGTGGACCTGGCACCACTGCACAATCCACCCAACATTACGGGTATCGAGGCAGTGACGGCCATTCTGCCCCATGTGCCGCAAGTGGGCGTTTTCGACACGGCATTTCACCAGACCATGCCGCCGCAGGCTTATGTATACGCCATACCCTACGAACTTTACACCAAGTACCGCATCCGCCGTTACGGCTTCCACGGCACATCGCACCGTTTTGTGGCTCAGGAAGCCGCACGTTTCCTGGGCCGGCCGCTGGACAAGCTACGACTCATTACTTGTCATCTGGGCAACGGAGCCAGCATGACGGCGGTCAAGTATGGGCGGTCGGTGGACACGAGCATGGGCTTCACGCCACTGGAGGGGTTGGAGATGGGTACCCGCTGTGGTGACCTCGATCCGGCCATTGTCTTTTTCCTGATGCAGAAGGAAGGGCTCGATTCGGCCGGGGCTAATGAGTTGCTGAACAAAAGGAGCGGCATGCTGGGCGTTTCGGGCTACACTTCTGACATGCGGGAGATAGAGGAAGCGACCTACAGCGACATAAAGGAGAGGACGCTAAACACCGGTCATCCGCATCATCGACGAGCCAAGTTGGCATTGGACATTTATAACTACCGGGTCAAAAAATACATTGGAGCCTACGCAGCAGCCATGGGTGGGGTGGACGCGGTGGTTTTCACCGGTGGTATCGGTGAGCACTCGGAGGTGACGCCGGATGATGCCTGTGCCGACATGGCATTCCTGGGCATCGAACTGGGGCCGGAGATCAATCTGGAGAACGGCTGGTACGAGTTGAGCAAGCCTACCTCGCGGGTAAGGGTGTTGGTCATTCCCACCAATGAGGAGTTGATGATCGCGCGGGACACGTATGAAATTGTACGGGGTATGGGACAGTCTGGCCTATGAAAACGGTGATCCTGAGCCGGTTCATGGTGCGGCGATAGCCGAGTTGGCTCGGCCCCTTGTTTATCAGACACATCAATACACAAAGTACTTGTCCATTATTAACTTCGCACTTTGGGTCTGAAATCAGGCGTAAAACACACTCAAAAATGCAGTGCACTGTCCTGGACGGTCAGTACAGGGTTATTTCTGGACAAGTGCAAAGGAGAGATCAATGACAGAGAACGCAGACCTTGTTGCCGAACGGGCCGCTGTGTTGATGTCACAGGGCCATCATTGATCGGATGCCGCGTTGCTCGCCGTAGGCGAGCAGTTGTGGGGACACGTGGATCCGCAGATGGTGCGCATGGCGACGGCTTTCGGCGGAGGCATGGGAGGGACTCGACAGGAAGCGTGTGGCGCCCTTACCGGTGGCATCATGGTGATCGGCGCTCACCTTGCCTCCCAACGCCCCGGGGAGAATGAGGAGCCTATGCGCCAGGCGGTGGCCTGCTACCGGGCGCGCTTCATGGACGAAATTGGCCCAACACAATGCGCGGCGCTGCGGGATGGACTGTACGGACCTGAGGGGCGGGAACCGTGCAGCCTGTTGGTGCAAAGAGCAGTGCGCATCCTGCTTCAGATACTTGACGAGACCGGTGAAATGTCCAAGGCCTCATTCTGAGCCGGGATACAGCGGAAGCAAAAAGGAACGGCCGCTGGCGGGCAGTCCGTCCCTTTTTGTTTTGTTCGACAGATCGAACGGGGCAGGCGATTATCGGTGCAAGTTCTGCGCGGCGACGAAGGAGAGGCCATTCTCCGTCAGCGCCCAGGCGGTACGATTCACCGCATCGTGCTTGTCGAGATAGTTTCTTTCTAGCTTTGCCATATCGCCTGTTTCAAGGATCTCTGCCTTGTCGCGAAAGTAGTCCAGGATGTCGGACGGGTATTCGCGCGTTTCATCTACTTCTGGGCCGGCGCCTTCGTGCTTGGCCGAGATGTTGGCCACGTGATCGGCCAGTTCCACCAGTTCGGCGGTGCGGTCGTAGGGCTGGCGGACGATGCTCTTGTAGGTCTCGGTGATGTGATGTTCAAAGCGGACGATGTCTTCCAGGTTCAGCACCTTGCGCACCTGGGCCGTGATCTCGAGTGTTTCGTTGTTCACCGAGTTGCTCCAGTTAAAGCCGATGAGAGAGGTGGTGCCATCCTCGCGGCCAAAGAGCTTGGCTCCGATCAGCGTCCACAGTGCAGCATAAGGGTTGTCGTTGCCCATAAAGACCGAGATCTTGAACTGATTGTCTACGCCCAGTTTGTGGAGAAAGTAAGCCAGCAGCACGGTGCCGGGGTTGATGTTGAGCACCTGCTTGATGCCATAGTTGGTGTAGTAGTACAGGAACTCGTCGAGCCACCTGAGGGCATGGTCGTTGGGCTGGCCTATGCCGCCAAAGTAGCCGGTGATCGTCGCCGGTCCGTCCAAGTGGACGTTGGAACCGTCGGTGCCTTTGGTGTCTAGCGTCTCCACGTAGCTGGCGCCGAGCACTTGCATGGCCGCTGCCACGGCCAGGATGTCGCCGTTGTCCGCTTCCTGCTCTTTCATCTTGCGGACGCGGATGTAGCGGCCCGGCATGAGCTCTCTCTGGGCGATGGCCTGCCTGGCCTCGGCGATGAGGAAAGGAAAGTACTGCAGCGCGCTGATCTCCAGGGTGACGGCAAACTCGTCTTTGAAGGTCATCGCATCGGCCCTGTCGCCCAGCATTTTGCGGCGATAGTCGGCCACGCTGATAAAGGCGCCCTTGTCCCGCTGCTCGATGAGCCATTCGACGTCTGTGAGATAAGGCGAATCGCTCTCCTTGAGCCGGGCGATCAGGTTGGGCAGCTTGCGCGATTCAGTCGCTTGGCGGTTGATCTCCTCGACCGTGCCGTACTTTGCTACCACTTTTAGGAAATCGTTGATGACCTGGGTGTTCGGGTCCAGCAGGAGGGTGTTGATCTCGTCGAGCTGAGTGGCTGAGATCTTGAGTTTCTCTCGAAGGTCTTCCATTTATGCCTCCTTGCACTATCACTCTGTTGTGGCACGCTCTTGCGTGCCTTGGGGTCCAAGTCAAACGAAAGCACCCTAATTATACCACACCCCCCTGGTCTTGTGAAGAACGCGCGCCTTCTGGCGGTTTGCAGTGTCGGTTGACAACGAATTTGAAATGCGTTAGAATAAGAAACTCGCCAAGACCTGACAGGTTTCACAAACCACATGGCACCTTTGGAAACCTGTCAGGTCTCAAACCAACACAGGAGGAAAACCTACCCATGAAGAAATCGTACACGAGTATCATCGTTGGCATTGTCGTCCTGGCCGTTGGCCTGGTGCTGGGATTTGGTGGCGCGACGCTGCTCGGCAGGGAGCCAGGATCGGGCAGGATCCAAAACGCCAGGCTGAAAGTGGGCGATAACGCCCCTGAATTCGAGCTATACGACCACACGGGCGCCAAGGTGTGGTTGAGTGACTTTCGCGGCAAAAAGAACGTGGTGCTGGCTTTCTACCCCGCTGCCTGGACGCCCGTCTGATCGGCGCAGATTCCCTCCTACGAGGCCGAACTGGCGCGTTTCGAGGAGGCAGATGCCCAGGTTCTGGGCATAAGCGTGGATACCACTTTTACCAACAACGCGTGGGCCAAATCGCTGGGTGTGGAAAACGTACCCCTGCTAAGCGATTTCTGGCTCCATGGGCAGGTGGCGCAAGCCTATGGTGTACTTGGCAACGCTGGTTATGCCGACCGGGTGATCTTTATCATTGACAAAGAGGGTATCATCCGCTACATAGACGTGAACGACATTGATGAATTGCCCGACAACGAGGTGATCTTCAGAGAACTGGACAAGCTCCGCTGAAACTCTCGGAATCTCAATCTCATAGGCATGGCCTCGAGGCGATGCACGAAAGGAGAGTGTTTACTCGATGAAAGCTCGTTTGACCTTGTTAGCCCTTGTTCTGTTGGTTGTTGTTGGCGTGATCGGGTGCGGCGGCTCTGACAGCCTGAGCGGACGCGCAGGCATGCTATATTTCTACGTAGACACCTGACATATTTGCCAACGCATGAAGCCCGTCGTGAGCGGGATAGAAGACAAATATGGTCAGGATTTCAAAATTGTTCACATAAACGTTGGTAGCGGCAAGGGTAAAGAGAAAGCCAGCAATTACAGTGTCCTGGGCACCCCTACCATGGTCATGTTTGACGATTCGGGGCGCGAAATGCGCCGTTTGATGGGCTACCAGCCTCCCGAAGACCTGGAAGCAGCGATAGACAGAATATTGGGCAGGTAAGAAATTCGCCACGCACAGTTTTCTTGACAAGCCCGTCTGGTTATGCTATAATGGCTTCACTTGTGATACGTATAACAAAAGGCCTGGTGCAACGATTTTGAAGAGCTTACCTTAGGATTTATCGACGTCACTATTCTAGGTGGGGCAAAGATGCCGGATGTGCAGATAGCGTCAAGTGAGATTTGAGAGCACAGGAGGACACGAGGTTTATAGCAACTCGCAGTCGATAGCCGGTGCTCTTTTTTTTACACGTTGGCAGCGAAACTGGCAATCCGAATGTCCCATCCTGTCACCACGAGTGCGCTGTAGATAGCCCCATCTCCAGGCTCTCATCGCTGGGACGGCTAGAAAGGGGGATGGCTTATTGAGTTCATAGGAAAAAATAGCACGTAGACGAGGACCCTACACGTGCAGTGATTGATAGAACCATAGGAGGGACATTACAACGATGAATGTTAGCAGAAGAGAATTCCTCAAGCTGTCCGGTGTAACAGCAGGTGGGCTTCTCTTACCGGCTGGTGCGGCGCTGGCAGCCAAACGCTTCCCGCTGCACAAACCGGTGGGGGAGACACCCACCATCTGCTGCTTCTGCGGCGTAGGCTGCGGCGCTATCGTCGCCTCCGGGCCAGATGGCAAGGTAGTCAACGTTGAAGGCGACCCAGACCATCCTATCAACCTTGGAACCTTGTGCAGCAAGGGCGCTGCCCTCGCTCAGCTCAACCTCGACCCTGGCAACCGTCGCCTCAAAACCCCGCTCTATCGGGCGCCTGGCGCGCTGGACTGGGAGGAAAAGAGCTGGGACTGGACCATCGAGCAGATCGCCCGCCGCATCAAGGACTTGCGCGATGAGCACTTTGAAGAGCAGGATGGCGAAGGGCGGATCGTCAACCGCCTGAGGACCATCGCCTCGCTGGGCGGCGCGGCTCACGACAGCGAAGAGTGCGCGCTTATCGTCAAGGCCATGCGCGCCCTCGGCCTGGTGTTTATCGAGCACCAGGCACGTATATGACACTCCGCTACTGTTGCGGCTCTGGCAGAGTCGTTCGGTAGAGGAGCAATGACCAACCACTGGGTGGATCTCAAGAATTCGGATATCATCCTGATCATTGGCAGCAATGCTGCCGAGAACCACCCCATCTCTTTCAAGTGGATCAACGAGGCGCGCAAAAAAGGCGCCAAGTTGATCAACGTAGACCCCCGTTTCACCCGCAGTTCTGCCACGGCAGATCTCTATGCCCGCATACGCAGCGGTTGTGACATCGCTTTCATCAACGGCATGATCAAGTGGGTGCTGGATGACATGGAAGCACACCCCGAAAAGTACAACATGACCTACGTCACCGAGTACACCAACATGTCGTTCTTGATCGATCCCAGCTTTACGTTGCCGGCCGACAATGGGGGCAAGTTCTCCGGCTTCCAGGTGATGGATGAGTTTTCTATTGGCCAGTTCGGCCAATACGACAAATCCACCTGGAAGTGGCAGACGGATGCGGATGGTATTCCCAAGAAGGACAAGACACTCAAGGATCCCAACTGCGCTTTCCAACTGCTGAAGAAACAGGTTAGTCGTTACACCGTGGAAAAAGTGTGCAGCGTGACCGGCACCGATCCGGACGCCTATCGCCAGGTGTGCGAGCTGTACGCCAGCACCGGCGCGCCGGACAGGAGCGGTACGATCATGTACGCCATGGGTACCACGCAGCACACCCACGGCACGCAGAACATCCGCGCCTATGCCATCCTGCAGTTGCTGCTGGGCAACATCGGCGTGGCCGGCGGCGGCATCAACGCTCTGCGTGGCGAGTCCAACGTCCAGGGCAGCACCGACCACTGCCTGCTGTGGCACATCCTGCCCGGCTACCTCAAGCCGCCCACGGCCTCGCAGCAATCACTGCAGGCGCACCTGGACGCGAGCACGCCCAAGTCAAACGACCCAAAGAGTGCCAACTGGTGGCAGAACTATCCCAAGTATTTTGTCAGCCTGCTCAAGAGTTGGTACGGCGAAAATGCCACTGCGGACAACGAGTTTGGCTACCACTTTCTGCCCAAGCTGGAAGTCGGCCGCAACTATTCCCACATCGCGCTCTTTGAAGCCATGCACGCGGGCGAGATCGAGGGCCTATTCTGCTGGGGTACCAACCCGGCAGTAGGTGGACCCAACGTCAACTTTGAGCGCGAGGCGATGAGCAAGCTCAAGTGGATGGTGGCCGTGGATCTGTGGCAGACCGAGACCTGCTCCATCTGGCAACCCGACGTGTGCGACGATCCCGCCAGTCAGCAGACCGAGTTCTTCCTCCTGCCGGCGGCAGCCTCCTACGAGAAGGAGGGCAGCGTCGTCAACAGCGGCCGCTGGGCGCAGTGGCGCTGGAAGGGTGCACAGCCCCCCGGACAGGCGCATCACGATCTGTGGATCGTCAGCCAGATCATGAATGCGGTGCGGAACCTGTACAAGGATGAAGGTGGCGCCAACCCCGATCCGATCCTCAAGCTCCGGTGGGACTATGGCTACGATCCCAGCGCCGAGGACGTGGCCAAGGAGATCAATGGCTACGCCCTGGTGGACATTGTGGATGACAAGGGCAACGTGATCTACAAGAAAGGCGAGTTGCTCACGAGCTTTGGGCATCTGAAGGCTGACGGCACGACCGCTTCGTCCAACTGGCTCTACACCGGCAGCTACACCGAGGCCGGCAACCAGATGGCCCGCCGTGACAACGCCGACTACCACCCGGCCGGCATCGGCCTCTACAGCAATTGGTCCTGGTGCTGGCCACTCAACCGGCGCATCATCTACAACCGTGCTTCGGTAGATCTGGATGGCAATCCCTTTGCTCCCGACAAGTTTGTCATTCGCTGGGCGGGCAAGTGGGAAGGCGACGTGCCGGACGGCGGCTGGGCGCCGATGAACATGGAGGGCACGCGCTATGCTTTCATCATGAAGACAGAAGGCCATGCCCACATCTTTGGCCCTGGTCTCGTCGATGGACCGTTCCCCGAGCATTATGAACCGTTGGAAGGCCCGGTGGACAACGCCTTCTCTGCCACCCAGGTGAACCCGACTATCAAGGTGTGGCAGCCGGACGAGATCAGCGACCGGAACGAGTTTCCCGTGGTGTGCACCACCTACCGCGTCACCGAGCACTGGCAGGCAGGCCAGATGACGCGCAACCTGCCCTGGTTGGTCGAGTTGATGCCCCAGGTCTTTGTCGAGATCAGCAAAGAACTGGGGGCGGAGCTGGGTGTTGAAACCGGCGACCCGATCAAACTGTCCAACGTACGCGGATCGGCCAGGGCAGTGGCGATCGTCACCAACCGTTTCAAGCCGTTCACCATCGAGGGCCAGGCAGTTCACCAGGTGGGTATCCCCTGGCACTGGGGTTTCACTGGCCTCGCCCAGGGCGATAGTGCCAACTTGCTCACGCCTCACGTCGGTGACGCAAACACCATGATCCCAGAGTTCAAAGCCTTCCTGGTGAAGGTGGAGAAGGTGTGAGAGGGAGGTATGACATGAAAAAAGCAATGTTGATCGACCTGACCAGATGCACAGGCTGCCGGGGCTGCCAGGTAGCCTGCAAGCAGTGGAACGACCTCCCGGGCGAGAATACGGTCTGCTGGGGATGTTACGACAACCCGCCAGACCTGTCACCCATCACCTGGAACCGGATCGCGTTCTACGAATGGGATGAGGGTGGTCAGCCAAAGTGGATGTTCCGCCCGGTGCGCTGTTTCCACTGTACGGACGCACCCTGTGTGGCGGTTTGTCCCACTGGTGCGCTGTTCAAAGACGCCCGGGGATTTACGGGCTTTGACGAGAGCCTGTGCAACGGCTGTGGCTATTGCTCTCAGGCCTGCCCGTTCAACATCCCGCGTCTGACGGATCAGGATCCGTTCGAGGGCAAGGCCAACCTCACGGGTAAGGGTAAATCCAGCAAGTGTACCTTCTGTCAAGACCGGGTGCACAACGACCTGGTGCCGGCCTGTGCCAAGACCTGCGCCACTGGCGCTATCCAGTACGGCGACCGGGAGGACATGGTTGCCCTGGGTCAAGCCCGCATAGCGGAACTCAAGGCCAACGGGACACCTGAGGCCACCCTCTATGGCGAGAACCTGCTGGGCGGTCTGGGCATGATGTACGTCTTGCCCAAGAGCGCCGACTTTTTCACCGACCTAGATAAGGAACAAAACGAGGGCAACGCGCCGATGCCAGCGGATCCACCCTACAGGCTGGTCAACTTCTGGCAAAAGATTCTGCAGCCGGTGGGCAGTATTGCCTTCGGCGCCACTCTGGTGGGCAGCGCTGTGGCCTACTTTATCACGCGGCGCACGGTCCGTATGGAGGAAGTAGAATGACACTCAGAGTAAAAGGCTCGAAAAACGTCTTGCGCATACGGTGGATCCCACGGTACAACCTGCTGGAACGGGCCATGCACTGGCTGCACACAGCCACCTTTGTGCCGCTGGCCATCACCGGTTTCATACTCTACACGCCGTGGCTCCAATCGTTGGCTCAAGGCGATTCGGGGCAGCTCGTCCGTTTTTGGCATCGCGTCTTTTCCATTGGCTTTGGCGTCGTACCTATCGCCTACGTGATCTTTCAGCCTCGCCGGGCGATCATGAGTTTCAAGGAATTCATGATTGGCGCCGACGACATCGAGTGGGTCAAGAACGCCGTACCGTACTACCTGCTGGGCAAGCACGGGGCCATGCCACCGCAGGGCCGTTTCAACACCGGTGAAAAGATGAACGGACTGGTCATGATCATGACCTGGATCGTTTTCGCTATCAGCGGCCTTCTGATGTGGTTCTACAATGTGCTGAACCTCTCACCAGGGCTGTTCCAGTGGACGGTCTTTCTCCACGACGTGGCGTTCATCGTCAGCGTGTGCATGTTCCTGGTTCACTTTTTCCTGGCCGTGATCCACCCGCTGATGTGGCAGGGCCTGGTGTCCATGCGCTTTGGCTACACCTCGGCAGCTTACGCGGCGGAGCACCACGCCAAGTGGTACTATGGGGAGAAGAGAGCCAAGGAGATGTATGAGCAGGCCTTGAAGGAAGGGCATTAGCCTGGCTAATACTGAAACCTGACCAGGGGGGTCGGGGGCGAATCCTGTCCCCCCAGGGTCTGTGTTAGACCCATCGGAAAACCTGGCGATGCGCGATGTGCAGTGCGCATCAGTGAACACGCGAGCAGGAGGTACAGAATCGTGGCAAAAATCCTCTTGGTGGACGATGATCCGGATTTCGTCAATATCACCCGCACGGTGCTGGAATCCCAAAACCACGAGGTCAAGACAGCGGCCAATGGCCAGCAGGCGCTGGCAGCCATGCGAGCGGAAAAGCCCGACGTGGTTCTCTTGGACATCATGATGTCCTACGTGCTCGACGGCGTCGATGTGACCCACGAGATGGCTGCTGATCCGGCGCTGAAAGACATAGCTGTCATCATGGTCACTTCCCTGGCCAGCACGCCCGACGCCGATGTCTTTCCCACCGACGAACACATCTCGGTTGATGGCTGGATGTCCAAGCCGATCAAACCGAAAGAGTTGTTGGCCGAGATCGATCGAGTGACAAAGGGATATATCGTGCTCGACTAGCATTCGCCTGATAGAAGGTGAGTGGCTGGGACCATGATCCGGGATGCAAGGGCGGTCGGTGGCGGCTGGTAATTTGTCGCCCCCGACCGTTTGCTTTGGGTAACGTGACCCTCTCGCGGACGGCGATAACATTCTGGCGCAGAAAGGCGTCCCCGGCTCGGTACTGACGCGTCGATCGGGGCGATTTTCAAGCCTGCGAGAGGGTGGCTGACGACCCGGTTGGCTGTCTATTGGTCATCCTATGCTGGTACGGTGGCAAGACTGGAGGGGGCCGTGAAACACGAGGAACGTATCCTGGTTATTGACGACGAGGTCGGTATCCGAACAGGTTGTCGACGGGCGCTGACGCCTCATGGATACCAGGTGGAAGTCGCTGCCACGGGCCAGGAAGGGTTGACTAGATTTCGAGGGGATGGTTTTGGCCTGGTGCTGCTGGATGTGATGATGCCGGATGTCAGGGGCATAGACCTGTTGGAGCCCATCCTGGCGCACGACCCAGATGTGGTCTGCGTCATCATTACCGGCTATGCCACAGTCGAATTGGCCGTGGAGGCCATGAAACGTGGCGCATACGATTTCATCTCCAAACCATTTTCTGCCGACAATCTATTGCTGACCGTCGAGAAGGGCCTGGAGAGACGCCGGCTTCAGAGAGAAACGCGCCGCCTGCAGCGCATCGAGGAAGAGGCCACTCGCCTGAGTCAGGAAAAGGCGATGTTGGAAGAGTTAGATAGGGTCAAGAGCACCTTTATGCGTACTGTGGCCCACGAACTGCGCGCGCCCATCGCCGCTATCGCAAGTTACCTCACACTGATCCTGCAAGGATACGCCACCCTCGAGGAACAGCGGCCTATGATGGGGCGGGCTGCACAGCGGGCTGACGAACTGCTTGACCTGGTGGACGATCTGTTGAACCTGGCCCGACTGAAGGAACTCAAGGTCGATTCCAAGAGGCAGGAGATTTCACTGGAAGAAACTCTCAAGGACGTCTTCAGTTTGCACCAGGCGGAGGCCGAGGAAAAGCAGATCACCCTCAAGCTGGAGACGCGTGCCTGCCCGCCGGTTACCGCGAATCCGGCTCACATTAAGCGATTGTGGACCAATCTGATCAGCAATGGCATCAAGTACACGCCGGCCGGAGGGCAGGTCACCGTTCGTCTGTTCCCTGAAGGTGAAGCAGCAGTTGTTGGCGAGGTGGAGGACACAGGCATTGGCATTTCAGAGGAGGACCTACCTAATCTGTTTACAGAGTTCTTTCGTACCGCTCAGGCCAAGGCTGTAACCCAACGCGGTACCGGTCTCGGGCTGTCCATCGTCAAGGAAATCGTCGAATCTCTCGGTGGGCAGATCAGCGTCGAATCAAAGTTGGGCGAGGGAACCAAGTTCACCTTCCATCTGCCGACAGTCAGTCCAATGACACCCGCTCTGTAGCTGGAGGCCACTCTTATATGATACCAATGGCTTCTACTGGCTCTGGCACCGCTGGCAACCTCAAAGGCAAGGTAATGGTAAACGTCGTGCCTTTTCCTTCCTCGCTTTGCACCTGAATCTGCCCCCGGTGCATTTTGATGATACCGTAGACAATAGCCAACCCCAAACCCGTTCCCTTGCCCACCGGTTTAGTCGTGAAGAAAGGCGTAAACAGTTTGGCCTTGTTTTCTTCCGATATCCCGATGCCTGTGTCCGTGATCGATATTTCTACTCCCTCACCAAAAGACGCTGGTCGCGTGGCAATGGTCAGCGTTCCCCCACCTTTGGTTTCCATGGCTTCGGCCGCGTTGTTCATCAGGTTGATCAAAACCTGCTGAAGCTGCAGCGGGTCCGCCTGGATCGTTGGCAGCGCAGAGTCCAGCTGTAACACGACGTCGATGTTTTCAAACTCGGGGCGCTTTGTCTGTTCAGCGACAAGTTTCTGCAACTGCTCGTTCAGGTTTGTCGTTTGAGCGAGGACCTTGTTCTGACGGGCAAAGTTCAGCAGATCGCGGACAATGACTTTGCAACGATTGGTCTCGTTGATGATCATCTTCAGGTCATCCCGGCGCGAGTCATCGTGTGCTTCCTTGTACAGGATGTCTGAGTAAAGCAGGACGGTGCCTAAAGGGTTGTTGAGTTCGTGGGCCACACCGGCCGCCAATTGCCCCATCGAAGCCAGATTCTCCTTGTGCAGCAATTCCTGCTGGGTTTCTTGTAGCGTGTCGACCATGTTGTTGAAAGAGCGCCCCAGCACGGCCAGTTCGCCATTGCCATAGGGCTGCACGTGAACTGTCATGTCGCCCTGGGCCAGGCGACGGTTCGCTTCTACCAGCTCAGCAATGGGCCGGGTGATGAGTTCCGCAATAGGCACCGCGATGACACCTGCTACCACGATACAGATCAGGGCGATGAGGATCACCTGGTTCCTCAAGTCCTGAACCAGCCGCTCAAAGGCCGACACGCGGTCACCCACGTATAGGCTACCCACCACCTGACCCTGGTGATCGCACAGCGGTTCGTACTGGGTGATAAACCACTCGTTAACCACAAAGGCCCTGCCTACGTAATCGCGACCCTGCTTGAGCACCACGTCAAACACGTCCTGGGAGACCCTGGTACCAACGGCCCGTTCGCCTTTCCCCCTTGCGTCTGGCACGTTCGTGGAAACCCGCAGGTCGCCAAAAAAGATGGTCACGGTGTCCACGCCGGCCACCTCTCTGATGCGGTCTACCAGGGTAAAGTCGTTATTGAACAGATGTGCCGTCAGCACAGCCCCTACGATCTGACCACTCTCGTCCTGCAATGGATAGACGCCCGCAAGCGCCAGGCCGGCCGTGCCTTCGCGGGGATCAAAGGGTTCTGGTGCAGCCTTGAGGGTGGCTTTCAAGGGGATAGAGGCCTGTTCTTCCAACCCTACCTGGCTCAGAAACTCGGCAGGAATGATCTCGGTGGCGGCTCGCTCCGATCCTGAAGACAACACCTCTTCGACAATAGACAAGTGTCCCCAGTTGCCCCCCGAAATCATGGGCGACAGTTGTTTCTCTGGCGACACAACCCGGCCCACCAGAATATTACCCTCGGCGTCGAGCACGGCAATGAAATGTGTGCCACCTAGAGCCAGCACGGCGATCTTGTTGGTGATCTGCTGGTCAATAATATCAAGGGCTTCGGATTTGCCCTGACAAGCGTCTGGCAGGCTCTGGATCACCCACGGGTCTAGTACCAACCGGCGGCTGATGGCTGCGACTTCGTCCAGTTTGAGTTGGTAGAAAGCATCCGCCAGGTTCATGTCACGGGCTACCAGGTCGTTCTCAGCGTCCGCCAGGTAGTCCTGGATCACTCGCGAGACGACCACAGCGTTCAGGCCCACCGTCAATGCAGCCACCAGTGAAAAGCAGGCCACCAGCACGATCTGTAATCGCCCGCCCAACAGCCAGGAAAAGAAACGTTTCATTCTCTTCTATGTCCTCCTGTGGTTGGCCAAGGACAGGGTGAAGCGCAAACTGCTGTCCTGGCCTACATGTGGTTCCACTTTTCTCATGACAACGCCTGATATATGCTATTCACACTCAGGGCTATGGCCAATATTCCAACCAAGATCGCCAGTGTTCGGCGCGGGAGCCGCTTGCAGGCGTAGGCTGCCAGAGGAGCGGCCAAGATGCCGCCGATCACAAGGCCAAAGATGATCTTCCAATGTATCAATCGAATCGTGGCTAAAAAGATTGCGGCTTCACAAAAGGTGACAAAGAACTCGGCCAGGTTCACCGAACCGATGGTGAATCTAGGATGATGTCCCCTTGCGACCAGAGTAGACGTCACGATCGGTCCCCAGCCGCCACCCCCTATTGCATCAAAGAACCCTCCAATGATTCCCAAGGGGAAAAGCTTGGTTCTCACTTCTGCCGCTGGGGCTTTTCTGAGAGCTCGTCCCACGATGACCAGACCGACTATCAGCAAATAGAGGGCCACCAGGGGCCTTAGCTTTTCTCCCGGCACAGCAGTAAAAATATACGCGCCCAGGACTCCGCCTATGACTCCCGGGACCAAGAGTTGCCGGAACATCTTGCTGTCAACATTTCCCAGCCTCAGGTGTGAGAGCCCAGACACGCCGCTGGTGAATATCTCGGCTGTGTGAGCACTGGCAGTGGAGACGGTGGGTGGCAGGCCAATGCTGACCAGGACGGTGCTAGAGATAACTCCGTACGCCATCCCAAGTGTCCCATCAACAATTTGGGCCAAAAATCCTATGATGATGTAGACGATTATGCTCGGATCCATGCGCTTTACTGCCTGTCTCTGGACGACGATGTGGAATAGCGGACAAAGGTTCACGACCTTGGTCTGGCACATCCCGATCGGGCAGGCCACTACTGGTCCGAATGCCTTCGCCGCCGACTGTCTGTTGCGCCAGTGTAGGCTGTTGGCTGGTTTGACGACGCCTCCAGCGGTGTGGAAAATGCTACGCTGGAACGTCCACGATCACACTCGTCCCTTCGCCCAATCCAGGCTGTACAACTAGCGTACCGCCCAGAAGTTGGGCCCGCTCGTGCATCCCGGCGAGACCAAGCTTTCCTGTGACAACCAGGTCGCCCGTCCTGCCTGGCAGTTCAAATCCCTGACCATCGTCCTCCACGGTTATCCTGACCCTACCCTCCCCAAATGCCACCGTCGTCACAACCTGGGAGGCGAGGGCATGTTTCCTGACGTTGCTGAGCGCTTCCTGAACGATGCGGAACAGCACCAACTCTACTTCAGGAGGCAGGCGACGTCTGGCGCCGATAATCTTTAACTCGGACTCAATGTCTTCCTCTTTCGTCTCCGTCACGAGCCCTTCCAGCGCGGGCAGCAGGCCCAGATCGTCCAGCACAGACGGTCGTAGGTCCCGGCTGAAGCGGCGAACGCCTTGTAGCATGCCTTCAATCAGCTCGTGCAACTCCTCCAGGCGTTCTACTGCGGAGTCGGGCAACTGTCCGTCGGAAGTCGCCAGGCCGTCGAGACGACGCGAGAGGTCTATCAGCGCTTGTGCTGTTTCGTCGTGGAGTTCCCGGGCGATGCGCTTTCGCTCGTCCTCCTGTGCCCTGGTGATCTGTCTGACGAAGAAGCGCATGTTTTCGTAGAGGCGCGCATTCTCAACAGCGACGCCGATCTGGCTGCCGAGGGAGGCAAACAAACGCCAATCCTCGGCGGCTGGCTGATACTTGTCCTCGAGATATAGGAACATCACCCCCAGCACTTTGTCACGAGACTTCAAGGGCACGACGATGTGGGAGTGAGGGTCTAACTCTATGCACCTGGAGTGGCGAGCGTCTTTCGTTGCGCTGTTGGCAAGAAGCCCTTGACCTGACTCGGCCACTAGCCCGCACAGGCACTCGCCTACCGCGATTTCTGCCTCTCGTTGGACGAACTCGGGCGACAATCCCTGGTGGGCCTTGAGATACAGTTTCTGGCCCTCCGCATCTAGCAAGAATATGCCCCCCCGTTTTTCCGAGCTTTTTACCACGTCGAGGGTCATCCGCAGAGCCTCATTGAGGATTTGGTCGAGTTCGAGCGATTGACTGACCGTGACGGCGATGGCATTGACCGTTTCCAACTCCTCGACAGCCTTTTGCCGCAGCTTTTTCTCCGTCTCCTGAATCCCGATCATCCAGATTACAATATAGCTGACCACGGCGACGCCAATTGTCTCCAACAGGGCATCCATTGGCTGAGCTGAAAAGAGAAAGACGCGCGGAATCATGATGAGGACAGCAATGGCCAGGGTGATCAAACCAGCATCTTGGCCAAAGGCAAAGGCTGCTCCTGCTACCGGCAATATAAAGATGATTCGCTCTACGGCGTGCCGGGTAAGAGGGAAAGACGACAGAGGTGGAAGGTGCAACTGTGGAGTGAGATAATGCAGGAAGGCACTGGCCATCAACATGACCGCCACAATCCAAAAGTGACGGGTCCTTATCGTGCCTTTCAAGGGGCTCCTCCTCGAGAAACTATGCAGTGGTAAAGCCTATCCTCATCCCCGCTAAAACGTATCTTCGATGCTGAGCCAGCTCTTTTGCAGGGCCTGCACCACGGCCTCGGTGCGGGAACCGACTTGCATCTTGCTGAACACGGTGCTCAGATGGGCCTGCACGGTACGTATGCTGAGGCCGAGATGGCGAGCAATATCCTGATTGCTCATCCCTTTGGCCGCCAGTCTCAGGACTTCCAGTTCCCGTTCAGTGAGTTGGTCCAGGGCGCTTTCCTTAGAAGACTTGGCAAGGGGACGTGCAAAGCGATCGAGGACTTTGCGTGCGATGACCGGATGAAGCACCGATTCGCCAGCGTTCACCGCCCGGACTGCTTCTATCAGGTCGCGACCGCGCACGTTCTTGAGAAGGTAGCCTGCGGCCCCTGCTTCGAGGAGAGCAAAGACGTACTGGTCGTCATCGTAAGCGGTGAGGATGAGCACTGCAGTGGCTGGGTGGAGGGTCTTGATCTGCTTGGTCGCCTCAATGCCGTTAAGCCTGGGCATGGCAATGTCTACGAGGGCTACGTCGGGGCGTTGGCTCGCAGCTAGTCGCACGGCCTCTTCCCCATCGCCGGCCTCAGCCACGACCTCCAAATCCTCCTCTCGCTCCAACAGCTCTCTGGTGCCCTCCCGCACCAAAACGTGATCATCGGCCAGCAGGATTCTGATCTTGCTCATATGGTTCTCCCCAGCAAGCACACCGGGTGGTTCTGCTCAGACACCGTTAACATTCAAGTAGATTATACCCATTTCCCAGGGGACGGCAAGTCAATCATGGCTCTTCTGCCGCTTAGAGGCAAGTTTTCGCCTAGGCGTATATGCCTATCTTACCATGACTAAAATGCCTAGAGCAGGTCTGCAGGAGCTAGGCGAAAAGGCCTAGCCTTCTACAAGTTTCACACAACGCCGCAGACAGGAAGAACGGTCTTTTGGCAGGTGTAGAATAGGCTCCTTGGCGGATGACACAGGGCATCAAAGGTGATATATTGTGGTCGAAAGGAGGTGTAACCATGGGGAACATCGAAGCGGTAGTGGCGTTGGTTATTGGTGTGGCGGCCGTGCTTTTCATTCCCGCTCTGGTTTGGGCTACGGTTATTGCCGGACTGGTCCAGATCGTTCGGGAGAAGGTTCGTGAGAGTCGCTCTGTCCAGGCTGAGCCGTTGCGGGAAGCGAGGCAAGAGATACGCTGGGACTAGTACTCATCACGCTGATTCTGCGGACCTATCATTTTGAGAAGTGAGGCGAGGACCGTTCTGAGTAAGTCGAAGGGTTCGTCCTGAGCCAAGTCGAAGGCCCTGTCCTGAGCAAGGCTGAGGAAGAGAATCTCGTTTTGGCAGGCAAGCGCTCTTCTATACACGGAAACAAAACGAGGTGCCCGTCGGTCACACTCAGGGCAGGCTTCGCCTCTCTTCATTTCAGTGCAGAATGACAATCCATCAACTTCACGCTAAAAGTGCTCTGGGCTCGCGAGTGCCCAACTGATCATCAAACCAATTGTCTATGAAGGAGATTCGCCGTGGAAGCCCCAAGTCGGTCGCCCGGAAGGTGGCTGTGGCACGGGGCACCAAGTAGCGACAACAAAGGAGATGAAACAATGACAGAAGTCCTTCAGTGGGTTGGAGATTGTTTCCACGTGGTGGCTGCCGCGATCTTTGCGCTTACGCCTGGGACGGTCTTCTGGCTTGTGGTGATCGGGATTGTGGTCATTACTCATCGCTGGAGCCGTACCGGTCTATCAGATCGTATGGGACAAGACCCAAAGGAGTCTGAGACCAGTTATCCAGATGGAGTGTAGCGCATGTCACAAGTCCACTGAAGCGTGGCAAGCGGTGGAACTAGACGCCCACCCGGTGGAACTGGTGGGCGAACACGCCGGGGCACAGTGGCTGCAGGGCCGCATGACTCAGGACATGAACAGAGGGACCGACCCAGTCGGTCCCTTTTCACTCAACTTGTCTAATACAAATCCGACAACCATCCGTTGCCTTTTCTGGCAGATCATCCTGTGTTCGCGAGCACATTGAAAAGGGCGGCGATTTGGTGTATACTATGGTCGCTGTCCTAAATTGTGTGCGCTGGTTCATGCGACCTGCGAGGGTGACGTACACTATTGTGAAGAGACATTCGAAGCTTGATCTCCGCAGCCTGCCGGTGCAGATGATTCTCAGCTTTGTCGCGCTGGTTCTGTTGACGGCCGCCGCTGCCGGATTGCCGGCCATCTGGCTCATCCGTGACCAACTCGAGCGTCAGGCCTGGGCTCAGGTGGAGCAGGGAAGCCACGCGGCCCAGGCGCTGTACGCGGCCAGGCAAAACGAGATAGAGAATCTGGCGATCCTGACGGCTCAGCGTCCCACCCTACGCCGACTGCTGGCACAGGGAGAACAGGCCGCGCTATCGGCCTATCTACATACACTTCAGGCCGGCGCAGGGCTCGATCTGGTGCTCGTCTGTAATGGTGAGCAGCGGCTGGTGGCGCAGGCTGGAGGGGTGGTTTCTGAGTCTCAGGACGAAGCCCTGTGTATCGCTGAAATGCCCACCGATTTCCACGTCATTGCGGCAGGTTCGGCTTTCCGGGCGTGGCTTCTTTCTGCTCACTCCATCGTTAGTGATGAGTCTGCCAACCCGTTAGGGACAGTGATCGTTGGTATTGTTCTGGACGATGCGTTCGCTGCACAAATGCGCGCCGAGACCGGGCTGGGACATGCCTTGCTGGTGGGTGGGCAACCAGTGGCAAGTAGTCTGGCTGATGATCTCACTTCTCGTCAATGGCTGCGTTCGGCCGCTCTTGGCGACGACGCGCTACAAGGCACGTTCGAGCTTGGTGGCCGTCCCTATTACGCTATCCAACTCCCGCTGGGCGAACCAGGCGTGGCATTTGAGGTCGCTCGGGCGATGGCCGACGTGGTGGCGACTCGGCAGCGTCTGGCCTGGACCCTGACCGGCAGCGTCCTGATTGTGGCTGTTGTGAGCTCTCTCCTGGGAGCGTTGCTCGCCCGGCAGATCAGCCGACCGCTGGCTCATCTGGCCCGGGCAGCAGCCGTACTGAGCGAGGGTGACTTGGCTAGTCCATTGACCGTCGAGCCCCGCGTGCGAGAAGTGGCGCTGGTGGCTCAGGCCATGGAGGGCGCCCGGGCAGACCTGCAACGTACGCTGGCCGCCTTGCGTCGGGAGAAAGCGTGGGCTGATCACTTGCTTGAAGCGGTCGTCGAGGGTATCGTCACCCTGGATCGCCACGGCCACATTACCTTCTTCAGCCACGGGGCGGAGCGTATCACTGGCTGGAAGCGTGACCAGGTGATGGGACATCTGTGTGATCAAGTATTCCGGCTTGTCGAGACGGATGAACCCTTCACCCTGCTTATCCCCGCACCCGGCCGGCGCCGCAAGATTGCCGTCGAGCTGCGCGATGGACGTCAGGCCATCTTGGCTGTCACTGGCGCCCGTTTGCTTCCACCGGGAGGCGGCGATGCCTGGGTGGCCCTGGTCTTCCGCGATGTTAGCGAAGAAGAGGCCGTGCATCGCGTCCTGGGCCACTTTTTAGCCAATGTGTCCCACGAATTTCGTACCCCGCTCTCTGCTCTGGCTGCTTCTGCCGAATTGCTGGTGGATCAGGCTTCTGATCTCAGTGAGGCTGAATTACAAGAGCTGCTCACCTCGCTTCATCTGGGCGTCCTGGGCTTGCAGACGCTGGTGGATAACCTGTTGGAAAGCGCCAGCATCGAAGCCGGGCATTTTCGTGTGTCTCCCCGCCCCTCCCATGTGGGTGAAATTATCGCTGGCGCCATCCGTACGATGCAGCCACTGCTCGACAAGTACGGCCAGCGCTTGGTGGTAGAGTTGCCAGCGGCTATACCGGTGGTGCGTGCGGACCCTCGCCGGACGGCGCAGGTCCTGGTCAACCTGATATCCAACGCCAGCAAGTATGGGCCAGATGAGGCCGAGATTGCTATCGGCGTCACAGTGCGCGACGGTTGGGTGCGGGTGACGGTGGCCGACCGGGGACCAGGGATCCCTGAGGAACACCGGAACGATCTCTTTCGTCGGTTCGTCCAGCCAGAGACGGCGCACGACAAGGCCCAGTATGGGGTCGGCCTTGGTCTCTCGGTCGTCAGGGCCATCATCGAAGCTCATTCTGGTCAAGTCGGGGTCAACGACCGATCAGGGGACGGCTCTATCTTTTGGTTCACTTTGCCAGTGGTGAGCGAACAATGAAAGCATTAGTCGTAGACGACGACCGAGCGCTGGCCGACGTGGTGGCCTTTACGCTGCGGCGCGAGGGATTTCAGGTGATCCAGGCCTACGATGGTGAGGCCGCCCTGCGGCGTTGGGCCGAGGAGCAGCCGGATCTCATTGTGCTGGATGTCAACCTGCCCAAGCTCAATGGCTTTGCCGTCTGCCAACGTATCCGAGAGCGAGCTGATACTCCTATCCTTCTGCTCACCGTGCGGGACGAGGAGGATGACATTGTGCATGGCCTGAAACTGGGCGCCGACGACTATATCACCAAGCCTTTCAGCCCTCGTCAACTTGTCGCCCGGGCACAGGCCGTGATGCGCCGGGCAGGTAAAAGACCGGCGGTGTCCATTCGCCAGGTCGGCGGATTGGTCCTTGATCCCAGCCGTCGAGAGATACGCATCGGGCAGGGTGAAGCTATTTTCCTGACCCCTTTGGAGAGTCGGCTTCTCGATTACCTCATGCTCAATGCCGCGCACGTCCTGACTGCCGACGACATCATTGACCACGTCTGGGGGCCTGAAGGCGGCGACCGTGATGCACTGCGTCAACTAGTGCACCGTCTTCGAAACAAGATAGCCCACGCCTGTAATGTGGACACTGACGAGCTAGATCCTTCTCACCCGACCTACATTGAGACAGTGCCTGGCCTGGGCTATGGGCTCATCGTTCCCCCTCTTTCCGGCTGAACCTCCTCTATTATTGTCACAACTTTGTCATAACTTCGTCACGATAACTGTCATCTCTAGCTGTTATACTTGTGATCGGGTGGGAGATGACAGTCATAAAGTCCTCAGGTCTTGGTAAGATTCAACACCTTAGCCTCGACGACTTGTCCGTAAATCCGAGGCTGGCTCGACGCCTGCCGCCAGCTCTCGCCTGTCGCTATCACGCCCTGCCAGTGGCTGAGGATGGCGGTCGCATTACGGTAGCCATGGCTGACCCGGATGACGAGGCAGCGCGACAGGCGATCGTGACCATTTTGGGTGCGAACTGCTGTGTTGTGCGAGGTGATCCAGCGACCATTGATGCCCTGCTGGCGGAGGTGTGGCCCGCGGAGGCGCATCGTTCGCTGCGTTTACTGGTCTGCACACACGTCAGTCCCATTGCCCCCGAGTTGTGGGATTATGGCCAGGCGATGGGCAACCTGCTGAGCGCCCGCGTTGACTGCGTTCAGCCGACAGAGGACCATGGTGCCCTTTTTGACGCCCTGGCCGAAGGAAGGGGGCATACTGGGTACGATCTGGTCATCTTGGGGGAGCCTGACCAGTCACTGGTCGAGCAGTTGCTCTCTCATCCGGCGGATGGGCAGGCGACGGATTGGGTGATCGGTGCGCTGCTCTTTGCGCGGCCGCCGCGCTGGCCACTCAGGAAAATCCTCCTTCTCATCCAGGGCAAAGAGACAGATAGCGTCGCTGTGGATTGGGTTGTGCGCCTGGCCGGGCCGAGTGCCGCCAGTGTCATTGTCTTGACCATGATGCAGCCGGTGCCGGCTGCGTTGGGCAGGGAAGTCCGCGTGCACCCAGGGCTGAACGCGCTACTGACCACAGATACAACTCTGGGACAGGAGTTGCGCCGGGTAGCCCGGCGACTCGTCAATTGGGAGATCGAAAGCACGTTGCGGTTGTGTCAGGGGACACCAGATCAATGGATCCGCCGCGAGGCGGCCGAGGGAGACTATGATCTGATCGTCTTGGCTGCCCAACCCTGCGAGTTGGGCCCGAGCATGTCTTGCGGCTACTGGTCAACAGCTCTACTTGGAGAGCTGGTCAGTCTTCTGTTGCGGTGGGCCAACCAACCGATCCTGATCGTGAGACCGACTCCATCCCCTGTCGCCTGAGCCTGTTGCTTCTGCAGGGTACAGTATTGTCAGCACTTCTCGCTGTTTAAATGGGCAGTCGAGTCCCGGTAGGATGGCTGACCTTGGCTGTCGGCGATTTGATCACCATGCTGGAAAGTTGCCGGCTGGTGTGGGTGATGTTGTGAATGCTTCTCTGGATCTGCTGGGAACATGGTAGGGCAACTCAGGCTAGGGCCAATTGTCTGAGTTTGAGAAAAAACAAGAAAACTCAATGCATAGCTCGATGAGGAGGTAAGCAAAATGGCTAACGAAGTTCAAATCGACGCCCACCCGCCGGCCAAGATGGCCAGTCGGATGGAAGAGGTAGGCGTCACAAAAGCAGGGCTCAGGGCGGAGACGATGTTCGCTCTGGCAGTGTTGGCGGGGGCCTTTATTGGCACCGGCGCGATCTTTGCCACGACCGTCACAACGGGCCTGGCTGCTGCTGGCGTAGGCTTTGGGATCGTCAAGCTGTTGGGAGGCCTGGTTTTCTGCCTCGGCCTTATTGGCGTCATCGTGGCTGGGGCTGAGCTGTTCACCGGCAACAACCTGATCATCATGGGCTTCGCCAATGGCAGAGTGCCCCTCAGCGGTCTGCTGCGCAACTGGGTCATCGTGTACGTGGGCAACTTTGTGGGCTCGGTTCTGACCGCTGCGGTCATGTTCCTGACCAAGCAGTACATGTCCTCCGGAGGTGCGCTGGGTGCCAACGCACTCGGCATCGCCAACGCCAAGTGCGGTCTGGGTTTCATCCAGGCCATCGCGCTGGGCGTCATGTGCAACGCACTGGTCTGCTTGGCTGTTTGGCTCTGCTTGTCTGCGCGTTCCACGACGGACAAGATTCTTGCGATCCTTTTCCCCATCACGGCTTTTGTCGCCGCTGGTTTCGAGCACAGTGTGGCCAATATGTACTTTATCCCTATCGGCCTGTTCATCAAGGGCTTGGCTGGGGGTGATTTTTGGACGACCATTGGCAAGGCAGCGACCGACTATGGCAACCTTACATGGGGTGCCTTCTTTCTCAAGAACTTGTTGCCGGTAACCATTGGCAACATCATCGGCGGGGCCGGCTTTGTGGGACTGGCTTACTGGTTCATTTACCTGCGGCCACAAAGGGTCGTGGAAGTAAAGCCAGGGGTGAAACCCCAGATCCTGGTTGTAGACGATGATCCCGATTTTGTCGAGATCACCCGCACAATTCTTCGCAAGGAAGGCTACCAGGTCGCTTCCGCTGCCGACGGGGAACAGGCCTTTCAGGCAATGAAGAAGGAACGACCTGACCTGGTCTTGCTCGACGTGATAATGGCGACCCCTCTGGATGGGGTTGACTTGTCTGGCAGGATGATGCGCGATGCTGAGCTGAAGGATATCCCGATCATCATGATCTCTAGCATTGATAGCACTCAGCACGCGGATCTGTTGCCGGACGATGTGCACATTCCGATAGATGCCTGGATCAGTAAACCAGTGGATCCAGATCATCTCTTGAAAACGATTCAGCGTTTCCTTGTCTGACGTTGCACGTAGACTGGGTCGCTGAGGGCGCGTTCGGCCACCAGCCCCGGGCGCGCTTCATTGAGGGCTGTCTTGCTTGGCAGTGCCGAATGCGCCCTCAGCACTGTAACCGTGGTGTTGTTTCCACGCCAGTTACAGAGCTGGTCTGACGAGTTGGGTGATCGTCGAGGCGGTTTTCTCAAGAACGAGTCATATACCCGTTTGGAACTGAAGAAGCGAGGGCTTGCACTGCAGCAAGCAAGCGAAGCGGCCATCAGACGAGAGGGATGAACCTCATGAGATATTTACTAGAAGGCCTTTGGATGTAACCCACGTGCAGGATGCCCGTTGTGGAAGCAACCAAGGTCTTTTTTTTTGAGGTTCCCTAGGGGGAGAACCATCTATGGGTGAACTTGACGTCGTACAACTGGACACTACCCCATCGCCAGGGATAGGGGCGGCGCGGCAACTGGTGTCGTCGTGCATCCAATGCGGCACCTGTTCGTCGACCTGTCCCACGGCAGCGGCCATGGACTACACCCCGCGGCACCTGTGGCGCATGGTGGACGCGGGCCAGACCGACGAGGTGCTCAACAGCAGCGCCTTCTGGTGCTGCACCTCGTGCTACGCCTGCACCAACCAGTGTCCGCGGGGCATCCATCCTGGCGAGACGATGCTCCGCCTGAAGCAAGCAGTGGC
>Ga0180437_10000456_pt1 | contig 78974 bp, 59 predicted proteins | sample SS_ome_4_FD_132410 | JGI IMG/M metagenome (GOLD analysis project Ga0180437, IMG submission 132410) | Hypersaline lake sediment archaeal communities from the Salton Sea, California, USA - SS_3_D_1 metaG | ecosystem: Environmental > Aquatic > Non-marine Saline and Alkaline > Hypersaline >...
ATACCCTCGCCGGTGGTGAGCCGGATCTCCTGGGCGATCCGCCCGTAGGCTGCGGCGACCAGCTCCGGGTCGTCCTCCAGAATGCCCCGGACGGCCGTGATCTCGGTGACCCACACCAGGTTTTGGCCGGTCATGCCGATCTTTGCCCGGCGGAGGATCGTGAATGCCCGGCCTCGCTGCTCGGCGGACAGTTCTTCCTTCATCAACAGAAGCGTGGGCAGCAGGGTTCGCGGCACGCCGATCTGGTTCCACCACCAGTTGGAGTTCTGGAAGTCGTGGCTCAGCCAGTAGTCGAGGCTGCTCAGCACCGCCCGGCGCAGGGTCTCGTCGCCTTGCAGCTTCGACCCCGGCGACCGGTAAGCCCGTGCCAGGGTGGCGACGTTGCTCAGGTGCCGCACCGTCTTCCAGCCGGACCGGCTGCCGTCTTGGTAGTCGATGTCCGGCCAACTGCCATCCGGTCGCAGCGTTTCCAGGAGCTTGCGAGTGGCTTGCTCAGGAACCGGTGCTAACAGCGGCTCAAGAGTCCTTTGCCGCACCGTGTCCAGATCGGTGCCGGCCGCCACAGTGTTCGGGGCTTCCGCTGCTTCAGCGGCGAGGGGCTGTCCGCTCGCAAGGGCAAGCAGCGTCAGCCCGGCGCCCCATGCAAAGCGGTTTCTGGCGTGTTGCACATCCATCATCCTTGCGAGTCTCCGAGACTGAGGCGCTCTGGAACGTCAGCTTAGTCGAGCGGGACCGTTTCGGCAACGAATTGATCGCTGGGGCGTGGCGTCGGCGGACCTGATGGGCGTCCGACAGACTTGAGCATGGTTGCCGCTTCCCCATCGCTCAATCTTCGGGAGCCCAGTATGAACGAGAAAGAACGAAAGGAACACCGGACGCGCACGGCACATTCCCAGCCGCGTCGACTCACCTGCACGGAACTTCGCCGGATCGGGCACGCATCCCATTGTAGTAGGTCGGAATGGACGTTGCGAGTCCATACTTCATTCGTCTTGAAACGGGCCGGGAAAACGTGGAAGATGGTGCTGGAGCAGTCCACGCCGATGTCGAATTGAGAAAACAGGAGGATGGTTCGTTCGTTGCTCGGGCAACTGGCCCTGGCGAAGATGCACGACAGCGCGGCCGGGTCGGCCGTCAGACGGTGAGCTTCAACGGCGAGAAGATCGTCTTCGGAGGGTAACCCGCCTCGATTGAAGGAGAGCATCATGATCCGTTGTATCAGTCTCTGTTTAGTGAGGCTCGCACTGGCGGCGCCGGGACGCGCGGACGAGCCCGTTTGCGACGTGGTCGTCTACGGCGGCACACCCGGCGGCGTGACGGCGGCCGTCGCCGCGGCCCGGCACGGGGCGGAGGTCCTTCTGCTCGAGCAGAAGCGACACGTCGGGGGCCTGACCACCAGCGGACTCTGCAACGACGAAGTGCATCATATGGCCGCCTGGACGGTGAGCGGATTGTCGCTGGAGTTCTACCAGCGCCTCGCCCGCAGAGGCGGACGCCCCGACCCCCGAGAGGTCTGGGCCGCGGGGAAAGGGATGAACACGTGGCATTCGTCCGTTGCCCAAGCAGTGTTCGACGAGATGCTCGAGGAGGCCGACGTGCCGGTCCGCTTCGAGCAACGGGTGAAGAAGGTGGTCAAAGAGGGACCGCGGATTCGCGAGATCGTGATGCTGGACGGATCCACGATTCGAGGCCGCGTGTTTATCGACTGCACCTACGAAGGCGATCTGATGGCCCGAAGCGGCGTCGAGTACACCTGGGGCCGCGAGTCGCAGGAGGAATACGGGGAGTCGCTCGCCGGCATCCGGCTGATCGACGAAGCCGCCGACGCCCGGACGGTGGACGAGCGTGGCCGGCTGCGGCCCGGTATCAGCGGGTGGGCCAAGGCCCTGACACCCGGCGCCGGGGACCGCAAGGTGCAGAACTACAACTTCCGCCTGACGCTGGCGAAGGCCCCGGACAAGAAGGTGCCCTTCCCCAAGCCCGAAAAATACGATCCGGGGCGCTATGCCCTGCTGGCCGACTATCTGAAGCAGCACCCTGACACGCGGCTGAAGCAGATCGTGGCGTATTGGCACATCGGGGAAGGCAAGTTCGAGGCCAACAACCACCAGAATGCGGTCATCTCGCTGGGCAATTTCGGGGGGCAATTCGACTACCCCGACGCCGACTACGAGACCCAAGACCGGATCTACCAGGACCACGTCGACTACACGCAAGGGCTGTTGTGGTTTCTGGGGCACGACGAATCGGTGCCCGAGCCCTTGCGGAACGAGACGCTCGAGTGGGGTCTTGCCGAGGGAGAATTCGCCGACAACGGCAACTGGCCGTACTACCTATACATCCGAGAGGCTCGGCGGATGATCGGCCGCTACGTGATGACGCAAGACGACGTGCGCGAAGATCGTCGCAAGGAGGATTCGATCGCGCTCGGCTCGCACTATATCGATAGCCACCACGTGCAGCGGTTGGCCGTTTCCGAGACGCAGTTCACCAATGAAGGGCGCCTATGGCTGCCCGGCCGAGTCTACGAGATCCCATACCGCTCGATCACGCCCCGGCGGCAGGAGTGCGAGAACCTGCTGGTGCCCGTGGCGGCTTCGTTTTCGCACGTGGCATTCTGCACGTTTCGGCTCGAGCCGACGTGGATGGCGGCCGGACACAGCGCGGGGGTCGCGGCGTCAATGTCGGCGAAGCACAACAGGCCGGCACAAGCCGTGGACGTCGCCGCCTTGCAGAGGCAGCTCAGGTCCGACGGTTTGCTGCTATCCTTGGCTGAAAATCCGAAGCCTAACGGGGAGTAGTCGCTCACGGCTCATTGCGAGTCGCATCCTCCGAAAGCGCGGCGTGGGATCGAGGCGCCGACGTCCGGCCGCCCTCAGCGGCGAGCGGCTTGCTCGTACTACTCTGCCGCCGGCTGCCCCTTCGGCTTTATGGGCTTGCCGGACCTTTTGTCCCACCACGCCTTGCGGAGCTTGGGGATCAGGCGATGCTCCCCGTGGCAGTCGGTGCAGACGATCTTGGCAGGATCCGTCTTCTCGGGGCATCGTTGCAGGAACCGCTCGACTACCATTCTCGCCGGGATGTCGTGCTCCCGGTGACACTCGCCGCAGGCCCGGTCGATTTTCTCGGGCGGGTACATGATCCCGGGCGGCGTGCCGGGGCCGCCGGATGCCCACGATTCGTCGTCGATGTGGGCGTCGCAGTCGCCGTGGCAGTCGGCGCAGCCAATGTTCTCCTTGGCGTGCACCACGGCGAGCTCTTCCTTCTCGAAGGCCAGGTGACAGACGTGGCAGCGGCTGTTGTCGGCCCCGTCGATCTCGCCCGGCTCGCCGGCCGGGTCGTCGTCGAGCATCAGCGGCGGCTCGTCGTCCAAGAGGAGCAGGGGCTTCTCGTTCTTGGCCGGTTTCGGGCTGGTTCCGGGCCCCTTGGCGGCATCGTCGGCCGCCACCTGAGTGAGCGCGACCCCGACGGCGCAAACGGTCGCCACGATGAGCACAGGCAATACGTACCGCATGGTTCCTCCCGTGATTCTGCTATACGTACTGCCAGTCTTTGAGCCACTGGTAACGAGCGGGCAGACGGGCCAGCATCTGCTCGCCGCTGCGCTCCAGCTCGCTCACTTCCCGGACGTCCAGCTCGCGGCGTTCCTTGACGGCCGTCACCACGTTGTCAACGTGCTCGACTCGGTTCATGCCGGGGATCGGGATGACCGTCTCGCTCAGCAAGATGTAACGGATGGCCAACCGGGCGCGGCGCTTGTCCTCCTCTTCCTCACCGGTGAACAGCGATCCGGCCGCGAACGGCTTGATGCCGAAGGCCCCCACGTCGCACTTCTTCAGGGCCGGGAAGAGGCTGTCGGTCTGGGCCCGCTTGCTCATCGTGGTGAACGGGAAGCAGACGCAGTCGATCTGCGGGAAGTACTCGATCATGAACTGGATCCAGCGGCGGTCGTGCGACGAAAACCCCACGGCCCGGGCCTTGCCCTGCTTCTTGGCCGTCTCGAGCGCCTCGATGACCTCCTGCGACGTATCGAAGGTGTGCCGGCCGCCGGGTTCGAAACAGGTGATCCGCCACAGGTCGGTGTACTCCTCCTTCGATTCCAGCAGCACCTCGTCGAGCGACTCGAGGAGCTTCTTGGCGGTCCGGTACTCCTCGTTGCGGACTTCCCTGCCGCAGTGCGAGAGGGCCAGGTACATCTTGTCGCGGCGGCCCTCCAGTGCCTTGGCGTCGCGCAAGACCTCGCCCTTGGTGCAGGCGTCGATGTAGTTGATGCCCGCGTCGATGCAGCGGCTGACGATCTCGCGGCGCTGCTCTAAGGGCGATCGCGAGTGGCCGCCCAAGCAGACGGCCGAGACCATCCAATCGGTCGAGCCCTGGCGGCGGTACTCCATCTCCTCGTGGTAGTTGAGGATCTTCGTGGTATCCACCTTCTCGGCGGCGTCGGTATCGGCCGCTCGCACGGATGCCACGGAGAGGCCCCCCGCCACGGCGGCCGCGGTCGCGGCCCCGCTCTCTAAGAAGCCGCGGCGGCTGATTCCCTGGTTGGTCATGTCCACTCCCTTTCGATTCGGATTGATTGTGGGGCGCGTCTGTTAACCTGCCCCACGTATTACTTCCGCACGTTGTAAAGCGCCGCCACCTCTTCATTGGAGAGTGCGCGGTCGTAGATCCGCAGTTCGTCGATGGCGCCTTTGAAGTTTTGACCGATCGTGACGTCCAGTTCGTCGCCCGTCTCGACCGGCCACAGGTCCAGCAGGCCGATCCGGTCGATCGCGGCGATCTTGCCGTCCAAGTACAGCGTGGCGTCGTCGTGAAGATTGGGTAGCTCGGCCTCGCCGACCACCACGACCACGTGATGCCACTTCTCGTCGTGGACACTGTCGGCCATGTAGTAGTAGCCCCCGTTGGGCGTGGCGCCCACGTGCCCGCGGATGAATCGCACGATCCACATCTGGCCGAAGTCCTTCTTGCCCCACGACACGAGGTCTCCCCTGGGGGTCTTCGTCTTCAGCCAAAGCGAGACGGTCCGGGGTGTTGTGCCCGTGACGCCCTTGTATCCGGTGACGGTGACCAGGTCGTCGCCCCCGTCGAAGCTCAGGGCCTTGCCGATCCGTCCGGCGACGGACTTTTCGTCGAACGTCAGTTCCCCGGAGAGCTTGCCGTTGCGCCCGTGCTTCGAAGAGTCGGCCGCTTCGGTGCCGGTGTGCTCGTCGAACTTCCACCACCCCATCAGGTGGGGGTCGGCGTCGAGGTCCGGCTCGGCGGGCGTTGCCACAGCGCCGAAACTCCAAGCAAGACAGCACATCACGGCGACGCACAACGGGCGAGGTCGCCAACCAAAAACTCGCGAAACGGTGTTGTGGTTTGTCATGATCTGTCGTTGAACCTCCGTCCTAGCCGTTCGAGCCCCCGCCCATGCGGGGCAATCCGCGGAAGGGGAACGACCTTGAGTATAGCAACAATCGCGAGCGTTGCGAGCACCACGTATCGCCCAGGAGGTCCGAAGATCCCTGAAGATCGGGCCACCTCTTCGAGCGGGGGGCGCGGCGGAGTGAGTGGCAGAGCCCTTCAGGACCGTGGCGGCGGGCTCAACAGTAAGCGTTCGGGGTCGAGAAGAGGTTGCTCTGACCGAGCGCCCCGAGCCTACCCCGGGTGAGGGGGCGGGCCCGTTTGCACACGGGGGTATCTTACGAGGCCCCACAAGATCCATGACGCGGATGGGTCCCTAAGTCGAGCAGCGATAGGAGGTCTTTCCTTTTCGGGCGCAATTGCACGAACAAGGCGACGAGGTCTGTTGCGGTGACGGGGGCATTGCCTTGTTCGGGCGTTGTCGGCTCTTCTTTGGTGGGTCTTTCGGGAGGGTCATCGGGCGCCGTTGGTGGGTCGAGAGTGTCTTCTTTCGCGTCGCCAAGCGGGGCACGGAGCAGTGCCTTCGGCTTGCCCCAGTACTCCTCGAGCTTCTTCGCGAAGATGGGATCGCGCTCGACGATTTCCTTTCGCCGCTGTTCGGATTCAAAGTAGCGCGTGGTCAACCCGGCGAAAAACTCCTTGTGGTTCGCGCGGACCACCCAATCTCTTTCCGGGTACTTTCCTTCCCCGCGGGCCCGCTTGTGGGCCGCCAGCACGTCAGGGTCGTTGAAGCCGAGCACCTGGTCGTGATACGCATGGGCCAACTCGTGCAACAGGACACTGACCGCCCGGTCGGGAGACCTCTTGGCCAGCGATGCCGCATTGCCGAACTCGACACACTTGTGCTTTTCAGGATTGAAGTCCATGTCGAGCAGCCAGTCGCGACCCGGGTGATACTGGTAGGCCGACGTCCTGCCCCACGGGCCATTTGTCGAGTCCCACTCGAGCCATATTTTGACCTCGAGCAGTCTTGCCAGCGGGCCCGCGGGGATCCATGCCTTCAGCCGGAGCATGGCGTCGGTCAGGCGCCTTATAACCTCGGCCCCCGTTTCGGCGTGTTCCCCGCCGGGCAGCAACGAGTTGTGAACGTAGACCTTCCAGCCGGCGAGATCCTTGACGGTATAACTGCTGGTCGGCTCGTAAATCTTGGGCGCTCCCGGGGCCGGGCGCGCCACGCCTTCGGGCAGGATGCCGCTCTCGCTCATCCAGTCGCCCAGGTGGGCCTTCCACGGGTTAGGCTTCTTCGTCACTCCATGGCCGCCCTGGCGGTAGACCTTCAGCGTCGTGGCGACTCCTGTCTTCTTCAGGGCCTCGTGATACTGGATGCTGTTCTCCGGCGGGACCAGCGTGTCATCCTTGGCGTGCGCCAGAAACGTCGGGGGCGTTTGGGCGGTGACTTGCAGTTCGCCCGACAGTTCGTCGATGAGCTTCGCGTCGGGATTGGGCCCCAGCAGGCGGGCCACCGAAGGGCGGTGCGGGTGGCTTTTCATGCTGACGACAGGGCAGAACAAGGCCAGGTAGTCGGGCCGACAGCTCATTCGTTCGACGGGGTCCCTCGCATCGGCCTTGCCCAGGTCGTAGTGCGTCGCCAGCGTCGTTGCCACGTGCCCGCCAGACGAGAACGCCACGACCAGCACGCGGTTAGGGTCGATGTTCCACTTCTTCGCGTTGGCGCGGATGGTCCTGACAGCCCGCTGGGCATCCTGCAGCGGGGCCGGGTGACGGTAGCCATGCACCGGCAAGCGGTATTTCAGGGAGAAGAATCGTACCGGACGCGTCTGGAAGAAACCCCAGAACGTCCCATAGCCCGAGATGTGCTTATACCCCCCGCCGGGGATCAGCAGCACGGCCGGCAGCGGACCCTCGGCGTCCTTGGGTGGCGGGAATATCTTCAGCGTGGGTGTGTCGTTTTGGCCGGCGGCCCGGGCCCCCGGCGCGCCGTCGGGCCAAAGTCTCACGTCCTGGCCGTACATCGGCCCGGCCGCGACCGAAACGGCCAATGCCACCACGCACGCGACCAGCAGTAGAGGATAGGCGCCGCGGACGAAGCCCGTCCCCTTCTCCCCACCTGCCCCCGTTCTCTTACCCGTCATCTGGTCATCACTCTTGATGAGAAGCAACATGGTTGAGCCATTCTCCACCGAGTTCGGCGTATGCTTCCACGGTCCTCGCGAACACGTCGAGAAACAAGGCTGCCATCATACGCCGGGCCCCATGGCCGCACAAATGGCGATTGACTTCATCCCCGATGGCCAAAACGCTGAGACGAATGTCGTCACCGACGGGGACGACAAGCAGGACGACGATGCACCCGAGAAGCACGGGCGCCCCCATCACAATTCCTCTGGGGCACTTCTGTTGCTCACCGAGATGTCGATCTCGACGTAGCAGGAACCAGTTAGCTGCCCAAAGGACGAGAACCACAACTGCGATGACCGCCAGCGTGACCACGAGACTGGGCAGTCCTTCATAGAGATCCTTGAGGATGTTCATTGGCCTTGGCAGCGTTGTGATGACGCCGTCCTTAAAGGATGGTAGGGGCTACAGCCGCGGCTCGCCCCCACAAATGGGTGGCATTCCACTGCGTCTCACGAATCCATGGGCAGAGGCCACGGGCGACCTAACGGAGCCACTGAACCTATACCCGCCCCGTCCCCTTTTTCGTTGGTAACGGTGGGAAGCCCGACCACGTTACCCAGACTAGGAGGTCGGCGCCGCAAGTACAAGCGATTCCGTCGGCTGTCCAGCCGTTCGGCGGGCTGCCGGGGCGTGAGTCTTGTCCGGAAACTGGCACTTGGCCGGGGCGAACGGTATGCTCACGTGCATGGCGTTGCAGCACCGCAGGAATAGAACTATGACCGATCGTAAGCATCGAATCCCCGTGAAGAGCATACTGTCCGTTACGCTCTGCAGCCTCTTCTTCTTCGCGATTGAGACCGTTGCGGCCGAACCGGACGCGGAGAAGCAGGCAGAGGGTTCGCCTCAGCCGAATCTGGCGCTGCGGCAGCCCAGTGTCATCGTCTCTCCCTGGCCGCGCCACGTTCCACCGACTACGCGACAAGGCGTGCCCGGCATCGAACGGACCATGAACGGCCGGCTGTGGGTGGTTTACGGGCGGGACGTCGAGAGCACGCGGACTTTCCAGGTGCTCCGGTGCAGCGACGACGACGGGCGCTCGTGGTCGGACGTGAAGCTCGTGATCCTGCCGCGTCAAGGCGTTCGCGCGATGTCCGCCTCGATCTGGATCGACCCGCAGGGGCGGATGTGGGTCTTCTGGGGCCAGAGCTTCGGCCTGCAGGACAGCCGCTACGGGGTTTGGGCCATGGTGACCGACGACCCGGACGCCGGCGAACCGCCGTGGTCCCCGCCGCGCCGGCTCGGCGACGGCATCCTGTTGAACAAACCGACGGTCCTCGCGGGCGGCGACTGGCTCTTGCCGGCTTCCGTCTGGAAAACGGACGACAGCATCCGCGTCTACGCCTCGACGGATCAGGGCAAGACGTTCCAACTCCGCGGCGCGGCGAACGTGCTCCCTCCGGAAGCCCGAGGGCCGGACGAGCCGATGATCGTCGAGCGCCGAGACGGCTCCCTGTGGATGATGGTGCGAAGCCACGGCATCGTCGAGACGTTTTCCCACGACGGCGGCCGCACGTGGAGTCCCGTCCGGCGAAGCACGCTCCGCCACCCGACCGCCCGGTTCTTCCTCCGCCGGCTGCGTTCGGGCAACCTGCTGCTGGTCAAGCACGGCCCGCTCGACGAACGGACCCGGCGGGAGAAGCTGATGGCGTTTGTCTCGGACGACGACGGCAAGACGTGGCAAGGCGGCCTGATGATCGACGAGCGTGAGAAGGTCACGTACCCCGACGGCGTGCAGGCGCCCGACGGGACGATCTACATCGTTTACGACTACAACCGCACTCCCGACGGGGCCGTGCTGATGGCCACGTTCCGCGAAGAGGACGTGCGGGCGGGAGAGCCCGTCACCGACAGCGTGCGCCTTCGAGTAGAAATCGACCGGCTCCAGAGGGAAAACGACGAATCAAACGATTCAGGCTGATGGAATGTGTGCAGTCTGGTAACTGCCACAGCAGGCTGCCCCTGGGGGTTAACGTCCTGCCGGCTGCCCGGAACGAGGTTGCGGAAACCAACGACCAAAGGAACGGAACATAATACGCCTGCTCAAGTCTGCCCTGTTCCATCGCGTGACCAGACTGTTGACAAAGAGTACGGAACACATTACCTGTATGTAACAGGCGAATAGTCAGTTCACGAGGAGCCTCTTGACACGTTCCTCAAGTCTGACGCTCCCCCGGAGGCCTAACAGAAAGGAGCAAGGTATGAAGAAGTTGTCGATAGTGGTTCTGGCTATCGTCGTGACGAGAGGGATGGCAACGGCGAAGGAGCCGGCAACGGCGTTCAGCGAAACCGGCATCACCGGCGGCCTGGTGGTACATCTCGGTTGTGGCGATGGAGAAACGACCGCTGCGTTGCGGACAAGTGGTGCTTTCACCGTGCACGGGCTGGACCGCGACCCGGCAAACGTTGAAAAGGCGCGAGAATACATCCAGTCGAAGGGCCTTTATGGACCGGTCAGTGTCGACCTTCTCTCCGGCAACGTCCTGCCGTATGTGGATAACCTGGTGCGCGCGCTGGTGGTCAGTGACGCCGGGTCGATTCCCCGCGACGAACTCATGCGCGTGGTCTGCCCGGGCGGCGTGGCCATCATCGACGGCGAACTGACCGTCAAGCCCTGGCCGGAAGAGACGGCCCAGTGGCCGCAGCACTACAATACACCCGACAACAACGCGGTCGCGTGGGACAGCGTCGTGGGGCCCCCACGATACTTCCGGTGGATCGCCGAGCCGGAGTGGAGCCGTTCCCATCTCGGGCTGCCTTCGATTCACAGTCTGGTCTCGGCGAAAGGGCGGCTGTACAGCATCGAGGACCGCGCATCCGTCGAGCATCCGGCCTTGCCGGGCCGGTTTGCGCTGATTTGCCGCGACGCCTTCAACGGGATCGAGCTGTGGCGGCATCCGTTTCCCGACTGGCAACCGGTCTACATCTACATCAAGTTCACGCCGACTCAACTACAGCGACAGTTGGCGGCCATCGGAGACGAAATCTATTGCACGCCGGGTCTCGATGCGCCCATCACCGTGTTCGATGGCGCGACGGGGAAGATCCTGAGACAATTCGACGGCACGGAGCGGACCCAGGAATTCGTCTACGCTCAGGGCGTCTTGTACGTGGTCACGGGCGATCCTTACGACACCCTCGCGATCGGGAAAACGCCGCAAGGTCCCACGCGCCCTGCACCCGGCACCGTTGCCCCGAATAGCCGAGGACACGCCCTGACCATCGCTCCCAGTGCCTTCCCCAGGGATGCCTACGGCCCGCTGATTCGGCCGCTGGCCAATCCTACGAGCACGATTGTGGCGATCGACGCCGAATCGGGCCGGGAAATCTGGAAGCTCGAGCGCGATGAGACAAAGGACTACGAGGGAGCGACGCTTGCGGTTCGCGGGCCCAACGTCGTCTATGCGCTCAAGGACTCGCTGGTGTGCATCGACCGAGAGACCGGCCGGCAGCGGTGGCGAGTGACGGCGGAAAAGGGGCCGTGGTTCGCACAGAACGCCAAGCAGAGGATTCTGGGCAACCGGAATAGACCCGGGAAGGCGCCCGGCACGACGCTTGCACTCGTGCTTTCCGACGAGGCCGTGTATTTGGCGGGCTGCAACGCGCTGTGGGCCTTCTCCCTGGAGGGCGGCACGCAGATGTGGGAAGCGCTTACCCACATCAACCACTTCAAGTCCCCAGACCTCTTCCTGGTCGACGGAGTGGTGTGGACGGCGAACAAACGAGGTTATGATGCCCGCACGGGCAAGCTCGTAAGGGATCTGACGCAGAACATGGTCGGGCCGATGAGCCATGATCGCTGTTACCGCAATCGCATCACCGCAAGCTGGTACGTCAACTCGGCGACGGGCGGCAGCGACTTTCTGGCTCTGGACGGATCGGGCGAGTTCCCGAATCATTGGGTGCGCAGCACCTGCGGCGTCGGGTACCTGCCGTGCAACGGCTTGCTGTACGTCGGGCCGCACGCCTGCTCCTGCTACAACGTGGTCAAGCTGACGGGCTTCAACGCGCTGGCCTCGGAGCCGGGCTTGAAATCGTCGGCCCAGCCGGTACCCCTGAAGATCGAACCGCGCGTCGAGAAAGGCCCCGTCTTTGCTGAATCCGGCGATGCAAAGCAGTCCGACGGGCCTGATTCATGGCCGACCTATCGGCACGATCCTAGCCGAGGAGGCTGCACCAAGGCGGCCGTCTCCGCAAAGCTCGAGCCGAAGTGGCAGACGCAACTCGGCCCGAAGATCAGTGCCCCGACGATCGCCGAAGGCAAGGTGTTCGTGGCCGAGGTGGATGCGCACTCCGTTCATGCACTGGATGTCGACACGGGAAAGCCGCTGTGGACGTACACGGTCGGCGGTCGCGTGGACTCGCCGCCGACCTGGCATCAGGGCCGCCTGCTGTTCGGCTCGCACGACGGCCGGGTCTACTGTCTTCGAGCAAGGGATGGCCGGCTGGCCTGGCGGTTCAAGGCCCTCCCCGATCGGTCGATCTGCGCCTACCGGCAAGTGGAATCCGCATGGCCGGTATGCGGCAGCATCCTGATCAAAGACGACGTGGCTTACTTCTGCGCCGGCCGAAACAGCTTCATCGACGGCGGGATGGTGCTGTTTGGACTCGATCCGGAAACGGGCCAGGTGCGTCATCGCCGACACCTGTACGGTCCGTACGGCAAAGATGGGTTCCCAATCCGCATGACCAGAGAAGAAGTCGGCGGCAACGGCTTCGGGATTCGGGGCACCAAGGGCGATATCCTGCTTGCCGACGACCGGCACGTCTATCTGCGGCACTCTGCATTCACGCCGGACCTGACGCCCGTGAATCACACCCAGCTCGAGCGGCCGCACCTGATTGCAACGCCCGGTTTCGTTCAGCCCGTGCCGCACCACCGCAGTTTCTGGACGGTCAATACGCGGTTGCTCTACGACATCCCCACGGGCATGGGGCCGACCTACGGCGATATTCTGGTCAAAGATGGTGCCCGCTTCTACGAAGTCCGGGGATACCAACCCAGTCGCCACGCCTATTTTGATCCTCGCGTGGCGGGGTACACGCTATTTGCGGGTGAAATTGGCCCGAAAGGTCCTGGCCCGCATCAGACGGTGAAGGAGCGATGGAAAGCGGATATTCCGCTGACCGGCAAGGCGATGGTGTTGGCCGGCGATGTCTTGTTCGTGGCGGGCACACCGGTGGCGTTTCCGAAAGACGACCTGTCGAAGGCGTACGATGGCCGAATGGGCGGGGTGCTGTGGGCCGCGTCCGCCGAGGACGGAACGAAGCTTGCCGCGTACAAACTCGACGCCCCGCCCGTCTGGGACAGCTTGGCAGCGGGGGAAGGAAGACTGTTCCTGTGCACCACCGACGGGCAGTTACGCTGTTTTGTCGGGAGAGAATGACCCGGGGCCGCTTGCTCAATCAGCTCGATCTGGAAGGAGAAAACGGTCCTTATGAGAAGACCATTACCCGTGGCGATCAGAACCGCACGTTTGAGGATATCCTGATCGGAGGGCTCTGGTTGGCTTCGGGCCAGTGCCATTGATGAAGCGGACGAGCTTGGATTGAAGGAGAAGCAACGTGAGCAAGGCAAGACCGGTTTCGTATCCGGGAATAGCTGCCATCGCGTGTTGTGCAGCTCTCATGATTCCTGTTTGCGATGCGGCCGCGAAGCTACCGGATAGCGGCGAATTGCTTCGAGAAGCGGGGATCGAACGGGGGATCGTCGTCCGGCTCGGCTGCCGGGACGTCGGCGCGTCTGGCGATCTGCACGCAGACGGCCGGTACGTCGTCCAGACGCTCGACCGCGACCTAGACAAGGTGGTGGCGGCGCGGAAACGGATCGAGGCCGCGGGCTGCTACGGGCCGGTCTCGGCACGGGTGCTCGGCGGCGAGAAGCTCCCGTTCGCCGACAACCTGATCAACCTGCTGGTGGTTGACGACCCGCCGGGAGTCTCCGAAGAGGAGATGTTCCGCGTGGTCCGGCCGCTGGGGATAGTGATGACGCGCCAGGGCGACGAGTGGAAGCAGGCGGTCAAGCCGTGGCCCGACGGGATGGACGAGTGGACGCACTTCCTCCACGACGCGACGGGCAACGCCGTCTCGCAAGATCGGCGGGTGGGTCCGCCGCGCCGCCTGCAATGGTCGGCCGATCACCTGTGGGGGCGAAGCCACGAGCTGAACAACAGCTTCCCGGCCCTGGTCACCGCCCGGGGGCGGATGTTCTACGTCTTCGACTACGGCGTGACCGGCATGGAGGACCCGCGCCTGGGCGAGAAGTGGACGCTCATCGCGCGCGACGCCTTCAACGGCACGCTGCTCTGGCAGTGGCCGCTTCCGAGCTGGGGAAGCGGCGCGTGGGGGACCCGGGCCCTGCGGTTCTTCGGCGGGAACATGGCACGGCGCCTGGTGGCCGACGGCGACCTGCTGTTCGTCACGTTCGACTACGGCGGCCCGGTCGCCATCCTCGCCGCGGCCACCGGCAAGACGCTCGGCGAGATACCGGGCACCGAAGGGGCCGAAGAAATCCTAGTGGCCGGCGATCAGGTGGTCGTTGTGGGGCGTCGGGTGGGAGGGAACAAGTCCGGCGCCGCAATCACCGGTTACGACGTGCCCGGCAAGAAGGTCGTGTGGCGAGCGGACGCCCGGGACTTCGTGCCGCAGCTCACTACGGTCGGGACCGAGGAGGTGGTGTATCACAACCGGCAGGAAGTCGTGTGCTTGGATCGCGACGACGGCAGCGTTCGCTGGCGGTTCGACGACCGGCCCGAGGGCAAGCGCGGCGGGCCGACCATGCTGCTGTTGGCTGGCGGGAAAGTGGTCGTGGCCAGCCGACAGCGGATCATCACCCTGTCGATGGATAAGGGCCAGACCGTGTGGACGGCCCCGAGCCCGAGCGGCGGTTCCATGCGGGAGTACGACGTGTTTTTCGCCCAGGGAGCGATCTGGTGCGCCGGCGGCGGCGCAGCGGTGGTCGGCTACGGCATCCGCGACGGAAAGCCGATCGAGCGGGTCGATGCGAGCAGCGTGCAGAGCCAGGGCCACCATCTGCGCTGCTACCGGGCCAAGGCCACGGAGGACTGGCTGATCACCCAGTTCCGCGGCATCGAGTTCGTCAGCCTGGGCGGAGAGCCCCACTGCCAGAACGATTGGCTGCGGGGCACGTGCACGTACGGCGTGATGCCGGCCAACGGGCTGTTGTACGTGCCGCCGCACTCCTGCTTCTGCTACGCCGCCGCGATGTACAAGGGGTTCAACGCCTTCGCCGCCGAGGAGAAGGGACGGGGCGACGGGGGGCCGGCGGAGGATGCGATCGGCCCGATCGAGAAGGGTCCCGCGTACGGCTGGACCGCGCAGCCCGAAGAGCCGTCCGGGACGACGTGGCCCAGCTATCGTCACGACGCCCGGCGGACCGGGGCTTCGTCAAACGAGATTCCCGGCGAGCTCCGGCGGCGCTGGAAGGTGAGTCTCGGCGCCGAGCTCACTCCGCCCGTTGCGTCCGACGGCCGGGTGTTCGTGGCCGCCAAGGACCGGCACAAGATACTCTGTCTGCACGCCACGACCGGAGAAACGCTGTGGACCTTCGCCGCCGACGCCCGGATCGATTCGCCGCCGTCGATCGATAGCGGCCTAATGGTATTCGGCGGCGCCGACGGGTTCCTCTACTGTGTGCGGGTATCCGACGGTCAGTTGGCCTGGCGCAGGAGACTGGCGCCGCACGAGCGATGGATGGCTGTCGAAGGCCAGCTCGAGTCGGTGTGGCGCCTGCACGGCAGCGTGCTGATCCAGGGCGACTTGATCTATTGCACCGCCGGTCGTTCCACGTTTCTCGACGGCGGCCTGCGGTTTTACGCCGTGGACGTCAACACCGGCGAGGTCAAGTATCGTACCACGGTCAACACGGCCACCAACACCCGCGAGGATCGGGTCGGCGAGGAGTTCATGGAATCGTACCACATCGAGGGCGGGCACTCCGACGTGCTGGTCGCCGAGGGAGGATTCATCTATCTCAACCAGATGCGGTTCTCGTACGATCTGAAGCCCCGGCCCGCGAAGTACCTCACGAAGGAAGAAGTCACCGCCCGGCCGTCGATCAATCTCGACAACAAGGAGTACGTCAACGAGGACATCTTCAACGTCCCCTGGCGCGGCGAGCGCATGAGCACCTACGACAAGCTGGCCGACATCCTGGTCGACGAGAAGTACGGCGTGGGCGAGCGGGACATGGGGCGGCACCTGTTCACCACCAGCGGGTTCCTCGACACCACGTTCTTCAACCGCACCTACTGGATGTACTCGCCCACCTGGCCCGGGTTCAACCACTCGAACCTGGCCCCGAAGAGCGGGCAGTTGGTGGTCATCGGGCCGAAAAACACCTATGCGCTTAAAGCCTACACGTCGCGCTATCCGCTGAGCCCCAAGCTCGACCCGCAGACCAAGGGCTACCTGCTCGTGGCCGACGACAACGAGAACGATCCCACGCTCGATCCCCGGGCGTGGGCCAAGGACAAGGGGATGGGCTTTTCGCGCGGGGCGGAGCCGGTGTGGCACCGCTGGCTGCCGGTCCGCGTCCGAGCAATGACGTTAGGTGGCAACACGCTGGTCACGTGTGGGCCGCCCGACGTGGTCAAACAGGGCGACCCGATGGCCGCCTTCGAGGGCCGCCTGGGAAGCGAGCTGTGGGCCTTCTCCGCCGCCGACGGCACGGTCCTCGACCAACAGAAGCTCGACGAAGTGCCCATTTTCGATGGGATGATCGTCGCCGGCAACCGCGTCTATCTGTGTACCGAGCAGGGCGCGGTTATATGCATGGGTAGCAAGTAGGCTCCCGAGACCACCGCACGTGACCCGGAGCACTTCGATCTCGCGATCTCCGACATCCGAATGCCGGGAGTGACCGGTCTGAGCATCCTCGAAGGGGTCCAACGGTTCGACGGCTTCCCGCCGATGATCCTCATTACGGGAACAAGGACTACGTGAAAGCGTCCCGAGCGCGCTTTGCGAAGACTAGCCGGGGGTAATTGTGTCTTCGCGGGTGCGATCGGACTGCACGCGGCGGAGCGGCTCGCCGCCTACCCCTCCAGCGACCACCCCTCGCGGTACTCTCGCCGGATGAACTTGTCGGCCTCGGGGGCGTTGGTGGCCTTGAGGTTCTTGGGGTCCCAATCGAGCTTCTTGCCGGTGCGGTAGGAGACGTTGCCCAGCAGGTTGTGCTCGATCAGCTTGCCCGAGTAGTCGAAGTTGCACAGCGTCGGCTCGCCGGTCTTGCAGGCGTGGAGCCATTCCTGGTGGTGGCCCTTCGAGGGCGGGATCGTGGGCTCGGGGCGCTGGAAGTCTTTGAACTTGTCCTCGGGCAACAGTAGGTGCTTGCCGTAGTCGGCCAGGAGCATCCCCTTCTCGCCGATGAAGAGCACGCCCAGGCCCCACTTGCTCAGGTCCTGGCCCGTTTCGATCTTCGGGCGCTGGATGCCGTCGTACCAGGTGAGCTTCAGGGCCGGGCGGTCGTCGGTGGCCGGGTGTTCCCAGGTGGAAACCAGCCAGTGGGGGTTGGTGTGGGGCGAGGCCGGGTCGGGGTCGCCTTGGGCCTCGCACGAGAGGGGGTCGCGGAGGTTTAGGGCCCAGAAGGCCAGATCGATCACGTGGCTCCCCATGTCGCCCAGGGTGCCGTTGCCGAAGTCCCACCAGCGGTTCCAGGTGAGGTTGCCCGGCAGGTAGGCGGAGTTGTAGGGCCGGAAGGGGGCGGGCCCCAGCCAGAGGTCCCAGTGGATGTGGGGTGGGCAGGGCTGTTCGCCCTGGGGCAGCCCGCCGCCGGGCCCGATGCGCCCGCACCAGGCGTGGGCCTCGCGCACCTCGCCGATGGCCTTGGCCTGGACCAGCTCGACCACGCGCCGGTAGTTCCCGCCGGCGTGGATCTGCGTACCCATTTGCGTGGCGACCTTGTCGCGCCGGGCCTTGTAGGTGTTTTGCACGGTGCGGGCCTCGTAAACGGAGTGGGCCAACGGCTTCTCGCTGTAGACGTGCAGGTCGCGGAGCAGGGCCCAGTTGTTCACCAGCGCGTGGTGGTGGTCCGGCGTGCTGCTGACCACGGCGTCGAGGTCCTTCTGGTCGAGCATCTTGCGCCAGTCGACGTAGGTCTTGGCCTTGGGGAACTTCTGCGCGGCGCCGGCGAGGCGCTGCTCGTCGATGTCGCACAGGGCCACGATGTTCTCGCCGCTCACGGAGCCCATGTTCGAGCCCCCGCGCCCGGCCACGCCGGCGATGCCGATGTTCAGCTTCTCGTTGGGGGACTCGCTTTGGGCCCGGGCCGTGCCGGCGGCCACAAAGTAGCCGACCGACGAGGCGGCCGTGGCGGCGGTGGAACGCTTGAGGAACTCGCGGCGGTTCGTGCGGCGGGTCATGGCAGGACTCCTTTGGCTGGCGGGAGGGGAAAGTCGGGCAGGTGCCCGGACGGGGGGTGCCCAATCGTCCGTTTCACCGTAGCCCCGCCCGGCCCGCAAGTCAAGCTCCGGCCGACCGGGACAACCGTCATGGCCGTTTTCGCCGTCGCGTCATATCCGCTACACCACCGCCAGGCCACCCCCCCACGTGAAGTTGCCGCCGGGCCCGATTCGATACAGGAAGAGGAAGCCCCGGGCAACGAAAAAGGGACCTGGTTTGTCTTGTGCGAAGCACCTTTCGGGCCGTTGAAGGCAAAACAAACCAGGTCCCTTTTTCGCGGCGCGATGAGGAGAGTCTCCGATGATGGATATCACCCGCAACCAGTTCTTGTTCGCCGGGCTGGTGCTGCTGGCCCTGGGGCTCCAATTCCGGGCGGTCGAGTCGTTCGAGCTCACCCCGGAGCTGACCCAATTCCTGGCCGAGCAGACCGGCCACCCGCTGGCCTCGGTCAACGCCAGCACCGCCATCGCCACCCCGTCGCAGAAGCCCATCGCCGCGAAGACGGTGCGCCCGCCCGAGTGGCTCGGCTGGGCCCTGCTCTCGATCGGCGGCACGCTGATCATGCACGCGATGGCGATGAAGCGGCCGGAGTAGGTCCCGTTCGCCGAACGGGACCTACTGGAAGTTCACCAACCACACCGTAAACCAGATGATGGCGAAGCAGATCAGGAAGCTGACGACGAACCCGGCCACGTCGAGCAGCTTCGGCCGCTGCACCTCCAGCCCGAAATACGGCACCAGCCGCCGGTGATCGAACCGCGAGGGGTTGCGGTAGGAGGCTTCGATCGCGGCGCGGTCGGCGTCCGGGTCCGGGTCGACGGGGGTCTTCATCTTGACGTAGTAGCGATCGAGGACCTCCTTGTTGACCGACGGCGTGATCAGGCTCACCACGATCATCACCACGAACGGCAGCACCACCATCGTGGGAAGACGCAGGGTCTCCAGGGCGTTGTCCGAAAGCTCCGCAAGTGGCACGCCCAACCAGTCGTAGAGCAGGAAATCCACCCGAAAGCCGCCGGTGCCCCGCGTGGGGATGTCGTACCGCTGGCGGATGACCAGCTCGTTGCCCTTCTCTTCGCGCGAGACCTCCTTGAAATCCCGCCGGCCGAATTGTTCCTTGCCGATCGGCTCGACGCCTTCGGTCCAGTAGATGGCAGAGCCGCCCGTGTCTTGCTCCTCCTGGAAGACCTCGCCCGCGGTCAGCGGCTCGGGGCGCGCGCCGAACCTGGCGCGTGCGCCGGCCCCGGTGCGCGAGGGGTCCTCGGCGAGCCACTTTTCGACCCGCCGGTCCCAATCCCCGATGGCGGCCTGGCGGCGGGCCACGTCGGCGGGGGCCGCCAGCCGAGTGACGATGGTGGTCACTCGCTCGTTGGTTCCGGTGTAGCGCGGGTTTTCGGAGAGCGACGGCACCATCGCGGGCAGCGCCAGGGGGAGCACCACGAAGACGCAGAGCGTGAAGAGCACCGTGGCCCACGCAGCCAGCGGCGTGGCCTTTCGCCAATACATTCCCACCCAAAACGGGGCGGCGAACAGGATCGGCAGCTCCCAGGCCACCTTGAGCTGCTCCCAGACGTCGTACCACCAGATGGCGATCGCCGCCGCCAGGGAGATCGCCAGGACGCCCACCACGCGCCCGATGAAGACGTAAGTCCGCTCGCTGGCGTGGGGATTGACGTAGGCCGCGTAGCCGTTGCGCACCACCAGGGCGGAGATCATCAGCATCCCGCAGTCGACCGACGACATCAGCGCCGCCAGCAGGCAGGCCAGCATCAAGCCGACCAGCCCCAGCTTGAAGGGCCCGAGCAGTTCCCGCGCGGCCACGCTCCAGACCGTGTCGGGGTCGGCGGCCAGCTCCACGCTGTCGGCCATGTAGGCCAGCACGATCAAGGCGGTCAATGCCCAGCCGATGGTGCAGAAACGTTTGAGGAAGTTGCCCATCACCAGTCCGACCCGGGCCGCCGTCTCCGTCTTGGCCGAGCCGCCGCCGGTGGCGATGAAGTGCGGCTGCACCACCACGCCGACCAGGTTCAGGACGACGATGGCCACGATATAGTGCAGGGGGAACTCGCCCCCCTTGGGCGGCTCGACGATGTTGAAATAGTCGGCGGGCACCTGCTGGTGCATGATGCGGAAGCCATCGAGGATGCCCATGGAGTTCGGGTCGCCGAATCGCTCGACCAGGGCATTGAGCCCGGCGGGGATCAGCAGCACCGAAAGGAGGATGATAAAGATGCCCTGGACGAGATCGGTCCAGTAGGCCGCGCGCAGCCCGCCCAGCACGCCGTAGACCGTCACCACCAGCGCGATCAGCGGGACCAGCACGTAGCGGATGGGGACCACGCCCGGGTCGAATCCGACCGCCGAGAGAAACGAGAGGTCGAACGTCTCGGTGCCGATCAGCGGGGCCCAGACCTTGCTGACCGCGGAGAAGCCCAGGGCGTCGTACCACGTCATGTACAGGATGCCGAACACGGCGTAGGCCAGGCCCATGGCCCGGCTCTCGTACCGCTCGACGAACCAGTCGCCGAGGGTCAGGTGGCGCATCCGCCGGTACCAGACGCCGGTGATCCAGTAGAACGGCGTGACGAACAACCACAAGAGCACGCTCCACACGCCGCTGATCCCGCTGGTGAACGTGGTCCGTCCCACGGTCACCGGGTCGTAGGAGCCGGTGCCCGCCCCGAAAGCGGCGAACGCCTGCAGCACCTTCCCGAACCCCCGGCTCCCGAGAAAATAATCCTCCTGCTTGTGGATCTTCAGCATCGACCACAGGCCGATGCCAGCCATCAGCACGAAGTAACCGACGAGCACGGCGTAGTCTTGGGCGACCATGGCAGGGCCCTCTTTGGAGCGGCCGAAAAATGGGCGGCTTGCGTGGCCTCGACCCCTTCTTGCAGCCGTGACCGCGATGGTACTTGCCTACCGCACCGCGTGCAAGGCGCACGCCGCCTGTGAGGCTTCGCGCGAAACGGCCGGCCCTAGCGACCGCGACGAGGCTATCGGTTGGGTCGGCCGGGCAACTTACGGTCAACCGCCGGCGCCCGCCGGCCGAAGCCACTGACAGCGGAAACTCCGTCTCTGGGGGCAGAGAGCGAGCAGGCCGCGACCCGCAACGTCCCGCGAAGCAAACCCCGCCCGGAGCCGCCATGTCCCCTCTCGAAAAAGAGCAGCCGCTGATCCTGGTGGTCGACCACCAGCCCGAGGTCCTGGCCGAGTTGGCCACGGTCCTAAGCGGCGCCGGCTACCGCTGCCGGCTGTGCACCACGGCCGAGGACGCCCTGGCCGCGACCGAGGACGAAGTGCCCGACCTGATCATCGCCGAGGTCCATCTCGGCGCCGACAGCGGCCTGGAGCTGTGCGAACGGATCAAGCTGCGCCCCGCACTGGCCGACGTCCCGGTGATGTTCCTCTCGGGCACGCAGATCCCCGACATCATCCGCCGCAGCCACGCGGTGGGCGGCAGCTACTACATCCGCAAGCCCTTCGACCCGGCCGTGCTGGTCGAGCTGATCGAGAAGGCCGTGTGGCTGCCCCGCCTGTGTTCGGCGCAGGTGTCCTGACGCCTGTGTTTGGCGCATGCCTCCGAGTGTTCGGCGGAGGTCTCCTGACCTCGCCGAGAGAGCCGGCCGCAGATCTCCCTGATTGCTCCTTGTTGCCAAGCTCCAGGTTGGGAACAAGCCGACAGGCTCTGCTTCAGACTGCGAAACGGTCCATGCGGCCCGTCGCAAAAGGCGTTCCCAAGCTGGAGATCGGGAACGAGCCACGCTTCGTAGCAGGCCAGGCCGTCTAGACCTCGACCAGCCCCTCGCGGATGGCCAGCCAGAGCAGTTCGGTGTTCTTGCGCAGCCCGACCTTGTTCATGATCCGCGACTTGTGGTTGTCGATCGTGTTGGGGGCCAGGTCGAAGCGTAGGGCACACTGCTTGACACTTACGCCCTCGGCGAGCACCGCGAGGACTTCGCGCTCGCGGGCCGAGAGCTTCGCCAGGGCGGTGCCCACCGGCCAGCATCGAAAACGGGGCCCCTCGTCCGACCATTCCAGGCAGCCTTCCACGGCCGGGTCGAACGCCCACCGGCCGGCGGCCACGCGATCCAAGCAGTCGAGCAGTCCGGTAAACCCGCTCTGCTTCGACCAGTATCCGTGAACCGACGCCTTCAGGGCGGCGGCCAGGGCGGCGGGCCGGGGAGCATCGTCCAGAAAGACAATGCGGCTTGCGCGACGCCGCCGGACGATCCTCCGCGCCACGTCGACGGCGCGACGGTTCGGCAGGCGGACCGAGAGCAGGACCACGTCCGGCCGAGATCGCCGGGCGGCGGTCAGCGCGCCCACCCAGTCCGACGGGGTCACCTCGATGTCGGCCGCCGAGAGCCTCTCCGCCAGGCATTCCCGCACCAGCCGGCTGCCCTCGATCAGCAGAAGGCGGTAACCCCGTCCCGAGCGACTTGCAGAGTTCGTCATGGGGGACAAGCTTACACTATCGCGGTGACAACAGCTTGTCACGGCGACGCGAACTACCCCCAAGTTTTCCGGCCACCTCTTGGCGGCCGTCGGCCTCTACCAGTAGTGCCTTCCGGGGTTCCACGGCCAATAGGCGCGGCGGGTGCCGCCGAAGCGGATCTCCACGCCGGCGGTGTAGGTCAGATTGTGCAACACCCCGAGTTCGCTTGCGCCGGGGAAGCCCATCAGATCGGCGATCTCGGCCCGCAGTGCCAGACGCTCGTTGCACCGCCATTTCAGCCCGGCCGCAACCGGCAGGGCGAACATGGTCTCGTCGAAGTACCGCGAGAGGCGATCGATCACTTCGACCTCGGCGAAGCCCAGCCCGACCGCCACGTAGGGCCGCCACTCGGAGTCGCCCCACGGATAGTAGAGGAGGCGCGCGTCCCACTGGAACACGTCGGCCCCGCGCCCGGAGTCGAATCGCCGGCGCCACGGGTCGTCGTCGGCCAGCCCGGCGCCCGTGTCGGCGTCCCACTGGGCTTCGACGGCCCGGGCCGTGTCGTAAACGGGGACCGCCGCCATCGTGAGCCGGGTTTCCAGTCCCCAGTAGTAGTTGACATCATACCCCAGCCGGTAGCCGCCGGTGTAGCCGGTCCTCAGGCCGAGCCAGTCGTCGATCAGCGGGCCCCCGGTCATGGCCCCCATGAACCAGCCGGCCGAGAAGGGGTGGCCCAGCCAACTCTCGCCGACCAAGGGGCAGCCCGGGCCGCGGCTGCGCCCGGGCGGAGGGCCGATCCAGCGTGCCAGCGAGGCGGCCACGGGACGGCAGAGGCCGAACCGAGGGAAGCCTTCGGCCAATTCGGGCCACCCGAGGCCCACGTCTTGCACAGGCGCCCCGAACGCCAGTCCGCCATCCTCCGAGGGCCCCGGCACGCCCGCCGGCTGCTGGGCCACGGACGCGGCCGGACCAGCCAAGGCCAGAGCAAGTGCGGATGCGAGAAAGCGGCCGCCGGAGGTCATCGGCTGCGAGGCCACGAGGCTTGGGAGGAGGACTTAGGGAGGGGGAGACAGAGCGGACCCGTCCCAGGCTATGCCCGGAAGGGGGGCGGATTATGGCGACGGGAACACTCGGTGTCAAGGTGACCCCAATCGCCGGACTGTTGACACTGGCCGGTAGGGTCGGTAGGCTGGACTTTGCGCCCCGGGGAGGGTGCGCGCTTTTGGGGACGAGGCGTTCGCCCGGCTTCCTCGGCCTGATCCCCGCAAAACCTGTCATCGTCTGGAAAGCACCTGTTGGAGCCGCGCATGGCCGCCAAGAAGCGTCAGGATTGGACCGACATCCTCATTCGGCAGGGGATCATCAGCCCCGAGCAGCTCGCCGAAGCGATCCAGATGGGCGATGAGGCCCAGATCCAACTGCCCGACTCCTTAAGCCGGTTGGGCTACGCCACGGGCGACGATGTGATGCGGGCCATGGCGGAGCAATTCGGACTGGACTACGTCAACCTCGCCGAAGTGGTGATCCCCCCGTCCGTTGTCGAGCTGGTCCCCGAGTCGGTGGCCCGGGAGAACGCCGTCCTCCCCCTGGCAGAGGGGGACGGGCACCTGACCGTTATCGTCAGCGATCCGAATGACTATGAAACGATCGACAAGCTCCGGTTCATCCTCAACCGCCAAATCGACATCGCGTTGGCACCCCGGGAATCGATCCTGGAGGCGATCAACCGGCATTACGGCCAGACCGTGGGCGAGAGTGCTGACTCGATGCTCCAAGAGTTCACCGACACGGCCATCGACTTCACCGAGACCGAGGACGAGGCGTCGGGCATCGACGAGGAGATCGACGAGGCCAGCGCCCCGATCGTCCGACTGGTCCATTTAATCATTACCGAGGCGGTGCAGCTTCGGGCTTCGGACATCCACATCGAGCCGTTCGAGGACCGGATTCGGGTCCGCTACCGGATCGACGGGGTGCTGATCGAGCGGGACAGCCCCCCCCGGCGCCTGCTGGGGGCCATCCTCTCGCGTATCAAGATTCTCTCCAAGCTCGACATCGCCGAGCGGCGCAGGACCCAGGACGGTCGGATCAAAGTGACCGTGGGCGAGAAGGAGCTGGACCTCCGGGTAAGCGTGATCCCGACCAATCACGGGCAGTCGGTGGTGATGCGGATCCTGAACAAGGACAGCATCAAGGTGGGGATCCGGCAGTTGGGCTTCTCGGACGAGGACTACCGGAAGTTCCAGGGGCTGATCCAGCGTCCCAATGGGATCATCCTGGTCACCGGCCCGACGGGGTCGGGAAAGACCACCTCGCTGTACGCGGCACTGAACGACCTGAACACGCCGGACAAGAAGATCATCACCGCGGAGGACCCGGTCGAATACTACCTTCAGGGGGTAAATCAGGTTGAGGTGCGGCACGAGATCGGGTTGGATTTTCAGCGAGTGATCCGGGCGATGTTGCGTCAGGCGCCGAACATCATCCTGGTGGGTGAGATGCGGGACCTGGAGACGGCCCAGATGGGCATCCAGGCATCTTTGACTGGACACTTGGTTTTCAGTACACTACATACGAACGATGCGCCAAGCGCTGTTACACGTTTGATCGACATGGGCGTGCCCGCCTATCTCGTGTCCAGCAGCGTGGTGGCCATCATGGCACAGCGGTTGGTCCGCATCGTCTGCCAAAAGTGCAGGCAACCGTATACCCCGAGTGATACCCTTCTGGAGGCGGCAGGCGTTACACCCGAAATGAGGGCTAATGCGAACTTCGCCAAGGGACGCGGATGCGGCTCCTGCCAGGGCAGCGGCTTCCGCGGCCGCTTGGGCATTTTCGAGCTGATGCTCATGTCCAGTAAGCTCCGCGAGCTGACCTTCAACGAGGCACCCACCGAGCAGATCCGCCGAACCGCTATTTCCGAAGGCATGAAGACGCTTTACTGGGACGGAATTGACAAAGTGTTGCGGGGCGTGACCACTCTCGAAGAGGTCTATCGTGTAGCCAAGAGAGAAGAGGACTAGCCGGGCGGCTTGGGCAGCCAAACCGCTGGCGCCCATCGGCCTGCGAAGGCTGCAGTGTCGTACACAGGCGTGCTTCTCGGGCGAACTTACGCAGTGCGGATGCAATCACAGCGAGAAATGGGCTTCCGGAGCGGTCTCGAACAGCTCTTCTTGGGGGTGCGGCCTCTCCAAGCCTCGCTCTCTTAACCCAGATATGGGGATAGGAAACGGCCTTTTGTAACTAGGTTCCAGCAAGCCCTGTGGCGGAGACAACGGAGCGGCGTCGCTTGAGATTTCCGGACTTCTCGAAATAATCTGTTGACCGGGCGGCGGTGCGGACCGGCGGACCTCTCATCTGTTGGGTATCCGTCCTGCCCACTGGACCTCATGCCGCCGCGGTGCGGAACGGATCGGTCGAAAACAAGAAGAGGCCTCTCGCTCCTCACACGTCCGTGCAGGGTTTGCCGAGACGGGAAAGCAGCCAGCATGGGTACCATCTTAATCGACAAACTCCTCCAGACGGTGGTCAACCGTAAGGCGAGCGACCTGCACATTACGGTCGGCCAGCCCCCGGTGATACGCATCGACGGCCGGCTGAAGAAGCTCGAGACCAAGGTGCTGGAGCCCGAGGACACCGTGGCGTTGATGAAGAGCATCACGCCGGAGCGGTGCCAGCAGGAACTGCAGGAGGTGGGCGGGGCCGACTTCGGCTTCGCGTTCGGCGAGGTGGCCCGGTTCCGCGTGTCGGTCTTCAAGCAGCGGGGAAACGTAGCCATGGTGCTGCGTCAGATCCCCACGAAGCTGTTGGACTTCAACGAGCTGGGGACGCCGCCGGTGTTGAAGGACCTGGTCGCGCGCCCGCGGGGGCTGGTGCTGGTCACCGGTCCGACGGGTTCGGGAAAGACCACGACTCTGGCGGCGTGTGTGGACTATTTGAACGAGAACTTCGATCACCACATCATCACGATTGAGGACCCGATCGAGTTCTACCACCCGCACAAGAAGTCGACCATCAACCAGCGGGAGCTGGGGGTGGACGTACCGAGCTTTGCCGAGGCGATCCGTCGCGGGCTGCGTCAGGACCCCGACGTGATCCTGGTGGGCGAGATGCGGGATCTGGAGACGATCGAGACGGCGATCACGGCGGCCGAGACCGGCCACATCGTGTTCGGCACGCTGCACACGACGGGTGCCCAGGGGACGGTCAACCGGATCATCGACGTGTTCCCTACCAGCCAGCAGGAGCAGATCCGCACCCAGCTTTCGGTGGCGATCATCGGGATCCTCTCGCAGATGCTTATGCCGAAGATCGGGGGGGGCCGGGTGGCAGCGTACGAAATGCTGGTGGTTACGCCGGCCATCGCCAATTTGATCCGCGAGAACAAGACGTTCCGCATCACGTCGTCGATCCAGACGGGCCAGAAGCTGGGAATGCAGCTCCTCGACGACCACATGTTCAAGCTTTGGCAGCAGGGGCTGGTCGAGAAGAAAGAGATCCTGTTTCGGGCCAACAACCCGGAGGAATTGGTCAACAAGATCGTCCGGGCGGAGCGCGGTATGCTCGAGGACGAGGACGAGGCGCGGAGCCGGATGGAGCGCGAGAGGGTTTAGGCCGAGGCCGCGGGCCCCGGCGTCAAGACAAGCTGAGGGAATCCGACCAATGGCGATTCGGCGTATCGGTCAAGTCCTGGTCGACCTGGGGTTTATCACCGAGGAGCAACTCGAGACGCTGCTTGACGAGCAGCAGCAGCGCCCCGGCGAGATGCTCGGCCAGATCGCGATGAGCATGGGGCTGATCACCGACGATCAGCTTGCCCAGGGGTTGGCTGAGCAGATGGGGATGCAGGTGATCAACCTGGCCGACGTGGTGATCTCACCCGAGGTCCTCGGCCACGTCACCGAGCCGATGGCCCAGCTCTATCGGATCGTTCCGGTCAGCTTCAAGGACGACACGCTGACGATCGCCATGTGCGACCCGCAGAAGCTGTCGGTCGTCGACGAGCTGCGGAGCTTCCTGGGCTACGACATCAAGACGGTGGTGGCTACCGAGCGCGACGTGCTCAAGGCCCTGGACCGTTACTACGCCGTGGGCGGCGAGAGCGTGGAGACGCTGATCGCCGACATGGAGCAGGACGCGGAGCTGGCCAAGGTGATGGCCGCGGTCGAGAGTGACCAGACCTTGGACCTAACGAGCATCGAGGCCCTGGCCGAAAGCGCTCCGGTGCGGAAGCTGTTGAACATGGTTCTGCTGTTGGCGATCAAGGACCACGCCAGCGACTTGCACTTCGAGCCGTTCGAGACGGAGTTCAAGATTCGGATTCGGGCGGACGGGGTGCTTTACGAGATGGTTCCGCCGCCGCGTCACTTGGCCTTCGCCATCACCACGCGGATCAAGGTGATGGCCAACCTGGACATTGCCGAGCGGCGGCTGCCGCAGGACGGCCGGATCCGGCTCACCGTGGGGGGCCACCCGGTCGATCTGCGCATCAGCGTGTTGCCCACCATGTTCGGCGAGAGCGTGGTGATGCGGATTCTCGACCGCTCGGTGGTGATGCTCGATCTGAACGTAGTGGGGATGCCCCATGGCGTGCTGGCTTCGTTCCGCGAGATCATCCGCAAGCCGAACGGGATCGTGCTGGTGACGGGCCCGACCGGATCGGGGAAGACCACCACGCTCTACGGGGCGCTCAATGAGCTAAACCGCCTGGAGGACAAGCTGATCACGACCGAAGATCCGGTCGAGTACGACATCGACGGGATCGTGCAGATCCCGGTTGACGGGAACATCGGCAACAGCTTCGCGCAGTGCCTGCGCTCGATCCTGCGCCAGGACCCGGACAAGATCCTGGTGGGCGAGATCCGCGACTTGGAGACGGCCGAGATCGCGGTGCAGGCGTCGCTGACCGGGCACATGGTCTTCAGCACACTGCACACCAACGACGCCCCGAGCACGGTCACGCGGCTGCGGGACATGGGGGTGCCGCCGTTTCTGATTACGGCCACGCTCGAGGCGGTGCTGGCCCAGCGGCTGGTGCGCAAGATCTGCAAGGAGTGCAAGGAGCAGACCATGCCCAGCACCGAGACCCTGGCCCAGCTCGATCTGACGCCCGACGACGTGCTGGACCGCAAGTTCTTTCGAGGGCGGGGCTGCGCCGCGTGCAACAACACCGGGTTCAAGGGCCGCACGGGCATTTTCGAGTGGCTGATGATCAACGACCAGCTCCGCGACGTGATCAACGGCGGTGCGTCCACCGAGAAGATCCGCGACCTGGGAATGCAAACCGGCATGCACCCGCTGCGGTCGTCCGGGCTGGAGAAGGTTTACGAGGGGGTGACCACTATCGAGGAGGTCATCCGCGAAACGACGGCGGAAGGATAGGGAAGAAGGGGTCAGGGGTTAGGAGTCAGTGAATAACAGCCGCGGGCGGCAGCCCGCGGACGACCGGCTAAGCCACACGAGCCACCAAAGGGCGCTTTGCGACATCACCCGCCGCACGCCGGCGGGAAAGCCACAGGAGTCGAGCCATGCCGACCTATCAATTCGAGGCAATGGACGCCACGGGCCAAGAGATCAAGGACGTGATCGAAGCGCCCAATCAGGACGAGGCACAGGCGACCATCCGGCAGATGGGCTACTTCGTGACGAAGATCACCGTCAAGAAGGCCCGCAAGACCGCCGCCGAGAAAAAGGCCACCAAGGGCAAGGGGAAGACCTTCGCCCTGGGCGGGGTGGGGTCCAAGACGCTGACCACGTTCACGCGCCAGCTTTCGATCCTCCAGGACGCCGGCCTGCCGATCCTGCGGAGCCTGAAGATCCTCGAAGGGCAGTCGAAGCCGGGGGCCCTGAAGAACACGCTGATCGACGTGTGCGAGGAGATCGAGAGCGGGGCCACGCTCTCCGAGGCCATGTCCAAGTCGCCCAAGGCATTCAACCGCTTGTACGTCAACATGATCAAGGCGGGCGAGGCGGGCGGGGCCCTGGAGACGATCCTCAAGCGTCTGGCCGAATTCCAGGAGCGGGCCCAGGCCCTGAAGCGCAAGGTCAAGGGCGCCCTGGTCTACCCCGTCACGGTGGTCACCTTCGCGGTGGGCATTCTGGTCTTCATCATGCTGAAGATTGTCCCTTCGTTCCAGAAGATATTCGAGGACTTCGAGACGGAACTGCCCCCCATGACCCAGGCGCTGATCACCGCGTCGGACATCGTGGCCGCCTACTGGTGGCTGTTGCCGGCGGTGCCCACGGGCATCTGGTTATTCGTGAAGCTGACGCGCAAGTTCGCCTACGGCCGTTTCGGCTGGGATTTATTCCTGATTAAGATGCCGATCTTCGGGCAGCTCATCGAGAAGAACATCATCGCTCGGACCATGCGGACCCTGGGCACGCTGGTGGCCAGCGGCGTGCCGATCCTCGAGGCCTTGCACATCACCAAGGAGACGTCGGGCAACGCGGTCTTCGAGCATCTCTACTCGAAGGTCTACGATGCGATCCGCGAGGGAGAGTCGATCGCCCAGCCGATGCGCGACCACTCCCGGCCGGGGTTCCACCCCGTGACCCTCTGGTGGTGGTTCTTTTTCATTGCCGGGCCGATCGGCGTGCTGTTGTACATGACCCGAATGAGCGCCCGCATCCTCGACGACATGGTGGTCAACATGGTCGACGTGGGCGAAGAGACCGGCGAACTGGACACCATGCTCTACAAGGTGGCCGACACCTACGACGACGAGGTGGCCGTGCTGACCGAGAGCCTCATGAGCCTGATGGAGCCGCTCTTGATCATCGTCTTGGGCGCCATGGTCGGATTCATCGTGATCGCCCTGTTCATGCCGCTGATCAGCTTAATCCAGAAGCTGACGTAGGCCAGGAGTGGAGAGTGGAGAGTGGATCGGGCTGTAGAGCCGCGACCAGTGGTCGCGGGAGTGAAAAGGGCAAATATACTAACCCAAGGCATTCCGTGCCGGGAGGACGTGTTATGCGTGCCGCTTCTTGGAAAAGGCGGGGCCGCCGCAGCTTCACGCTCGTCGAGCTGCTGGCGGTGGTGGCCATCATCGGGATCCTGGTAGGCCTGATCACCGCGGCCGCCTACATGGCCGTGGGCAAGGCCAAGCGCACGAGGATCAGCATGGAGGCCAAGCAGCTCGAGATGGCCTGCTTGGCCTACCGCGAACGGTTTGACGAGCTGCCGCCCGACATCACCAATGCAGCCGCGCTCAACCGGCACCTGCGAAGGATGTTTGACCAATGGGATGGCTCCACAGGTCTCCCGGCGGCGTTCACGGCGGCGGGCGGATCGCCGGCCACGGCCCTGGTGACCTTCCTCGGCGGGCCCCAGGACGCCAACGGCCGGCCGATAGGTTACAGTCCCAACCCGCGCAACCCCTTTGAAACCGTAACCACTGAGGGCCGCATCGGGCCCTTCTTCGAGTTCGACCCGGAACGGCTCGACGGCTACCGCTACTACCCGCCCGGCGTCGAGACGACCAATCCCTCGGGGATGTACGTCTACTTCCGCAACGAGAACGGCGACTACTCGGGCAAGAACTGGTCGGGCGTGGTGCCGCTGACCGACAATCGGGTCGCCGGGAGCCCCTGGATTAACCCCAGCTCGTGCCAGATCATCTGCGGCGGCCTGGACGGCGTGATCGGCACGGGCAACGACCTTCGCAACGGCTCGAACTACAGCCCGGAACGCTGGGACGATCAGGCCAACTTCCTCGAGGGCACGTTCGAGGACGCGCGAGAATAGGGGGGCTCGCGATCATGAAACGTCAACTCCACACCTCGGCTTCCCCCCGGCGGGCCGGATTTACGCTCGTCGAGCTCCTGGTCGTGATCTCGATCATCGTGATCCTGGCCGGGATCGTACTGGGCGCGCTGCACGCGGCGCGCGAGACCGCCCGGGAGTCGAAGACCAAGTCGATGATCGCGCGCCTCAACGCGATCATCATGCAGAAGTACGAGTCGTACATGACCCGCCGCGTGCCGATCAGCACGGCGGGGATGAACCCCAACCAGGCGGCCGCCGCGCGGCTGGGCGCGATCCGGGACATCATGCGGGCCGAGCTGCCCGACCGCTTTGCCGACATCACCACGGCCCCCATCACGGGCATCCCCCGCCCGGCCGTCTCCCAACTGTACCTGACGTTCTACAACAATAATAACCCGCAGCCGAACTACTCGCCGGCCGAGTGCCTGTACCTGATCATTGCCGTGGGCATGCCGGCCGAGATGGCGAACTTCAGCCAGGAGGACGTCGGCGACCTGGACAACGACGGTTGGCCCGAGTTCCTCGATGGCTGGGGTAGACCTATCATGTTTCTGCGCTGGGCCCCGGGCTTCAGCCGCGATCTGAACAGCGACGTCGACTCGCAGGTTCAGTCGGGCAACGCCATGCTGGACCCCGACCCGTTCGACCCCCGCAAAGTGGGCGGAGGGTTCCGTCTGGTCCCGCTGATCTACTCCGGCGGGCCCGACAAGAAGTACGACATCGACCCCGGCCAGGGCAGCTCTTACAACGGCAATCTATTCAGCGACCTGGCCAACGTGGGCACGCCGACCGACTTCGACGGCAACGGCCAACTGAACCACTACGACAATATCCACAACCACCGCATGGACCAGAGGATCGTGCGATGAGCGGTATAACCGACCAAAGTGCGAGCCGCCGGACGCGTGTGCCACTGCTTCGCAGAAGCAGTGGACTGCGGCGGAGCCCGGCACTGCTTGTTCCAAGCAGTGGCGCACCAGGGCTGGAAGGGGACAGTCCCATTTTCGCTGCGCGAAAAATGGGACAGTCCCCCCGCCGCGGCGCCACGCTGATCGAGATGCTGGTGGTGATCATGATCCTGGTCCTGCTGGCCGGCGTGGCGGTGCCGGTGATGCGCCCGGCGATGCAAAGCCGCCGCCCCCGCGAGGCGGCCCGGGCTGTGAACGTCTATTTCAGCATGGCCCGGACCCGGGCCTTGGAACTGGGACGGCCGGTGGGCGTGGTGATCGAACCGCTCTCCAACCAGCCCTTGGCCGCGATGGTGCTCAGCCAGTTCGAGGCCGCTCCCCCCTATGCCGGCGAGACCCTCGACTGCCGGATGCAGGTGATGATCAACACGACCCTCCCCTCCGGCCAGGTGCAGCTTACCGCCAGGGCCGTGCCGTCCGGGTCGTTCAACACTGCGCTGATCACCGCGGGGGACTTCGTTCAATTCAACCACCAGGGGCCGTTATTCATGGTCTCGGGGAACGTGGCGGACGACCAGCAGATTTCGCTCTTGATCAATCTCCGCGAAGGCCAGCAGTTGCCTTTCAGCGGTGCGTGGTCGGCGCTGCTGTCATACCAATTCTTCCCCAAGGCCAAGAAGTCGGCGGCCGCGCCGCTTCAGCTTCCCGCCGGCATGGTGATCGACTTGGGCTTCTCGGGTATCGATCCGGACAATCCGGGCGTGTTCACCAATCGCTTCGACGCCGGCGACGGCACCCCCAACTTCATCATGTTCTCGCCCAACGGATCGCTGGGCGCGGTCTACACGACTTCCATGATCCAGGTGATTCCCGGCTCGCCCCCCGCCTCGCCCCTCTACTTCCTGATCGGCCGAAACGACAAAGTGGGCGACGCCACGAACCCCAACTGGCAGGACATGAACAACCGCTGGGTGACGATCAATTCGCAGACGGGCATGGTCAGCACCGCGCCGGTCGACGTCAGTCCCAACTCGGGCAACGTGGTCCCGGCCAGCGTGACCGAGTCCCGATGGTCCGCCCGCAACGCCTACAGCATGGGAGGTGGGTGATGAGACCAGGCGTCAGGAGTCAGAGGTCAGCGGTCAGGGCGGGGACTGCGCAGGGGACTGTCCCAATTTTCGCGCAGCGAAAATGGGACTGTCCCCCTCGCGCCGCAAGACGCCGCTCCCGCCGCGGCGTGAGTCTGATGGAGGTGCTCATCTCCACCTTCGTCCTCTCGATAGGGCTCTTGGGGCTGGCCGCGCTGTTGCCGTTGGGGCGGTTCGCCGTGGTCGAGACCAACAAGGCCGACTACAGCGGCGCCTGCGGACGCGCCGCCATGCGCGACGTCGAAATCCGGCGGATGCTCTTCGCGGGCAACTGGGCCACGAACCCCGGCAACGGGGCCTTCGCCATCGACCCGCTGGGCGTGAATGCCGGGCTGGGCGACCTCGGCGGCGTGCTGCCGCGGATCACCCTCATCGTGCCCGCCACCGGTACCCCCTACACCGCGGCCCAGGCCGAGGCCGTCTTCGTCTGGAAGGACGACCTGAGCTTCACGATCCCCAACAACGCCCGCACCTACCGGAGGTTCTACCAGGACGCGGCGGGCACCACGGACGGACCGACCCCGACCGCCTGGCCCGTGATCGAGGGCCACTACTCCTGGCTGCTGACGGCCTCGCCGGCCGCCACCGAGAGCGGGCTGCAGCCGATCGACCGCCGGACGTACAACCTCTCGGTCGTGGTCTGTTACCGGCGCAAGCCGGGCGTGGTGGCCGAGCAGTCGGCCGCGGCCAGCTTCGTGGGCGGGGTGGGGCTCGGCGGGGGGACGATCACGGTCGCTTCGGGCCTGGAGGTCAAGGAGGGCGAGTGGCTGCTGTTGTGCAACGCCGCGGTGGCCAGGTGGTATCGCGTGGTCTCGGTCGGCCAGAGCCCGGCCACCCGAATGACGCTCCAGGGCCCCGACTGGGACGTAGCCAATTACCCCCAGCCCGTCGCCGTGGTGATCCCCACGGTCCTGGGCGTGTACAGCACGGTGGTGGAGCTGGATAACGATCCGTTGTGGTCCTACTGACGAGAAATCCGAATCTCGAAATACGAAATCCGTGGGGAAATCCGAATCTCGAAATCCGAAATCCGAAACAAATCCCAATGACAGAATAGCGAATGACTCAAACCTCGGACCGCGACGGCTTGCGACATTTGGATTTCGTATTTGAAATCTGTTTCGGATTTCGAGATTCGGATTTCGGATTTGGCGGGGACCGGAGATGGCGAAAACACCCGGCGACAAGCGTTACGATTTGGAGGATCGCACGTTCGAGTTCGCCCGGCGCGTAAGAGCGTTTGTCAAGAAGCTTCCCCGGACAATCTGTAACGTTGAGGACGGCAAACAGTTGGTGCGTGCATCCGGATCGGTCGGGGCGAATTACATCGAGGCCAACGAGGCGTTGGGCAAAAAGGACTTTCGGATGCGGATCCGCATTTCCAGGAAGGAGTCGAAGGAGTCAAGGTATTTTCTACGTCTGCTCGACACCCAGGACGGCCCGGCCCTCGACGCGGAACGTAATGAGCTTGTGCAGGAGAGCACCGAGCTGATGTCCATTTTCGGAGCCATCCTCCGGAAGTCGGAGTAAATGCTCGAAATCCGAAATCCGAAACAAATCCCAATGACCAAATCAGGAATGACCCAAACCCCGGACCGCGACGGTTTGCGACATTTGGATTTCGTATTTGAGATTTGTTTCGTATTTCGAGATTCGGATTTCGACATTTCCCCCGGACGGGCCAGGGCAAGGCAACGTCTGCCAATTACGAGGAACCGGTCATGAGACCCAAACGCACCGTGCGCCGGCGCGGCGTGCTGTTGATCATCATTCTGGCGCTGTTGGCCATGTTCGCCCTGATCGCCGTGGCCTTCGTGATCGTCGCCGGCCACGCCTCGACCAGCGCCGAGTCGGTCCAGCGCGTCCAGCAGTACCACGACCCGCCCGAGGCCGAGCTGAACCGGGCCCTGATGCAAGTCCTCCGCGGCCCGCCCACCGGCTACTCGGCCATCGGGCCGCACTCCTTGCTCGAAGACGTTTACGGGTCCGGGACGGTGATGGGGCAGTTCCAGTCCGTCACCCCCTTGGCCGGCGGCGAACTGGTCGAGTTTACCTATTCGCTCGCAGGTGCCAGCGACCCGAACCGCTGGCCCGGCTGTGTGCTGACGCTCCTGATCAGCGGGAATCCGAACCAGACCCCCGCCGGCCAGAGCACCCACGTCGTGGGTGTCAACCCGCAGACCGGCAACCCGGAATTCCGGGCACTGGAAATCGGACAGCCGCTGCCCGGCGACACCTTCGTGATCAACGGCGTGCCGTTTTCGGGCACCGGCTTCGGCTACAATCCAAGTCCGCCGAACTACACCATCGACGCGACCGTCAGCGTGGGCGGCGAGACCTGCCCGCTCGCCCTGTTGCCCGGCCACGCGGGCAATCTCTCGGCCCTGGGCGGGGCGAACGAGGACTACGACGCGGCCGACTTCCAGAACATGATCCTGGCCGCCCAGCTCTTCTACCCGCACCACGGCGTGAACGTCACGCTCCCCTCGCTGCACCGCCCGGCCTTGATCAACTACTGGATGAACCACGCCGCCTCCTGGGCGACGAACCTCGATCTTCAGCGGGCCGTGATGCTCCGCCCCCACCCGCAAGACCACTGCTATACCGACGTCGACGGCAGCGGCACCTGGGACCCCGGCGAGCCCGACTTCACCGGAGAGCCCTTCCACCCGTTGGGGCCGTTCCTGCCGGGTGGCGGGTACCAATGGGACGTCGACAACGACGGCGACCTGGTGCGGGACAGCATCTGGGTCGATCTGGGCTTCCCGGTCCGCTCGGCGACCGACGGCCGGCTCTACAAGCCGCTGTTTGCGATCCTTTGCGTGGACATGGACGGGCGCCTAAACGTCAACGCCCAGGGCTGTTGGGCCCAGACCATGTACAGCCCGGCCGACGCCACCGCGGAACTGCCCAGCAGTGCCGCCGGCCACCCGGTCGATATCGCTGCGCGGGGCTTTGCCTTTGCCGGGGCCACGCCCCAGCCGGCGGTCATCGTCCCCCGGGGAATGGGCCGCGGCCCGGCCGACGTCAACCTGATCGCCCTGTTCGAGTACGCCGGCGGCTCCGGCCTGGTGGCAAACTGGCAGACGTACTACCAGTCGCTCTTAGGCGGCAGCGCGTCGCTGGGGCTTTGCGGGCGTTACGGCGAGGCCCGCGGCCCCAACCCCACCTGGGCCATGCCCGGCTGGACCGGGATCATGGACCCCGCCGCCTTCAACGACCGCCCCGACTTCCCCGCCAGCCCCTACGCCTTCGTCTTCACCGGCAACACGACCGAGCTGACCAGCTACGGCAGCCCGGCCGACTTGAAGTGCGGAATGGCCGTGGGCCTGGACCTGCGGGGCAGCCCGCTCTACACCATGCTGGGCAACGACTGGCTCAGTGCGAACATGGACCACCCCTACGAGCAGAACCTTTCCGGGGGCGTGCCGCGGGGAATTTGGGACCAGACGACCATCGACAACCCCTTCAGCCTCGCCGAGCTGGAGCGGGTGCTGCGCCCGTTCGATCGCGACGCCACCATGCTGCCGCCGCGTCTGGCGCTGTTGACCTCGCCGCTGGCCTTGCCCACGCCGCCGGCCGGGGCCTCGCTGGACCAGTCGCCGCTGTTTGCCTGGCGGCACATCGTCACCACCCACAGCATGGACCTGCCCTGCCCGGGCGTGGTCACGCCGAGCAGCTTTACGCAGACGGAGCGGGCCCGCCTGCCGCAGTACCGGGCGTGGCATCTGACGGACCTCTTGAGGGCCAAGAGCGACCTGCTCAACCCGGCCGTCAACCCCAACGCCCGGCAGGCATGGCGCTATTTGCTCCCCCTGGAGATGCTATCCGAGCTGAAGCTCGACCTGAACCGCCCGCTGGGCGACGGGCGCGACAACGGCGGCAACGGCGTAGTCGATGAGCCGGGCCGGGTCGTGTTCAACGCCACGAGCGGGCAGTTCGAGCTCGATCCGACCTTTCCGGGCGAGATCCCGTCGGACGCCATACGCTACCTCAATGCCGCGGGTGCCGCCGTCTCGGGTTATTTCAACCACACCGGCGGGATCGACGTGAACAACGACGGCGTCTTCAATACCGCCGACGAGGCCATGGCCCGACAGCTCGCGGCGCGGCACCTGTTCGTGCTCTTGATGCTGCTGCGCGACCCGGCGTACGTCGATCTGGTGAAGCTCGACCCGGGCAATACGCTGGAGCCGACTCTCACCAGCGCCGCCGAGAAGCAGGAGCTCTGGGACCGGCGCTTGGCCCAGTGGGCCGTCAACGCGGTCGACTTCCGCGACGCCGATTCAATTATGACCCCCTTCGAGTACGACCGCGACCCGTTCACCGACGCCAACGGCGACGGCAACCCCTGGGACGTGGATGGGGTGATCGCCGGGCAGGGTGTTGCCAGCCCCGACGACACCGCAGCCTACCGCGGGCTGGTCTGGGGGTGCGAGCGCCCGGAACTGCTCTTGACCGAGTGCTTCGCTACCCATGCCCGGCGCGTGGCGGATACGCGATTCGACACACGGGGGGGGGCACCCGGCGGCAACAAGAAACGTATCGACGATGATGACGGCGACCACAATCCCGATGACGAAGACCTCGACCAGACGCGGATTCCGCAAGGAACGGCGATCTTCGAGCTCTACTGCACGCGCCGGGCGTCCGATCCGGTCGCGCCGGGCGATCTGTATAGCTACTCGCCGGCGATAAACCGCTGGTATCTCGATCTGGAAAGACTGGCACCGCCCGGGCAGGCCAATCTCCAGTACCCGGTGTGGCGATTGGCGATCAGCGGCAGCCACATCCAGCGCGTGGAAAACGACCTTGCGTGGCGTCTTGGCGTTGCGCCGAACCCAGGGCCGGCTCCCAACCCAAATCCAAATCCACAGCCGGTGAGCACCTCGCTTCAACCCGAGAGAATGAGCCTGCTCCGGGCGCCGACGCAAGCGACCCCCCCGATCGAGCTGGAGCGGATCGTCTGGTTCACGGGCCAGCCACCCGCCAACAATCATCACGCGGGCGAGTATGGCGGCCAGTTTACGATCTACTATCGGCACGGGGGAACGGCCGCCGTGCTGCCGGGCGGCTACGTGGTCGTGGGCCCGCGGGCCGAGACGGTCTTCGGAGTGGATGCGAACGGTTTCGCCTCGCCGCCGGCGCCTTCGGCCCAGATGATTGCGATCAACGCGGGCGGGGTGATCGACGTGACCGAGCCGTCGATGGGCAACAGCACGATGCCCGGCATCGGGCCGCAGATCAAGGCGCCCCTGGGAATGATCTGTGCAGCCGACCCGCCCAATAGTTGGCACGAGGCGCAACACCAGACCGAAGGAATCGGCATCAGCGTTTCCGAGCCGCTTCCGTCGATCCCGGGCCAGTACTACCCGGAGCCCGACGTGTCGTTCAACGGGCGCATGGAGTGGTACGGCGACCCCAACCAGACCGACGCGAACGAACCGTTTCTCGACGAGCCGCTGGAGAGACGGGACACCGGTGCCGGCGCCTCCCCCTCGGTGCACTACCCGATCAACTACGACGAACTCTGGGATACGCAGACGGTGCGCAACTACAGGACCGTGTTCCTGCAGCGCCTGGCCAATCCCCTGGAGCCCTACGATAAGGATCGCAATCCTTACATCACGGTTGATTGGTCGCCCATCGACCTGACCGTGTTCAACGGCGAAGACAAGACGCCGGCGGGCTGGCCCGACGCGTTCGGAATCACGGCCGGCACGCCTTGGGACCCCGACGACGGCAACCCGGACGCCACGGCTGCCGACACCGTCGCCTTCGAGACGCGCCAGCGCGGCGACGTCACCGGCCCCAACGCGGGCAAGTTCAACCTCTGGGCCCAGTCCACCGAGGAGCCCGATTGGACGTCGGCCGGTGCCGGGGGCGCGATTTTCGACCACGTGCTGGTCCATTCGCTGGGCTATCTGAACGAGGCATTCCAGGAGACCCCCGGTTCGCCCCCGGCCAGCGTGGGTTGGGCCGCCGTCGACGGGTACCCCGAGCACATTGGCGATCCGAAGATCCCCTTCCCGTGGCTGGCGTGGAACAACCGACCTTACGTGGGTCACCACGAGCTGTTGCTGGTGCCGGCCAGCCACCCCGGGCGCCTGCTCTTCGAGTACGGCGTCGAGTCGCCGGCCGATCCGGCGCCGGTGCCCTATGCCCCCACCGCGCCGGACGAGGTGCGGTACCCCAACCTGCTGAACTTCTTCGAGTCGAGCATGATCGCCGGCGACACCGCGCAGCTACACCGCCTGCTCGACTTCGTCAACGTGCGCTCGCCGTTCGTGGCGACCGACGACGTGGGCAACCCGGGCGTGTTCGGCAATCCGTCGGCTCCGGACTACGGCCAGCACGAGTTCATGGCGCCGTTTAACCGCATCCCGCGCTACCGCGACCCGGGGAAGATCAACCCCAACACCGTGTACAACGAAGAGGTGTGGCGGGGACTGACCAACTACTTCCCCGACGGAAACCCGCTGGCGGCCAGCCCGACCGAGTGGCAGTGGCGCCACTTCGTCATGAGCCGCCGGGGCTACGGGACGCTCCCGGCCCAACCGTTCGACCTCCGGGAGATCTTCCAATTCAACGCGCAGGTTCCCACGTTCTTCGCCAACCCGGTGCGCACGGCGGGCGGGGGACAGCTCGTGCCGATCGGCGCCATGCTGCCGGCGCGCGAGGTCGACGCCACGCTTTTGCGGGCCGACCCCACCACCAGCCCCGAGCGGCCGCTGTTGCGCTGGGAAACGTCCGCCCCGTATCGCAACACCGACCGCAATCCCTACTTCCACTACGAGGGCTTGCAGCGCCTGGCCAACCTGACCACGCCGCGGTCGAACGTCTACGCGATCTGGATCACCATGGGCTACTTCGAGGTCGAGCCGAACCCCGGCGGCGTCGATCCGGCGCACCCCGACGGCTACCGGCTCCGTCAGGAGCTGGGAATCGACACCGGCGAGGTGACCCGGCACAGGGCGTTTTACATCATCGACCGCACCGTGCCCGTCGGCTTCCAGCGGGGATACGACCTGAATACCGAGAAGGCCATTCTGTTGAAGCGGTTTATCGAGTAGCGAGGACCGGGGCCGCGCGAAGGGCGACGGAATCGCGGGGAAATCCGAATATCGAAATCCGAAATCCGAAACAAATCCTAATGACCGAATCAGGAATGACCCAAACGCCTAGCACCGTGCGGTTTGTGACATTTGGATTTCGTATTTGAGATTTGTTTCGTATTTCGAGATTCGGATTTCGTATTTCGATCCCCGACTCCTCTCGTCTTCGACCTCCCACTGCGCCCATGGGCTACCGAACGCTCCGCCAGTGTGTTGACGACCTGGAGCGCAGCGGGCAGCTCGTGCGCGTGGGGCATCCGGTCGATCCGAACCTGGAAATCGCCGAGATCCAGCGGCGGCTCTACCGGGCACGGGGGCCGGCCGTGCTGCTGGAGAACGTGCGCGGGTGCCGCTTCCCCATGCTGGCGAACCTCTTCGGCACGATCGAGCGGGTACGCTACCTCTTCCGCGACGCTTTGGACGGGCTGGGGCAGGTGGTCACGCTCCAGGCCGAGCCGCAGGAGCTGTTGCGCCGGCCGCGGCTGCTGCTGCGAGTGCCGCGCACGGCCTGGCACGCCCGGCCCAAGCGGGTGAAGCGCGCGGCGGTGGCGGCCCACCAGACCACCATCGGCGAGCTGCCGCAATTGAAGAGCTGGCCGGAGGACGGCGGGGCGTACGTCACGCTGCCGGTGGTCTACACCGAGGACCCCGACGAGCCGGGCTTCGCGCGCTCCAACCTGGGCATGTACCGCGTGCAGCTTTCCGGCGGGCGCTACGAGCCGGAGCTAGAGGTGGGAATGCACTATCAGCTCCAGCGCGGCATCGCCGGGCACCACGCCAAGGCGCTCAGGCGGGGCGAGCGGCTGAGGGTCAACGTGTTCGTGGGCGGGCCGCCGGCCATGACCGTGGCCGCCGTGATGCCCCTGCCCGAGGGCGTAAGCGAGCTGGCTTTCGCCGGGATGCTCGGGCGGCGGCGCGTGCCCATGTACTGCCCGTCGGGCGGACTGCCGATCCACGCCGAGGCCGACTTCTGCATCTCCGGCTACCTCGACCCCCAGAAGACGCTGCCCGAGGGACCCTTCGGCGACCACCTGGGCTACTACAGCTTGGCGCACGAGTTCCCGGTGATGCGGGTCGAGCGGGTCACGCACCGCGAGGGGGCGATCTGGCCGTTTACCGTGGTAGGGCGGCCACCCCAAGAGGACACGGTCTTCGGCGAGCTGGTGCACGAGCTGGTCGGGCCGGTGCTGCCGCGGACGATCCCGGGCTTGAAGGCGGTCCACGCGGTCGACGCGGCCGGGGTCCATCCGTTGCTGCTGGCCCTGGGGAGCGAGCGCTACGCCCCCTACGAGCCGCGCCGGCGGCCCATGGAGCTGTTGACCCTGGCCAACGCCGTGCTGGGCCAGGGCCAGATGTCGCTGGCCAAGTACGTCTGGATCGCGGCGGCCGAGGACGCGCCGGGACTCGACGTACGCGACGTGGGCGAGTTCCTGCGCCACGTGCTCGAGCGGGCCGACTGGCGGCGCGACCTGCACTTCCAGACCGCCACCACCATGGACACGCTCGACTACAGCGGCCCAGGGCTCCACGAGGGGTCGAAGCTCGTGGTGGCCGCGGCCGGGCCGCCGCTCAGAAAGCTGCCCGTCGCCTGCGACAGCCGGCTCAAGTTGCCCGAGGAGCTGGGCTTCCGCAACCCGCGGGTATGTCTGCCGGGGGTCTTGGCGGTCGAGGGGCCGGCGTTTTCGGGCAACCGGAACGGCAAGGACGGGGCGGTCGACCGGTTCTGCACGAGCTATAAGCGGAACGACGCGATCAACGGCTTCCCGCTGGTGGTGGTGGTCGACCGGAGCGATTTCGTGGCCCGGTCGCTGGAGAACTGCCTCTGGACCACGTTCACGCGGAGCAACCCGGCGGCCGACGTGTACGGCGTCGAGTCGTTCCTGCTGGAAAAGCACTGGGGCTGCTTCGGCTCGCTGGTGATCGACGCCCGCTCGAAGCCCCACCACGCCCCGCCACTCGTCGAGGACCCGCAGGTCACGCGGCGCGTGGATCAGCTTGCGGCGCCGGGAGGAACGTTGCACGGATTGCTCTGAGTGGGAGGAAATCCGAAATCCGAATCTCGAAATCCGAAACAAATCTCAAGTACGAAATCCAAATGTCACAAACCGCCACGCATTGGGCGTTTGGGTCATTTCTGGATTGGTCATTGGGATTTGTTTCGGATTTCGGATTTCGACATTCGGATTTCTTGTTTCGGATTTCGGATTTCGACATTCGGATTTGCCCCCCATGACCCTTTCTCCCACCGACTGGCTGATCCTGGTTTGGCTGTTTGCCCTGGGGGGCACGGTCGGGAGCTTCCTGAACGTGGTGGTACACCGGCTGCCGGCGGGAATGAGCCTCGTTGCGCCGCCGTCGCACTGCCCGGTCTGCAAGAGGGCGATCCGCTGGTACGACAACGTGCCGATCTTCGCGTGGATGTGGCTCAGAGGCCGGTGCCGCGACTGCGGCGTGCGGATCTCGGTGCGCTACCCGCTGGTCGAGGCCGTGACCGCCGGGCTGTTCGTGCTCTTCGGCGCGCTGGAGCCGGTGGCCGGGGGCGTGACCCTACCGGACCGGGCGATCCGGCTCGCCGACGGGCTGATCGTGCCCGAGCGCGGCCTGGTGGAGCTGTACTCCATCTACGCCTATCACCTCGTGCTGTTGTGCACGCTGCTCTGCGCGGGGCTGATCGCCCGGGACGGTGCTCGGGTGCCGGGGCGGCTGTTCCTGCCGGCGATTATCGTGGGGGCACTGGCCCCCCTGGCCTGGCCGCAGCTTCACCCGACGCCGGTAGTGGGGGCGTGGACCGGGTTTCTTGGGGGGATTGCGGACACCTCGGCAGGGGGCCTGGCGGGGGCCGCCTTGGGATGGCTGGCTTCGCGACCGCTTGCGCGCGAGCAACGGGCCGGGTTGTGGCTTGCCGTGGTGTCCGTCGGTCTGTTCCTCGGCTGGCAGGCCGGGGTGGTGCTCGGGGCGGTGGCGGCCGCGGCGGGGCTCTTGGAACGACTCGGGCGCGGGGCCGGGGCCGGTTTTCTCAGGTTGCCGGCGGTCGGCTGGCTGGGGGCGGGGACGCTGGCGTGGCTCGTGGCCTGGGCGTGGATCGCCGCCTGGCTCCCCCGGCCGGGTTAGCACGCCTTGGGTGAGTCCGTACAATACCCAAATCCACAAAGGCGCGAACGGCGGCCGCGCTGGGTACGCCACTGGTGGTCAGGGCTTGATGATGTTGCGCTGAACGTCGGGGCACCGCCATGAGCATGGATCGGTCGGACGGCAACAACCTGGAGCTGCTGCTCCACTCGCCCAGCTATCGGGTGGCGTATCGGGACACGGAGTTTCTCTCCCGGCCCGACCTGAGGCCGGTGCGCATGCAGCTCGAGCTCTTGAAGCCCGAGCTGGCCTTGCGCGAGCAGAACATCCGTTCGACGATCGTGGTCTTTGGCAGCACGCGGATCCTGGAGCCGGCGGCGGCGCGGGCGGAGCTCGAGGCGGCCCGGGCGCGGCTCGACGAGCGCCCGGCCGACGCCGCGAGGCAGCGCGAGGTGGCCCGAGCCGAACGGATCGCGGCCAAGTCGCGTTACTACGAGATGGCCCGGCAGTTTGCGGCCCTGGTCTCGCAGACCTGCCAGTCGGACGAGTCGTGTGATTACGTGGTGATCACCGGCGGCGGACCGGGGATCATGGAGGCGGCCAACCGCGGGGCGTTCGAGGTGGAGGCCAAGTCGATCGGGCTGAACATCCGCCTGCCCCGGGAGCAGATGCCAAACCGCTACATCACGCCCGAGCTGTGTTTCCAGTTCCACTACTTCGCCATGCGCAAGTTCCACTTCGTCTTGCGGGCCAAGGCGTTGGTGGTGTTTCCCGGCGGGTTTGGCACGCTGGACGAGCTGTTCGACGCCTTGACGCTCCGCCAGACCAACCGGATGCAGAACATCCCCATCATCGTTTTCGGCCGGGAGTATTGGGAGCGGGTGATCGACTTTCGGTACCTGGCCGACGAGGGGACGATCGACGACGCCGATCTGGAGCTTTTCCGTTACGCCGAGACGCCGGAAGAGGCGTGGGAGATGATCCGGAAGTTCCATCACGGGAGGGGCGAGGGATTAGGGATTAGGGATTAGGGATTAGGGATTAGGGATTAGGGATTAGGGATTAGGGAGTGGGAAGTGGGAAGTGGGAAGTGGGAAGTGGGAAGTGGGAAGGACCTGCGCGTGAGGATCCGGCCGCAGGTTGCACGAGGGTTAGTAGCCGCGGGCGGCAGCCCGCGGAGGCGAAAAGGCGAGGTTTCCCGCGTTGACAAGGGGCGGACACACGGTTGGAGAAATCGATTCGTGCCGGGCGCGCGAGCTCGCCCGGCGGTCATTTGGCACTTTGTTACTAACGAGAAGGTATCGAGATGTCCATGAATCTGAAGCGATGCGGTGCTTGGATGATGTTGAGCTGCGTGCTCATGTTCACGTTGGCCTGCGGGCCGGGCGCCAAACAGGACGCGCCATCCGCCGGGCCGGATAAGCCGGCGGCAGCGGAACCGGCTGCCGAGCAACCGGCCGCCGCGAAGCCAACGGACGCGTTTCCGGCTGCAGAAAAGCCGGGCGCGGCCGAATTGGCCGCTGTGGAGCCGCCCGTCGAGCCGGAGCAACCGCCCGCCCAGCCGGACCAGCCGCCCGCGGCAGAGCCGGACCAGCCGCCTGCCGAGCCGGAGCAACCGCCCGCCGAAAAGCCGCCCGGCGAGCAGCCCGATCCCTATGCGATTCCGGAAGGGGCCACGGCCGAGAAGCTGGTCGAGTTCGTCAAGGGGATTCTCGGGCAGCCGCCGGCCGACGAGGCCGCTCGCGACAAGGCGCTCGCGGCCATGCTCGAGGCGACCGGCAAGATTCTCGAGGCCGACCCCAACGACGAGCAGGCCGAGTTCGCCGTCACCTGGCGGATGCGGCTCCTGGGTGACCCGGCCAAGGTCGAGGCCCTGGCCGAAGAGCTGAAGAAGGCCGGGCGCGACAAGCTGGCGCGGATGGTCGTCGGGCAGTTGCTCTCGGGGAAACTCCGCATGGCCGCCTTCGGGCCTCGCGAGGACCTGGTGAAGCTCTTGGGCGAGGTCCGGGAGTATTTGGCCGCGGGCCCGATCGAACGCCCGGCCGTCGGCCTGGCCATGTCGGCCGGGCGCGCCGCCGAGCAAAGCGGCGACGACAAGCTGGCCGTCGAGACCTACGAGCACTTCGCCAAGCAGTTCGGCGAGAGCGACGACCCGCAGATCGCCGAGGTCGCCGAGACGTTCAACGGCATCGTGCGCCGGCTCAAGCTGCCGGGCAATCCCATCAAGGTCGAGGGCAAGTTGCTCGACGGCACGCCGCTGGACTGGTCGAAGTACGAGGGCCAGGGCGTCGTGCTGGTCGATTTCTGGGCCACGTGGTGCGGGCCGTGTGTGCGCGAAATCCCCAACATGAAGGAGATGTACGAGAAGTACCACGAGCGGGGGTTCGAGATCGTGGGCATCAGCCTCGACCGCACTCGGGAGGACCTTGTGGCGTTCGTCGAGGCCCGGGAGATCCCCTGGCCGGTCGTCTACGGCGACGAGGGTCCCAGCCCCACGGCCGACTACTACGGCGTGATGGCCATTCCCACGATGATCCTGGTGGGGGCCGACGGCAAGGTGGTCTCCACCGAGGCCCGGGGCGAAGCCCTCCGCGAACACCTGGGGAAGCTGCTCGGCCCGGCCGAGGAGCCGGCCGGCGAAGGAGCCGGTGAGGAGTCGTCGCCGGAGAAGCCCGAGTAGATTTGCTGGTGCCGCAGGACGGACCTCGGGTCCGTCAGGCCGACAGGCCGTGCCAGCGGTTGTCGAACGTCGGGGGCTCGATTCCCTGTCCTTCGTCTTCTTCCTATCTTAACTGAACTAGCTGTGGCGTCCGGGGTCGCGGCCGGACGCTTTTCTTCTGCGCGGGGGTCCCCTACAATGCGGCCTTCGGTGCAAGCGTCGCCAGCACGGGGACGAGGGGCCGGGGGCGGCGCGTGGCGGTGTTGATCCCCTTTGCCCGAGGTGCCTGTTCCCGAAAGGAGCCAACCATGGAGTCGACCCACCCTCCGCTGGTCCGGACGCGGCTGTCCGCCTTGATGTTTCTGGAGTTCTTCACCTGGGGGAGCTGGGGCGTGGCGATTACCGGCTACGCCGAGAACCTGGGGTTCGGCGGTACCCAGATCGGCTGGCTGGGCTCGGTGGCGGCCATCGGGGCGATCATCTCGCCGCTGTTCGTGGGGCTGATCGCCGATCGGTTCTTCGCCGCACAGAAGGTCCTCAGCGTGCTGCACGTCTTGGGCGCCGCCTGCTTGATTGGGGCGGGCTTTGCCCAGGAGTTCTTGCCGTTGATGATCCTGATGCTCTTAAACGGCATGATGTTCATGCCCACCATCGCGTTGGCCAACTCGGTGGCGTTTCGGCACCTCCCTGATCCCGATAGGTTCCCGCGGATCGCGGTGCTGGGCACCATCGGCTGGATCGTGGCCGTGCTGGTCCCCTCGGTCTTCCTGGGCGGAGCCAAAGAGCCGAACTTCCTGTTCCAGGCGGGCGTGGGAGGGATCGTGCTGGCGCTGTATGCCTGGACCCTGCCCAACACCCCGCCCAAGGGCGCCGAGGCCGGCGGGGACGTGTTCGGCCTCAGTGCGTTGAAGCTGCTCAAAGACCCGGTGTTCCTGGTTTTCGTGCTTAGCGTGTTCCTGTTCAGCATCCCGGCCTGCGGTTACTTCTTCACGCTGATGGTGCCGATGCTCCAGCAGCGGGGTTATCCGTCGCCGCTGGCGTTGACCTCGCTCAACCAGTTCGCCGAGATCATCTTCATGTTCAGCATGCCCTGGTTCGTGGCCAGGCTGGGGCTGAAGCGGGTGCTGCTGATCGGCATGGTGGCCTGGGCGGTCCGCTACCTGTTCTTTGCCTGGGCCGACTCCTCCACGGCCGGGTTCTCGATGGCCCTGGTCGGCCTGATCCTGCACGGTTTCTGCTACAGCTTCTTCTACGTGGGGGCCTACATGTGGATCGACCGCCGGGCCCCGGCCGAGCTGAAATCGAGCGCCCAGAGCCTGGTGGCCTTCCTGCTGTTAGGCGTGGGGTACTTCGCCGGAGCCCAGGGCGCGGGAGCCATGCTGGAGCAGTTCCCGGCCAAAGTGGGTAACGCGCCGCCTCGGACCGTCGTCGAAATCAGCGATACGAGGGCCCCGGACGAGGCGATGCCGCACCGGGTGCTGGTGAAGCAGACGAAGGAAGACGCGCCGGCCGAGACCGTGATTTCCCTTGACGACGGCGCCGTGAAGGTCACCGAAAAGAAGAACCCACTGCCGCGTTGGGACGATCCGAAGACCAAGACCAGCGCGTGGCGATACTTGGACCTCTCCACCGCCGTGAAGGAGCTGATACAGACCAAGGAAGAGAAGGCCAAGGCCGAAGAGGAGAACCTGGTTGCCTTGCTCGCGCAGCTCGACGCCGATAGCGACGGGACGATTTCTCCCGCGGAGGTCGACACCGTCGGAGATTCCGGCGTGAGTGTGGACGGTCTCGTGTACACCAAGGACGAGATCACCGAACAGTTCAAGTCGACGCAGAAGGGCTTCGACGTGAAGGACGGCGTCACCCCATCCCAGTGGCTGGACGTCAAGCTCGATCGGGACTTGCTCGCTCAGCTCGACGCGAATGAAGATCACAAGATCTCCTTCGAGGAAGTCGAAGCCCTGGGTGACGACGCAGTATACGTCGGTGGGGCCATCTATTCCAAAGCCGACCTGGCGGTGACTTTTCGCAAGGTCCAGGAGGAACTCGGTCTGAAGGAGGACGAGGCCCTGGACCGCGACCAGTGGCTCACGGCCAAGGCCAACGACTGGAAGCCGATCTGGGCCTGGCCTTCGGTCTGCTTATTCGTGATCCTGGGTTTCTTCGCGTTGGCCTTCCGCGACAAGCCGGTGGTCGAGGAGCCGGCCCCGGGCGGGAGAGAGCTGGGCGAGGACCACGCCGCGGCCGCCGGCACCGCTCCGCCGGAAGACCAGCCGCCGGGCGAGTAGAGTCTATCAGGTGTAGAACAATTGTCCCAATTGTTCGGGATTAGTTGTCCCGATTTTCCGGCAACCGTTTTCCCGATTGTTCGGGAACCGTTGTCCCAGTTTTGGGAACAGTTGAGACAACTGGTCTACATTACAGCGGCGGCAGCCTGGGCTACACTTGTGGGGGCGTCGTTTTCGCAGCCCCCGCTTTGTGCCCATGGACCACCCGCCGCCCAACGCCGGTCTTGCCCGACTTCGCCCGCGCCAGGCCCGGGCCGTGCTGCTCGGGTGGATTCTGCTCTGTACGGGGCTGGTCGCGGTGACGTTCTCGCCGCTGGCCGCGGGTGACGGCGGCCGGGTACGCGGAAGACAGGGGGACGTGGCCCTCTACCGGGCCGAAATCGAACGGGTCCACGCCGGCGAGAGCTACTACCGCGTGGCCGGCGAGGAGCTTCGCGAGCGGGGCTATCCCACGGCCAGCCCCTTCAACTGGCGGTTTCCCGCCCCGATATGGCTCATGGGGTGGATGCCCTCGCCGATGACGGGCAAGGTCCTGCTCGGCGGGCTGGCCGGGCTCTTGCTGCTTTGGGCGTTCGAGGTCGTCGCCCGGGAGGGCGACCATCGAAGTCAAAGCGGACAGGTCCATGTTTTCGGCCAACGGCTTCCCATGAATCAAGAGTCGTCGGCCCGAAAAACGGACCAGTCCCCCGGCAAGGGCCGCGTCGGATTGCCGCTGGCAACCGCCCTGCTGCTGACCGGGCCCCTGATGCCCTGCGCGCTCGACGACCTGTTCGTGATGCCCGTGCTCTGGGCGGGGGTCTTGATCGGCCTTTCGGCGTGTGCCTACGGAACGAACCGGCCGGGCTGGGGCGTGGCGTTCGGGCTGGCCGCCGTGTTTCTGCGCGAACTGGCCATGCCCTACGCGGTCGTGGCCGTGGGGATCGCGCTGGTGAACCGCCGCTGGCGGGAAGTGGCGGCGTGGGGAGCGGGGCTGGGGGTGTTCGCCCTCTGCTACGGGCTGCACCTGGTACACGTGGCCGGGCTGATCCGGCCCGACGACGCTGCGCACGGCCAGGGCTGGCTCCAGCTCGGCGGGGCCGGCTTTTTGGTGGCCGCGGCCCAGATGAGCGCCTACCTGGTCGTTCTGCCCCCGTGGGTGGCCGCGATCTACCTGGGGGCCGCGCTGTTGGGCTTTGCGGGCTGGAACACGCCGTTGGGGCAGCGGATCGGGCTCAGCGCATGCCTGTTCCTGGCCGCCTTCGCCGCCGTGGGACACGACTTCAACCAGTACTGGGGCTCGCTGTTCGCCCCGCTTCTGTGCTTCGGCGCGGCCCGATGCCCGGCGTCGTTTTTGGAACTCTGCGCGGCGGGGTTTCCTGCGGCGGCCGGCAGGGCTCACACCTGCTCAGCCAATTGACCGCGGCACCGCCCGCACAGAAGCCGGACGTTTTCGGTCTTGGTGCTTCCACCCTGGGCGGGCGATACGCGGTAGACGAAGTCGAGGTCCTCGTGGCCGCGGCACTCGGCGCAGCGTCCCCGATCGCGGCGCCAAACCGCTTGGCGCACGTCATTCGTTACGGCCGCCTCGTCCTCGGCGCCGAACCGCTCCACGAACCGGCCGGTCACGACCAGGGCGGGCGACTTGCGCCTCTCCTTGATCTCGGCGAACAACAGCGCGATCCCTTCGGGGCTGGCGTCGCGCTCCGAGTGGCGCAGCTCCCAGACCTCAGTGCCGAACAGAAAGCAGCGGTGTCCCATGGGGCTGTTGCGCCACCACTGCATGGGGGTCTCCTGCGCCAGGGCCGAGTTCAGCGCGTCCAAGTCCTCAGCACTCGAGAAGCGGCGGACCGTGTGCAGCGGCAGGTCCAGGCAGCAGTGGAGCACGGAAAACGGCTCGCGGATGGGCCGGTACTCGGTCAGGAAATCGAGCACCGGCAGAAACGTGGGGATCTTCTCCACGCCCTGGCGGTTGAAGACCTCGACGAAGGGGCCCACGAACTCGCGGAGCTGCCGGTCCACGTCGGCCTTCTTCGATCGCCACTCGGGCGAGAAGGGCGAGGCGGCCAACGCGGCCTCGGCCTCGCGCTGCTCGGCGAGCAGCCGGTCGATCGTGTCGAGGTATTCGGCGAAGTCCCGGTTGGCCGGGAACCGGGGGCTGTAGACGAAGTCGCCCCGGTCAAGCGTGGTTGCTCGCACTGGCATGACGGTCCGCCTCCTCTGGGTAGCCGTATCACTCCGCGGGACGGGCTCCATCTCGCGGAGCGAGATGACTACGGTATTTCCTCCGACGTCTGTGGAAACCGCACCGACTCGAATGGCTCGTCGCCTTCGTCGTAATCGGTGCCGTCCGAGTCCGGGCGAACCGCGCCGGCCTCGAGCAGCTCCGTGGCCTCGCGCATCAGCTCGATGTACGGCGCGTCGCCCTGCCGGGCGTCGTACCGGTCGCGGTCGTCGTCGCGTTCTTCGTATTGGCCTTCACGCCGGTCCTCGCTGCGGTCGAAGTTCACCAGCCGGTCGATCAGGTACAGGGGCCGGCCGCGGACCTGGTCGTGAATCCGAATCACGTATTCCCCGAGGATGCAGATCCCCAGGGCGTTGATCGCCCCGAAGAAGCTGCCCGTCAAGACGTGGGACGTCCAGCCCGGGATGGCCGAGCCGGAAACGAGCTTGCACCACAGGGCGTAGGTGGAAAGACCCATGAACAGCGCCGCGGCCGAGACCCCGATCACGTGGAACAGGGCCAGCGGAAAGGTGGAGAACGAGAACATGGCCGTCTTGGCCAGGCGCACCAGCCTGCGGAGCGAAACGCGGGGCCTCTCGTCGTAGCGTGCGTGGCGTTCGACTTCGATCCCCACCTGGCGGAACCCCACCCAGCTCCGCAGGCCCGGCAGGTACCGGTCCGTTTCCCCCAACGCGGTCAGCTCCCGGGCGACGCGCCGGTCGATCAGCCCGAAAATGCCCGCGTCGGCCGGAATGGGGACCGACGCCACCGCCGCCATCAGCCGGTGGAACGCGGCGAAGAGCGTCCGCTTCAGCGGCCCCTCTTTGCGCCCGGTGCGCAGGGCGTAGACCACGTCGTGGCCTTCCTGCCACTGTTCGATGAAGCGGGGAATGGCTTCCGGGGCGTCCTGCATGTCGGAATCCATCAGCACTACGGCGTCGCCCCGGGCGTGGGCCAGCCCGGCCTGCACCGCCGCCTGGTGGCCGAAGTTCCGCGAGAGGTGGATCACCCGCACCCGGGGATCGTCGGCCGCCAGGTGGTCGAGCACCTCGGGGCTGTTGTCGGTCGAGCCGTCGTCGACGAAGATGATCTCGCAGGCGGCGCCCAGTCGGGTGATCTCGGCGGCGACGTGATTGCGCAAGACGGGCAGCACCTCCGCCTCGTTGAAGACGGGCAGCACCACGCTTACCAGCGCGTCGTCGAGCAAAGGGCGCGATACGGCGGCGCGGCGGTTCATCGTTCGTCCTCCTCCGGCGGGCGGGGGCGGCGGCCGAAATACACCAGGCAGCAGCCGAGCAGCCCGAGGCCGGCCAAGCTGGCCAGGCGGCCGCGCCAAAGGCTCGGCGGCCGAAATGCCAGCTCCACGTGTTCCGACCCCGGCCCCACGACGCACCCGATAAAGTCGCCGTCGACGCGGAAAACCTGCCGGGGCTCCCCATCAACTCTAGCTTGCCAGCCCGGGTGGTAGGACTCGGCCACCACGAGCACTTGCGGGCTGGGGCAGTCGCACCGGATATGCAGGCGGCCCGGCCGATCGTCGAGCACCCGCACGGACGAAAAACGGACCAGGTTTGTTTTGCCGGCACAAAATAAACCAGGTCCCTTTTTCTTTTTCGCTGCCAGGCGCACGCGGTCGAGCGGCTCGGGCACCTCGAGCCAGTCGGACCCGCAAGGCGTAAGCCCCGCGATTTGAGCGGTGCGGCTGCTGCGCTTTACCCAGTGGACCCCGGCGGCGCGCAGGGCGGCGAGCCGGCCGAAGTTGAGTTGCTTGCGGGGGTCCAGGCCGGCGTAGCCGTCGGCCCGGTGCCAGCCGGCCAGGACGATCTCGTTGCCCGTGCGATACCCCTGGCCGTCGAGGCACCAGGCGCCGGCCAGCACGCGGCCGTCGGGCTCGCCGGGGGGCGCGGGGGTCTCGGGAATCACCTCGTCGAGATCGCGGACACCGGGGTAGACCGCGTAGCTCAGCCCATAGAAGCCGAGGTCGGCGGCGGCCAAAAGGACCAGCCCCACCAGGGCGACGCGGAAGCCGCGCGCCGCGAGGGTGACCAGCGCGGCGGCCGTCCCCAACAGCGCCGGTCCGGCCAGCACCGCGCCCAGGCCCGCGACGTGCGGATTCCCTTGCAGCACGACCCCCACGGCGGCGACGGCCGCTGCAAGCCCTACGACGGTCCAAAGCGGCCCGACTCCCGGACTTACGGGAATATCTCCGATGGGTGGCAGCGGCAGCTTGCCTGCCGCTGAGGTCAGGGTTCGAACAAGGGCGGGCAAGCCGCCCATGGCACCCGAACCGCGTCGGGCCGCGGCCGCCCGGCGGCAGTCGTCCAACAGCACGGCAAACCCGATCGCCCCCAACAGGGCGACGGCCAGTTGAAACAGCACCGCGTACCGGCAGGGGAAGCGGAAGCGGTCGACCAGGGGCAGGGCGGTCTGGAGCCGGTAGAGGACGCCGTACTTGCCCAGGGCCAGGAGGATCGCCACGGAGGCGAACAGGCCGGCCGCGGCGGCGGGCCGCCCGAGTCGTCCCAATGCCCTGCGCCGGACCAACACCCAAACCAGCAGCACGAGCGGGACCGCCCCGGCGTAGACCGACAGCTCGTGGGTGTTTCCGCCCAGCACACGGCCGGCGAAGAAGTAGGGTGCGACGAGCTGCAGCAGGTTCAGCGGGTCAAGCGAGCCGTAGTTGGCGAAAGCCGGGTCGGGCGTTTGGCGAGCGCTGTGCAGCAGCGCATCGAGCGTGGGTAGAAGCTGCACGCCTCCCAGCAACAGGCCGCAGCCCTTGGCCAAGAGGAGCCACTGCCACCTCGGCGTGCGGCCGTCGCGGCCCGCAGTATCCTCATAGTTGGTGTCTCCCCGGCAATGCGCATGCGAACCGTGCCGAACCGCCGCGAGCAGAAACGCCGTATAGCCCAGCTCGGCCAGCAGCGAGAACCAGACGTACTGCGGGTAGCCCAGCAGGAGCTGCGAGCCGGTCAACAGGGCGATCCCCCCCAGGGCCACGGTCACTCGGCGGCGCCGGCCGTCGAGCAACGCCACGTCGATGGTCCAGAGCAGCCAAGGCAGATGGGCGACGACCGCCACGGCGTTGGGGTGCAGGAAGTGCAGCAGGTTGAAGCCGCAGAACGTGAACAGCACCGCGCCGAAGGCGGCTGCGTCGTTTCGCCCCAGCCGGCGCCGGAGCCAGAGCCAGGTGCCGGCGAACATCCAGGGGTAGCTCAAGAGCCACTCCAGCCCCGCGGCCGTCCCCAACGGCAGGAGCCGGTACAGGGCCCAGTGCAGCGGGTGGTAGGTGCCGGCCTGGCCCTCGCCGGTGAGATAGAACCCGCAATAGAGCTGCGGCATCCAGTCGAACGGCTCGCCGCGCGCGAGCTGCTCGGCGTAGAACGCCCGGACGGGGAGGTGAAAGGCCCCCAGGTCGTCGCGGGTGTAGACCTTGCCGGCGAGCCAAGGGCCGGCCATCAGGGCCAGCAGCACGAGCCCCACCACCGCGATCCAGCACACCAGCGCCCGGTCGCAGCGGTCGTTCGAGATTTCGCCGAGTTGGCTGCCCGGGTGGGACATCTTCTTCTTGGAAGGCATCTGCCATCTTACGTACGACGGCCTTCCAAGGCCGTCGTTGCGGGTGCCAAGGCCTCGACGGCCTTGGAAGGCCGTCGTACGTCACGGCCCTCAGCGCAAGAATAGATTAGCCACGGGGGCGGGGCCGTTGGGTTGCGAGGATCGAATACCACAGTCAGTAGAGCCGCGACCGGTGCTCGCGGATGGGGCGCGACCAAGCGCCCTCGGACCCGGCGCGGCCGCCGGTCGCGGCTATATGGTCGCGTGCGCAGAACCGGTTCCGGCGGCAGGGTTTTTCGGGCTTCGAGGAAGAACCCGGAAGATTTTCTCAAGTTCCCGATTTGACAACCGGGGAATCTGACCTAGGTTTCATTCGGAGACGGGATGCGAGAGCGTTTCGACTCCGAGGAGGCGGCCTCGGTGGCCGCCAGCGTGTGGGGACCTTTTCTTCCGGACGCGACCGTTCGTTGAGCTCGTCTTACCGGAAACCCCTCACGCACGAAGGCCTGTAGCCTCTTCATCCTCGACAAAGGCAAACCGGTCGTAAGGCCGGGGCGCAAAGCGAAGGGCCGGTCGGCTCGCGCCGGCCGGAAGCCTGGCTGCCGAAAGGGTGACGCCGTAAGTGCCTTCGGGCCAAACGGCGTGAAACAATCAGGCCGGATTCGCGAAAGCTCGCGGGGCGGCCGGTCGGGGTGAATCGCCTAAGGTGGTTCTTCCGGCGCTTCGGCAAGTGACAGGGTGGAGGCTCGCACCTTTTAGGCAGGGTTCCGGACGATACGACGCAGGCCGCCGCCGGTCAACGTGATCGGCGGGCGATCGGAAGGGCCCGAACAACCCGCGGTTCCTGCCGGCCCCGTGCGGGTCGGCGAAGGAATGGAGGAATACCCAATGAAGTCGCTTGCTAAGAAGCTGCATCGGTTCCTCGTTTCCGAGGATGGGCCCACGGCCGTCGAGTACGCCGTGATGCTGGCGCTGATCGTCATCGTGTGCCTGACGGCCATTAGCGCCATCGGCACGCAGGCCAGCACCCAGTTCGACTACATTCAGCAGTCGCTGGGCGGCACGGCGAGCTAATCCTCGCCCTCGATCGCCTCGTACCGATCCCCCGGACCCGCATTCGGCGTCCGCGATCACCGGAAGAACCCCCTCGGCACCGGAAGATTGGCGCCGAGGGGGCTGTTTTTTGACCTAACCTTTACTTAAGGGGCAACCTTGCCTCAGGGGGCATGGGAATCGAGCTAAGGGAGACCATGATGGAGACCTTCTTCACCGGCCTTGCGCACAACTGGCACATCTGGCTCGTCAGCGTGCTGCTGGTCGTGGCGGCGGGAATCGACGGCTGGAAGCTGAAGGTGCCCAACTGGCTGACCTTCCCGATGCTGATCGGCGGGTGGGTCTACAGCACGGCCGCACACGGCTGGGAAGGGCTGCTCTGGAGCCTGGTGGGCACGGCCGTGGGGCTGCTGCTGCTGCTGCCCGCCTACGCCATCGGCGGCATGGGCGCCGGCGACGTGAAGCTCCTGGCCGGCGTGGGGGCCTGGGTCTGGGGCACTGTGACCTTCTACGCCTTCTGTGTCTCGGCGGTGTTCGGGGGCCTGATCGCCCTGGCCATGATCTTCTACCGCAGGAAGTTCGGTCACCACCGCGCACAGTTCTTCTCGATCCTCAACGAGATCCTGACCGTTCGCAATCCGGAACAGCTCTCGGCCATCGCCGCCGAGCGCAAGAGTTCGATGATGCTGCTCCCCTATGGAATCCCTATCGCCATCGGCACGATCGTGTACTTCTTTTGGACGGGGATGCTGCTATGAGAATACCCAGAATACCCAAACTGAGCATCTTCCGGCCCGCCGCCGGTCGTCGGGGCAAGCTGCCCCGAGAGTTCGCATCGGAAAACCCAGTTAAACTGGAGAATCTTTGCCGGCCGTGCCGATCAAATCGACGAGGCGCGGCAGCCGTGGAGTTCGCCATCGTTGCGCCGGTGTTCTTCCTGCTCGTGTTCGGGATGATCGAGTTCGGGCGGATGGTGATGGTCCAGCAGGTGATCACCAACGCCTCGCGGGAAGGGGCCCGCATCGCGGTCCTCGACGGAACCACCGGCGCCGAGGTCCTCACGGCCGTGGAGAACTACCTGGCACCCTCGAACCTCTCGGGGGCGAGCGTGACGCTCGATCCGTCGGAGCCTTCGACCGCCGGCTACGGCGAAGCGGTGACCGTCACCGTGAGCATCCCGTTCGGCCAGGTGAGCTGGCTGCCCACGCCCTGGTTTATCGCCGGCGATACGCCACTGACGGCCACGACGGTCATGCGACGGGAGACGGTTCAATAGCGGCGGGCGGGACGACGCAGCACGAGCTATAGTTCACCAGTCGGGAAGCAGCATCAGGAGCATTGACTGAGTGTGGGTGGAAGCGGCAATCCTCCGCGGCTACCGCCCGCGGCTACGAATACGTACCGCCTGAGTCCCGACTCCTGACATCTGACTCCTGACACCTGACCACTGGAAGCTGTTGCTTTCCCGCAAGAGATAGGGGGGTCCCCATGAGAGGCAAATCCGTAGGACTGTTGGTGTTGGCCCTGAGCTGCGGCCTAGTGGCTTCGATCGGCATCACCCGAGTGATGGCCAATCGCGATAGCGAGGCCGCAGCCCCGGCCGGAGACACGGAGACGATCTTCGTCGCCCTGGAGGACATCTCCATGGGCGAGGTGGTCACTCCGCAACACCTCCGGCTCGAGCAGTGGCCCAAGGACAAGATTCCGCCCACGGCCCTGACACGCATTGAAGACGTCGAGGGGCGGCGGACGAAGACCCGGCTCTACGCCGGCGAGCCGGTCCTGGACAACAAACTGTACGACAAGGGCGCCACCGACGCCGGGGCCGGCATCTTGATCCCGCCCGGCTACCGGGCCGTCCCGGTAAAGGTCGACCTGGAGACCGGCGGCAGCAACATGATCCGCCCGGGCGACCGGGTCGACGTGCTGCTGTTCGTCTCAGCCTGTCCGGCCAAGGGCTTGGCCAAGACCACAATGAAGACGATCCTCCAGGACATCAAGGTCTTTGCGGTCAACAACGTGGTCAACGTCGATTCGGACGGTGAAGCGGACGGCGGCAGGATGCTCAAGGCATCGACGATCTCGCTGCTGCTCACACCCGACCAGGCCCAGCAAGTGGCCCTGGCCACGGAGCTGGGCAAGATCCGCCTGGTGCTGCGGAGCCCCGAAGACGACACGATCGCGGAGGTCGCCCCGACCGGCCCCGGCGATGTGCTCGACGAGGGCGAGGGGAACCGCGAAGCCGAGAACCCGGTGATCGACGTGTCGCCTTTGGTGGCATCTCCCTCTCCGGATGGCGGACCTCGCGAACAGGGGACGTTCCGGGAGTTGATCGCGGGCGAGAGCAAGTCGGACGCCGCCCCGACGGCGCCCGGCCCGGGCGCCGCGGCGCTGCAGATTCCCGCGGGCGCCACCGACCCAGAACGGCACGACATGCGCCTGGTGGTCGGCGGTGAAGTGCGGCACGTCACCCTGGAGGGGGGAAACACGGGCGGGGCCCGACGCTGGCGCCTGCGCGAGATGGGCTACGCGCCGCCGGGCCTGGCCGCGGCGGCCAATCTGCCGCCGGTGCTGGCGGCGCCCCCGTCCGAAGGGCCGGCGACGGAGCCCCCCGAGCAGGGAGAGGAGCCGAGTGCCGCCGGAGAGAATCAGGAGAATGAGGAGGAACCCGCTCCTAAGGACGATGAATAACGAATAGCGGGCGCTCTGCGCGCCGCAGCCGCTCCACCACGGAAGGTCGATAGCACGGATGAACCCCCTGCCGGACGCAAGCATCCGAAGCGTCCGGCAGCCACGGCAAGGAACGCAAGGATGTCGAAGCTCGCTCTCGTGCGACGGCTGTCGCTTCTACTGATCGTATCGGTCGTAGGGATTGGCGCGGCGGTGCCGGCGCAAAGCCGGGCGGAACCGCCGGCCGGGGCCCCGGTCATTCACAAAGTCCGCGGCACGACCGACCGGATCGAGATGACGGTCAACACCAGCCGTCGCCTGGTCCTGGACCAGCCGATCCCCGAGGCCCAGGTCAACAACCCGGACGTGGTCGAGCTGACGCCCCTGGCCCCCAACGAGGTCCAGGTCTCGGCCAAGTCGACGGGGGTCACCCAGGTGATTCTCTGGGGCCAGGACGAGAAGGCATACACGATCGACGTGATCGTCTACGCCGACGCCCAGGAGCTGATCCTGACGCTCAAGAGCCAGTTCCCCCAGGCGTCGCTGAAGGTGATCCCGCTGAACGACGCCGTGCTCATCTCCGGCTACGTCGACAAGCCGGAGCACGTCAGCTTGATCATCAAGATCGCCGAGCAGTACTATCCCAACGTGATCAACGCCCTGACCGTTAGCGGCGTGCAGCAAGTGCTTCTGCACGTGAAGATCATGGAGGTCTCGCGGAGCAAGCTGCGGGCGTTGGGTATGGACTGGGTCGCGCTGGTCAACGGCGACCTTTTCTTCTCCGGCGTCAGCGGCCTAATTACCTCGGTGGCCGGGGCCGCGGTGACCACCACCGGCGCGGAGACGTTCGTATTCAACGTCTTCAACAGCGACCACTCCTTCTTCGGGGTGCTCGAAGCACTGCGCGAGGACAGGCTGGCCAAGACCCTGGCCGAGCCCAACCTGGTGGCGATCAGCGGGCGCCCGGCATACTTCCGCGTTGGGGGGGAGTTCGGCTACCAGGTCAACGGCGGGATCACCGGGCCCACGGTCGAGTTCAAGGAGTTCGGCACCCGGCTCGACTTCGTGGCCCAGGTGCTCGGCAACGGTCGGATCCGGCTGGAGGTGCGGCCCTCGGTCAGCGAGATCGACGGGGCCAACGCCGTGGGCGGCATCCCGGCACTGAAGGTCCGCGAGGTCGAGACCGGCGTGGAACTCCAGGCCGGACAGACGCTGGCCCTGGCCGGGCTGGTGCAAACCCGAACCGAGGCCGCAAACCGGGGTCTCCCCTGGGTGAGCGAGCTGCCGGTCTTCGGCATCCCCTTTCGGCGGGTCGAGGAGCAACTCAACGAAGTGGAGCTGCTGGTGATGGTCACGCCCGAGCTGGTCGAGGCCCTCGATCCCCACGAGGTGCCGCCCTGCGGGCCGGGCATGAGGACCACCAGCCCGACCGACGTCGAGCTGTTCGGCGAGGGGCACCTGGAAGTGCCCAACTGCTGCCCGCCCGGGGCCATGGCGGGGGCCATGCCGGGGCCGGGCAGTCCGGAGGGGATGGTTCCGCCGGAGGGGATGATTCTCAGGCGAGAAGGCGAGCCGGCGGCCCCCACGGCCGATGACCGCATGGCGGCCACGCAAAACCCGCACGGTCCGTCCATCCCGTCCGACTCGGCCCCGGCGGTGCCCGACGGCCCGCCGCCGGGCTTTATCGGTCCGGTGGGCTACGACGTGCTGCCATAGGGGGCGGCTGAACGACAGCTTCCGCACTTCCCCCGCCCCCGTGCCGGGGGAAGGGGGTTTGGCGACTGTAGGGCTGGTTTCCAAACCATTCTGCCGCCGGCCCTGGGCCGGGGTGGAACAGGGAACGTATCCTTCGGGCCGTTGTGGGCAAAATATACCTGGTCCCTTTTTCGGATGCGTTTTCCGCAAGCTATATTTTCCGGACAGGGCTACGTCTGCACCCAGAATCGCTTTCCTCTTTAGGCGTCGGCCGCCCCCACTCCCATGAGCAACGTGCTGCGACTGGCGATCGTTGACCCCGACGATTCCAAGCGCGAAACGCTGAAGCGCATGCTCTTGGGGATGGACATGATCTGGCTGGAGGCCGAGTGCTCGCGCTACGAGTTTTTCGGCGACGTGGTGGCACAGACCAACCCCGACATCGGCCTGGTCGCCATCGACGCCAACCCCGACAAGGCCCTGGAGCTGGTCGGGCAGCTCGGCCAAAGCTCCGACTCCTGCTCGGTCCTGGTCGTAAGCTCCTCGAGCGACGGGAACCTGATCCTCCGGGCGATGCGGGCCGGGGCCAAGGAGTTCCTGACCGAGCCGGTACGCATCGAGGACCTGCTGGGGGCCCTGGGGCGCATCAGCGAACGCCGCTTCAGCCAGGGCGACCGCAAGGTCCGCGGCTGCCAGGTGATCGCCGTGTCCGGGGCCATCGGCGGCGTGGGCACCACGAGCCTGGCGGTGAACCTCGGCTGCGCCCTGGCCGCCGAATCGACCCACTCGGTGGCCCTGGTCGATCTGGACCTCTGCCTGGGCGACGCCGACGTCTTCCTCGACACCATTCCCGACTACACCCTGGTCGACGTGGCCCAGAACGTCACCCGGCTCGACTTCTCGCTGCTGAAACGGTCGCTGACGAAGCACTCCTCGGGCCTCTACCTGCTACCCCGGCCCGTGCAGCTTGAAGACGTGGGGCTGATCAGCGCCGAAGACCTCCAGCGGGTGATCGGGCTGCTGAAGGCCACGTTCACGCACCTGGTGCTCGACCTGTCGAAGAGCTACTCGGCCATCGACCTGATGGCCCTGGAAATGGCCAACGACGTGTTGCTGGTCACGCAGCTCGACCTGCCCTGCTTGCGGAACATCGTGCGATTGATGACCTCCTTCGGCCAGATGGGCGAGCTTGCCGAGAAGGTGAAGATCGTCGTGAACCGCGTGGGCCTCGAATCCGGCTCGATCACCGTCAAAAAGGCCGAGGACACCATCGGCAAGCAGGTCTACTGGCACCTGCCGAACGACTACCGCACCATGGTCGAGGCCCGCAACAACGGCATCCCCCTGGTCGAGCAGTCCCCCAAGGCCGGCATCACCCAGGCCTTCCAGGCCCTGGCCGAGGCCCTGACCGGCGGCGACCAGCGCCCCGAAGAACTCCCTACGGGCAAGCAGTCGGTGCTCGGCCGCCTGTTCAAGATGGGCTCCAGCCGCGGGCACAAGTAGCGAAAAAGGGACCAGGTCTATTTTTCCTGGGGGAAAAATGAACCTGGTCCCGTCTTTGCGGCTCTTTCGCGGCCCACCAACTCCACGATCTCCCGCTCAGCCGGACGGTTCGCCCGGGCGACCAGCAGCCACTGCCGATCGCCGGCCGTGACCAGGGGGCCGACCAGCGGATCGGCTCCCGCCAAATCGGGCACGCCGAACGCCAGGCGATAGGTCGGCTTGCCCGTGGCCGCGTCGAGCCACACGAGGGCCGCGAGGCGACGAGCCCACGCGGACGGTCGAGGCGGCTCTTCCAGCCGGGCGTAGACGAGCCCGCCGGGGGGGCCACAGGCCAGCGCGGCCAGGCGGTGCCCGGTGGGGTGATGCCAGAGCAGCCGGCCGGTCGAGGGGTCGAGGGCTGAGAGCCCGTAGTTGGTCTCCACGACCAGCCTTCCCCGGTAGTGGCCGGCCAGGGAGATGAGACCCGGCACCGCGGTCCGCCACAGGAGCCGGCCGGTGCGCAGATCGAGCCCTTCGACGGCCCAGACGCCCGGCTGTGTGGCAAAGACCCGACCCTTAAGCACCAGCGGCGGCTTGAGTACGTGGGGGTGCCAGAGCGCGGCCTCCGGGAACTCGGGCACGGGCGGCATCCAGAGCTGGCGCCGCATCCAGAGCACCTCTCCATCGAGGTCACAGCAGAAAACCGTCCCGGCCCCGCTGGCCACCAGCCGGTTTCCCATCGCCGTGAGCCCAAAAGGCAGGGCCCCGTCACGGTGGTCGAGGAACTCGGCCACGGGCACCCGGCCGCGGAGCTGACCCGACTCTGCCCCGAATCGGACCAGGGCCAGCTCCATGAGATCGCCGGCCTCGAGCCGCTCGACCTCCAAGGCGACCACGTCGTCGCCCAAGAGCAGCGGATCGGAGGCGATGACCAGCTCCGGGTCGGTGCTCCAGTAGGTGCGGCCCCCGCCCGCTTCGAGGCAAAGCAGCCGGTAGCCCAACGGGGTCAGCTCGCGCACGTAGATCCGATCGCGGTCGACGATCGGCTGGGTCGGCCCCGGGAGCCACCACGGGTTGGGGGTCCAGACGTTGGGCTGGTCGAGCCAGACCTTCTCGCCGGAGGCCGGGTCAAAGGCTGCGAGCTGGCCCGGGGAGACTAACAGCAGCTTCCCGCCCGCCACGGCCGAGGCCACCTGCCGGGCCACCCAATCGAGGCCGGGCGGCATGGGATCGGGGCGCAGGGTGATCGAGGCGAAGGGGACCGGCTGGTACGCGGCCGGTCGGGGGCACGTGGCCCGGTGCCAGTCGCCGCTGCGCGCCCCCCCCACGGCGAGCGTGGCCCCCTTGGCCCGGACCGAGCGCAGCCCGCCGACGAGCAGCTCGAACCGTTCGGGCGAGAGCGTGAGGTCCCCCAGACGCACCGACGCGGCCGCGGGCGGGCCGACGTCGAAGCCCAACAGCGCCGCGGCCAGTCGCGACCGGGCCGCAAGCCCCGCGCTTTGCCCGGGCGAGGCCCCGTACAGGCCCAGGCTGTACTGCTCGATCGCCTCGACGAACCGGCCCAGCGAGAGCCGGCGGTCGCCCAGCCATTGCCGTGCCTCGGCCGCGGCATGGGAGCCGAAGAACCGCCAGGCCGCGGCCACGACGGCCCGCTCGTCCTCCAGGGCGATCGCCCCCCGTACGCGCAAGAGTCCCAGTTGCCCGAAATGCTCCTGCATGACCGCGGGCAGCTTCGGCTCGCGCTGCACGGCCAGCTCGATTTCGATCGGCAGGTCGACCAGCAGCCGGGGGTCGCGGGCGTCGCGCACGAGGCCCCAGCTTTGCGGGTCGGCGAACTCGGTAATCAGCCGGCAGGCGTGGCGCAGCTCGCCGCCGGAGATCGCCGCGTCGAACTCGCTCAGCAGGTTGTAGCTCTCCTTGCTGACGTTCTCGATGAGCGGATGGCGCAAGGCGATCGGCACGTTTCCGGCGACGGGGGGGCCCTCGGCCGAGGGGCCCGCGCTTGCCTGGTGGCGCGCCCAAGCAAGCATCAGCCGGCCGGAGCGCACGCCGTAGCGCCGCCCGCCCGCTTGGCCTGCCGCCCGGCGGGCGATCACCTCCTCCAGGCGCCGACAGAGCCCAAGGACTTCGTCCCAGCGTCCTTGCTGGGCCAGCGCGAGGATGCGGTGCTCGGGCAGGATTCCCGAGGAGATGTCGGCGAAGCCGCCGTTCGACACTTCACGGCCGGCCCCGGCATCGCCCGGCAGCGGAGCCGCGCCCAAGAGAATTGGCAACAGGACGATGCCTGGAACGAGCATGAGGGAGATGATCCGAGGGAAAGAGAGGACGGGACCGCATTGGTCCATTCTATTCCCTCCGGCGCCGGGCGGCAAAGAAGCGAGGGCCCTTCGGGGGGCTCTATCGCCCCCGGTGCTGCGAATGCCAATACTCGCGGAAGGATCGCAAGCGAGGGAGCGATTCGCGGTCCTTCTGCCGGCCGGTGGCCGCCTTGCTGGCGATGATGTCGTCGATGTGGCAGACCGGGAAGCCCTCAACCTCGACGTGGCGATTCCAGGCGTCGTCGAAGCGTTCGATCCCGTCGGGCGCGAAGACGAGGTCCAGGTCGAACGGCCCGTTCTTGAGCTGTACGAAGTCCTTGCCGCGCTCGATCTGGGCGGCCTGGTCCGCCGTCAGTTCGAATCCCAGCTCCAACAGCGCCGGGACGATCGCTTTGCAGTTCTCTTCCGTGCGTTTGACGTAGAGATCGGCGTCTTGTGTGGTGTCGGGGAAGCCCAGCAAGATCGCCCCGGACTTGCCGATGAAGAGGTACCGGACGCCGTGGCGCCCCAGCGCGTCGCGGATCTCCTCTGCCTGGCGGTATTCAAAGGCGTCCATATCCCAGCCAGTCGGGCAGGTTTTCTTCACACCAGCGTCGATAGTCGGCCATGGTGTCGAAAGCGCGGAAAGGCTCGTCGTCGAGCACCGGCTTATACGTGCGGATAAAGGCGTACCGAAAGCGCGTTCGCAAGGGCCGCCTGCTCGCGGCCTCGAACTCCTCGAGCCACTCGCGCGGAATTTCCGGCTTGCCGGGCTCGGTGTCTTGGGGTCGGGAGAGACGATCAGCCATGGCACCACCATTATAAGCGCCGGGCCAGCGTGCTCAACGACCCTCGAAGATTGTGAGGACTTGTAGTGGCCGGACCTCGTGACGCCATATCTCATGTCGGCGCCCGGCGCAGACACGGCGCATGGCGCGCGTGCTCTGCCGCGGAGCTGCGCTTTTCCGCGCACCGAGAGCGGCAACGAGAACGGGAGCGATCGGCGTCTACGGCGTGCCCACGTCGTTGGCCTCGTCCAGCGCGATGGGGATGACGATGCCCGAGGCGATCAGGGTGCCCGCCACGATCGGATTGGCCAGGGCGTTGCGCACGCCTCGCATCACGCCTTGGCCGCGCACGGCCTCGTCGCCGGTGACCACCAGCAGGCCGGGCTGGGCCACGGGCGGGGCGCCATTTTCCGTCCACGCGCGGAAGGTGCTCTGGCCGTCGGCGGCCACCACCTGGTAGACGCCGGCGTGCAGCCCGCCAAAGGCGAAGTAGCCGTTCTTGTCGGTCTTGCCCTTGGCCAGCTCCCGGCCGCGGCTGGAAAGCGCCACGTCAACCTCGGGCACGGCGGCGCTCTGGGCGGTGAGGACCTGCCCGAGCAGGACGCCGCCCTGGTGGAGCTTGACGTCGGCCAGCGGGGGCGCTTGGGCCGTATCGGCCGCCAGGGCGAGATTGGCCATGCCCAGGCCCGCGATTGCCACCAGGGCAGCGAGCCAACCGATCCGCGAAAGACTTCTCATGGTTTCCGTCCGTTTCCTAAGAGTGGGTAGCACGAGATTCCTGCCGGCCGAAGCGGTTCGGCCTGATCCGTCGACTTCCTTGGTTTGGTTTCTTCCGGGACAGGGTGACCGGCGCCTTTTCGCGCGAGCGCCCGCACAGCGGCACGATCATCCTCCCTATCGGCAAAGGGTACGTCCAAACTCAAAAGATGTTCGTTAAGGTTTACCGAAGCGGCAAGGTCGCACGCGGTTGCCGCGCTTACGCATTGATGCAATACTATCAGTGCTAGCGGTCTCCTAGGCCGCGGATTTCGAGCTTTCCATGGGTGCGGGTTCGCCGAGCGCCGCGTGGCCCCGCAGCACGCCCTCGCGCACCCGCCCTGCCGGCGGCGGGCTCACCACGCGCAGCCGGTGCGGCGGCGCCAAGGGCTCGCGGCGCCCCTGCCCCCGCGCGCCGAGCCCGGCCAGCCATTGTCGGGTAAGTCGCCACTCTTCATGGCCGATCAAACGGCGATGGACCGCCAGCGCCGCGACTGCCGGCAGCACGGCCCAGGCCAACCACTCCTGGCCGGAGGCCGCAACCAGCGCGGCCACCACGCCCGATAGCACGCACAATCCGCCCAGCACGCCGAGCACTCGCCAAACGCCCAGGCCGTGGTCGAGCAGCCGGTGGTGTACGTGGCCGCGGTCGGCGTCCATGAGGCTACGCCCCTCGATCGACCGCCGCACGATGGCCAGGAAGGTATCCAACAGGGGGACGAAGAACAACGCGGCGGCGACGGTCAGGTTCGGCGCCGCCGTGCCCCCGGTCGCAACGCGGAGCACCAGCACCCCCAACACGCCGCCCGCGACCATGCTCCCCGAGTCGCCCAGGTAAATCCGTGCCGGGGGCCGGTTGTAAACGAGGAACCCGGCTAGGGCCGCCGCCAGTGCTAGCGAAGCGAGCATCACGTCGGCGACGCCCCAGAGGCCGGCGACCACCGCCACCGCGGCAGAGATCAGTATGCCCACGGTCGAGGCCAGGCCGTCCATGCCGTCGATCAGGTTCATGGCGTTGATACACAGCAGGAGCCATCCCACGGTGGCCACGATCCCCAGCCATCCAAGTTGGAGGGTGTAGCCGAACAGCTCGGCCCGCTCGACGTAGAGGCCGGCAAGGACCACGGGCAGCGTGGCCATGATCTGGCCGGCGAGCTTCCGGCCGGCCGAGAGCTCCGTGAGGTCGTCCCAGGCCCCCAACAGGCAGAGGACCCCCCCGGAGAGGGCCAACGCGATCGGCAGCATGGCCCCAGCTTCCGGACCGGCCGCAAAAAAATGTCCCCCGGCCAGACCGGCCAGCAGGGCCAGATAGAGCGATACGCCGCCCCAAAGCGGCGTGGGCCGCTGGTGGAGCTTCCGCTGTCCGTCCGGCTTGCTCACCGCGTCGCACTTCCACGCCAGCGCGGCGGCCAGCGGCGTGAGCGACACCGAGAGCGTCCATGCCAGGAGGACCGCGAACGTCATGAATGTCTCCCCATGCGCGTGGTGTCGGATCGGGTGCGAGGGATTTGGCTGGGAGTTGCCGGCGGCATAAGACGTGTCTCGCTCTTGAAATCCCGCAGGCGGCGCGCGTGCGAGGAGTCCGCGCCCGACGGCCTGCCCCGTCTGCACACCGCCACTATCGGAGCCTGTCTCGTGTTTCTTGACCTGGATTGAGCAGAAGCTGTAACCGAAAAACGGAACGGAATCATCTTATTCTGCGGCTGTTGCCTTCTTGCTTTATATTCTCCAGTTTGTCTTCCCAGGCGGGTCGAAGGCGTTCTGAGGGCTCGGAGGGACCGTGGTGGGTGACCCGCCGGCCCCTCGCGCGGACTGTGCTGCGAACCATCATCGCGCAAACCGCGCGATGCGGCTCTACTGCCACGTGCCCTAGCGTCGGAAATACTCGACTGACTCCCCGCACGGCTCGGACGCCGTGGCGGAGCGAGGACGTGAAAATCGGGGAAGTGCGATCGGTGGTGGTGCGGAATGGCGAAGGATTATGGGCGGGGCCGATCTCTGCCACGTGCCGGCCGCTGCACGCCTGATTGCGGGTCTCGAGTCCGCGGTAGGTCGCTGCGGGTGGGGAGCGCCCGGTCACGCCGCCCGGTCCGTCACGGCCGGCGCCGCCTCTTGCGGGGGAAAACGATATGTCATTCGGGGGGGATAAACGACTCGCGCGGGGACTATAGCTACCCTGCCCGGCAGCGGTCAAGTCCGAATCGCCTCGCTTGCACACCGCCGACCCGGCGGTTAGCCTACGTCGGTCTGCGGCCGCAAGCTGCTTCGCGCCGGTGGCCACGTCGTGGACCGCCGCGAGGGCGCGGCGGCTAAGCCTTGAGACCGCCGCGAGGGCGCGGCGGCTACGCCTTGAGGCCGCCGCGAGCGCGCGGCGGCTACGCGTTGATGCAGCAAGCGCTCATACGCCCCCTGAAGACTCCGAATCCCGAGGGAACCATCATGCACGAGAACCCCACCCGAAGGCGTTTTCTGAAGCTGGCCGGGGCTTCCTCGGCGTCGCTGGCCGTGTTGCGTTGTGCCGGCCGGCCGGCCCGGGCACAACAGGAGCCGGCCAGCGAGAAGAAGCCGACCCTCACCCTGGGTTTGGCCTCCTACTCGACGCGGAAGTTCACGCTCGACGAGACCCTGGACATCGCCCGGCGCCTGCGGCTTGAGCACATCTGCCTGAAGTCGTTCCACTTGCCGCTCTCGGCCACCGCCGAGGAGTGTGCGGCCGCCCGGGCCAAGGTCGAGGCCGCCGGGCTCGACCTCTACGGCGGGGGTGTGATCCGCATGGCCGACGAGGAGGAGGCCCGCCGTGCGTTCGACTACGCCAAGGCCGCCGGGATGCGGACCATCATCGGTGTGCCCATGCCGCCGGTCCTGCCGCTCGTGAACGACTTGGTGCAAAAGTACGATATCCGGGTGGCCATCCACAATCACGGGCCGGGCGACAAGACCTATCCCACGCCCGAAAGCGCGATCGAGCGGATCAAGGACCTCGACCCGCGGATCGGGCTGTGCATGGACGTCGGACACACGGTCCGCGCCGGCGCCTGTCCGATCAAGGACGCCAAGCGGTTCGCCGAGCGACTGCACGACATCCACATGAAAGACGTCTCCGAGGCCGCGCCCGGTGGCAAGGAGGTGGAGGTCGGCCGCGGCGTCGTCGACGTTCCCGCGTACCTCGCCGCGCTCTTGGAAATCGGCTACTCCGGCGTGGTCGCCTTCGAGTTTGAGAAGGATCCCGAGAACTTGCTGCCCGGCCTGGCCGAGTCGGGCGGCTACGTTCGCGGCGTGCTGGCGGCGCTGGCGCGCGCCTAGCCCGCTTGCCGCTGCCTCAGCGCCTCGTAAAACAGCACGGCCGCGGTGGCCGAGACGTTCAGGCTGTCGGCGGCGCCGAGCATGGGGAGGTGCACCGCCGTCACGTCGGGAGCCCGCCACAAGTCGCTGAGCCCCTCGGCCTCATTGCCCAGCACAATGGCCGTGGGGCGGCGGTAGTCGATTCGGGCATAGGGCACGTCGCCGTCGACCCGCGCGGCCACGATCTGCACGTTGCGGGCGCGAAGCCACGCGAGGGCCTCGTCGCCGGTGGTGGAGCAGACGGGCATGGTGAACAGCGTGCCCAGGCTGGCCCGGATTGCGTTGGGGTTGTAGAGGTCAGTGCGCCCGTCGGCGAGGATCAGTGCCGAGAGCCCGGCCCCGTCCGCGCTACGGAGCACGGCGCCTAGGTTGCCCGGCTTTTCGATCCGTTCGAGCACGGCCACGAGCGGGTTCTCCGTCAGGGTGATCGCATCAAGGGTGGGACGCGGCATCTCGGCGACGCCCAACACCCCCTCGGCCCGGTCGCCGAAGGCCAGCTTGGCAAAGACCGGCTCGGGCACGTCGAGCACTTCCGCTCCACAATCGGAGATCGCGGCGAGCACCCGCCAGGCATCGTCGCTCTCGCAAAGCCGCCGGCAGACGAAGACCTCGATGAGGCGCACGCCCGCCTCGATGGCGCGCAATAGCTCGCGGGCCCCGTCGATGAGGATCCGCCCCTGCTTCTCGCGATGCCGCCGCTCACGGAGCCGGACCGCGGCTTTCACGCGGGGGTTCTGCGGGCTGGTGATTGTGGTGCTCATGATCTCGCGCCGGCGGCGGCTAAACGTGGCGCTGCCACCGTACGAACACGCCACTGGGCATCTCGCGGCCGTCGGGCGCCGGGAGCGTAAGCGCCCCGGCCCTGATCGTGCCCGGGTCCGTGTCGCCGAACGCCTCGGCCATGATACGCTCAAGCCGCTCCGGGCCGTAGTCGGGGGTGTGGCAAGTCAACAGCACGAACCGGCGTCGCCCCGCCGTCAGCTCGGCACAGATTTCCAAGAGCCGCGCTAGGTGCTTCGAGAGGCGCCAAACCTCGCCGCGCCGCCCGTGGCCGTAGCTGGGCGGGTCGAGGATCACGGCGTCGTAGCGATTGCCGCGCCGCAGTTCCCGCTTGGCGAACTTCAGAGCGTCCTCGGTAATCCAGCGGACCGGCCGGCCGGCCAGCCCGGAAAGCTCGGCGTTGCGACGGGCCCAGTCGACGACGTTGCCGGCCGCGTCGACGTGGACGACCTGGGCCCCCGCGGCCGCCGCGGCCAGCGTGCTCCCGCCGGTGTAGGCGAACAGGTTGAGCACCGACGGGGGAGCAGAAAAGGGGACCGTCCCCCTCTCTTCAGGGGACTGTCCCCTTTTCTGCGGGCCATCATCAGCAACGGCCCGAACCTGCCGGCCGATCCACTCCCAATTCTCCGCCTGCTCGGGAAACAGCCCGACCTGCCCGGCCGGCGAGAATTTGAGCTCGAACCTCAGCGTCCCGGCGGCGACGGTCCACCGCTCGGGCACCTCGCGGTTGAAATGCCAGTTGCCCGCATCGGCCCGCACGCGCCAGAACCGGGCATGGGCCTCGGGCCACAGCTCCGGCTCGGCCCGGGCCACCTTGCGGACCGCCGGGCACGGCCGGTCGAGCACCACCGGCCCGAACCGCTCCAGGCGCCGGCCGTTGCCGAAGTCGAGGAGTTGGTATTGGTCGGGGGGGAACACGGTGCTAGGGGTGTCGTCCATCAGAGCAGCGCGAGGAATTCTTCCACCGTAAGATCGGCCCGGCGCAAGATCGCGCGCAACGTGCCCCGCTTGACTTCCTTGTCATTGGGAACGGTAAGGCCGGTGGGCGGATCGTAGCGCCGAAGAAACAGGTGGCTGCCCTTGCCCCGACCGGGGATCGGCTCGAATCCGGCCTTGCCCAGGGCGGCGCACACCTCTCGGCCGGAAAGGATGGGAAGCTTCGCACTCACGGCCCTATTGTCGCCTCGCGTCCTCTGACCCACTACTCCCAACACGAGCACTCACACGACGCACACACGCACGTCGAACGTCTCGTCGGGCACTTCCAACCCGGTGGACCTCGCGCCGTCAATCCATGTCTCGATGGCGTCGCGTGCGTTTTCGAGCACTTGCTCGATCGTTTCGCCCTGGGTGATGCAGCCGGGCAGACTGGGTACTTCGCCCACCCAACCGCCGTCCTCCAGATCGGGGTATACTATGACTTGCCGCATCATTGTTTCTCCAAAACCATTCGCCTGACTCATGACGCGGGCATCCGGGGGCGGATATCACTCACCAAACGTCGCCCCCCTGCATTGCCCTTCCCGTAAAGCCCTCCTCGGCCATCGCGTGTTCCTCCGCGGGATCCACCTTCGCACACTCCACGGCGAGCCGGCCGGGACGGCATCGCGCCAACTTCTGGCGCACCGCAAGCTCGATCGCCTGGCTTCGGCTCGCGAACACATTCTGCTCGACCAGCCGGTCCAGTTCCTGAAGCAGGTCTCGGTCGATGGAAACGACGATCTCCGACGCGGCCACGGCAGTCTCTCCTCCACATCGCTATCATACCAGCACCCGGCAGCCCGCGGAAGCCGAAGCGACGCGCGGAGGCCCGCCGCTCACTTCCCCCGCTGCCCCCGCCGGTGCGGGCGATAGCCGACCGGGGCGTTCTTGCCGGGACGTTGCGGCCTGCCGGGACCGCGGCCGCGCTTACGCTCGCCGGCTTCCCGCGGCGCCCGCGCGGGGATCAGGCACTCGCGCCCCGGGCCGATCAGGTCCAGGCGCCCGGCCTGCTCCAGGGCCCGGCGCACGTCGGCGTAGTTCTCCGGCTTCCAGTACTGCAAGAGCGCCCGTTGGAGCCGCCGCTCGCGGGCACCCCGCGGCACGTAGACCTCCTGCCCGGTCGCCGGGTCGATGCCCGTGTAGTACGTGCATGTTGCCAGGTCCATGGGCACGGGAATAAAGTCCTGGACCTTCTCGGGGCGCAGCCCGGAAAGCCTCAGAAACTGGGCCACGCGGATCATCGCCTTAAGATCGCTGCCCGGGTGGCCGGCCATGAAATAGGGGACCAGGTACAGCTCCTTGCCCGCGGCGGTCGCCGCCCGACGGAACTCGTCGACGAACGCCTCGAACTCCTCGACCGGCGGCTTGTGCATCAGCCGGAGCACCTCCGGGTCGACGTGCTCCGGGGCCACCTTGAGCAAGCCGCCGGTGTGGTGCCGAACCAGCTCGCGGATGTATTCGGGGCTCAGCCGGGCCAAATCCATGCGAATGCCCGAGGCCACGAGCACCTGCTTCACCCCCGGCACGTCGCGACACGCTCGCATCAGCTCCAAGAGCGGCTGGTGGTCGGTCACCAACAGCTTGCAGACGCTCGGGTGCAGGCAACTCGGGCGGCGGCATTTCGCACACACCTCGGGCCGGCTGCCGTGCATCCGGTACATGTTGGCCGTGGGCCCGCCGATGTCGCTCACCGTGCCCTTGAACGCCGGCTCGGCGGCCATGCGCCGGACCTCGCCGACGACCGACTCCCGGCTGCGGCTCTGGATGATTCGCCCCTGGTGCATCGCCAGCGAGCAGAACGCACAGCCCCCGAAGCAGCCCCGCATGATCGTCACCGACTTACGGATTACTTCGTAGGCCGGGATCTTCTCCCGCCCGTAGCTCGGGTGCGGCCGGCGCGTAAACGTCAGGCCGTAGATGCGGTCCATCTCCGCTTCGGAAAGGGGCAGCGCCGGCGGGTTGACCACGACCGCCTCGCGCCCGTGGTGCTGGATGAGGCGCCGGGCACAAGACGGATTGGTCTCGCGGTGGACGAGCCGCGTCATCTCGACGAACGCCCGCTTGTTGGCCGCGACCTCTTCGTAGCTGGGCAGCAGAACCGTATCGACCGCCGGGACCGATTCGGTCGACTCGCTGGCCCCCAGCCGGTAGACCGTGCCCCGCACATCGCGAATCTCGCGCACCGGCTCGCCGGCAGCCAGTCGCCGGAGGATTTCCAGGAGCGGCCGCTCGCCCATGCCATAGACCAGCAGGTCGGCCTTGGCGTCGAGCAGGATCGAGCGGCGGACCTTGTCGCTCCAGTAGTCATAATGTGCCAGGCGCCGCAGGCTGGCCTCGACCCCACCCGCAATGACCGGCACGCCCCGGTACGCCTCGCGTGCCCGCTGGCAGTAGGCCAGGGTCGCGCGGTCGGGGCGCCGGCCGATCCGGCCGCCGGGAGTGTAGGCGTCATCGTTGCGCACCTTCCGGTTGGCCGTGTAGTGGTTGACCATCGAGTCCATGTTGCCGGCGCTTACGGCAAAGCAGAGCCTCGGGCGGCCAAACCGGCGCCAGGGCTCGGCCGAGTGCCAGTCGGGCTGGCTGAGCACGGCCACCCGATAGCCCTCGGCTTCCATCACCCGCCCCAACAACGCGGCGGCAAAGCTGGGATGGTCGACGTAGGCGTCGCCGGTGACCAGGACCACGTCCACGGAGTCCCAGCCCCGTGCGGCGACTTCCTCGGGCGTCATGGGCAGCGGTTCGCCAAACATGTCGAAAAAAGGGGACGCAGCTCTTTTCTGGGGGTTTAGGTAAGATACTCGATGTTCTACAAGAGCGTGTCAAGGTGGCCGCCGCCCTTGAGCCGGCCAGAAGAACCGCTGGCCTCCCGTATTTTCTTCTCTTGGGGAATCGTCCGGGGCCTCCTATAATCCCCCGGCCGCTGGGTGTCCGCCGTACGACGGCCTTCCGAGGCCGTCGCACAGACGTTTCGCCATGCCCGACCAATCGCCACGAATCCTGATCGTCCGCCTCAGCGCGATCGGCGACGTAATCCAGGGAATGCCGATCGCCTGCGCGCTGCGGGAGCGGTTCCCGGACGCCTTCCTCGCCTGGGCGGTCCAGGAGCAGGCGGCCAGCTTGCTCCGTGGGCACGCGGCGCTGGACGAGGTGATCTCGCTTCCCCGCGGGTGGCTCAAGTCGCCGCGCGGCGTGTGGCGACTCCGCCGTCGGCTCAGGGCAATGAGCTTCGACGTTGCCATCGAGGCCCAAGGGCTCACCAAGGCGGCCCTGCTGGCCTGGCTCTCCGGGGCCAGACGACGGATCGGCTTCGGCCGGCCCTGGGGGCGAGAGCTGTCGCGGTGGATCAACACGGAGCGGGTCGATACGCCGGTCGACCACGTGGTCGATCGCAATCTGATGCTGCTGCGCCCGCTGGGGATCGAGTCGCCCCGAGTGCGGTTCGGCGTGCCCGAGTCGCTCCTGGATCGCATCGCGGCCGAGCGGATGATCAGATGCGTGGGATTCGAGGGCCCTTTCGCCATCCTCAACGTGGGGGCCGGCTGGCCCTCGAAGCTCTGGCCCATGGACCGCTTCGCCGCCGTGGCCGCGGAGCTGGGGCGGCGCCACGGGCTGCCGAGCCTCGTCCTCTGGGGCGGGGATGAAGAGCGGGCCATGGCCGAACAGGTCGCCGCCGGCTCGTCGGGCCACGCCCGGCCGGCCCCGGCCACCACGCTAACGGAAGTCGCGGCCCTGGCCCGACGGACCCGGCTCTTCGTCGGCTCCGACACCGGCCCGCTGCACCTGGCCGCGGCCGTGGGCACGCCCTGCGTGGGGCTCTACGGGCCCTGGCCGGCGAAACGCCACGGGCCTTACGGCCCGGGGCACGTCGCGCTTCAGGCCAAGCATTTCGAGGGCTCGACCCGGCAGCGGCGCCGTGCCTCGGCCGAGTACATGGAAGCCATCACCGTCGAAATGGTCTGCGAGGCGTGTGAGAAGATCCTCGTCCGGGGCGGGCGCAGCGCGGCGTGACGCGTCGGACCCCGCCGACGCAGTCGGCGGGCTTTAGGCGGGCCGCAAGCGGCCCCGCTACACGACCACCTCCTTTCCATTTCCCACTTCCCACTCCCCACTTCCCTCGCTCACGCCGCCGAACGTCCGCGGGCCTGGTAGAGATAGGGGTTCGTGGCCGGGTCGTTGTACATCTTGAACTGGCGGTAGATCCGCAGCAGCTTGCGCCCGGCGAAGACGTCGTCGAGCAGCTCCTCGAGCGAGCCGGCGAGGTCGGCGTGCTGCTGGCCGAGCACGTCGAGCTTCTCGCGGCAGGCCGCCCGGTGCTGCTCCGAGGCGTCGGCCCGCTCGGCCTGCTCCTGCATGTGGTAGATGCGAAGCGCGAGGATCGACAGCCGGTCGATCGCCGAGCCGGGCGTTTCGGTGTTCAGCCGGGCGTCCGGCCGGGGGGCGACGCCGGCCGCGGCCAGCTCGTCGATCAGGGCCTCGTCCAGGGCCTCGATCAGGTTGTTGCGCTGCTGGTTGAGCCGGTCGATGCTGCGTTTGACCTGGGCGATCTCGGCGTCGGAGGCGTCGGGGCTCCGGGCGATGTCCTCCTGGTGCCAGAGCCGGTAGTTCTGCTGGTGCTGCACGCAGACGAGCATGAGGAAGCCATCGTAAGGGTTGTCGATCCCCGAGTCGTGCCACCGCCGGACGGTGGTCTCGTGAAGCCGGGTAATCTGGTGAACGTCGATCGTCATGCTGACACCGTTTTGCGTGGGATGGTTTGTCATAGCCGCGGCCGGAAGGCTGCGGGAGGCTGTGGGGGATTCGCGCCGGCGGAGCATACCGCCCCCTCCCCCCCGCGGCAAGACGAAAACCCACGGTGCTTGCACTGCTGTCGCCCCGCCCAGCTTGACATTGATCCGTCTGCCCCGACCGGGTATGAAAGGGCCCTGCCGGGCACGATGGAGCCGTGCCCCACGTTCACGGAGGGACGCCCGATGTCGATGATCCAGGACCTTTCCTCCCGGGCCGCGTGCCGGGTGGTCGGCGGGGTGTACGATTTCGCGGCCAGCGGCTTCCCGGCCGTGGTGCGGATCGAAACGACCAACGCCTGCAACGCCCGTTGCACCATCTGCCCCCACCAGAGCATGACCCGCCCCGTCGTGACCATGGACGACGGGCTCTTCCGCTGGATCGTCGACGAGTGTGCCGCCTGGGAGTGCCGCGAGATCCACCTGCACAACTTCGGCGAGCCGCTCTTGGACCGCCGGCTCGAAGACCGCGTCCGCTACGCCAAGGCCCAAGGCATCGCCAAGCTGAAAGTGTTCAGCAATGGGTCGCTGTTGACCGACCAGCGGGCCCGGGGGCTGGTCGAGGCCGGGCTGGACGAGATCAAGATCAGCTTCGACGGGGCCGGCCGCGAGGAGTTCGAGGCCGTCCGCCGGCCCTTGCAGTTCGACCGGATCGTGGAAAACGTCGCCCGCCTGGTCGAAATCCGCAACGCCGCCGGCTCGAAGCTCACCGTCCTGGTGGCCTGTTGCAGCACCAGCGACAAGACCGCTACAATGCGGGGGTTGGAGCGGATCGTCGACGGATTCTCGTTCGGCAAGATCCACAACTGGGGCGGCGAAGAGTTCGCCGAGCGGCCCCGGGGAGTGCGCAAGACCTGCTCCCGGCTCTGGCGGACCTTCACCGTGCTAAGCGATGGGCGCGTGGCGCTGTGCTGCCTGGACTACGACGCCCAGCACGTGCTCGGCCGGATCGGACCGAACACGACGATCCGCGACGTGTGGACGGGCGATGAGTACACGCGCGTGCGTTCGCTGCACCGCGAAGCACGGCAGGACGAAATTCCCCTGTGCAGCCGTTGCACCAAGTCGTTCTTCTGATTTTGGAGTGCGGCGATTTATCGCCGCTTTCCGCGGTCGTAACGGAGCTGCACCCGCGGGAAGGCGCGAACGCCGGCTTCCGCCGAGCGCAGTGCGGAAGAAACGCCGAAAGCGGCGATGAATCGCCGCACTCCAAAAAACCACCCAGGACCTGCAAGTGAGCCCGAAAACGGATACGACGAAGACGCGACGTCGCCCGTCTTCCGGCGACCGCGCCGAGCCGCCGGCCGACGCACCGCCCTCGCGATGGGCCGGCCACGCGCTGTACCTCGCAGCGGCGGTCGTGTTGGCGGGCGTGGTACTGGGGTATTTTTTTCTCATGAACGGCGACGGCGCAGACAACCACGCGGCCGCAGCCACCCCGCGCCTGCGGCTCGAAGACATCCCCTTCAACGGCGCCCGGGCCTATGAGTACCTCAAACAGCTCTGTGCGATCGGCCCGCGCCCCAGCGGCTCGAAAGGGATGGCCGCCCAGCAGAAGCTCTTAGCCGAGCATTTTCAGGAGCTCGGCGCCCAGGTCGAGTGGCAGAAGTTTCAGGGCCGGCACCCTCAACAGCCCACCTGGGTGCCGATGGCCAACATGATCGTCCACTGGCACCCGGAGAGTAAGAAACGCATCCTGCTCTGTGCCCATTATGACACGCTGCCCTATCCGATGCTCGACCCGGTCAACCCGGGCGGGACGTTCGTCGGCGCCAACGACAACGCCAGCGGCGTGGCCGTGCTCATGGAGCTGGCCAACGATATCCCCAAGCTCGATCTGAAGTACGGCGTGGACTTCGTGCTCTTCGACGCGGAGGAGTTCATCTTCCGCCAGAGCGACCGGTTCTTCCTCGGCTCGGAGTACTTCGCCCGGCAGTACGTGGCCAAGCCGCCGGCGTACCGCTATCGCTGGGGCGTGCTCTTGGACATGATCGGCGACGCCGATTTGCAGATCTACCAGGAGCGAAACAGCCTGTTTTGGCGCGACACGCGCCCCCTGGTCCGGGAGATTTGGGCCACCGCCGGGCGCCTGGGCGTGCGCGATTTCGTGCCGCGCCGGGGCCAGGCCATCAAAGACGACCACCTGCCGCTGCACAACATCGCCGGAATTCCCTGCATCGACGTGATCGATTTCGACTACCCCCCCTGGCACACCCAGGGCGATACCCCTGAGAAGTGCTCCGCCCTGAGCCTGGCCAAGGTCGGCTGGGTGATCCGCGAATGGCTCAAGGCGGCGGAGTAAACCGGCAGAGCGCGGAGGACAGCCGGCAGAGGGCAATGTCCGGGTGCCCGTAGTCCCTAATCCCTAATCCCTACCCACTAATCCCTCTTTCCCCATGTGGTCCTCCACCCTTTTCTCGCTCGCGATCCTTCTCTTCGCGATCGGGCTGATCGTGTGGCACGTCCGCACCTGGCGGCGCGTCGAGGCCTCGGCGCCGGACCCGCGGGAATATGACTTCCGCCGCCGGCAGCTTCGACGCCGCGTGCAGACCAGTGGGATGCTGGGACTCTTGGCCGTGGCCATCTTCATCAGCCCGTGGATGACCGGCCCGCACTGGCTCTTCGCCGTCTACTGCGTCACCATGCTGGTGCTCGTCCTCTGGGTGGCGGTGCTGGCCATGGTCGACCTCTGGGCCACCCGACACTACTACGAGCGCCTCCGCGACGGCTACCTGGCCGAAGAGGCCAAGCTCCAGGCCGAGCTCCGTCGCCTGCGCGCCACCAAGGGCAACGGCAAAGCCCGGCGCGACGAGAAGTAGGTCCCGCTCGCCGAGCGGGACCAGGGCGGTGAACCCGAGGTGGATTGCGAAGTGGGATCCGAGGTGGAACCCGATGCGCAAGCGGAATTGACCCCAGAAAAACTTCCCCGGTCCGGCTCGGCGAGCCGGACCTACTTCGCGAGCTAGCAGAACTATGCCGAGGTCCATCCACTTCTGGCGAGGTCGGCTGCCGCACTGGGAGGTCGAAGACGGTCGCTACTTCGTTACGATTCATTTGGCTGGTGAGATCCCGAGAGAAGCGTCCGACCGGATCCACGCAATGGCATCGAGTGTCAACTCCCGGGACCCCGAAGCCGGCCTCCGCATTCAACGCTTGATCTTCCGGGAAATGGAAAGATGGCTCGACGGCGCCGCGAAGCTCCGCTACCTCGAGAATCCGCGGATTGCCGCGATGGTGAGAGAGGCCATCGTTTTCCGCATCAAAGGCCGGATATGGGAGGTCTTCGAATACGTCCTCATGCCGAACCACGTCCACCTGTTCCTGGAAATCGCCGAGGGAAGCCTGAAGACGTCGATCGCAGACTTCAAACGCTGGACCGCAGGTCGAGCAGCGGAGATCCTCGGCATTGAGGGCGATCGTTTTTGGCAACGGGAGTGGTTCGACCACTGGTCACGGTCCGCCGAGGAGGATGACAAGATCACCCGATACATTCGAGAGAATCCCGTCAACGCGGGTCTCGTACGTCGATACGTCGATTGGCCCTACGGCTCCTGGGCCCAGTAGGTCCTGCTCGCCGAGCGGGACCGGGGGGGGGCGAACCCGAGGTTCAATCCGATACGCAAGCGGAATTGACCCCAGAAGGACTTCCCCGGTCCGGCTCGGCGAGCCGGACCTACTTGGTCGCTGTCCGCGTCAAGATTCACCGCCTCGCGGCGAATACCAGGAGGGGGACCTGATAGGGGGGTGCCCGCTCATGGCCGTCTGCCCGAAGTGCCAACACCGTCTCAGTCCGACCAGTACCTCGGCCGGGGCCTTCTTTCGTTGCCAGGGGTGCGGGGGCCGGGCGGCGCGGGTCTCGGTGCTGCGCAAAGCGATTTCGCGGCCCTTGGTCAACCAGCTCTGGCAGCGGGCCCGGTCCGCGCCCAAGGCCGGTCAGCCGTGCCCCTTCTGCCATCGGAGCATGGCCGAGGTCCCCGTGCGCGCCAACGGCCACGCGGTGCCGCTCGACGTCTGCTCGCATTGCCAATCGGTATGGTTCGACCCACGGGAGTTCGACGAGGTCTCGCCCGTCCCGGTCGGCGAGTTGGACGCCTCGGCCGGGCGCGAGCTTCCCGAGAAAGCCCGGGAGGCAATGGCCTTGGCAGCCCTCCGGGTCGATGAAGCGCGCCACCGAGGGAGCGAGTTTTCGGGCGACGCGCCCGAGGAGACCTGGAAGTGGCTCCCCGCCCTGC
>Ga0180437_10000459_pt1 | contig 78722 bp, 53 predicted proteins | sample SS_ome_4_FD_132410 | JGI IMG/M metagenome (GOLD analysis project Ga0180437, IMG submission 132410) | Hypersaline lake sediment archaeal communities from the Salton Sea, California, USA - SS_3_D_1 metaG | ecosystem: Environmental > Aquatic > Non-marine Saline and Alkaline > Hypersaline >...
ATGTTCCACGGTGACGATGTCCAGGTCGGCGTCGTTGTCCAAGTCCCGGCAGGCCACGCCGCAGATGTACTCCCCCCCGCGGACGTTGAGCGGGCTCGCGAAGACGGTCGAGTCGACCTGGCGGAAGCCGCCGTTGCCGGTCGCCAAGAAGAGCAGGTTCGGCTGGGAGATGAACAGGTCCGGCCGGCCGTCGCGGTTGAAGTCGGGGGTGACGACTCCCAATCCGGGCAAGCCGCGTCCGGGCTCGATCTCCTTGCGCAGACCGGCTGCCTCGGTCACGTCTTCGAACCTGAGGTTGCCCCGGTTGCGAAACAGTCGCGTGTGACCTCCCTGCCAGTAGTCCTCCAACACCAAAAGGTCGAGCAGACGGTCGCCGTCGTAGTCGAACACGCCCACGCTCCGGCCACCCATCACCAGCGAGGCGGCGTTGCCGGCCGAGACGTCGCGAAACCGCCCGCCGACGTTTTCGTACAGCCGATTCTTGCCTTGCGTACTTTCGGCTCGCTTGGAATTCAGGCTGACGTAGAGATCGAGGTCGCCGTCGTTGTCCAGGTCGGCAAACACGGCCCCGCTGGTCCGCCGGTCGATCATCGGCCGGGGGTGGGCGGCGAGCACGTACTTGCCGTCTTCCTGGATCAGCAGCATGTTGGGGACCGGGCCGCTACGCCCGACGTAGACCTCCGCGGAATCGTCGCAGAACGTGCCGATGTAGACGTCCGGGTCGCCGTCGCCGTTCACGTCTCCACAGGCCATGGCGTGGGCCTTGATGCCGCGCAGCGGCTCGGCGAGTCCCCACGCGGTCGTGGCATCGACAAACCGAAACGGCTCTCCGGCGCCCGCCGGGCCGCCGGCCGCCGACAATAACGCCGCCGCCCCCAGGGCCGCCGACACCGCCAGCAAACCGGCAAGCCGTATCGAGTGGATTCGTGGCTCGGTCATCGGAGGCGTTCCGGCATGTGGATCACGGTCAGTGCGCAGGCGTCCCAGTTCTTCGAGCCGACTTCTCCACTTCGCGACCCGTTCCAGGTAACGTACAGCTTGTCCCCAGCAGGCGAGATCGCGTAGCCGTAGGCACCGTCGGGCGTGTACCCGAACCTCTTCTGAGACCCCGGGCTCATGTGGCAAATGATCTTCTTTTGTCGCGTCTTGACGTTGAATTGCACGACCGGCGTACCCTCTCGAGCGGCGCCGCCGTGGGCCCCTGGGATGTAGTAGATGTACGTCTCGGTCGGGTCCAAGTCCAAGCCGGCGATATACGTTTGCTCACCCACGGGCGCCCAGCCGATCTTTCGCATTTCCTCGGTTTTCACGTTGAATTGCCAAATGTGTGGTCCGCGGTCCGGCCAGGACTCGAGGCCCCAACTCGGCTTCGCACCCACGGTGTAGATGTAGCCGTCGGCCGTTTCTCTGGTGGCCGCCCGCAGGCCGATGCTTTGCCGCAGCTCGCGCACCTTGCCCGTCGACGGGTCAAAACACCGCAGCGGCAGACCGTCCTGCTTGTGGTAGTAGACGCGCCCGGTCGACGACGAGAGCATCATGCACCGCTGGGGCCCCGTGCCCTCCTCGCGATACACCACTTTTCGCTTGGCCACGTCGAAGGCAAAGAAGATGTTCTTCAACCCGCCTCGCTCATACTCCTGGGTGCCGCCGTAGAACATCATCCGCTGCGGATCGAGCGCGCCGACAGGGATGCACTCCTTTCCCACCGGGGCATGGGCCACAGTTTCCGTCTTCCCGTTGTCGGGCTGATGGCGCAGGATCCAGTCGCCCCGGAAACGGTACTTCGGCTCGCCCGTGTAATCCGATCCGCCGCGATGGGTCGAAAAATACAGCCATCCGTCCGAACCCGGATCGATGCGGCTGTGAATTTTTCCGGGAGTGTACTGGCCCTCGGGCACGCCGCCGGATCGGCGGAGGAACTCCTGCACGTCCAGGATCATGCGCAGCTCGTTCGTTTGCGAATCGTACTCGTACAGGAACGCGTGCATCCGGTGGTCCCCGATGGCCGAGTAGTACTTGCCCCCGACGGCCAGCCCGTCGCCCCAAGCGGACCACATGAACGAGGGCCAATTCTGGCCGGGGTAGTACGTGAAATCGACCTGCAGTCCGTCGACGACGCCCCGCAGCATTTGCTTGCCCCCCGGCAGTTTCACCGGGTACTGTCCCGGAACGTCGGCCGCCCCGGCCGTCCCCACGGCGAAACAGGTCAGCACCGCGTACGAGATAAGCAGGTGTCTCATTTGGCTGTCTCCAAGAATTGCAGTTCGGAAAGCCGGCCGTTCGCGAGAATCGGGGCCCCTGTCCGGGACGCGCCGGACCACGCCGCTCCCTCCCGGGCACTTGATGAGCGTGGCGCACGCCCAACAAGATGACCGTGACTTGTACTCCTCCGGCTAGGGCAAGAGTGCAGTCTCCTTGGCGGCGTAGAACAGGGCCGCCTTCAACACGCGGCCGTTGTACTGGTTGGCCGAAGGAGTTGCTGGTGCCCACGAAACACCCCCGAGCGTACTTCCGGCAGCGGGTGTCGTCAATTGGCTCACGTTCCATGAGCGCTGCTGCATCACGGCTGCACGGTGATGCGGTCGGTGGGGGCGAGGTCCACCCGGTCCGCCCGGCCGCTGACGTCGACCGTAAAGCGCGGCTGGGGGCAACGCGCTTTGTGAAGAAACGCTTTGACCGGTGGTCGGTATGGGCACGATCCTCCAGGCAGCCACCCGGGCGAGCCTTTTCTACCAGCCCGCCGCGAAACCATTGAAAGCCACGCCGCGCCGTCGGGTCCTCGATCGAGGGCCGGGCGGCTTTGCACGCATTGCGGCGTCTTTTTCGAGAAATCTGCCGTTTCTTGGCGATCCCCGGTGGTCATGCGGGAGCAGATCCGTATAATGGAGTTTCTAGGATGCGGCTTTTTTCTGCGGAATCGCTGGAGGAAGGCGTTTTCGCGGTCAGACGCCATGACCGAGGCCGCCGGGTGCGGCTTTCGTGCGCCCGGCCTCGCGGTTGCGCGGACCCTCGGTCTAGTGTGTGTCGGGTGACCACTTCTCGGCAAGCCGCGTGATAGCCGCTCGGCGCGCTATCGCTCCAATAACCGAACTCGCACCCCCCCAAAGGAGGTGCTTCGTGGTCGGTCTTGCCGCCGGCTGGAGTCGGCGGGCCATCGAGGACGTGCAGCGGATGCTCGGAAGATTCACCTACCGCGGCACCGGCGTTTTCGCGCTGCGCCCTGCGGACCGAGCAGAGTAACTCAACGCAAACCTAGGAGACCGCCATGTGCGGCATCGCGGGAATTTGGGGTAGTGTCGAGGAGGACGTGGTCCGCGGAATGATGGCCCGGATGGTCCATCGGGGACCGGACGCGGGCGGGGTGTTCGTCGACCCGAACGCCCGCGGGACGCTGGGCCATCGCCGCCTGTCGATCATGGATCCCAGCGGCGGCGACCAGCCGATCCTCGGCGATTCGCCCCGCTCGGCCCTGGTGGCCAACGGCGAGATCTACAACTACCGGGCCCTGAACCGGCAGCTTGCCGGCCGGGCCTTTCGCACCCGAAGCGATTCGGAGACGATCCTGCGGCTGTTCGACGAGTTGCGGGAGCCCTCGGTAGCGCAGCTCGACGGGATGTTCGCCTTCGTGATCGCCGACGGCGACCACGTGTTTGCCGCCCGCGACCCGATCGGGATCAAGCCGCTTTACGTGGGCCGGCGTCGGGGGGCTTGGTGCTTCGCCTCGGAGCAGAAGGCCCTGGTGGGCGTTGCCGAGAAAGTCGAGGAGTTTCCGCCGGGCACCTCGTTCCATTCGGCCCGGGGCTACCGGCCGTTCTACGAAGTGCCGGCCGGCGACCCGAGTGCCGAAATGCTCGACGAGCAAGGGTCCGTGCGCGAGATTCGCCGCACGCTGGAAGAGGCGGTCGGCAAGCGGCTGATGAGCGACGTCCCGCTGGGGGCGTTTCTATCAGGGGGCCTCGATTCGAGCGTCATTGCGGCCATCGCCCGCCGCCACATGGACCGGTTGCACACGTTTTCGGTCGGCTTCGAGGGGAGCCGCGACTTGACCGCTGCCCGGCGCGTCTCCCGCCACCTCGACACGATCCACCACGAGTACGTGCTGAACGAGGCCGAGGTGATCCGCCTGCTGCCGAAGATCATCTACCACCTGGAGTCGTACGACCGGGACCTGGTTCGCAGCGCGATTCCGACTTACTTCACCGCCCGGCTGGCCGCCCAACACGTTAAGGTGATCCTGACCGGCGAGGGGGCCGACGAGCTGTTCGCCGGCTACCGCTATCACCGCGAGATTCACCAAGCCGCGGATCTCCAGCAGGAGCTGCGGCGTTCGATCGGGGCGTTGCACAACATCAATCTCCAGCGGGTCGATCGGCTGACGATGGCGCACAGCATCGAGGCCCGCGTGCCGTTCCTCGACGTCGCCATGATTGCCCTGGCACAACGGATTCCCGCCGAGTGGAAGCTTCGGCGGACGCCCGACGACCGGCTCGTGGAGAAGTGGGTCCTCCGCAAGGCGTGCCAAGACCTGCTGCCGCAGGAGATCGTGTGGCGCAACAAGGAGCAGTTCGATGAGGGGAGCGGCACCGCCGAGCTGATCGGCCGGCGGGGCCTCGACGACTGGCTGGCCGCGAGCGAATCCGAGGGGTATGCCGATCGCCATCCCACGGCGCGTCTCCGTTCCCGCGAGGAGTGCGCCTACCACAAGATCCTTTGCCGCGAGTACCCGGAGGCCGAGTTTGTCGTCGAGAACGTCGCTCGCTGGTCGAGCGGTCGGGTGGGCATCAACCCTGGCCCCCCGCGACAAGCGGGTCACGGCCTACATGTTGACCTCGATGGAGAGGGCCGATAGACGGGCCTGTCGCGGTCAATCCAGCAAAACACCGTGGAGGTCGTTATGAGCGGTTTGGTGGCTTGTTATGGTCAGCCGCGCCGTGAAGACGTGGAGACGATGCTTGAGAAAATAAGGCACCGCGGTCCCGCCCTTTCGGGGGTTTGGCAGGGGCGGCGGGCGGTCCTGGCCCAGAACTACGGCGGGGGGGACCTCAGCCGGGACGGACACGGTACAGAAGTCCCCGTCGCCGGTGTGTACGGCGAGGACATGAAGATCTGCTACGACGGGCAGATGGGCAACTGGGAGGAGCTGGCGGCCGTCCATGGTGTCGCGGACGGGCGTTTCCGAGAAGAGCGCTTGCTACTTGAGCTGTATCGCAAGTACGGCACCGACATGCTCGGGTATTTGGGTGACGCGATCTTCGCCTTTGTCATCTCCGACGGGGAGAAGCTCTTCGCCGCCAGGGACCTGCTGGGCATTAAGACTCTATTCTACGGCCGGGAGAACGGTGCGCTGTATCTCGCCTCGGAGCTGAAGAGCCTCCGCGCGGCGACCGATGATCTCCGCGAATTCCCGGAAGGTCACTTCATGGATGCGGAAGGAAAGCTCACTCGGTTTGCCGAATTGCCCGGCTCGCCGGAGGTCATGGACACGGACTACCCGCAGATCGTCGAAGAGGTTCGAGACATCATCCAGCGCAGTATCCGCAACCGCGTCGATTTCGCCGGCCCAACCGCCGCGTTGTTAAGCGGGGGCATGGACAGCAGCGTGATCTCCTACTTGTCGAGCAAGCTGTACAAAGAGAAGTTCGGCGAGGAGGTCCGGCTCAAGACGTTCTCGATGGGTGTGGGCGAGAGTGCTGACGTTCGGCACGCCCGCACCATGGCCGAACACATCGGCTCGGATCACCAAGAGTTGATCGTCAGCCTCGGAGAGGTTCTCGACGCACTGCCGGAGGTCATCTATTACCTTGAGTCCTTCGACCCGTCGTTGGTGAGAAGCTCAGTTTCCAACTACTTGATTTCAAAGCGGGCTAGCGAAGAAGGGTTTGAAGTCCTCCTTTCCGGCGAAGGTGGTGACGAGATCTTCTGTGGCTACACTTATCTCAAGGATTATCCACCTGAACGGCTCACTGCCAAGCAAATTGAGTGTCTGGGGTATTTGCACAGCAACGCGTCGCTGCGTTTGGATCGGATGAACCAGAGCAATTCGGTGCGAGTGGTGGCTCCCTTGATTTCCGGCGAATTGCTTGAATTCGCATTGCGGATTCCGCCGCAGTACAAGCAGAAGCCCGAGGGGGATGCAAAGATCGAGAAGTGGATCTTCCGGAAAGCCTACGAATCCGTCTTGCCCGCGTCCATTGTATGGCGAGAGAAGCAGGAGTTTTCGCAAGGCTCGGGGTCCGCCGAGGTGCTGCCCGCCTACTTCGAGGACGCTATAGACGACCAGCTTTTCGCCGAAGCCCGGGAAAAGCATCCGCTGATTCGTAGCAAGGAGGAGTTCTACTACTTCCGCATCTTCACGAAGCATTTTGGAGCGGACCGGGCGGTGGAGACGGTCGGGCAGTGGGTTTGCCTCTGAGTCTACTCGAACAGATCAGGTCGTCGCCGCAGAGTAGTCGGCTGCCGGGGGACGTGCGGGAGAATGTGCTCCGGTCGTTCCCGGAAATTCGCTTGCGGGAAAAACAGGTCGCGTGAGAGTTCGAGAAGAGAGGAGCGCCGTGTCTGAATTGCAGCGGGAAGGCGCGGTCGTCAGACCGCTTTGCCGATTGTCGCAAGAGCAAATCGACTTGATCGACGGCGTGTCGCGCGACTTGCTGGAAGACCCGGGGCTGGTGTGCTACAACGCCGCCGCGGCCGAGGTCTATCGCTCAGCCGGCGCGAAGATCGAGAGTGGCGAAGGCTGGGTTCGCGTGCGCCTCCCCTCGTCGATCATCGACAAGGCCCTGGACACAGCCCCCTCGAAGATCGTCCTCGGCGCCCGGAACCCGGCCAACCGTCTCGTGCTCGACGCCCACGAGCCGCGCGTCCGCTTCGGCAGCGGGTCGGAGACGAACGTGTGGTTGGACGTCCAGTTCGAGGGGGCGGTGCCGAAGTTCCGGCGTCTGCCCGGCTCCATCGAGCGGCTGGGCAACTCGGCCCACCTTTGCGAGAACTTGGAGAACCTGGATTTCTTCATCCGCAACGTCAACATCCAGGACGAAGGGATCACGAATGCGAACAAGGACGTCAATCAGTTCTTCACCAGCTTGAGCAACATCAGCAAGCACGTCCAGGCCGGGTTGACCAGCCTGGAAGCCCTGGACGACGTGGTGCGAATGGGGCAGATCGTCGCGGGGGGGAAGGACGCTTTTCAGGAGAATCCCATTTTGTCGTTCATCACCTGCGTGATCAAGAGCCCCTTGCAGATGGTGGACGACACGGCCGCGAAGCTGATCGAGATTTCCAAGCGGCGGGTCCCGGTGGTGATTTCGAGCTGCCCGATGGGCGGCGCCACCGGCCCGTTCGACGAGTTTGGCATGGTGGCCCAAATCAACGCCGAGCTGCTCGCCGGGGTGACGCTGAATCAGTTGGTTGCCCCGGGCGCACCGGTGTTGTACGGCGCGGTGCCGGTACGAACCCGTTTGGACAACCTCAACGACATGTACGCCGCGCCTGAGTTCGTTCACTACAATCTGGACTGCGCCCAGATGGCCCGGCACTACGGGCTGCCCTGTTACTCGACGGCCGGGGTGGGCGATACGTCCGAGCCGGGTATCCAGGCCACGGCCGAGAAGATGCTCACGTTGCTGTCCATCCCGGCGGCGGGGGCACAATACGTTCACTATGCCTTCGGCCTGCTCGAGCGGACCAACGTCTTCTGCCCGGAGCAGGCCGTGCTCGACGACGCCCAGATCGACCTCGTGAAGCGGGCGCTGCGAGAACCCTCAGTCAGCGAACAGCGCCGGCAGGAAGTGTTGTCGCTGGTTCGAGGAGTGATGGCTTCCAGCCACAAGACCTACATGTACGATCTTCCGTTGCCGAGCCGCGATCCGGTTTATGCCCGCTATCCGCTCGAAGACGAAGAGGGCGGGGCGCTGGCCGCGGCGCACCGGCGTTACCGGGAGATCCTGGACCGGCCCCGCAACGGAATGCCGGCCGAGCTGAGGAAGGAGATCACTGCCCACGTGTCCGGCATCCTGCCGACAGCTCTACCCCAATGAAAGGAAGCAGTCCCGTGACTGAAGAGCTACTCGAAACCGAGAACGATCAAATGGAGGCTTACACCGAAGCCGCCACCAGCGGCCTGTACGCCAAACAGTCCGGGCTGGTGGGCAAGTACGACAACGTCCGCCGCCTGTGGGAGGACGAGATCACGCGGCATTTGCTTCACCCCCACCTCCAGCGATTGATCGAGCGCAAGCGGTCGCGCATGCAGCGCGTCCGGATCATGGACTTGGGGTGCGGCAGTGCCGACGGCTACGAGCTCTTGGCCGGAGTGCGGCACCGCGACGCGGACCTGCGGGCCTTCGAGGTCGCCCTGCTGACCCCGGCCATGCTGGGCCTGTATAAGGGCATCGAGCTGAACGAGGAGCTCATCGTCCAGGCCCAGAGCATCTACGGCCACAATCCCAAGCTCTTCTTCGAGCAGGCCGACTTCACGCAAGGGCTTCCCCTGGCCGAGAACGAGAAACCCTACGACCTCTACTTCGCCACCTACGGCACCTGCTCCCACCACAACGACGACGAGACGCTCATTCGGCTCTTGGCGGAAATCGCCTCGCGCGCGGAAGAGCATTGTCTGATCGTCTGCGACTGGCTGGGGCGGTACGCCTACGAGTGGCAGTCGCTGTGGACCAACGACCTCGCGGAAAACCGCAACATGGACTACGTCGTTTCCTACATCTACGAGAAGGAAGAGCGGGAAGAGCGGCGTGACGAGCTGCAGCACCTCTACCTCCGGCTGATCAGCCGGCAGGAGGCCGATGGGATCGTCGCCGAGGCGAGCCAGCGCGCCGGGGTGGAGATCAAGCCGCTGGAGTACTTCGACCGTTCGGTCTTCACCGGCCGGCACATGGACACCGGCGATTACAACCACCATGCCCAGCCCATACGCCAGGCCGTCAACTCGCTGCACGAGGCCAACCTGCGCACCGACCCGAGCTCGCTGCTGATCGACTACGTGCCGAAGGAAGGGTTCGAGTTCATCAACGACTACTTCGAGCACCTCCAGATGTGCTGGAACACATTGGTCTTGTATGTCGACGAGCTGATGCAGAACTACGACGTACAGCGGCAGGCACTGACTGCCGAGCCGCCGCCGATTCCGGCTTCGTACCCGCCGGCACTGCGAGAAATGATGGAACGGATGCGACTGGTCGTCGAGGGGGTCGGCTGGCTCAGTCTCGGCCTGCCCCGCGAGAACATCATCGAGCCGCAACTGGGCTATGCGCTGCGCCACCTGGAGATGAAGCTCCAGCAAGGGCTCGGTTGCGCACACAGCCTGGTGGGGATTTTCGAAGTGAACAAGAGCTAGTATCGGAAGCAGGAAAATGCTGAACTCAGCAGAGCTTCTCGGCGCCTATCGAGATCAGGCCGGCTTGGAGGCCGACGACGCAGTCGAGATCGTCGTCGACTTCCTCTCCAGCTACGGCATGGCCGAGGGTGCTTTGGCCGTGCTGTGTGACCACGTCGACGATGAGGGGATGACCGAAGATCTGGCCCGTCAATTGAAGGAGGGCGGCCTGGTGGTCGAGCCGGGCGCCGGCAACTTGACCGACGATGAGACGGAGTGACGTGTTCACCCGTCCCACTGGCAGGACACCTCGGCATGGCCGATCGAAGCAGGTTCCCGACGGACGCGGGCACCATTCGCGCAGTCGTGCGATCCGTTCTCGAGGAAACGGTTTGCCGCGGTGACGCGGGCGACGCGGTTGTAGTCGAACCCGCACGTCCCGGATTGCGAGTCGCCTACGCCCCGAAGAGTGACCCGCACGACGCGGCGGAAGTCACGCGTCTGGAGTGCCGTGTCGATCTTCGCGGCCGCGAGATGTGGATCGACGACGTGCGTGTTGCGCCTTCCTTGCGATCCAAGGGCATCGGCCGAAGACTGGTTGCGGCGGCAGAGAGAATCGCGCGGGCACTTGGCCTCCGGACCGTGTGCGTTTTTCCGCTCGCCTCTGCCAAGCGTTTCTGGGCGAAGATGGGCTACGCACCCCATCCGAAGATGGCTCGGGTCGTAACCAAGGACCCTCACGGGGAGCGTCTCCCGGCGACAGGCGGCTGAAATGCGACACTCGCACCGAACACCGCTTGGGTTGACTCGCTCCGGGAATATCGCTAGCTTGCCCGGAGTCTCCGTGCTCGATTCGGAATGCCGTGATCGCGAAAGGCGGAAGGTGCTCCGATGCCAACGCTGAAAGTGGGCGCCGCCCAGATTGCCCCCGTTTTGGGGCGCGTCGAAGAAAACGTCGAAATGCACCTTCGCTGCATCGCCGAGGCACAACGGCAAGCCGCCGACGTGGTCGTCTTCCCCGAGCTGTCGTTGACGGGCTACGATCTCACGGTCACGGCTGCGGCACTCTCGCGCCGGCTCGACGGCGACGAGGTCCGGGCCGTCGCGCGAGCCAGCCGCGGCATCACCACCATCTTCGGGATGGTCGAGCTGGGCTTCGCCGCCCAGCTCCACAATTCCGCGGTCGCGGTACGCGACGGAGACGTCCTGTTCGTCCACCGGAAGCTGAACCTGCCCAACTACGGCAAGCTGGCCGAGAGCAAGCTCTTCGCAGCCGGCCGACAGATCGACACCTTTGACCTGAAAGACCCCTGGCACGCCTCGATCCTGACGTGCTCCGACGCCTGGAACCCGGGATTGGTCCACCTGATCGCCGTGGGCGGGGCGACGATCCTGATCCTCCCGATCAACTCGGCCAGCGGCACGATCTACGAGCACCTGTTCTCGAACCCCGAAGCCTGGCGCCTGGTCGTGCAGTTCTACTCGTACATCTACGGCCTGCCGACGGTCGTCGCCAATCGCGTGGGGGCGGAAGGAGACTTCACGTTTTGGGGCGGGTCGAAGATCTTCGGCCCCCACGGCGAGATGCTCGCCGAGGCCGGCGACGAAGAGGAGATCATCACCGCGGAGCTCGATTTCGACGACGTGGTCCGCGCCCGCTCGGGCCTGCCGACCGTCAGGGACTCCAACCTCGACTTGATCCATCGCGAGACCGTCCGACTGTGGAACAGTATCGGCCGGTTGCGATTTCCCGTTGACTAAACAGGAACACTGACCCCCGAAAGGATCGCTCGTGCAGTACGGTCTTGCCGGCGGCCAGTATCGCCCTCTGACGAAGGACCGCGTGGGCCGCATCCACCAAAGCGCGCTGCGAATCCTCGAAGAGGTCGGCGTTCACGTCGAGCTGCCCGAGGCGGTCGACGTGTTCCGCGACGCCGGGGCGGCGGTCGACGCTGCCGCGTGCCGCGTGCGGATTCCCGCCCGGCTCGTCGAGCGGAGCCTCCAAAGCGCCCCCCCCTCCGTCCGCCTCTACGGACGCGATGACGAGGGCTTCCTCTCGCTCGAAGACGCCAAGGTCCACATGGGCACGGGAGGTGCGGCCGTCCGGGTGATCGATCCGGATACCGACGCGGTGCGCCCCGGCGCGCTGGCCGACGTCGCCAAGCTGGCCCGGCTCGTCGACGGGCTGGAGAACGTCCACTTCTTCGTCCGGCCGTGTGCAGCCCGGGACGTGCCGGCCGAACAGCTCGCCGTCAACGAGTTCTACGCCGCGCTGGCCAATACCGGCAAGCACGTGATGGGCGCGGGCTACACGCTCCGCGGCGCCCGCGACGTCATCGAGATGGCCGCCCTCCTGGCCGGCGGCGAGGAGACCCTGCGCGAGCGGCCGTTCCTCTCCTTCATCACGAGCTGGATGATCAGCCCGCTTAGGTTCGACACGGAGACCACCCGGGTGGTCATGGAGCTGGTGCGGCGCCACGTTCCGGTCGCGCTCTCCGCCGCGCCGATGGCCGGGTCGACCTCGCCGATCACCATGGCCGGCACGCTGGTCCAGCTCCACGCCGAGGAGCTTTCCGGCCTCGTGCTGGCCCAGCTCACCTCGCCCGGGGCCCCGGTCCTCTACGGCGGCATCCCGGGCATGGCCAACATGCAGGATTTGAGCTACCGGGCGGGGGGCGTCGAGTTCGGACTGATGAACGCGGCCATCTCCCAGCTCGCGTCCTACCTGGGCATTCCCAACTACTGCTCCGCCGGCATCACCGAAGCGAAGATCCCCAGTATGCAGGCGATTTACGAAAAGACCTTCTCGATCTGCCAAGTGGCCCTGGCCGGGGGGAACTACGTCCACCACGCGGCCGGGGTGCTCGATTCGATCATGACCGTCGACTACGGCCAGTTCGTCATCGACAACGAGATCATCGGCATGGCGATGAAGATGCTCCGCGGCATCGACGTCGACGAAGAGCATCTGGCCCTGGACGAGATTCGCGAGGTCGGCCCCGGCGGCAACTTCCTGGCCCTGGAGCACACCGTGCGCCACCTCCGCCGCGAGTACTTCGAGCCGATGCTGGCCTCGCGCCGCGAGCGGGCCGACATGGCCCCTACGCCGGACGATCTGCACCGAGACGTTCTCGACGGCGCGCGCCGCCGGGCCGGAGAAATCATCGAGCGGCCCCGGCCGGTGCGCATCCCGCCCGACGTTGACGGGTGGATCCGCGGTCGTTTCGAGATCCTCTGCGGCGAGCCGCCGGAATTCTAAGGAGTAGCACCCATGATCACCCTGTCCAACGTGAGCAAGTCGTTCGACGGCGGCGAGACGTTCGCCGTTCGGAATCTGTCGCTCACCGTCGACGACGGCGAGACGCTCGTCCTGTTGGGCTCCTCGGGGTGCGGCAAGACGACTACCCTGAAAATGATCAACCGCCTCATCGAGGCCACCGAGGGACGGATCGAAGTCGGCGGCCGCGACGTGGCCGGGCTCGATCCGGTCGGGCTGCGACGGGCGATCGGCTACGTGTTCCAAGGCATCGGGCTGTTCCCCCACATGACGGTCCGCCAAAACATCGAGGTCGTGCCGCGGCTCTTGGCGTGGCCGGCCGAAAAGCGCCGCCGCCGGGCCCTCGAACTGCTCGAGCTGGTCGACTTGCCCCCAGACCAATACGCCGAGCGCCTGCCCCGGCGGCTCTCCGGCGGACAGCAGCAGCGCGTCGGCGTGGCTCGGGCATTGGCCGCTGATCCCGCGCACCTGCTCATGGACGAGCCCTTCGGCGCGCTCGATGCCCTCTCGCGCGACGCCTTGCAGCAGGAGATGCTCGACTTGAAACGACGCCTGGGGAAGACCGTGGTCTTTGTCACCCACGACATCTTCGAGGCCCTCACGCTCGGCGACCGCATCGCCGTGCTGCACCGCGGCGAGCTGCAGCAGGTCGGTCCCAAGGAGGAGCTGCTGGGGCGCCCGGCCACCCCGTTCGTTCGCGAGCTGTTCGAAAAGCCGGCCAAACAGTTGGCCGCCTACCGCGAGGCCCTGTGATGCCCGATTGGGTCCAATTCGTCGTCGAGCGCCTGCCGGAGCTGGGGCTCCGCACCGTGCAGCACCTGGCGCTGACCGGGGTCTCCACCGCCCTGGCCGTGTTGGTCGGCGTGCCGCTGGGCATTTTGGCGCTGCGGGTGGCACGCCTGAAGGGGCTCATCCTGGGGACGGCCGGCATCCTGCAAACGATCCCCAGCCTGGCCCTGCTCACGCTGCTGCTGGTCCTATTCCACAAGATCGGCGCCCTGCCGGCGATCGTCGCTTTGACGCTCTACGCCCTGCTGCCGATCGTCCGCAACACGGTGACCGGGCTGGAGGGCATTTCCGCGGATATCCTCGAGGCCGCCCGGGGCATCGGCATGACCCCGCGCCAGGAGACGTTTATGGTACGATTACCCCTGGCACTGCCGGTGATCATCGCGGGGGTTCGCACTGCCGCCGTGACGGCCGTGGGTGTGGCCACCCTTTCGGCGTTCATCGGCGCCGGGGGGCTGGGGCAGTTCATCAACCGGGGCCTTGCGCTGGCCAACTGGGGATTGATTCTCCTGGGGGCCATCCCCGCGGCGATCTTGGCCCTGCTCGTCGACCTGCTCGTGGCCGGCGTGCGCTGGGCCGTCGACCCGGAGCGCCGCATCGAGCGCCGCCGCCGCCCCGACACGGCGCTCCGCTGCCTCGCCCTGGCGGCGCCCGTGCTGCTGCTGGCCGGCGGGTCCCTGGGCTATGCCCGAACCCGGCCCGACGTCACCATCGGCTCGAAACCCTTCACCGAGCAGATCATCCTCGGCCACATGCTGGCCGAGCTGATCGAGGCCCACACCGACCTCAAGGTCGACCGGCGCTTCTGCCTCGGCGGCACGATGATCTGCCACGAGGCGCTCGACAACGGCGAGATCGACCTCTATATCGAATACACCGGCACGGGCCTGATGGCGGTGCTCGGCAGAGACATGATCGCCGATCCCGACGAGGTCTATCGGGTCGTGTCACGAGAATACCTCGATAAGTTCGACGCCCGGTGGATGCCCCCCCTGGGCCTGAACAACACCTACGCCATCGCCGTGCGGCGCGAAGACGCCAAGCGGCACGGCTGGGAGAAGGTCTCCGATCTAAGACCGTACGCCGCCGAATTACGGATCGGCTTCCCCTTCGAGTTCTACGAGCGGCCCGACGGCTACCAGCCGTTCACCGCGGCCTACGGCTTCGAGTTCGGCGAGGTTCGCGAGGTCCAGGCGGGTCTGATGTACGACGTGATCCGGGCCGGCGAGGTGGACGTCATCCCGGCCTTCGCCACCGACGGGCGGATCGCTGAGTACGATCTGGTGCCGCTCGAGGATGATCGCCGGTTTTTCCCGCCATACTACGCGGCCCCGGTGGTGCGCACGACGACGTTGCTCCGCTATCCCCGGCTCGAGCCGGTCCTCGCCAAGCTGGCCGGCGTGCTCGACGACGAGACCATGCAGCGGCTCAACTTCCGCGTGGACGGCAAGGGCGAGGCCCCCGACGCAGTGGCGCGGGAGTTCCTCAGCTCAGAGCGGCTGTTGCCGTGACGCGTTCATGTGGGGACGCAGCTTGGCAACTCGCGTTTAGCTGCTGAGGTCCGCCCCAATCAGCGAAAGGACTTAGCAAGCGGAGGGCACGGGACTCCGAAAATGCGGGCGGCCGCGAGTCTTCGCGGTACGATGGTGGGGTCTCGACACTCCACTTACCACCCCCCATACCCGAAACGATCACTGGCCAGATCAGGCAAATCATCGCAGCATTGAGCCGTAGCTGGCCAAGAGGATCGTGGGCAGGGGAGCGAGTAGCGAGGAGCGTGTCAGTCGCGGTCAACGGGGAGACAGCGCTTGCGGACCGGGAGATTCCTGCTACAGTGGTCCGTAAGCTCCCAGCCGGAGGAACGAAGAATGAGAACGGCACTCTTGGGTCTTGCCATGCTCGGTGTTGCCGCGTCGGGGCTCGCCGGCGAGGGGATCTTTTCGTCGAAGCCGACGGCCGTCAGGACGGGCGGCGAAGTCGTGCTGACCTTCTCCGTTACACGCCCCACGGACGTGGAGATCGCGGTGCTCGGCGCCGGGGGCAAGGTCGTGCGCCATCTGGCGGCCGGTTCTGTCGGCGGCCCACAGAGCGCACCACCGCTGAAAGCCGGGTCGGTGACCCAGTCGATCACCTGGGACGGCACCGACGACGCCGGAGAGCGAGTCGCCGGCCCGGCGAAGTTCCGACTGCGTGCCGGGCTGCGGGCTAGACTCGGACGGCTGATCGGCGGCAGCCCTTATCGCGGACGTGCAACCACCACGCCTTATCGCGGCTCGCTGCAAGGTGTCGCCGTAGACGAGGCGGGCAACGTCTACGTGAAGATGATGTCCGACGTGGGCAGCCACGGCAACTCCGGCCTGTGGCCGTGGCAGGTTCGCAAGTTCGACCCGAAGGGCAACTACATCAAGACCCTGCTGCCCTATCCACCTTCTACGGACGTGGCCGATGCCCACGGCTACGCCCTGATCGAGACCGACGACGGCCGCTTCACGCCGGTCAACCAGAACAGTCTCTACCCGGTCTTCTCGGTCTTCGGCAGCGCGATCTACCAACGAGTTTTGCCCGGCGGGGAGCTGGTCTTCATCAACAGCCAGGCCCGGAAGCTGACCTTCTTCAAGCTCGACGGGAGCAACAGGATACGCCGGTTGGCGATGTGGCCGGAAGACGGGAAGATGCCGGCCCCGTCCTGGTTGGATTTCGAGATCGCCTTCTCGCCGGACGGACGATACGCCTACTACTCCAACGTGGCGGGCACGGTTTACGACGGCAAGACACCCGCCGACATCGACCCGAAATGGCCCAGCGGCCGCATCTACCGTCACGACCTGACGCAGCCCGACCTCGCGCCGGAGCCCTTCTATGATCTGGAACTCCCCGATTTCGAGAAACAGCCGTATTGGATGCCCAGTGCCTGGGACAAGCGCACGGCCGCCGCCGGAATCGACGTCGATGCGACAGGAAACGTCTATATCTGCGACCAGGTGAACCAGCAAGTCGTCGTGATTTCCCCGGAGGGCAAGAGGCTCGACGCGATCAAGCTCCCCTGGCCGGACCGGGTGCAAGTCCACCCCCGGACCGGCGATCTCTACGTCGTCAGCCGCGAGGTGACTCGCGGGTACGTCCCGCCCAACAAACTGTTGAAGGTCATCGGCCGGGGAGAGGATGCCGAAGTAGCTGCGGAACTGGCCATGGAGTCGCGAGGAAACGTGGAGTTCACCATCGACCCGCGCAGCGAGCCGACCGTGCTCTGGGTCCTGGCACCGGGCAACAACCCGAGCGGCCAGAGCCTGCTGCGGATCGAGGACCGCGGCGACCGCCTGCTTGTCGACAAGGACGCCTTCGACCGGGACCACCACGCGATCTCGTTCGCCGGCAACCTGGCCGTGGACCGGGCCGCCAACCTCGTCTACGTCACCGACACGCGGGGCAAGGTCTGGCGGTACGACGGCCGGACCGGCGAGGGCGGGCTCGCGGAACTCGAAGCCTCGCTGTTGGCCACCGGGCCGGACGGCAAGATAGTTCGGGTCGCCGGCTGGAACTCGCCGCTGGCCTGCTTCGACCGCCGGCTCGAGCCGTTTCCCGTGACGGCCGACGGGCAGAACGAGTTCGGCCACTTCTACGGCAGGGCCGGGCGCGGCTGCTCCCTGGGCGGATTGGCCGTGGACCACCGCGGCTTCATCTGGGCGCTCGCGGAGGGGGACGGGATGTTCGTCCGGGCGTATCGGCCGGATGGTGAGCCGGTTGAGGCGGCGCACTCGCAGCGTGTTCCGCGAGAAGATCGGCCGGCCCCGGCGATCGTGGCCGGCCTGGACATTCATGCCGCTTGTGTGCGCGTGGATCGCCAAGGGAACGTCTACCTTGGCTGGCTGGGCCTGCCCGAGGAGCACAAGCCGCCCAAAGGGTTCGAGGAGGACGAAGCGTACCGGCGGGCCACGGGCTCAGTGCTCAAGTTCGGCCCGGAAGGGGGACGCCGCGTGAAGCTCCCGCCCGGCGAGGACCCGCCCGAAGAAACCGTGATGGGTTTCGAGGGCGTCAGGCAGGTGTATCCCGGCTTGGCGCCGTTCAGCCAGTGGCGTTGCGACGGTGCGTGCGTTTGTACCAAGCCGCGATTCGACCTGGACGAGTACGGCCGCGTCTTCATCCCCAACGCGATCACCTTCTCCGTCACCGTGATGGACAATGCGGCCAACCCGCTGGCCACGTTCGGCCATTTCGGCAACTTCGACGCGCAGGGGCCCGGCAGCGCCGAGCCGGACCCGCCAATCCCGTTCGGTTGGCCGACCAACGTGGGCGTGGCCGGCGACTCTGTCTACGTGGCGGACGTGCTCAACCACCGCCTTGTCCGGGTTGATCTCGAGTTCGAGGCCCGGGTCGAGCTGGCACTGCCGTAGCGGCGTTTCTTTGGAGTGCGGCGACTTGTCGCCGCTTTTCCTTTCCTGTGCCATTCACCCGGGGGCTAAAGGCGTACGAGCTACTCACCTCAACAAGATCAAGAGGCCCGTCTGAAACTGCCAAGAGAAAGCGGCGACAAGTCGCCGCACTCCAAAGCACCGTGCAAGAAGCGGAGCTATACGATGAACTGCCTTTACACACCGATCTACTGCTTGCTACTGGCCGCCGCGTCGAACGCGGGGACCCTGGCTAACCTGGAAGACGCCGGCTTTGAACCGGGCAGATTGCGATTGCCGCTGACCGTGGTCGAGCGCAGCGGGGTTGACCGCCGTGGAATCGTGGTCACCGGGGGAGTGCCGTTTCCGGCGGGTTTTCTCCCGAACGCAAGGCGGTTGAGGGTTGTGGACGACGAGGGCCGTGTCGTCCCCAGCCAAGCGACCGTGATGACCCGTTGGTGGAAACCGCGCTACGACGACTCGGTCCGTTGGGCACTGGTCAGCTTCCCGGCGAACGTGCCGGCCGACAGCACGGCGACCTACTATCTGACGGATGCCGGTCCGGACCCACCCGGCACGCGACTGTCTGTCGACAGGACGTCGGAGGCAATTGTTGTCACGACGGGAAGGGCCGAGTTTACCGTGCCACTTTCCGGCACGTCGCTTCTAAACCGCGCCGCGATCGGCGGCCGAAACGTGCTCGGCCCCGCCGGGCTCCGCGGCGTGATTACCAGCGGCCCGTGGGAGGAGCAGGGGCTGACCGGCGGAGAGAAGATGACGGCGACCTTCACCGCCGAGGACGTGACGATCGAGGAGTCCGGCCCCGTGCGCGTGGTGGTGGCGATCCGGGGGACCCACGCGCCGGGGGCCCCGAAGACCGGCAAGCACTACGAGTTCACCGCCCGGCTGTATTTCACGGCCGATTCCCCCTCGGTTCGAATAGTCTACACGCTTCGCAACGGCCGGCTCGACCCGGAGCTTTACGAGGAGAAGCGGCGGACCTACGTCTGGCCCATCGAGGACGCGTCGCTGGTGGCCGACCTGGCCCTGGGCGGTGCCGTGCGTGCCGCGTGCCTTGCCCAGCGCGAACGCATCGAGAGCGACTCGCTCACCGTCTACCAGGACAGCAGCGGCGGCGACAAGTGGAAACAGCTCGGCGGCGGCAACTACGAGCAATGGCTGGCCAAGCACACCGGCGGGCGCGAGGTGCCGGGCGTCAGCTTCCGCGGATACAAGGTGACGTCGGGCAGTAAGACCTTGGCCTCCGGCAACGACAACCCGGGCGTGCTCAGCCTGTCGGGCAGCGGGACCGGAATCGCCGTGGCGCTGCGCAACTTCCGCGTCGAGTATCCTTCCGCGCTGGCCGGTTCCGCCAAGGGGCTTCGCATCGGCCTGTTCCCCGGCGAGTTTGCCGATCCCTTCTGGCTGGAGCCGGGCCAGCGCAAGAGCTGGGACGTGCGTCTAACCCTGTTTAGCGGTCGGACGCCCATCCTGGAAGACTTGCACGCAGAGCACGACACCCTGCTGCTGTTCCGCGTGCCGCCGGCGTGGATGACCCGTGCCCGGGCGTGGACCACGCCCCTGCCCGTCTTGCCCGCTCCAACGAGCCAGCCGCAAGAGCGATGGGACAAGAGCCCGCTCGACGGGATCGACGTGGGCTGGGACTGGTACGGCTGGATCAGCAGCTTCAACGCCGGGGGCGGCCACTGGAACCAGAGCACCTGTTTCGGCAAGTGGGTCCTGTGGGGCGACGGCGAGGAGTTCGACCGCGCCGAAGCCCGCGCGCTTTGGGCAGCCGACGCCACTCCGCTTCACTTCGACAATCCCGACCTGTCCACGTTCTGGTTGATGCTGCGAAGCTGGAACTGGCGCGAGAACCGGCTGGTAAACCACGCATTTCCCGGCCACTACGAGCGGACCGTCTGGGGGCTGCCCGACAGCGGTCACATGGGCATGTTCATGTGGTTCGAGTATTACTACCTGACCGGCGACATGCGGGCACGCGAGGCGTGCGACAGTCTCGGACAACGCGCCCGGGCATTCTGCTGGCAATACAACCACGACGACAAGTCCGACGGCACCGGCCCTCTGCCCCATGCCATCGACTGGTGCAGAAAGCGCGACCCGGACGCCGACGAATCGTTCCGCCTGGCCACGCGCTACGTCGGCTGGCCCCTGTACGACCTGGCCTGCTGGTATGAGCTGACCGGCTGTGAAGAGCTGGCGGCCGAGTGCCGCACCGTGGCCCGGGCGTTCCGCAACACCGCGCGCATGAGCCCCATCGGCTTCATGGTCCTGCAAATCAACGCCAAAGACGATCGCAGCGTGTACGGCGGCCAGGGACCGTTCGAGCCCATGCGATCGCGGTGCGCCAGCCAGTGTTACGCCCATTTTCAGGAGGGCATCATGACCACCGGGCTGGCCAAGTACTACCGGGAAACGGGCGACGTCGAGGCGCTGGACGCGATGATCGGCTTCGCCGACCTGATGTGTCACCATGCGATGCTCCGCGACGAGTCGGGCAAGCGACTGGGCTGGACCTACGCCTTCGGCGATTACTGGGGCCCGTATCGGCCGTCCGACGTGACCGATGCGCACCGTATCTCGTTCATGGTCTCCAACTTCCGTGTGGTCCAGCCGCTGGGACAGATATACCAGTTCACCGGCAGGGCCGACTACTTGGACGTGCTCTGCGACGCCACAGCCACGCTCCGCGAGCCCGATCTGACCGTTGCAGCCGCGCACTGTGCGGTGGGGCATCCCCACACAGACCGAACGCCCCCGGCCGCCGTGTCGGATTTGGCTGCGGAAGCCCTCGGCAACGGGCGAGTCAAACTGACCTGGACCGCTCCGCGCGACGACGCGGCCGCCGGCAAGGCCGCCTGGTACCAAGTCAAGTGCTCCGCGGCGAAGATCGTCGAGCGAGTTGACGGCTGGCCCGACTTGCGCGATTCCCTGCCGACGGACGAAGCTCAGTGGCACCTTCGCGCTGAAGCCTTCAACGCCCGGCAACGTGCTTTCTGGGCCGCCCATAACCTCGACGGCGAGCCGATCCCGTCATCTGCCGGAAGCCGTGAAACGATGGTTGTGGACGGCTTGCAGCCGGGTAGTCACTTCTTCGCGGTGAAGACCTGGGACGACGGTCCGAACCTAAGCGAGCTATCTAACGTCGTGCACGTCGAGGTGAAGTAGCCGGACGACGCCTCCCGAAATTCAAACCTAGTCCCTGGCCCTTCCAATTGTCCTGTGCTCTGATGCCATCCGCGTTCAATCCTTCTCCCCCTTTAGTCGCTGGTCATTGGAGCACTGGCTCACAGCCGCTTGGCTGTACTTGCTGGTGCCGACGGTCGTGTTTTCAATGGACACGTTCACAAGTGCGGGCCGAAGGCCCCGTGCGAGGGTAGCTCGCATGGAAGTCCATCGTGTCATAATCAGGGTCCATCGTTGGTCTGCGGACCCAGAGCCCCCCCGAACGCGCAGTTCTTGAGCGGGGTCTTCGTCCTACTATTGACATCATTCCTAATGGCCATACCAAAAGCTGAAACGACAGGTGGACCGGTGAGCTCTGCCGCCCGCGGGCCGGTCACAGGTGGCCGACCTGACAGCAGGGGGAACTGCGAGTTGCCCGGGGAACATGACCACCGGGATCTCCCCGCCGTCCATGGTCGACGAGTTGTAAGAAACGGCGTTCCGCGACGATGGCATTGAGCAAGATGAAAATCGGGGCGGCCGGTGCGTCCATGTCCTGCACCAGGGCTACCTCTATCCTCAAGAACCTCGTCTGAACAGACCTAACTGCTTGCGTTGCTCGTACTTGCGTCACATAGGGCGAAACCGAAATGGAAACGGCACCGGCATGTTCTGTCAGAGGTTCTACACAGGCCCGTGGGAAATCACATCTCCTATCACTAGAAAGCGCTTGACGGGTCCACCCATCGAATTACACTAGTTCTTGCCAATCGGCTGGACGGCAGAAACTCGGATCCCGAGCTCTTTTCGCGGAGACAGACCCATGAACCGACGACCCACCAGTAACCCAGGCACCGGGCCGCACCTCCTCCCGTACCGAGTACCGGTAGCCGTACTGGCAATCGCATTGTCTGTGACCTCAGCCCCGCGCGTCACCGCCGAAATCGTCTTCGTTGGCGGGGCCGCGATCGAGTTCGGCGACGCCGAGCCAGGGCCTCCACCCAATCCGACCCATGACGGGTTCGGCAATCTTGCGGTCGTGGATATCGGCGACCCGCAGCCGAGCCCGGATGTCGTGGACACTCCAGCCGGGATGAAATACACCAATCGAAGGATTGAGTACACGGCCGGCCCCTACGATGTGTTTCCGACCAACCGGCGGGTGACGGTGACGTTCCAGATGCGGCGGCCCTTCGAGTTGGTCAACGATCCGGCGGCCCTTCCCCGCGTCGTGGGCAGCGCCGACGGAAGCGTCTACTGGGACATCAACTCTGCCGCAGCCATCGACGACTTCACGATGGAGTTCACCGGGTTCTATGCCGATCTCGCGATGACTCCGTTCCCGGGGACGACCGCCCGGGCCGCGGTGTCGCAACAGGGGGAAGGCTGGGGCTTTCGCGATTTCGGCGACGGAAGTTTCGACCTGCGGTCCGACAGTTTTGCGCCGGTGGACGATGGGCAGTCCGAAGTGCTGCCAGTCAACACGCAGGGGTATCTGGTCAGCACGGTGAGCTTTTCCTTTACGCCGGTCAGCACGGGCGGGGGGGACTACATCGCACTGGAGTTCCCGGATTCCTTCATCATCGAAGGCGGTGTCCCGGTTCCCGAACCGTCTGCCCTGGTGCTGTTAGCCACGACGGCGGGCGCGGTGCTCGCCTGGGGCTGGAGACGGCGGAAATAGGGAATGCGCACGGAACCGCTGAGGCAATTGTGGCAGTAGTAGGCCCAGCTCTCGCAGCCGCTCACCGGCGTGCAGCCGGAGAGGTGGCGGTTGCGGTGCCGGGTGTTGGCCTCGCGGAGCCGGTCGGTTCTACCGCCGCAGCGGGCCAGCCGCTCCGAGAGGCTCAGGATCGAGTCGGCTGGGGCAACTCAGGTTAATGCTTTAGCACTGCTGCAATCGTCTGGAAGAACCGCGGTGACCACTCATTACTGCGCGGACCGCTCCTTCTGCGAACCTGCGTGACGACAAGTTCCTGTTCGGGATCCACGAGGAAGATGCAGCCCGAAAACGAGCCATGCCCCAGGGTGCGCGGCCCAAACAGCAGGTCTTCGTCGCGTTTCGAGTCCCGTGGCGCACCGGGCTTGAGATGCCGTACCCAGTGGATGCCAATCCCTTCCTCGGCGGTGTGGCCACGGTCGGCTACGCGCAGCGGCCGGGGCAGGAGCTGCTCGAAGGTCTCTGGGCGAATGAACTCCCTTGGACCGTAGCTTCCACGGTTCGCCACCCATTGGGCGAGGATACCCAGCTCCCTTGCCGTGAACTCGCCCCCGGAGCTGGCGTTGCCCATCCGCACGTCACCGAAATCCAGCGGCCGGAAGAGGTGAGCGTCGTAGAGGCGAGCGGCGCTCTGGCCGGCGGCGATCTCCATCGCCTTGGCCACCAACTCATAGCCCAGCCCGCAGTAGACATACTTCACGCCCGGCTCGTTCACGTCAATCCCGCCCAGCACGATGTTTTCCAGGTGTGGGGTGTGCATGTCGCCCAGTTCGCCGTGACCCGTCAGTCCGCTCGTGTGGGTGAAGCACTGCCGGAACGTCGGCACGTGCGGGTTGTCTTCGGGGTAGTCGGGAAAAACAGTGGCCAGCGAATCGTCCAGGTCGATCAGTCCCTGGTCGAGAAACTGGCTGAATAAGATCGCGGTGACCGTCTTGGTGATCGAGGCGACCCAGCAGCGATAATCGCGGTCGGTCGGCCGCCCGCCGGCGTCCCGGCCGAAAGCCTCGTGGGTGACAATCACACCGCGGCGGGCGACGAGCGTCACGAACGGCTCTCCTGTATCTTCGGCCCACGCTCGGCAAACGGCGTCGATCCGGTCCTTGGCGTCGGGGGCTACCCCGGCCTCGGCGGCCGAGCCTTCGTGGAGCACAGTAGCTGGCCGATCCCGACGACGCGGCGGACGCAATGGTCGCACTTTGTCCTGCAATCCCTGGAGCTTGAGCTTCAGCGCCAGATGACAATCATCGTTAATCACGGTCGCCGATTCGATGTACCTTGCCGGGTGCCCAAGCGGCTCGGCCTCAGTGAGCCCGGCCACCAGAATGGCACCTTGTTCGCTGCCGAGCACTGCCTGTACAAGCATGTCATTCGCCAGGCGAAGGATTTCGGCCTCATGCTCTCTTAGAACGGTCGGCGCATCGGAGCCGGGGAACTTGGGAAAGGCAACGGTCAGGTCCGGCGAGAAGGTACTGGGAAGCTGCTTCGGCAAGCCGTAGAACGTGCGCGAGCGCCGCAGCGGTGTGCCATCGGGTGCCGTGCCCTCGATCCAGGCGAGCCAGCGGCCTGGCACATTGGGCTCCGGCCGCTCATTCAGTTGCGCGTCGAACCAGCGCACGCGCAGAGGCTCGTTGCACCCAAGTCGCCGTACGGTTTCCACGTCGCGCCATAGGATGCGCGGCGTCTCGCCGGGCTTGAAGATCCACGAGCCGGACTTGGCCAACATCAACTCCTGCGACTGAAACTCCCGCCGCTCTTCCCGCTTGCGCTCGGCCGTTTGATTCTCGGCGGGCGCGCTGGCGTCGTCGTCGGGCTCCCTTTCGGTCTGCCCAAGAGCACGATCCCTCGTAACGGCGTACAGGCACACGACCGGAACCAGCAGGATGATCGACACGAGACGTGTAGGGACATTCATTTCCGTATTCTCCAGATACCATAGACCGTGTTCCCCATGGGGGTCGGCCGCGGTTCTACGTCACGCTCAGTGGCCGAACTAAGATCTGCGGCTGATCGGGTCATTCTTCTTATCCGCGTGGCTTCGGAGAAACCGGAAGAACTCGCGACCAAGACCCCCGATACGCCATAAGTGGCGAGAACTGTTGCTCGAATCATCTCAGAATGCACCTCCCTTCACTGCAGGCGCGGTCAATCAGATTGGATCGCAGTCCGCCTACCGAAACTCGAACAGTCCATAGCGCACGCTGTTCTCGTAAGCTCGCTGGCTCCCGAACAGCGTGTGGTGTGTCCGTCGGCCCCCATTATTCGAGCTGACTTGGACTTCCAGCAGGCACTGGCTCTTCTCTGGATCCAGCTTCAAGACTGCCAGCGGAATCAAAGCCCGCAGTTCATATCCTGTTTCACGGCCGACCGACGAGATGAGCACGTCGGGGGCCGAGACCTGTTTGGCGCCCTCGGCACGGTACGCAGCGGCAGGCGAATCGCCAGCCCGGGGAACCAGGAACACCTGGCCGATCTGCTGCGAGCCGGGCGTGCTGCCGAAGACCTCCAAGCACGAGCCACGCCAGGCGGTCGGGTGTTGGACCACTTCGCGGTCTTGCACGTCGGCTGTGACGGCCAGCCTCTCGCCCACCCGCGCAAACCGGATCGCTGCAATCGTCGCTGTCTTCTTATCTCGGATCACCAGCGGTTCCTGCCCTTCGAGCAAAGTGGATAGATCATCCAGAGATACGGGCTCTTCCAGTCGTGGGATGGGGTAGGTCTTCGCGATCACCGTCGGCGTTTCGCCGATCTTTGGGGGCTCGCCGGCAAACGGGACCAGACGGTAGCGGATGCCGACCTCGCCCGCCGGCGTTGGTTGCTCGGTCAATTGGATCAGAACCGTGTCGTTGCTTCCTCGCACCACCGGCCGTGGCCTATCCAGTTCAACCAGCATTCCATAGCCGCCTCGGTCGACCAACACAGCGGCAGCTTCGACCTTCTGCTCGGTCAACGTGCCGAGGCTTTCGTTGCTGACTGTCAGCCCTTCCACGCGGGTCCGACCCTTCGTCGGGCGTGGCCGTCCCTTCCGTTGCGGCACATCGGCGAAGGGGATCATTTCATACGCCTCGACGACCTTGCCGCGCAAGCGAGGCCGTCCGCCCCAGAGGCTGAACACGTTGTCGTGGTGCGATTCGCGCAATTGCACTTCGCAGTCGATCGCACCGCGCTCGAAGGCGTACCGTCGCGTTGCGGTCACGGACGACTGGCGCACAAGCCCGGAGCTGGTCACGGTAATTCCGTCAAGTGTGGCGTCGAAGTGCTCGCTGTTGGCCGCCACGAGCGGCTGGCCGTCGGCCGTGGTGCCGACTAGGGAATGCACGTGGAAATCTCTCCACTGAGATAGATGCATGCCGGAACCGTACGAATCGTTCGGTTTGGCCGTGATCACCTGCCCATGCCCCGGTACGTGCAGTTGGCAGATGCCGCCGCCGCCCAAACCGATCTGGCCGTGGAACCCTTCGCCTTCCCAGGTCGGCGTAAGCCGCCCGTGGTACGTGACCACGTAGTAGCCGGGACGCCGCGCGGCGAACCATTCGTTGTGCCCGCCGGCGCCTTCAACAAAGTCCGGTCCGCCGTACCCCTTCCAGCGGTACTGCGCGTCCCACGAATCGTAGGTGCCGCCTGCCAGCTTCGGGATCGAAGTCCGTGAACTCCAGGGCATCGCAGGTCCCGGCGACCAGATGTAGCTGTACAAGTTGAGCATGCGGTTGCGAGCCTCGATGAACCGCGGGTCCCGGAGATCTGCGATGACGGCGTTCCAACCGCGAAGCACGTAACTGCCGTAGTGAAAGTCGTAACCCAGGCTCTCCTGCAGGCCGCCTGACGGGCCGATGCCCACGCGGTCGCCGAAGCCGCCGCTGGTAAATCGCCCCCAAAGCGTTTCAAACAGTTTCTGCTGCAACGGATCGTCGCTGGCCTCGCAGCAGTAACGTAGACCTGCCATCAGACTGGCCAGCGCGTTGCCGTTGACCATGGCCATCGTGCGGCAGAAGGCCAGCCGGTCGCCCGCTTGGATGACGAACTCGTGGATCGCCTGCTTGACCTCCGGCGGAGCGTCCGTCTGCTGGAGGATGCGCCACGCCGGGCGGTACCAGAAGAACGTGTAGCAGCCCTGCTCGTAGGCCAGGTTGCGCTTCGGGCCAATCGCCACGTGGTCGCCGTGCCCGATCAGGCGCATGCCGAACAGCATCTCCCTAATCGCCGCGTTGAGTGCCTGCGGGTTCTCATGCTTGGCCCAGCCGTGCATGATCCGGTCCGCCGAACTCTTGGGCGGGCTGTTGTGGGAACCGACCGAGATAAAGCCCTCGGATGACACCGCTTCGGCCGGGTACTCGAAATCCTCGGGATCGAGACGCTCGAGCCAGTCGTGCAGTCGAGTTTGATACGTTTGCCAGAAGACGTCGCCGTCGTGGTAGATGGCTCCACCCAAAGTTGCCTTAGCCGTCGCGGCATCGGGCGAAAGGACGCCGGTGACCGCCAGGTGCTCCGCGCGCACGGGCCGAAATCTGCCTGCCAGTTGATGCGTAACGTTCACCAGGAAGTCGCCGGGGCCATCCGAGACTTCGAGCGTAAGTACTTGGTCGTCGTAGCGGCCTTCGCAAAGCACGCTCGTCTGCACCAGCCCCTCCGCGCCGTTTCCCGTGGCCAGCTCGGTGCCTTGCGCATCCTTGAGCACAAACATCCGCGACGCCGGTTCGTCCAGTTGCAGGAAGAGCAGGCTGATCGAATGGGTCGTCTTGGGAACGTAGATGTAGCTGCGTCGAAACAGTGGGCCGTGCCCGTGCAGCCATTCGGGACTGCCGGCAACTCCATACTTCAGCTCCCGATCGAATCTCACGGTGACATAATGATCGGGAGTACCGACGATCACCACGCGGTAGACGCCCGACTGGCCACCCGGAACCTCGTAGGCGAATGATCGCTTGGCCAAGGCCGCCAGCCGCTGTGGATCGGAAAAAGCACTCCAGCGAACCAACGGCTGGAGGCCGCGCGAATAGCAGGTCGCGTAGTACCACGCCTCGTGGTCCCAACCGGCAAACACGGGATTGGCGGTGGGGGCCGTAATGCCGTCGTCCGCGATCATTTCGCGCACCACGCATTCTCCGTCAGGAGAGTAGACCTTGACCAGAAGCTCGCTCGGTCCGTGCATGCGATGGTTGACATCACGCACGTCCAACGTAATCGTGAAGGGCCGGCCGTCTGGGTTCGTTACGAAGGCGGTAATCCCGTCGTACAGCCGATAGGTAGTTTCGGATGCCGCAACGCCGGCGGCCAACACCAGCACAAGTGTCCCGAGCAGTACACCGAAAATGCGTCTCGTGACAGTCATGGATTGCCTCGCTTGACCTCAGGTGATTGGCGGTACGGCCTCGGTCACTGAAAGAGCATATTACCGGGACGGGCCCTTCATGCCTGCTGTCCCAGAAGCCCGGCTAACGCCAGCTCAATCATCTCACGCTCAGCCAGTCCCTCCAACCACTCCCCCGGAATCCCGCTCTCGCCCCACATCGCACCGGCGACCTGCCCACAGACGGCCCCGGCGGTGTCGGCGTCGTCGATGTCCCGGCCGACCCGGGCGGAGGAGACCTGCAGTCGGACGGGACGGCCGCCGAGACGGGCTGCACGACTGCCGCTGTGGCGGCCAGCGCCCAGCCGGCCGAGACGAGCCGATGACCGGCTGCCCGGAGCACACAGACGTTCCGTTACAGCACTTCTTATCTCAGTGTGTGTTTACTCTATCGGCGTGTTTCCTGCGGCCTCTCCCCGACGTAGACCATCACGGGCCGCAGTATTCCACCCAGCATGAGCTCAGAAATGCCAAAGTGGCCCGTTTTCACGACCAGTACGTTTTCTTTGCCGGGAAGCAGCTTGCCGGTGATCTCCACTTCCGCCGGCTTACGGGCGCCGGCGAGTTCTCCCAACAACTTGCCGTTGAGATAGACCTTCGTCGGACTGCCGTCGATCTCTCCAAACCAAAGGTGCAACGGCCCCGTGGGGAGCTTCGACGGCGGCTCGAACTTCACCCGGTACCACATCCAGGCAAACTGCTCGGGAATGTCTTGCTCGTTGAGCGTGGCGGAGTACGTTTTCACCTCTTGCCAGCCATCCGTGGACGTATCCCGCTTGGCGTATCCCTCGAGCTCGCCGATGTCTTCGGGGTCGTATCGAAAGTCCCACTCATCGGGCAGTTGCACGACCAGCCGGCGCGGCTCTGTCGTCCGCTCGTATCCGCTCTCGATCACCGGCCACAGAAACCACTTGGCGTAACCGTGCTTGTAGTTGCGCATCGTGTTGAACTGCTTCTCGTAGGCAAGGTCCATGTGCTCCACCCACTTCTCGTACCGATCCTTGGCCCGGCGGAAGTCGCAGTGGTTGATGGCGTCGCGAACGGCCAGATAATGCTTTGCGTTTTCCAGGCCGGACTGGAACAAGGCCACCCGACCCCGCACCATGTCGTCGTCCGCCGCCTTTGCCGCCGCTTGGAGGTCCGCTTCGCATCCGGCGACCAGCTCGGGTGTCCAGATCACGTGCACGCCGTAGAAGCTGCCGACATGAATGTCCGCCTCGCACACCGCCCGATCGATCCGTTCCCAGTAGCGCTCGACGTGCGGCGCGGCGTCGCCGAATAGCTTGGTGTAGTAGTCGTCCAGAATCGCATCGGCATCGGCGTCGGCGTCCCACATCAGCCGGCTGGCGAGGTACGTGTGCGGGCCATACAGGTTCCATGCCGCCATCGATTCCAGGTTGATTCCCCAGCATCCCGTCTGTTTCAGGAAGGGAATGTTGTCTCGGAAGTACGAGATCTTCGAGATCGGCACCGTGACTTCAGCCAGGTTGTAATTGTAGTCGTAGCATGCCGTCCGCATCAGCTTCGACCAACCTTCGACGATCTGCAGGTACCGATGCCGCGATTCGCAGTGGGAATTGTGGATGCCGTGCAATCGGCAGAAGCGGATGGTCGTCACCCACGCACAGAGGTTGCTTGATGCCCGGTCGATCGTTTTCGGCGGCATTGTGTAGTCGGAGTAGCAGTAGAAGCTCAGCAGGAGATCAGGCGCTTCGGCTGCCACGCGCCGCCCCACGTCGTCGAAGAATCGGACGTATCGGTCCGACATCGAAATCGTTCCCGAACTGGGCTCAACGTAGTCAGGCACGTCCAGGGCACGGCAGCGATCGCACTGGCAGAAGCCCCGGCCGTCCGGCGGCGAGATGGTATCGGCCCGGACGCCTTGCTTCGCCTTCGCAATATAGGCTTCCGCAAACAACCGGGCTACGTCGGGGTGCGTGGTGCACATCCAACTGCCCGGTCGCCGCTCACCGTCCCGCAGGGCATAGTACTCCGGGTGATCTTTGAAGTACTCGTCGGGCGGGACGTGCTGCCAATCGTGACGGTTGGGGAGGTTCATGCCACCCAGCCGGGCGCGGGCCGGGGGAACGAATCCCCACACGTTCCGATACACGAAGTCCGGCTCTTCCCGGACGTCCCACCCGTCAAGCGAGATCGTCTTCCGCTCAGGAACGATCTCGCCCCACGGGTTGGGCATGAACCACCGGCAGCCCAGGCGCTCCAGATAATGGGTGACCGCAAAGCGAGTGGAGTCGGGCGATTCCCCGGCCAGCAGTAGGTGGTTGCCTTGCGTCTTCAGACAATAGCCGTCGCCAGAGATCGTCTTCGGCGGCCGCGGGAGTTCCAGCTTCAGCGCCATGCTGCCCAGCACAATGGCTGGCTCATCAGAGGTCGGTTTCTCGCCTTTCTCCGCGACGACCACCTTCACTTCGGCTCCCGACATCCGTCGGACGAACTCGACGAGGTCCGCGGCCGCCTCACTCTGGTCGCCATCGTGCCAAATTGCTCCCAAAGGTTCTCCACGGCGAATTATGTCCGCGCCTTGGCAGGAAGTTGTCACGGATTCTCCCGCCGTTAGCAGGGCCAACAGCAACAGCGAGGCGTATCTCATCATGCGCATGGTACGTGTGCTCCCGATAAGTGGAGGTCTTCTCAGCCCTCACAGGTCGCGATTGGGCGGATCTTCGCATGGTGTATCTTGTAGCTCATTCCTCGATCCAGAATTCCCGGATCCTGTCCGGTCGGCAGGTCTTGCCGGTGCCGGAAAAATGGCACAACGCGGTCGGGTACGCCCGACCTTCGGATTGCATGAGACCGCGGGGCGTGATCCTGCGTTCGACCATTCCCGTCATGCCCCCCTCGTACATGACGACTACGGTGCGTTGCTCCGCGATGGCGGCACTCAGGTCTTCGAAGCCCGCAGGCGGTTTAAGGGCACGAGTGCCGCCACTAGCAAAGGTCATCGGAGGCGAGACGCGGAACAGATCGCCCGTCGTCTCCAGGTCGAAGGCGACGAATTCGGCTTCGGTCAGAGGTGTTGTGCGTCTCGGCATTTTGGTGGCTTCGCTGTCACGCTTCTACCGCGGGCAAGTTGCCGACGCTCCAGGATCGGGGTCCGCATGTCCTACCCTCACCTCTCAACTCATCAGCCCCTCCAACGCCCCCTCGATCATATCCCTCCTCGCCAGCGCCTCCAACCACTCCCCCGGTATCCCGCTCTCGCCCCACATCGCCCCGGCGAACTGTCCGCAGACGGCCCCTGTGGTGTCGGCGTCGTCGCCCAGGTTGACCGGCGCGTAGTACGGCCTCCCTGAAGTCCTCCGCGTCGTGGAAGGCCCATAGGGCCGCTCGTGCCTCCTGGAATCCTGCACTGCTACTCACGGTCATCGCTATGCTGCGCAGCACTGTTTGCCTCGCGATCGCGGCGGCGTGCGTCGCGCTTGATCTTGGCGATGACGGGTCGCAAGCGTTTCGGCCACTTGAAGGTGGAAGCTTGGGTCGGATCGTAGCCGGCCAGGTGTCCACACAGCCGCGTGACTGGCTTCGTGTAGACGAGCTGGGTGTCGCCGAAGACTTCCTGGCACAAGGCAGCCAACCCGGCGTCATATTCTTTGAGCTCAACTCGCGTATCGACGTGGTTGTGATCGTGGTCCGGCGGACGGTTGTTGTTGAACCACGACTGGACGCCTTCGGCCCAGTACTCATGATGATTGAGTGAGGCGTACTTGCCCCGCCAAAGACCTTTGGCCATTGCCTCGTCATAGCACCGCTTCAGGCGATCATCGAAGGTGGGATCAACATTCACCAGACCCCGCAAATGGATATTGTGGGCGAACTCGTGAATCAGAATGCACTCGGCGGCGTAGGGGTCGCCGGGAAATCCGAGTAGGTTCTCCTCGCCGCACGAGCACGTCGGCTGTTCCCGGGAGCCCCCCAGACCGCGGGCCCGGGCATCCCAATAATCCTTGGGCCGCAGATGGGCGTGCTCGGGAATATCGGTGGTGTACTCATCGTGGGCCATCACGATCAGGCGTGAGCCGCTCTCGATCATCGCTTTACGGACATCGGGCCGCTTCGCGAGCATCATATCAACCAGATAGGCCGCTTCCCGAAGCGCGTACGGGGAGACCTTTGCCGACGCAACGATCGGGTAGCCATGGGCACTGACATGCTGCGTGTAGAATGAGTCGAGTTCCAGCTCCGCTGGTGGCGGAGTGATGGTGAACTCCTCCGCACCCAGAACTTCGCTGGCGAAAACCGCGATGACAATGCCAACCGCGCATCGTAAGGATCTGTCCGGAAGAACACGAGTTGACCTTGTTTTCATGCTGGAACCTCTTATTGAATCAGTGATGAAGTCCTCCTCGGTAGATACCCGGCGGGCAGACCTGCTGACCCCGGTCACAGCTCCTTTAAGCGGATGTTGCGATATTCGATGAAGCAGCGATGGTCTTGAAGGGAGATGTAGCCGGAGAGGGGCTTTTCTCGGATGCTCTCGTGCTCGGTCTGGTCAACATCTTGGATCAGCTTGCCGTTGAGCGTGATCCGGATTCGCGGCCCGCGGCACTCGATCTCCAACTGATTCCACTCGCCCGGCGGCCGTGTGGCGTTCTCGCTTGGCGCCAGGTAGCGATACAGTGACCCGCTGGAGTGTTTGCTGGGTTTCTTGCCGTGGTCAGCCAGGATCTGCATTTCGTACCCGCCGCGCGACGGCGCGACCAGCCTATCCTCCTGCCGGAACGGACCGGCGCGGAACCCCACGCCGCTATTGCAGCCCGGCGAAAGGCGATACTCCAGCCGAAGGATGAAGTCGGCCACCTTCTTCTTGTCGTAGCGGAGGAAACCGTACGTTCCCCCCTTGCAGACGAGCATCCCGTCCTTCACATGCCAGATTTGATCCCTCTCCTGCCGCTTTGGATAGGCGTCCGGACCGCCGGGCGCCCATCCCTCGACGACCCAGCCGTCGAGATTTTCGCCATTGAAGATGGGCTCAAAACCCTTCTCTGTTGCGTCGCACGCTCTTGCCGAACCGACGGCTCCGATCGTCGCAAGCAATGGCAGGACAGGCAACATCAAGCAGCGAAGGCCGGTCATGAGCATTCTCCCCGAGGCAGGTCGGTGAATGATGGTGGGAGGCCGCCAAGAACACGGCCCAAAGGCGGAAATCGTCACGTGGGAATTACTCAGTGTATCTCGATTCGGCCGGCATCGCAACTCGCCCGGGACTGGACCATGCAGTCTGACACGCGTTTAGCGGGCTGTCCAAGAGATCCTGCTCTCCAATGAACGGGCAACACCGTGAGCCTGCAAGGTCTTGACTGAAGTTTTGCAGACAGCGATTTGACCTTGTGGAAATAGGGGGTTTGGGGTCTAATCCCGGGCGTTTTCAAGTGGCCCGTGGCAACCGGGGATGGTGCAGGCATGCCAGGGATCGTAGAGCCCCCGCAAGTGGTGCGTGACGCCGTGAAAGAGTTCGGCGACTTGTTTGTGTGCGACCCGGAGCGGCGGCATTTCGCCGAGTACCTCACCGGGCTGATGATCGCCGAGCGGAAGACCGTGCTGGGAATCAACCGCGAGTTCGCTCAGACGACCGACCAGTCGTGCCTGAACCGGTTCGTCACGAAGGTCGAATGGAGCGAGTGAGGCGCGGACAAGCCCGCCGTCATAGGTTGTCACGGCGATCCCGGACGAGAGAAAACGCTCGCGCAAGCGGTTTGACGGTGCCGCCCGTGTCTGGGCGTCCGCCGCTTGGAGCAGGAGAATGCCGGTCCGCGGGGGAACGCTGAGGCGAACGGGACGCCAAGCGGCGCCCTCGCCCTGCTCGGCTGCGCGGTCGGCGTTGTCGAGTTGAGCGGCAAGCTCGGCTTGCTTCGTGCGGTCGGAGCGGATCATCGCCCGCACCGCGGCGGCGGCCGTAAACATGGGGGCCAGGCTGACAGTTTCGGAGAAGCCGTCCAGCCGATCGGTCTCCAGTTGGGCGGTGAACTTCAGGAGCGGATCGTCGAGTTCACCCCGCATGCAGCCGGCCCGCCGAATACCGGAGAGGCACCTTCTACCCTTGCCGAACTGGAAAAGAACGGTTCCAAGAGTTGTTATGCTGCGTTTGGGGGATTGTGTTGCCTAAGCGCAGCGGAGAGGCCGTGGGTGTGTGAAGGCGGCCCACTTCGGCGCAAGAGGAGGTTCAATGTTGCGTTAACTCGGCGCGTGCTGGGATTTGCTGGCGAAGAGCCGGTGGGCTGTCCGGAGGCGCATCCGCTGAGCCAAGGAGGGCATCCGGCGGATCAGCATATGCACGAAAACGTACCAGGCTACCTGTTTACAGCAGTTTGGGTGGTGGCGAGGGTGGTAGTTGTCCGGTCGTCAGGTACGGGGCAATCGCTTCGGTGATCGTTTGGATTGGTACGACATCCCCAGCAGGCCGCCGCGGGAAATCTTCAGCCGCAGGTGGAAGTTGAAAACCTTCACAATCTGCGGCAGCATATAGCCCAAGGCATAATGGAGCCACGCGGAGGGCACCAGAACGTGGTTGCCCAGGGCCACTCCCGGCAATGCATCGAGCACCTCCGGGTCCAGCCGCTTGCGGCAATGGGCACAGGAGACGCGGTGTATCGTATCTTCGGTGAGTTCCGGCTCGATTTCCGGAATGTCTTCGGCGATGCGGCTGTGAATTGAAACGAGTAAAGGTCGGCGTCCTTCAGTTCGATTCGCAGGCGGACGGGCTTCCCGGCTAGTTGGCTGACGTCGTGTCCCGATTTCCACGAGACGACGCGGTCGAGCTGGTCGCCGTATTGGAGATGGCAGTCGGCCAGCGTGAAGCCGGGAATCGGCTTGCCGGCGGTCCCTTGAATCTCGACTCGCAGCGAGCCGCCGGCGGCGGTGGCGAAGTTGATTTGCAGCCGGTCGCCGCTGAAAACGAGCGGCTTGGTGAGCAGCTCGCCGCCGTGCAGCGAGGAGTGAACCGAGGCGAATCCATCCATGCGGAACGCGTAGCGGCGAAGTCGCTTCGGTGTTTCCTGGCGGGCGTTCTCGGTAACGTAGACCGACAGCTCGCGCGGCGCGCCGTCCAGGGGCGATGCGGTTTCCACCATGCCGAGGGCCGTAAAGCCGCTGCCGTAGAACCACGCGCCGTTACGCTGGATGCCGGGTGGAATGACGGCTTCCGGCCAGACGAAGAACCGCAGCCCGTCGCGGCCGGCCATGAACAGCACGTCGGTGACGGCCGTGCCGAGCCGCGTTGGGCGGCCGCCGCCGATGCCTCTTGCCGCCAGCTCGCGGCGACGCTCGATATTGGGCAGCGCGTCCGTCGAAGCGGTCCAGCCGCGGTCGATGTAGCGCATCGGGAAACCGAGCAACAGGTGCGGCGAACGGTGATACGGCCGGACGCCGTTGGTGTAGAACTGGTGCGGGTCGCCGTCGCGGTCTGCCGTGCCGCGGCGTCCGGGGTCGTAGTCGAGCCACTGCGGCTCGCTCCAATTGACGAAATCTTCCGACGTGGCCGTGCGCACGTCGCGGCCGTCCGGGACCTTCGGATCGCCCCGGCGATGGTCGCGCCAGTAGGCCCGGTACTTCTTGCGGACCGAATCCCAAAAGACGACGTTCTGGGAGTCGAAGTTCCCCTCCAGCGGTAACGGTTTGCCGCCCAGCTTGAGCCAGTGGATTCCGTCGGACGACCCGAACGCCCACAGCCCGCCGGAGCTCCACTTGACGCCGCCGACGGCCTTATATTGCTGGTCCGGCGAGCAATTCGGGTTGGTGTCGCGAAAGGGCGTGATATTGTGCGAGGTGACTCCCCGCAAAATGAGGTTGTTCTTCTTCGACCCTTGGAACTCGACGATCCCCAGCTCCGGCCGCGTCCAGCGGATGCCGTCGTCGCTTTGGGCGTAGCACGTCACCTGCCGGTCCTCGCGGCGTCCGGGGCCGTCCGGCAACGCGCGGTAGTACATCCGGCAGAGTTCACCATCCTGAAAGACGGTGACGTAGCCGGGCGTTTCGGCTTCCCACGGGCGGTCGAAGTCCAGCGCGACTTCCCGCGGCTGCGGCCGGTGCAGCACAAGCCGCGCGCCGTCGAGGCGATCGATCAGGTGCCGGTCCACGAACAGCTCGCGTCTCGAGCCGACGTCCACCGGCTCCGCTGCCGAGAGGCTGCCCGGTGCGAATAGCAGCAGGATTGTTAAGGATGACCGGGTCATGTGGTTCTGCTCCTTACTCGAACTGTCGGCGGCCGGCTTCTTCCATCCGATCGAAATACGTCTTCGGGCTAAGGTCCGTTTGCCGCGCGCCGGCCCGAAGATCTCCTTACCGCCGGGACCAAGGTTCACGGCATTCCGATGTAGTAGGTGTAGTTGTAGAGACGTTTGCCGTTGGGGCGCGACGCCGGCCGTGCGATGCCCGCGGGCGGCGGATCGCCGTTGCCGTACACGCGGATTTCGCCCTCGTTCCAGACGACGATCTCCTCGCGCGCGTCGCCGGCCACGTCGGCATGCTGGGCGTAGCTCCTCATCTCCGGCGGCGGGATGGGAAACGTCGCCACGGGGTCGCCGTGGCCGTCGTAGAGCGTCGGATACGTCGAGCCGCCGCGGCGGTAACCGAGAATGAGGTCATGGTCCTTTCCGTCCCAGTTGCGGACCGTCGTGATGATCGTCAGCCAGCGATGCTCCCCCGGGTCGGTGCGCTGTTCCCGCCACAACTCCTCGCCGCCGGCCGAGTAGAGAAGCATCGTATCGACCCCGCTGGCCGAACGGTCGTTGCCGCGATCCACGGCGGCCATCTCTCGCCCCGGCAGGTCGGAACGGAAGTCGCCGAGGACGACGTGCTGGCTGTGCCGGCAGGGGTGTTTCCAGCGGATGGTGCCGTCGGCCCCGGCCAAGGCGAAGACGTTGCCGCCGCAGGTGGCGTAGGCGATTTCCGGGCCGTTCTCGGTGTTGCCATCCACATCTGCGACCGCCACGGCGTCGGCGTGGCCGGGCAAGTCGACGCTCCAGAGCTCCTTCCCGTCGGGCCCGAGCAGCGTGTAGCCGGCGATCAGCTCGTCCCGCCCGTCGCCGTCCACGTCGTGCGGCCAACAGTAGTGGCCGGGGTTGCCCGACCAAGTCCATAAGACCTCGAACTCTTCGTTCAGTGCCCACACCTGCCGGTAGCGATCCTTGACGACCACGTTTCCGGCGTGCCCCGAGCCGGCGAAATCGGCAAACGCCAGACAGTCGTTGGCCCTGGCGGCGGGCAAGGGGGCTTCGCGCAGCGTTTTGCCGGTCTTTCCCTCCAGGACGCGAATTCTCCCTTCGCCGACGTAGACCACGTTGTTCCGCCCGTCGCCGTCGAGGTCGTGAATCTGCACGGCCACGTCGGAGCTGGCCGGCGCCCCCACGGGGCGGTCGCCCACGCGCCACAGCACCTTGCCGGTAAGATCCAGGGCGATCAGCCGGCGGATTTCCTGGCCGTGGTTCTGCACGACGAGCAGGTCGAGCCGGCCGTCACCCTCGAGGTCCCCCAGCCGCAGGTCGCGGCAGGGACCGAACGGCTCCATGTCGATCCGGTGCAACAGCACGACGTTGCCGCGTGGCGCAGCTCGGTCCGACTCGCCTGCCCGGTCCGCTTCTTCTGCCTGGACCGCCGGGACGACCGCAATCGCCACCAGCGCTGCGATCAGGGTGCGATGGATCATGATTGACCTCTTAGCTGTAAGGGAATTAGCCGATAACCATCCTCCGCGGCGGCGGCGCTCGACGTGGATGCGCAGCCGAAGTGTACGGCAACGGCGGCGCCGATCAGCGTGGACCTGAGTGCGGGCATGGTTGCACCTCCGGGTTATGCCGGTTGCGGATGGGTTCGTCACTCCTTGCCCGGCCCGACGCCGTGGAAGAACATCAGGTACTTGCCGACCGCCGGCTCCCGGCGGAGGTCGAGCACGACGCCTGCCGTGAGGCGAGTCTCCGCCCAGGGCCAGCTCCTCTGGCCCAGCGTAATCAACTCGCCCGTGTCGCGCCAATGCTCGAAGTCCTTCGAGCGCTTGATCCACTCCCAGGCCCGGTATCCGTACGTACTTACCAACCGACGCCCGCAACAGGGGCGTCAATCCCCGCCGCAGCCGCCGAGCTTCGAAGATCGAAGTTGAGGTGTAACCGATGTGGCACGTGTTTTCAAGCATCTTGGCAAAGACGCAGCCATTACGCCGAGATTTGTGTACACTGGGAGCGATCAGACTGCCTTGGGTTGCCCCGCGCCGGCCACTGGCGGCAGTCTCCAACCATCGTCCTAAAGGAGATCCCATGAATCGTCTGTTTGTCCCTTGCCTGGGTATCGTCTGCACGGTCGCCGCCTGGCCGCTTCCGGCCGAGGAAGCCGCGCTCTGCCTGGTTGACGAAGGCCGGCCCCGGGCAACGATCGTCATCGCTAAGGACGCGACCGACTTGCAGCAGCTCCCCGCCGGGGAACTCCAGGAGTACGTTCGCAAGATGGCCGGCGCGGTGCTGCCGATCCGTGACGACGGGCAAACGCCCGAGGGCAATCTGGTGCTGGTCGGCGAGAGCCGGCTAACCCGCGCGATGGGGGTCGACTTGTCGTCGCTGACCGGCGACTCATTCACCATCAAAGCCACCGACGGCCGGCTGGTGTTGGCCGGCCACGACGCCCGGCTGCTGCCCGATGACCCGTACCACCGAGCCAAGCGCGGAACCGCCAACGCCGTGAGTGCCTTCTTGCAGGACGTGTGCGGTGTTCGCTGGTTCATCCCGGGGGAACTGGGGGAGGTAGTTCCGCAGCGCAAAACACTCACCGTTCAACCGCTCGATCGGCGAGAAACACTGTACCGCAGCTCCAGCGGAGGGAGCTTCTCGCGATCGCCATGGGCTCACCGCAACTTCTTCGGCGAGCAGGTGTTCACCAGTCCTACGGGATGCCATCTGTGGCACGTGATGATTCCCGCCGAGAAATACTTCGACGAGCATCCCGAGTGGTTCGCGCAGATCGACGGTAAGCGGGTGGAGGGCGATCGCCGGCATTCCTACCTCTGTACGTCGAACCGACAGATGTGGGACGAGGCGCTCCGCAATCTGAAAGAGCTTTACGCCTCGGGTTATGAGAGGGTCGTGTTGTGCCAGGCCGACGGCTACCGCCGCTGTCAGTGCGAGGCCTGTGAAGCCATGGACGACTACCGCATCGGTGGATGGTACCTGCCGAGCGTGCCGGCCGACCGCGTGTGGGTGTTCCACGACTTCCTCGCCCGCGGCATCCAGAAGGCGTATCCCGATCGCAAGCTGGTCGTCCTGGCCTACGGGCCGACCGGCGAGGTGCCGCGGCGGCTCGAGGGTCTGCCCGACAACGTGATCGTCGAGTGGTGCCATCCGACCCGCGGGGCCGTCGGCCGATGGACGCAGTTCCACGACCAGTTTTCCGCCTTCGTCTACTGGTTCGTCAGCGAGAGCCGCAACTACGTACCCATGCCGTTCCGGGGCGTGGACTCGGAGTTCAAACGGCTCGCGTCGGCCGGGGTGCGCTCGTTCTATTTCTGCGGCGGGAACCGCTGCTGGGGCATCCACGCGCCGAGCTACTACTTGATCGGCCAATTGCTCCGCGACCCTAAGCGCGACGCGGGAGAAGTGCTCGACGAGTTCTGCCGGGGACTGTTTGAGCAGTCGGCCGCACCGATGAGAAGCTACTTCGAAGCCTTCCACGAAAAGACGGGTCACCGCTGGGAGCTGATGCTGCCCGAAACCTTGGGCCAGCCCTATGACTATGTGGCGCACGAGAAGCCCCGGGAGCTGTATCTGGCCGGCTTTCCCGACGAGGTGCTCGCTCGCTGCGAGCGTCACTTGACGCGGGCCGAGGCGCTGGCCCCCAACGACGTGGTCAGCAGGCGGATTCGCTTGTTCCGCGACGGCTTCGAGTACTCGAAACTGACGACCGAAGGTTTCGCGCGGCTCAAGGAGTTTCAACAGAACCGCTCGGAGAAGAGCCTGACAGCTCTCCATAAGGCGGTGGACCGGCGCAACCGGTTTGTCGAGGACTTGTTCGAGCGCCAGAAGCACGTCCGAACGGCGCTGCCGGAGGCGTTGAGCGGCTCCCTGGAGCACTTGCTCTACGGTACCCACGGCCACCTGGCGATGCCGTTTCAAAGGCTCCCCAAGGCAGCGGGACGAATGAATGGGTCTTGATAGCAGTCAGCGTCGGCCGGCTTTCCGGGTCGAAGCGTCACAACGGAGAGAGTCCTGCAACATTTGGAAATGCTGAATCATGGGAAGAACCGGTAGCATTCGGTCCCCAACGGCGGCGGCCCGATCCGGGCGCCTGCCTTGCGACGCTCGGCGGGGCACGATATTCTGCGCAGGTAAATCCGCACCCGACGCGTTCGGGAGCAGGAATTCCCTGGAAACATGAGTATCATGTCCTGCGACTTCCTCAAGAACAACGCATTGGCACGAAAGCACGAAAGGGCAATCGCCATGAAAGCAACCGATGGCAAGACATCGCGGAAGCGGGGAACGATGTTCGGAAAGGCGGCGGTGCTCGCACTCGGGGGGGTGCTTTCGACCATCCTGGTCGCAACGGCCGCCGGGGCCGCTCAAAGCGAGCTGGTCGTGGCACGCGGCGGCAGGACCGACGCCGTGGTGGTCGTTTCTCCGGAAGCCGGGCTGCCGGAAACCACGGATTCCGACGGGCAAGCCGTACGCGGCATGGACCCCAAGGGGACCCGCAACGCCGAGTGGCGGGCCGCCGCCGACCTGGTCAAGTACATCCACCTGATGACCGGCGCCCGGCCCCGCCTGGCCGCCACCCGCGGAGAGATCGACGCGGCGCTCAGAGGCTCGTCGCCCGTCCTGCTGGTGGGCGAGGAAGCCGTCAAGGCGAAGCCCGCCCTGGCGCAGCGGATCCGCGCCGCCGCCAAGAAAAACCCCATTTTGGGGGCCGATGCCGTCGGCCTGCTGCGCGAGGGGAACCGGGTGTACCTGGCCGGGAACCACGACGAGGCGCACTACTACGCCGTGGCCGAGCTGCTCTGGCGCTGGGGCTGCCGGTGGTATATGCCGACCGATTTCGGCGAGTGCATTCCTGAGGTGAAGACTCTTACTCTGGGCGAGTTGGACTACGCCTACGGGTCGCCCTTCGAGATTCGTGGATACTGGATTTCCTGGCTGGGCGACAACGCCGGACGCGTGGAGTTCCAGAGACGAAACATGATGGTGTCGTCGCGCAACCAGCGCGGCTTTCCACCCACGGGCCATGCCCTGGGCCGGTACACGCGCGACGCCCCCGGGGCCAAGGGCACGTTCAACTTTCCTATCACCGCGCCGGCGACGGCCGAGCACGTAGCCGGCAAGATCGGCGGTGCCTTTGCCGAAGGCAAGGGCATTTCCGTCGGCATGGAGGACGGTTCCTACGATTCAAGCTACCCGCCGGACGTGAAGCTGATGAAACTCCAGTGGGACAAGTACATGATGCGCTGGTCGGTGACCGATCCCATGCTGGAGCTGTACAACAACATCGCCCGCATCCTGCAAAGGCGGCATCCCAACAGCGGCGGAAAGCTGGGATTTCTGGCCTATGCCAACATGACGCTCCCGCCGGTGCGCGATATGAAGGCTGAGCGGTGCCTCTTCTGCGAGCTGGCGCCCATCGACATCGATCCCATCCACGGCATGGACGACGAGGATTCGCCGCCGCGCCGGGAATACCGGGACATCATGTACGCGTGGGCGAAGATCATGGACGGCCGCCTGGCCATCTACGACTACGATCAGGGTATGCTGGTCTGGCGCGACATTCCCAACCCTAGCCACCAGACCCTGAAGCAGGACTTCGCCCACTACGCCAAGGCCGGCATCCTCGGCGTGAACACGGAGAGCCGCAACGCCATCGGCACCACGTTCCTGAACCTCTTCTTCCGCGGGCGGCTTCTGTGGAACCCCGACGAGGACGTCGACGCGCTTCTCGCCGAGTTCTACCCGAAGTTTTACGGACCGGCCGCGAAGCCGATGGAGACCTACTGGAGCGCCATCTACGAGGCCTGGGACGATACGGTCGTCACCGAGCACGAGCACTTCATCGCCCCGGCCATCTATACGCCGGAGGTCATCGAAACGTGCCGGAAGAGCCTGGCCGAGGCGGAGAAGCTCGTGGCGCCGCTTCGGCGCAAGGGGAACCTCGGCCGTCACGAGCAGCAGGTTCTCGAACGCATGAAGTTCACGCGCATGAGCTTCGAGATCATGGACGGATACCTTGGCATGGTGCGCGAAGCGGCCTCGAACTGCAACTACGCCCAGGCGGCGAAGATCGGCAAGAGAACGCTCGCGGTCCGGGAGCGTATGACCGAGCTGAGCGGCATCTTCACCACCTACCGCCGCATGGGCGAGCGCGGACCCGCGTGGTGGCCGGGCGAGGTCGAGCAGTACGCCAGGCTGGCCGGCCTTGTGGACGGGACGAACGGCACGCTCATCGAGAAACTGCCGCTTCTCTGGGCCTTCCGCCGCGACAAAGAGCGCTCGGGCGTGGCCAAGGACTACGCCACGCAGGAAGTTGACCTGACTTACTGGAACGCCAACAAGGACCTGCTCACCCTCCGCAACCGCAAGGACTATCCGGACGAGTGGGAAATGCTGCGCACGGACCTCTACGCCCAGGCCCAAGGCATCCGCGATCCGGACCGGCAGAGCTTCACGGGCGACATGTGGTACCGCACCGACGTGGAGCTAACGCCCGACCAGGTGAAAGGAAAGGTTCACCTTCTCTTCCCCGGCCTGTTCAACGAATGCCGGCTCTACGTGAACGGCCGGGAGGTAGCCTACCGAGAGCAAGGCAACATCTGGTGGCTCAACGATTACACTTTTGAGTGGGACGTAGACCTTTCAGGCAAGCTCAAGGCCGGCAAGAACACCATCGCCCTGCGCGCCAACTGCGAGCACCATTTCGGCGGCATGTTCCGGCGGCCATTGCTGTACAGATCGGCCGAGTAACGATAATGACCCTCGTCACTCGATAACGACCTCTTGAATGCCGGCCGACCATTTCTCCTGCAGCTCGATTTCGAGCTTGATCGCGGTGGTGGTTGCCGGGGCGAACTCGACTTGGTTGAACGTGTCTTTCTCCACCGGGTAGGGGCCGCGGTTCTTGATCGGCTGGAATTGGCCGTCGGCGTCTCGGTAGAGGACTCGCCACGACCCGGGCAAGCGGCACTCTCCCCGGCCGGTGTCGTCGAACCAGTAGACCTTGACGCTCGACAGCTTGTGCGGCTTATCCCACTCGAACTGCACCCACTCGGTCGTGCCCTTGTGGGGCCAGAAGTCGAGCTGCAGCGACGAGGAGTCGGCCGAGGTGGCCGGCACGTTCTGGTCCTTGATCGCGTCGAGCGACACGTGGACGAACGAGGCCGTGGTGTTGCTCAGGTAGGTCAGCGTGTCGGCCGGCTTGGGGCGAGCACCTTCGGGCACGCGGCCCGGCCAGACGGTCATCTGGCCTCCGCCGCGATGCGCCCGGGCGTAATACGGGATCGCCGTGAAGCGACGCTTTGTGTCCGGTACGATGCGGCCGTCCAGGGTCCGCTTGGCCGTTTCGGCCTCGCCGCGGATCGTGACCACGCCGCCGAGCAGGTCGGGCTCGAACCGGGTGCTCAGCTCCGCCTCGTCGGGGATGACCAGGTCCAGCACCGTGCCGCCGTTGTCGGGACCTTCCAGGCAGTAGACCACCGGCCCGCGCTGGAGAGCGACCTTGCCGCGGTTCGACGTCACCTTGTCGTGCGAAATCACTCGCCGGACGGGCATCGGCAGGTCCAGCTCGATCGTGTCGCCTTGCTTCCAGGTTCGTTCCAGGCGTGCGTAGCCCTTCTCTATCTGCAACGGAACCGGCTTGCCGTTGACGGTGAGCGATGCTTTGCCGGGCTCTTCTTTGAGGAACGAATACAGGTCGCTCGGCACCGGCCGGTTGCGTGCCCAGCCGGGGATCCGGACATTCACGGCAAACTCCCCGGGGTGCTCCGGCTCGACGGCGATCTTCACGCGGCCCTCCCACGGATAGCGGGTCTCCTGGACGAGCCGAACCTTGTTGCCCGCGGCGTCCATCGTCACGTCGCTGCCGAGAAACAGATTGACGTAGACCTCGCCGTCCTTCACGGCGTAGGCGAACCCGGGGACCGACGGGATGAAGCGGGCGACGTTCGACGGGCAGCATGCGCAGCCGAACCAGGGGCTCCGCCCGTGCTGGGCGACCGCCTCGAGCACGTTGGGATAGAAGAAGCGGTCGCCTTCCAGGGAAATGCCCGACAGGACCGCGTTGTGCATGGTCCGTTCGAGCACGTCGATGTACTTCGCGTCGGCGTGCATGAGGAACATGCGGTGGTTCCAGAGGACGTTGGCGATCGAGGCGCAGGTCTCGCAGTAGGCCGTCATGTTCGGCAGCTCGTAGGGCCCGCCAAAACCCTCGTGCCCTCCGGCCGCGCCGATCCCGCCGGTGACGTATAGCTTCTTCGTGACCACGTCGTTCCAGATCGTGTCGATCGCACGGACGTAGTCCATGTTGCCGGTCAGGGCCGCCACGTCGGCCATGCCGGTGTACTGGTAGGCGGCGCGAACGCTGTGGCCGACGGCCTCGGTCTGTTCGACCACCGGAATGTGGTCCTGGCCGTAGGTCCCGTAGAGCCCCCCGTTGCCGTCGGGCCCGCGCCGGCCCTTGCGTCCCCGCTGGTCGAGGAAGAACTTGGCCTGCTTGAGGTACTTCTCGTCGCCGGTCGTACGGTACAGCTTGCACAGGCCGATCTCGATTTCCTGGTGGCCCGGCGGGTCGGTGCGGCCCTCGGGGTTGAAGACGCGGCAGACGAGATCGGCGTTCTTCCGGGCGATTTCCAGGAACGTCCGCTCGCCGGTGACCTCGTAGTGGGCGGCCGCCGCTTCGTACATGTGGCCGGCGCAGTACTGCTCGTGAACCCACGGAATGTTGGTCCAACGTTTTTCCGGCTGCCGCTCGGGCAGCGAATAGAAGGTGAACAGGTAGCCGTCCTCCCACTGGCCCGCCCCGACCACGCGGATCAGCCGGTCGAGGTAATCGCGCATCTGCCGATCGGGATGCACTTGCAGCGAGTAGGCGGCACCCTCCATGATCTTGTAGACGTCGGAGTCGTTGAACGAGGCGCCTTCGTGCTTGCCCTCCTTCAGACCGGCCGCTTTCTCGAAGTTGCCGATCCGGCCGGTCTCTTCGCACTTTTCGAAGGCATAGGGGATGGTCACCCTTCGGCTCGTTTCGAGCCGCGGCGTCCAAAAGCCGTCGTCGACGTGTACGCGGCTGAACGGCACCGGGGTGACGTTGTAGTCGCGCTGGAGCTTGCGTTGCCGCTCCGCGGCGAAGAGGCCCGGGGCCGTGCAGATGCCGAGAAGAACGGTCAGGCAAACAATGGTTCGGAAGTGCGTCATCGATTCGATCCCTTTCTACGCGGCGTTGCCGTCAATTCTGACAGTTCACTGGTGGGTGTCAGCGGTCTGCTGCTTCACGATCCGCAATCCGAATACCCCGCCGGCAAAGTTGCCGGGGTGGGATTGGAAGCGGACGGTCACGCTCTGCTTGCCCTTGGTCATCGACGCCGGCAAGGGGGTGATCTCGTCGTAGAACTCGTCGGGCCGGTTGCGGTCCAGGCGTTGGGTGACGAGCTTCCGGCCGTCCACCAGGACGTCGAAGACCCGCCGGCCGCCGTCGCTCCCCCAATAGGTGACCCACAGCTCCTGCGGCTTTTCGGACAGGACCTTCAGCTCGTACGAGAACCAGCCGTCGACCGCGTGCCGCCATTTGCGGCCGCTGAAGTCGCCGGAAGAGGTCTTCTCGCCTTGCAGCTTGTGGTCCGTTTCGCTCTGCTGCTCGCCGGGCTTCACCGAGTCGACGGTCCGCGCGGCAAGCTGCGCCTGGCGAGCCTGCTCCCGGCGGTACTCCTCCTGCTCGGCTTGCCACTGCTCCTCCGTGAACCGGTCCCAGTACACCACGTACGGCCGCTCGCCGTGCATCCGGTAGAACGGCTCCAGCGTGACGTTGACCGGCTCTGCACGGCCGGCAATGCGGAACACGCCCGGCTTGCTGACAAACACGTTGGGCCGCTCGCCCGCCGGCCGCATCGAGGCCGCCGCCTCGTCCCGCGAGGCCACGACGGCCGGAAACGGCCGGCCGCGGTCTACTTCGGCACACAGCACCAGCGGGCCGGTGAGAAACGCGAAGCGGTCGGGGTTGTCCAAGAAGCCCTCGGTGCGAACGCTGAAGGGCAGCTTGACCTCGACGCGGTCGCCGCTGTGCCACTCGCGGCGCAACGCGATGTAGCTGCCGGGCCGGCTCCGAACGTTTTGCTTTTCCCCGTTGAGCGTGACTGTCACGCCGGACACGGCCCAGGCAGGATGGCGGATCTTCAGCGTGCCTTCTTTCGGCTCCTCGCAGGTCAGGAGCAGCCGTGTGGTGTTTTCTTCCGGGAACCGTGTCTCCTGGCGGAGCGTGACGCCGGCCTCGGGAATCGTCAGCTCCGAGGCGATGAACAGGTTCACGTACAGCGTGTCGGCTCCGTCGTGGAAGTAGATACTCTCGCCGTACTTGGCGTGGTTTTCGATCCCCGTGCCGGTGCAGCACCAGAACGAGTCGAGCGGGGAGCTGTAGCCGTGGCTGCGGCCCCCCTTGGCCGACCCGGACTTCAGCGGCACGTAGTAACACATCATGCCGGTCTCGGGGTGCTGGGACGCGAGGATGTGGTTGTACAACGCCCGCTCGTAGTAGTCGGCGTACTCGGCTTTCGGTTCCCAGCAGAACAGGTGCCGCGTGAGCTTGAGCATGTTGTAGGTGTTGCAGGTCTCGGTGGTGGCCGGTCCGAGCGCCTCGCTGAGCCGCTCCTTGGGCGAGAAATGCTCGCCGTCGCTGTTCCCGCCGATCACGTAGGAGCGCTCGTGAACCACCGTGTCCCAGAAAAACTCGGCGGCCGTCTTCAGCTTCGGATCGCCGGCCAGCTCGTATTGCCGGGCGGCGCCGACGAACTTGGGGATCTGGGTGTTGGCGTGCAGTCCCGTGAGCTTGTCCTTCCGCTCGGCGGCCGGGCCGATTACCGCCATGTGATTGAACCGCCGGGCGATCCTCAGGTATTTCTCCTCGCCCGTCAGCCCGTACAGATTGGCCAGCACTTCGTTCATCCCGCCGTGCTCGCAGCCGAGCATCTCTTGCATCTGCTCGTCGCTCAGCTTGGCGTTGCGGGCGATCGCCCAGTCGGCGAACTTCTTGCAAACCTCCAGCGCCTGAACATTATCGCAGTAGACGTACACGTCGAGCAGGCCGGCATAGATCTTGTGCAGCGTGTAGTAGGGCGCCCAGACGCGCCGGCCGCTCTCCACCCGATCGAAGAACTCCTCGGGGTAAGCGCTCAAGTAGCCGCTGGGGAACTTCGCCTGGCACTCGGCGAGCCCTCGGACCACCGCGTCGCCCTTGGCCTTGAGGGCTTCGTCGCCCGTCGCGGCGTACATCAGTGCGCAAGCGGTCAGGTAGTGGCCCGTGAAATGGCCGCGGAGCTCGCAATTCGGCGTCTCCCAGCCGCCCAGCGGCTCGGCCGAGCTGCGCAGGCCCGCGTTCAATCGGAACGTGTGCAGCAGCCGATCGGGGTCGAGGCTCCGCAGGTACCGCCGGTCCAGCTCCTGGGCGTGCTTGAAGGGCCCGTCGAGCAGTTGCACCTGGCGCAGGTCGAAGGCGTAGGCCCGCAATGGGACGGCGTTGGCGCCCTTGATCTTGGGATCGTCTTTGGTCAACGGGCCCGCTGCTGAGTTGAAGCACCAAACGGCCTGAGCCGCGACGACGGCGCACAAGGTGGTAAGAAACGGGTGTGTGTCGTTCATCGTGTTCTCCAATTTTCAGGTTCTCTCTCCGTTGTCGTTCGTTTCGTCATAGCACTGCCTTTCATTTCCGTTCCATCAGCCTGCGCGCCACCTTCGGTGGTGTTGTTGGCCGCAGAACTCTCGGAATCTTTCGCGACGCCCAGCCATTATAGGCGCCGGAATCACAAGACAACACATTTTCGGTCCGCTTGTGTCCCTGGCGGCCGGCAGGGCCCGGAGCGCCGGGCGGCTCGGGCTTCTTGCCGGCTACCGGTCCCCTTGGTAGCATGATTCTTCGTTTGTCGCTGAATCCCCGCTGTGGCCGAGCCGCTGTCGGCCCACGCCACGTTCGAGACCTGCCGATACCAGGACATCTTCCTCGACCAGGGCGGCAACAAGCACCAGCAGGCCGGCATGGCCATGATGAACGGCGACGGGTTCCCGGGCAAGGTGTGGCTGTACCGGGACACCGTCGAGGGTGGGCCCGCCGCCGTCAGCTCCGCCGCGCGCGTCGAGCGCTACTGGGGGCACGAGGGGTGTTGCTGTGCCGAGCAGATCTCCGTGCTGGCGCTGCCCGGCTGCGCGATGTGGGGCTTCGTCGAGGGCGGGCGGCGCGGCCGGCCCGAGGACTACGAGCACGGCGTCCAGGTCAACGGGGCCACGCATTACCTCTACCAGGCCCAGCTCGAGTTCGCCTACATGATGCTCAAGTGGCACCGCTACAGCGGGCGCGACGTCCGGCTGTACCTGCCGTTCGTCGATGCGGCGGCCCGCTTCTACGACGAGCATTACCGGATGCGCAAGAAGACTCGCGACGGCAACGAACTCGACGAGAACGGGCACATCGTCATCACCCCCTCGAAGGCGTGCGAGGCGTACAACGGGGCGGTCAATCCGGCCGACGCGACGGCGGGGCTGCACGCCGTGCTGACCGGCCTGCTCGAGCTGGACGACGACCTTGTGCCGCCCCGGAAGAAAGCCGAGTACCGCGAGATGCTCTCCCGCGTGCCGCCGATTCCCACCGCCGAGACGGACGGTCACCGGGTGCTCGCCCCCGCCGCCAATCTGAAGACGAAACGGTGCGGCGAGATCCCCGAGCTATACCCGGTGTTCCCTTACGATCGCTACGGACTGGGACGCGACGGCCTTGACGTGGCCCGCGAGACCTGGCAGCGGACCGGCGGCAGCAAGGGCCACGTCAGTTGGCACCAGGGCGGCATTTTTTGTGCCCGGCTGGGTCTGGCCGACGAGGCGGCGGAGTTTGCCGTCAAGAAGCTGGCCGATTCGGGCCGAAGGTTCCCGACGTACTGGGGCCCCGGCCACGACTGGGTGCCCGACCACAACTGGGGCGGCAGCGGCATGATCGGGCTGCAAGAGATGTTGCTGCAGGCCCACGGCGAGCAGATTTGGTTGCTGCCCGCCTGGCCCGACGGCTGGGACGCGGACTTCAAGCTCCACGCGCCGAAACAAACCATGGTCGAGGCGAAAGTCCGCGGCGGCAAGGTCGTCGACCTGAAGGTCACGCCCGGGAGCCGGCGGAAGGACGTGGTCCTTCTTGAAACGAGGTAAGCGAAAACGACAAACCAAACCCCCAACTCTCGAGGAGGTTCCGATGCCCCGAGGACATCGTTGGCACCACCGCAGTCGGGCGATTGCAGTCGCCGTTCTGCTGATATCCCTGCCCGCGACCGCCGGCGCCGCCGAGCGGGCGGCACGGTTCGCTGAGTACGACGCCGGCCGCATGGAGACGCTTCAGAAAATGGCGGAGGGTGGGGGCCTGGAAGGCGCGCTGGCCCGGCTGTATCTGAACGAGGACGTGGACCAGGCCAACCGGATCGTCCTGGAGGCCGACTTTGCGAAGATCTACTGGGCGAACAACACCGTTCTCATCCCGCTCTATGAAATGTTCAACGCCGACACGGGCAACCGCGCCAAGCTGCTCTCGCGCGAGGCGACGGACAAGATCCTTGCCTACTTCTGGCAATGCTTCCAGCCCGGGGGCCAGGCCGGCGGGCACATCGCCCGGCACTATCATTTCCTCCCGGATCAGCCCTGGCAGTACTGGGGCAACCAGAACCACGGCTTCGTCTACCAGACCTTGTTCTACACCGCGGCGACGGCCCTGAAGGACGTCCCGGAATAGTTCGACCCGGTCAAACACGTGCCGCTCGGCGCGGGCGTGGACGACCTGGAGGGGCATCCCGAGCTGACGAAGATCACGCTGGCCGACTATGCGTCCCGCGGCCGTGATATGTGGCGCAACCGCCTGCTGTGGATGGCCCGGCAGGGCCTCTGGGCCGAGGATATGATCTACCGGCTGTCGAACGTCGAGGGCTGCTACAACCTGGCCTACCACGACGACGACCCGGTCATCCGCAAGCGGGCCGAGATGATCCTCGACCTGCACTGGCTGCTCTACGCCCTGCAAAGGGTGGAGGGGCAGTTCGGCGGCGCGCAGAACCGCTTCAAGCCGCACTACGCGGGTTATCATCCCGAGCGCGGGACGGGTTGGTATTACTTCGGCGGCCGGCCCGGAACCCAGCCGTGCATGGCTGCGCTGTTGGGCGACTACTTGCCGCCGGAAATCGCCTACCGGTTGCTCGAACAGCCTGAAGAACGGGGCTGTTTCACTTACCGAGAGCGGCTGACGCAGTTCAGTCCCGAGACCGGACAGCCGCCGCACGTCTACAAGGTCACCTACGTTACCCCCGAGTACGTACTGGGCAGCTACATTGCCCACGATCTGGCTGGCGGCGGCGTCGGCGACGATCCGCAGGGGCAAGCGATCGGCCGCTACGCCGAAAGGGCGTTCAACGGGATCACCTTCGGCAAGGCACGGGCCATGTTGCGGCTGGGGCCGGCCGTCTCGTTCCAGAGCTACCACTGCATGCAGCACGGCCCGATCCTGCTCTGCCGTTGGTATGGCCGGGAATTGGTCGGGGCCGACAGCCCGTGGGGCAAGCGAGTCGGCCAGCAGCGGCCGTACGCCTCGATCATCTCGCGCGAGGGTGGTGGCGCGAGCATCGAGCCGGCGGTCTTCGAGGGCGGGTGGCTTTTCGTCGAGGCGGCCGACGCCTGGTTCGCCATGCGGCCGGCACAGGGACAATGCGCGATCCATTCGGAGAACAAGGAACAGTTCGAGTGGGCCGAGGCAAAGATGCCCCTGGTCATCCACGCCGGCGGCGCCTCGGAAGACGGAACCCTCGACGCCTTCAAAAAGAAGGTCCTTGCCAACACGATTACCTACCAAGACGGCGTACTCACCTATGAAGACGCGAAGTGGGGCAAGATGCAGTTCTGTGCCGACCCAACCAGGCCAGCCGACCAATGGCGGCGGATCAACGGCAAACCCGTGGCCCTGCCCGACAAACTGTTCGATAGCCCTTACCTGACCTCGGATTACAACAGCGGCATCGTCACCGCAGAGTTTCAGGGACGCAAGCTCGTGTTGGATTTCAACAAGAATGAAAAGACTATGAAAGACAGACAAGAAGAGATCCAAACCAACATTGCTTCAACATTGCACGGACGCGACCTGCAAAGCAGCAGCTCGTTTCATGGCTGCAGGAAAACTGGGGAAGGTCACACTGGCGCGCAGTATCACTTACAAACGCCGCCGCTCGATCGGTCCGGCGGTCGAGGTTAAGGTGCCCGAAGGCGTCGATTACAACCTCTGGGCCGGCCCGGCGCCGATGAGCCCCGTTACGCGACGCAGATTCCACTACGACTGGCACTGGTTCGAGCTGGCCATTGACGTCAAGCCGGCAGCGGACCACGTCCTCTACCTGCTGTGGAGCTCGAAGAACGATGCCCGGACCGCGAAGGTTGTCGTGAACGGGAAATCGCAAACCGTTGAGGGCGGCGGATACGACGGTTTTCGCTGGATGAAGGTTGCGCCGGACTGGGCGCCAACGTCGACGGGATGTTCAGCGTCTGGGACGGCGACGGCACGCGCCGGTACGCCATCAGTCTCTTGCCCAGCCCCCCCGGCGCACCTGGTCCGACAAACACAACGGCGGCAGTTGGTCACACGCCATGCCGGGCGGTCACGAGGGCACCCGCCGCCAGGTCGATTTGGACGGCAACGGCCGCGCCGACGTGATCATGCCCTTCGGCGCCCGGCACTGGGGTTCTGACGCGATTCTGTTCCTGATGGAGGCGCCGGGCAGCCCGGGTCCGAAAAAGGGGACGAGGCCACCAGCTAGGGGGAGCGGCCCGGGAGCGGTTCGCTAGAAATCCGCGTCCCACCTTACGGTCGACTGCAACGTTGCCCTGGACGACACGCTCGTGGTGGCGCGTGCCTGGGCCGCGTGTCTTCCGACGCCGGAGAGAGGCCCCTGAGCCCGGATAATTCCGGCTGGACGGAGCGGGGCCACTTTGTTGCTTGGCGGCTTCGAAGCACCCAAGTCGATCGATGGCACGCACCATCGCGCGTTAGCAGAAGTTCTAGGTTTCTGGAATTCCAGGTACAACGGAATCCGCTCGAGTCTTGCCGGCTGACTTGCAGTCCTCGCAGGAGACTGGTATTCTACTGGGATTCCACACGCCGCCGATCGATCAACGCGAGGTAGACGGATGCGATCCGAGGTTCCACTGACAAGACGGGCTTACGAGCACATTCAGGGCGAGATCCTGGCGGGCCGGCTCTCCGCAGGCAGCCAAATCTCGGAAAAGAAGATCGCGGACGAGCTGGGAGTCAGCCGCACGCCCGTGGGCGAAGCGATTCGCTCGCTGGCGACCGAGGGCTGGGTCGAGCAGCTCCCACGGCGCGGCACCGTGGTCCGGGATTTCACGCGCCGCGAAGTGATCGAGTTGTACGAGTTGCGCGAGGCCCTGGAGACCTTCGTCGCCGGCAAGGCGGCCGCGCTGATTGCCAACGCCACCTTGACACGGCTGGACCGTTACTGCGACGAGATGGGGCGGTTGGCGGAAGAGCTCGCCGCGTCCGGCGCCGGCACGCTCGACGATGCGGCGCTGAAACGGTTTCTCGCGGCCGACATGGCTTTTCACTTGTTGATCGTCAGGACGGCGGGCAACGAGCGGATCATGCAGTTGGTCAAGCAGACGCGGACCATTTCGCGGCTGTTCCGATTGCGGCGCCACCGCCACAGTCTGCAAGTGGTTGAGGGAGCATACCGATTCCATCGCCGGATTACCGAGGCGTTTCACCAACGAGATGGGGAAGCCGCTCGGCGTGCCGTGGCGGAGCACATTCAGGCAAGCCGTCGAGCAACACTCGACCAGCTCGACCACCACGACACCACGCTCGACCCCGACGCGCCGATTGCCAATGACCTCCCGGCCGACCTCATTGATGAGCTGGAGCGAATCGAGCAGCGTTTCCAGGAGTCGACAAGAGTGTTAGGACAATGACCCGCTATTTCACCTTGGGCACTGCAATGACGGTCCTTCTAGCCGCCGGCTCCGCCCGGGCGGAAAAGCCCGAACGGGAGGCCGGCGGCCGAGTGCACGTGGCCTTCTCGCCCGACGGCATCCAGTGGAGCAAGCTGCACGATGCCAAAATCTCGACCGCAGCGGACACGCATAACAACGCCTTCTGGGACCCGCTGGCCGGAGAATACGTCGGCATCTCGCGCGGCTGGAGCAAGGGAAAGATGGGTTATGACCTGAAAGACGATCCGCATCCCTGGGGCGGGAAAGGAGGTTGGGTCGGCGGCGAACGAATCGTCGTCAGAGCGGAAAGCAAGGACTTCGACAAATGGTCGGCACCCGAGGAAATTCTACGCGGCCATGGTAACGGCCAGACCTACGCCGTGCCGGCGTTTTTCTGCGAAGGTCTGTATCTTGGGCTGCCCGTGATCCTCCACGGGCGGATGCACCCGGAACTGGCCTGGAGCCCGGATACTGAAAAGTGGCATTGGATCGACCAGGGAGAAGCGTTGATTCCGCTTTCCGAAGACCGCGATTCGATCGAATGGGGCTGCATCTTCGCGGCCGACGCCCCCGTCGCCTGGCGCGACGGCTTTGAACTCACCGCATGGAAAGACCGCCCGATCCGGCTCGTCTTTAACATCAAGCAAGCGAAACTGTACGCCTTCTCGTTTCAGCAAGAACGTCCGGTAATAAATTCAAACAAATGATCCCGCTTGAGACGTAACGGTATTCTCACTTTGAGCCAATTCATGGGAACGCCAATGAATCGCTCTCTAATAGCCCCCGCAGGTCTGTTGGCCATGTTTGTTTCCGTGGCCGGTGTCACGGCGGCGGAGAATCCGAGCGATAGAGTCTCGCTATGGGACGAGCGCGTGCCGTATCCGTCCCGCGAGAGCCTGTCCCATCCCCGGAGTGCGACGGACGTAATGGTCCATCGGGCCTCAGGCAAGTACAACTTCCTTCATGATGCCAACATCGTCGCCCACAAGGGAAAGCTCCTGGCTGCCTGGTATAATTGCCCCCGGGGCGAGATGGTGGGTGAATCGGTCATCCGCGGGCGGTGGTCCACCGACCGCGGGCAGACCTGGTCGGATGTCGAGGTCATCGCCGACAGGCACAACGGGCATTGGGGAGATCAGAAGGGAATCATGTATGTTCCGATCGCGCTACGGTCCTATCGGGGTACGCTGTACGGCTTCGTGACGAACATGAAGCACGGGCCCGACCTGGTCCACAAGTGCGAGGTGTTCGCCCTGGACGACCAGACCGGCGCCTGGGCCAGCCGCGGCTTCATTGCCGGCCCGTTCCTGCCCAATTGCCCGCCCAAGGCCATGGAGGGCGGCAACTTCATCATGGCCGGACGCATGGCCGAAACGCCCGGCCAGAAACCCCGGATCCCCGCTGTCGCCGTCAGCACCGGCGACGAGTTCACCAAGCCCTGGACGGTGCATTCGCTGTTGCCCCAGGGCAAGCTCCCTGACGGCCGGACCATGACCTGTCCCGAGACCACGGTCTTCGTCGAGGGCAAGGAGATCACGGCCCTCATCCGTCATACGGCGGGCAACTCGCTGGTTGTCTTCAGCCACGATTTCGGCCGGAGCTGGTCAAAGCCGCACCGGCACAACATCCCCATGAAGAACTCCAAAATCTGGGCCGGCCGGCTCAGCACGGGGCAACGCTACCTCATTTTCAACTACCATCCCGCCGACGGCCGCGATCTACTGGTCGTCACCGTCACCGCCCCGGGCGAGAAGCTGTTTTCCAGGATGTGGAAAATCCGTGAAGGGTACTGCGAGGCTCTCGAAGCCGGTCCTCAGTGGTCTTATCCCTGCGCGATCGAGTATGAGAGCAAGCTCTATGTCGTGTACACCTCGGAAAAGCACCATTGTGCCCTAACCACCATTCCCGTGGCATCGCTGGCCGCCGACCAGCATCAAGTACCAGCCGGGCAGTGACAGGCACTCGGTAGTCAGAAGCCGCTCTGCAATCAAGAGAATTGACGCAAATCTGCGTTCGAAAGAACGAAAGGAATCCGCATGAGTACATCTCCCTGGTATGCGCATCTACGACTATATGCTAGACGCAGAGGAAGTGGTGGAGCTGTCGGCTGAGTGATCGAACATCGTATTGGACGATCTGAATATGGTTGCATGCGTTGTTTAGCGGCAAGCCGGAGGCGGCTGCGAGTCCTTTACGAAGTCGCCTTCGGCTCACCGCCAAACGAGGACTCCGTGAGCCGTCGGCGGCACGAAATCGAAACGGCATATCACCTCAACCCTAATCGTCAGGAGAACCCTGATCATGAAATCAACCATCCTCGCAATCACCACTTCGATGGTCGGCATGGCGGCTTGGACCGGAACCGGCCTCGGAGCCGAGAGCCAAACCCCGCTGACCTATCGCCACTTCAAGGTCGAAGAAGGCGACGGACGAGTGCTCAGCATGACGCCGGTCCCCGATGAAACGCCGCCACGCTGGGCTCGCGACGTGTCGCAGAAACCTTTCGGCTGGACGACACAGACGAACGACAAGCCGTTCTTCTCGCGGCCAATCCCGTTCGTCCTCCCGCCCGTCGACGAAGGCGAACCGTTCGGACGCCACAACCATCAGCCGTCAATTACCTGGCTGCCCAACGGCGACCTGTTGGCCATCTGGTATTCGACCGGCTCAGAGTCGGGCACGGAGTTGACCGTGCTGGCCGGTCGCCTGCGTCCCGGACGGGAATCGTGGGATCCGTCCAGCGAGTTCTTCAAAGCGCCCAACCGCAACATGCACGGTTCCAGCATTTTCCATGATGGCCAGGGAACGATTCACCACTTCAATGGCATGGCTCCCGAGGGCGGAAGAGGCTGGGCGAAGCTGGCGCTGTTGATGCGCACCAGCACGGACAACGGCGTGACATGGACACCGCCCAAAGCAGTCGACGCTCGGCTGATCGGTCGCCACCAGGTCATCTCCGGCACGCTGATGACCCGCGAAGGGGTGCTGATCCAGAATTGCGACGCCGTGCCCGGCGGAAACGGCGGTACGGCGCCGCACATCAGCCACGACGGCGGCAAGACGTGGACCGATCCGGGTGAAGGCAAGCCGCGTCCGGGCAAATACGACGAGGGGGGCCAAGGCGAAGGCAACATCGCCGGCATCCATGCCAAGGTGGCGGAATTGAACGACGGCCGTCTGCTGGCGTTTGGGCGAGGTGACACGATCAACGGCCGCATGCCGATGAGCATCTCCGAGGACCTCGGCAAAACCTGGACGTACCACGCCAGTCCATTCCCGCCCATCGGCGGTGGCCAGCGGCTGGTCCTGAAGCGGCTCAATGAAGGCCCGCTGCTGTTCGTCTCCTTCACGTCCGGCAGCCGTGGCAATCCCGAGGCGAACGGGATGACCTTCATCGACCAGGAGGGTCGCGAGTTCACGGGACACGGCATGTACGCCGCCCTTTCGTTTGACGACGGTGCGACATGGCCGGTGCGCAAGCTGCTCACGCCCGGCGAAGGCGAGTGGGACGGCGGCGCTCACACCGGAAGGTTCACCGCCACGCCGACGCGAGCCGAACACGCCGGTTACCTCGCCGCCACGCAGACCCCCGACAACGTGATTCACCTGATCAGCAGCCGCCTGCACTACCGCTTCAACCTGGCGTGGCTGACGGCGGGCGGCGGGGAGATTCCGCAGGAGATGAAGTAATGGCTCTGTTCCGATTGTGGGCATTGCACAGGACAGCCTCGAGAATCCCCCTCAGGAGGCGACCGATGACTACAAGACAGAGGACGATTCGGTGGCGGACGTCGGCTTGGGCAGGTCTTGTGACACTGGCGGTGGTGTTGCTTGCTAACGGTGCAAGGGCGAACGAACGGGCGCTCGAGCAGGTACCGGACAAGCTCGACGTGAAACTGTACGAGCAAAGCGAGGCGGACATCTGCGCCTGGCTCGATGCCCGGATCGAGGCGGCCGGACGTGGAAAGACCAGCACGAGTGCGAGCACCTTCCTGACGGGCCGCCGGACGTGTACGGCTGCAAGGGCGGGTTGGTCCGGTTGCCGCTGGACGACCGGGATATCCTGATCTACAGCTCGCCGGGCAATCCGACGGCGGGGAGCACGGCCGGGCGCGCCGACGTCACGGTGCGAGCCATTTTCGACGGGGCCAAGACCTGGCCGCTCAAGCGTCTGGTCCGCAAAGGCCCCGGCGGCTATACCTGGCTGGCTGCCGGGCGCAACGGAACGCCCAGCGAGGGCATGATCTACCTGTATTGCATCAACGGCTACTTGGCCCGATTCAATCTCTCTTGGGTCGTCGGGGATCGATGCCGTTGAGGTATTCTTCGAGGTTCGTATAGCCGTCGTCGTCCCGGTCGGCGTTGGCGTCGGCTGGGTTGTCGGGGCTCAACCCGTGTTGTTTCTCCCAGGCGTCTGGCATGCCGTCTTGGTCGCGGTCGGGGGGCGCTGGGGCCGATTTCAGCTCGGGGTAGCCACCCACGTCGTTCGGCGAATTGATGATCCGCCCCGTGCCGGTCTCCACTTCATAGACGATCCGCTGGTCCACCCGGTCGCGCTTCGGCAGCACCGCGCCGCCATTGGCCAGGACCTTCTCGTACGCCTCCTCGGCAGTGTCGGTCTTGACCTTCGCCCGGGAGGGAATCTCGACGGGAGCAGAGCTGCGGAAGCGGGAAACGTCCTGCTCGCCCAGCACGAGGTACGGCGGGCACTGCTCGGTGCGCTCGTTGCGTGCCTTGATGAACTCCAGGTACGGCTCGTTGACGAAACGGGCCGAAATGAACAGCTTCCAGTTGTCCTGGTTCTCCGCGCCGCCTCCTTCGACGTAGTTGCCCCGGGCAAAGACCCGAACGTCGTCGTACTTTTCCGGGCCGAAGAAAAGGTAGACACAGTTGCGGCCGGGCGTGCGCACGTTGGGCCGCTTGAAATAGTTGCCCACGTAGTTCAGGCGCAGCCCCTGCCCCCGCCCCGTGTAGGCGTGGACGAGGTAGACGACGTTGTTGCGCACGTCGTACAGTCCGCCCCCGTCGATGCTCGGCCCGCGCGTATCGTGCTTCGCCAGCAGGTTATGGTGCAGCGACATCCCCTTGACCCCATAGCAGATCATCCCCATGCCGTGCGGGCCGTCGGGGTGCTTGCTGTACATGAACGACTCGCTGATGATGCACCACTGCACGGTGACGTTCGACGTTTGCAGGCGAGAATGGTTCCAGACGTCCATGGTCTCATCCAACGCCCACGAGAGCGAACAGTGATCGACGATCACGTTTTTCGCCCCGAGGATCCGCAGTGTGTCGTACTCGAACGAGCCGCCGCCGGTCGCGGGGCGGCTCTTCCACTGCTCGCCCGGCCGGAAGCGGACGTGGCGGACAATCACGTCGTCCGCGCTGATCTGCGAGTGGGCTCCCCTGAGACACACGCCGCCGCCGGGGGCCGTCTGGCCGGCGATCGTCAGGCGGGGTTCGCTGATCACGAGGTCGCCCTTCAGGAAGATCGTGCCGGAGACGCGGAAGACGACCGTGCGCGGCCCCTTCACTTCGCACAGCGCGAAGCGGAGGCTGCCCGGGATCGGCTCTTCTTTGCCGGGCAGGTAGTCCTCCAGGTTGGTCACCCGCAGAACCTTGCCGCCGCGGCCGCCCCGGGCATAGGCGCCGAAGCCCTCGGCGCCGGGAAAGGCCCGAATCTCGGCCGGCGGCTGGGCCCAGCAAGGCGCGCCGGCCAGCAGGGCCGCGATCCAGGCCAACCAGACCGGGCGGAAACAGGCGTTAGTCATCTTGGAGTCCGCTCTCTTTGTTCGGATGCCTTACGCTTCCTCAACGACTTGGAAGCCTATCAATACGCCGAGCAGGTGCCACACCGGACGCCGGCCGGGCTCGTCGCTCACGCCGGTGCCGGGGTAGCCGGCCAGGGCGTCAAACCCCAGAAGCGGCGAGCCGAAGCGCCGGCCGTCGTCGGAGCGGAACAGCAACCCTCCTCTTCACTCTACTTCGGCATCGGCTGGGAACGAACCGTCCGGGCCTCTCCGTTGACCCGCACCTCCACGTCGCGGGGCTGGGTCGAGGCAATTCGATAGTCGGTCACCTTGCCGTCCTTCCACTGGATGTCGACGGTGAATCCGCCGCGGGCGCGGAGCCCGGTCACGTGGCCCTCCGACCACGCCGCCGGCAAGGCGGGCAGCAGTGTGATCGCGCCGTCGTGGCTTTGCAGCAGCATTTCGGCCACCGCCGCGCAGCCGCCGAAGTTGCCGTCGATCTGGAAGGGCGGGTGCAAACACATCATATTGCCGGCGCCGCGCCCGATCAGCATGGAAAGCAGCCTGGCCGCGCGGTCGCCGTCGCGGAGCCGGGCCCAGAAGTTCGCCTTCCACGCCATGGACCAGCCGGTCGAGGCATCGCCGCGCCGCTCCAACGACAGACGCGCGCCGCGATACAGCTCGGGCGTGTCGGGGTTGATCTCGTCACCGGGATACAGGCCCCAAAGATGCGAGCAGTGGCGGTGATGGATCTCGGCTTCCTCGAAATCCTCCTGCCATTCCATGATCCGGCCGTCGGCGTTGACGCGCGTGGGCGCCAGCCGTGCCCGCGTGGCGTCCAGCGTTTTGGCAAACTCGGCATCCACGCCCAGGATCCGCGCCGCCTCGGCGGTACAGTCCAAGAGGCCGCGGATGATCTGCATGTCGTAGGTCGCGCCCACGCACAACGCCGTACGGTGCTTCTGGCCGGCCTTGTCGGTATAGATGTACGAGTTTTCCGGCGAGTTCGAGGGCGAGGTCACCAGCCAGCGGTGCTTCGGGTCTTCCACGAGTACGGCGACGCAGAACTCCGCCGCGCCGCGGAGGATCGGGTAGTTGGCGCGCAGGAATTCCTTGTCCTGGGTGAACTGGTAGTGGGTCCAGAGGTGCTGCGCCAGCCACGCGCCGCAGGTGGGTCCCACGCAGGCCGGCAGGAAGCTCGGTGCGGTCTCGAACCACGGGTTCTGCGTGTGGTTGGCCATCCAGCCCGGCGCGTTGTAGTACGCCTTGGCCGTCTTCGCCCCTTCCCGCGCCACGCCTTGCAGGAAGCGGAACAACGGCTCGTGGCAATCGGACAGATTGGCCACTTCCGCCGGCCAGTAGTTCATCTGGAGATTGATATTGCTGTGGAAATCGCCGCGCCAGGGGGTCGAGTATTCCTCGGCCCAGATGCCCTGGAGATTCAACGGCAACTGCGAGTCGGGCCGCGAGCCGGCCACCATCAGGTACCGGCCGAACTGGAAATAGAGCGCCGCCAGCGACGGGTCGGGCGCCCCTTCGTTCCGCCGCACGCGATCGGGCGTCGGCAGCTCGGCGTTCGGGCCGGGCGGCAGCGTCAGCCGGCAACGGTCCATGTACCCGCGATGATCGGCCACGGCGGCTTCGCGCAGGGCGTCGAACGGTTTGGCCAGCGCCGCGTCGAGCCGCTTGCGTGCGACGGCCGCATAGTTCTCATCAAACATGTCCGTGCCGGCGGAGACGATCAGCACGGCTTCGTCCGCGCCCTCGACCTGGATCCCCTTGTCCGTGGCCGCCGCTTTCCCGCCCTTCACCTCCGCGCCGAGCATCGCCCGGAAGCGGACGCCCTCGCCGTCCCCGCCGGGCTTGTTGAACGGCAACTGGCCTTCGAGCACCTGCGCCGCTCCTTCGGCCCGCGTGGCGGCGTTCCTCTGCCGCGACAGCGCGGCGGTAAACGTCAGCGCGCGCGCCTTGCCGGCCTCGAGGCGCAGGGCGATGACTTCGTCCGGCTTCGAGGCCACCAGTTCTCGGGTGACGGTCACGCCGTCCTTCGACGTGAACCGCGTGGTGGCCACGCCGGTCATCAGGTCGAGCTCGCGGCGGTAATCCGCGGGGGGCGCGCCGGCTTCATCGGCCTCGACGCCGGCCAACGCGATCTCCGCCACCTGAAAGTACGACTCCTGCGGCGTGAACGTGAAGCGATAGAATCGGTAGTTGCCGGGCTGGGCGATCTTGAACTGCTTGGCCTGGAATCGCCGCTCGAACGGCTTGTCGAACGTCTGCCGGTCCAGCGTGGTCCAGGTCTCGCCGTCCGCGGAACCTTCCAGGACCCACACCTGCGGGTCGCGCGTCGGCACGTCGTCGGCGCTGGTGAGCGTGTAGGAATCGACCGTCTTCGCCGCCGGCAATTCGACCTGCCACTTCACGGCCGGGCCGGCGTCCTGCACGCACCACTTGGTCTGCGCGTTGCCGTCCACGCAGCCCTCGATCGTCTTCCCGTCGCCCTGGGCGTGGCCGCTCGGCGAGGTGACCTTGACGCCGGACGCCGCGCCGAACCGGAGCGTCAGGTCGGCCAGGATCTGGTAGCACCCGAACTGGTTCTCGTCGAACCAACCCTTCACCCCGTCGGCGTACCGGAAGTTCCTGCTGAGCACGGCGTTGGCCCCGGCGATGTCGCCGGCGAAGAGTTTCGCCCGCACTTCCGGCAGGCACTGCCAGGCGTCGTACTTGTTGGCGTCGTACGGCCCGCCGGACCACATCGAGGATTCGTTGAGCACGATCCGGCCCCGGTCGACGCCGCCGAAATCCATGGCGCCCAGGAGGCCGTTGCCGACGATGCACGACTCGTGGAACGTCCGGGCGGGCTTGTCGAACCGCACCGTCGCCGGTTCCCGGGCCAAGGCCGCCCCGCCGAGCAGCAAGCCCAGGCTCACTAGCTGCACCAAACCGGTCAGAAATGAATTGGCAAATGGCTTCATTGGAGCTCTCTTTGTCGTTGTTGGTCTAGCAGCTCATTGTGGATCCTCTACGCCGCCAGTGCGACGGTCACTTCCGCGCCGTGAGCACCAAGGCGACGACCAGCGAGCCGAGCAGCGGGTGCCCCGGCTTCATGAATGCAAATCAGTTCCGACAATTCCGCAACGTTGAGCTTCACTGGGGCCCCTCCACTACACGCACCACGGTTCCCGCATGGCACGGGACCTGAGCCGATTGGCGTCGGGGTCTCCGACGAACTCGGCTTTGAGCAGATCGAACTTCAGGTTCCGCTTAAATTGCTCACAGATGTCGGCGGCCAGGCAAATAATCATGGAATTGTACATGACCTCGGGGCCGGCCACCGTTTCGCCCCGCGATCGGACGCAGTTGAGGAAATCCCGCACGTGGTGTAAGGGGCGTTGCGTCCTGGCCGTGTACTCGTCCAGGATTCTCTTGTAGTCGGCCAACAGGGCGGGCGACGACACATCCGGTTTCGAATAGCCGTCGGCGGCCGCGGCCCATCCCTCGGGGCCGTCAAACCGCTCGCCGCAGGAACCGTGCCAGTAGTTGCAGCCGGGCCCGCGAGCCAGCACCAGCTTCACGCCGTTAGAGAGGCGAGTGACCATCGGGCCGTCCGGTGAGCTGTACTCGAACTCGATCGACGAAACGTTCGCCATGTCGAGGCCGGCCAGGACTTGCGCCACCGTGTGCGCGCCCCACATGGCCACGTCGGTGGCGAGATCGTAGAAGTGATACCACCCGCCGCCGTTGACGTATCCGGCGTTGTAGGGCCGCCAAGGGCACGGGCCGAGGAAGGCGTCCCAGTACAGCTCCTCCCTGGGCGGTTCCGGCTGCGCCGGCAGGTAGTCGTGCCGGGTCCCGTCGCGCCAGCGGATATCGGCATAGGCCGTGTGGATCGGGCCGAGGCGGCCGGTGCGGGCCATCTCGATGGCGAAGACGTGGTTCGCCTCGCTGAGCCGCTGGGTTCCGGTCTGATAGACGCGGCCGTGCCGTCGCGCCGTCTCGACCACCAACTGACCTTGCGCTATGGTGTGACACGAGGGCTTCTCGCAGAACACGTCCTTGCCCGCCCGCATCGCCATGATCGAGGCCGGCGCGTGCCAGCGGTCGCCCGTCGCGATGAGCACGGCCTCGACGTCCGTCCGCTCGGCCAGGAACCGGCGGACGTCGTCGTACGTGGCACAGTCCTTCGTGCCGTAGCGGCCGTCCACCATGCTCTTGATCGCTTCGCGACGGCTCTTCCTGACGTCACAGACCGCGACGAACCGCACGTCGGGCTGCGAAATCATGGCGTTCAAGTCGCCGGTGCCGCGGCCGCCGAGCCCGATCCCGCCGAGGATGATCCGTTCGCTGGGCGCGACGGTCCCGTCCTTGCCCAGCGCCGATGCCGGAATCCGGCACGGAATCGCCATCGCCCCCGCCGCCGCGGAAACACCCTGGAAAAACTTCCGGCGGCTCAACCCCCTGCCTGCACTGCCTTTTTTCTCAGTTGGACTGGTCATCTTGGATTCTCCTTTCTTGGTCGGATCTTACTTTCAAGACCAGGATCTTGGTCTTCATGTTTCTCCTCCGATCGAGTTCCAGATGGTTGTTGCTCAGAGCGCCCAACCTAAGCACAATGCTCTTTTCCTATTGCACAGTCCCGCCCCCCTTCATCAGTGGAACAAGAACAGTTCTCTGCTATTGTTGTTGCACGGTGTTGCCGGCAAAGGCTTTCCACCGCTGTTCTACCGCGTTGGCGTCGGATGGGCCGGCGGATACCATCACGCCATACCTCAAACGCAGCGTTTGGCCCGATGGCAGTACGTAGTCCTCCTTGCACGTGAGCGATGGATTCAAATACGGATAGTGCGACCGTGTCTGCCACAGCGCGGGATGGCCCGGATTGTCTGGATGGTCGAAGATGGCGACGCAGGCGACTTGGCCATTGGACGCCGTCCCCTGGTAAGACACCCAGCGAGCCGCCCGGTTGTTGATGTCGGCCTGACCTTCGCTATTGCCGAAGGTCCAGGCCGGAATCTCGCGACCGGCGTCGCCGCAGCACTCGGCGGCCATCCGCAGGGCGAATCCGCCGTACGAATTCCGATCGAAACGCACGTCGTCTTGGCCCGACGGTGTAAAGCTCGCCTCCCAGTCGATGAAGTACGTGCCGTCGGCGTCCGGCGCGCTAACGGTCACGCGGCGTTTCTCCAGGACCACGGGTGCTTCGCCCGGACGATGGTACGCGATTGCCACGTCGATCTGAGCGGAACCGTCCGGCTTGGTCGCGATGGTGGCCCGAACGGGCTCGGTGCCCGTCTGGTTGCCTTCCCAGTAATTGACCCCGTTGATCGCCTTCCACGACCACCAGAGCGCGCGGTGCCAGGAATGATCGTTCCTGGGATAGTCCTTCGGCACCGGCCAAGGGCGAGTCAGCTCCGTCCCATCGAGCAGCCCGAACCGCATGTAGGGTTTGCCGATCTGCTTGTCGTGGACATGCTCCCATACCATTCGGCCGTGATTCAGCAGGGCGACGGAAGTGTCGGTTTGCCGCCAACTCAGTTCCCGCGTGGCGGCAATCTCGGGCCGATCATCCGGTTGCGCCGGGGGGCGACCGGTCGCAGTACGAGCCTGGCAGACAAAGTCGTAAGGGGAAAGCCCGCGCTGCACGCCGGCGTCGGTGACGGGGATCACGGCCGCAAGCGGGCGGGTGTGGCAATACAGCGCACACCAGACTGCTGCCAGCAAATGAAAACGCTGAGTCATGTTCATGCTCCCTCCTATCGTCGAACTATTTCACGCCCCGGTTCAAGAACCGAATGTCGAAGTAGCCGTCGCCATTGACATCCATTCTATCACCCCGTCTGCTGCTATCGCGATACGCGCCCTCATGAATTCCATTCCTTTCCTTGGTCCCACCGCGATTGCGAACTGGGCGAAGCTGAACGAACCTTGGCTGAGAAGACATCTGGCATTGCCGAACGGGATCCCCGGCAAGGACACCTTTCGTCGAGTCCTGGGATTGCTCAACCCGGCTGCGTTCCAGCGATGCTTTGGGCAATGGCTGGAGTCGTTGAAGGTGCCCGGCGACCACGAGTCGGGCAACAAGACGCACAGCCGTTACGTCGAGGTGGAGAAAGGACATGGACGGATGGAGGAGCGCAGGTACTACCAGATGACCGCCCCGAGTTACCTTCCCGGACGGTCGGAGTGGAAAAGCCTGAAGACGATCGGCGCAGCCGTCCGCATCTACGAACAAGACGGCGTGCAGAAGTCGGATACGCGTTACTATCTGAGCAGCCTGCGTCGCAACGGCAAGCAATTCGCCAACGCCGTCCGCAACCATTGGGGCATCGAGAACTCCCTGCACTGGTCCCTCGACATGACCTACCGGGAAGACGAAAGCAGAGTTCGTAACCGCACGTTCGCAGAAAACCTATCCTGGCTACGTCGCATGACATTGAGCCTGATCAAGCAACATCCCGGCAAACACAGCGACATCATGAAACGCCGCATGGCCGGCTGGAGCGTGGACTTCTTGATGCAAATCCTTACTGGCAAAGGCACTTAGTGTGCGATGGCCCTGGGCCTCCCCCTGGCTCAGGTCACGAACATGGCCGAGTGTGAACCTACGTCCGCCGACCTCCGAACGGTAGTAGCCTCGGGGATCGGGTTTGGGCAGCTTGCTTCCCCGGTATGTCTTCGCCATGAGCAGGTTTCTCTGGGAGTTCATCCTGTGGGGCGATGCCGAATTCTATCAAATCCGACACAATCCGACATGCAATCCGACACAGAGCGCGACAGTGAACTCGAACCCAGTTGCCGCTGTGGATGCGTAAGATGCTAGACTGTAGCCATTTACGCCAAAAAAAGGAAAGCCGCCCGAAGGCGGCTTGAGGGGTGTTAGAAGCGGAGGGCATGGGACTCGAACCCACAACCCCACAAGGGGGCACCACATTTCCAGTGTGGCTGCTAACCAATTCGCGTACCCTCCGACCGACGGGCCGGGCGAAAGATGAACCGCTATGTCTTGCCGGAACGGCCCGAAGGGCGCTTCGCGCAGAACATACCTGGTCCTTGTTTGGTTCTAATCCATCACCTTGGCTGCGCTGATCAGGTCGATGAACTCCTGGTTACTTTGGAACTTGGCCAGCTTGGCGGTGAGCTGTTCCATGGCGTCGACCGGGTGCATGGTCGAGAGCGTGCGGCGGAGCATGGTCACGGCGTGGAGGGTTTCCGGCGGCAGCAGTTTCTCTTCGCGCCGGGTGCCCGACTGGGTGATGTCGATGGCGGGCCATATCCGGCGGTCGGCCAGCTTGCGGTCGAGCACGAGCTCCATGTTGCCGGTGCCCTTGAACTCCTGGAAGATCAGCTCGTCCATGCGGCTTCCGGTGTCGACCAAGGCGGTGCCGACGATGGTCAGGGAGCCTCCTTCCTCGAAGAGCCGGGCGGTGGCGAAGAGCTTCTTGGGGATGTCCATGGCCTTGATGTCCACGCCGCCGGACATGGTGCGTCCGGTGTTGCCGACCCATTTGTTGAACGCCCGGGCCAGTCGGGTGATCGAATCGAGCAGCAGGACCACGTCCTTTCCCATCTCGGCCAGGCGCCGGCAGCGCTCGACCACAAGCTGCGAGAGCCGCACGTGGCTCTCGATGTCCCGGTCGAGGCTGCTGGCCACGACCTCGCCGTCGACGGCCCGGATCATGTCGGTGACTTCCTCGGGCCGCTCGTCGATCAAGAGCACGATCAGCTTGACGCCGGGGTAGTTGGTCGAGATTCCCTGGCTGATGTGCTGCAGGAGGATGGTCTTGCCGGCTCGGGGCGGAGAGACGATCAGGGCACGCTGGCCCTTGCCCATGGGCGTGAGCAGGTCCATCACGCGGGTGGTCAGCGGCTGGGGGCCGGTTTCCAGGCGGAGCCAGTATTCGGGGTTGATGGGGGTCAACTGGTCGAAGCCCTTGACCTCGCGGTAGTCTTCGGGCTTCATGCCGTCGACGTCGCTGATTTCCCTGAGCCGGGGCCCCTGGTTTCTTCGGCCCGGTTGGACCATGCCGTGGATGTGCACCCCCTCGCGCAGTCCGAACTTGTCGATCATGCTGCCGGGGACGAACGGATCGGTCATCTCCCGCATGTAGTTCGACTTCGGATCGCGGAGGAAGCCGTAGCCGTTGGGGTGCATTTCCAGCACGCCGCCGCCGGGTTCGACGGGGCCCGGCTCGCCGTTGTCCGGCCCGTCGAAGTGCTGCTTCGGGCTGGGCCGCGGTCCCGGGCGCCCCCGGGGGCGTTGGCGGGTTCCACCCGGGCCGCCGCGGCCGCGGGATCGGCTCTTCTTCCTATTCGCCATGGTACACCTGTAGAAATCTCGGCTGCGCCGTGCGATTGCTTACGGCGCGAGGTCCGGGACCGACGCCGGACTTCAAACAAAGCGCCCGCGCACGCAGAGCGCCATGCAGCGGAAGTCCGCCTATGTCCGCCGACGGCGGTCGCTTGCCGTCAAGCGGGCCGATTCAAGGCAAGTCGCCAGGAATCCAGAGTGTGTTGCTTCGCGACCACGCGGCATCTGCCGACTGGATCGGACACGCGGCCCGCCGTGACCCGGTCCGATCTTCGTGACCTAACTGGGATGCGCAGCAGGGAGCTTTAGTCGAGAGGCGTCTTGGGTTCCCGGCAGACGACATCCTGGCCGGGAAAGCGGCCCGTTGAACTCAGATTCATATCTTGGGCCGAAGGCACCTGCCTGTTCGCTAGAGCACAGCTTCCGAATATCTTATCTGGCTCTCCGTCTCTGTCAAGCCGCCACCGCGCGGGAAAGCAGGTGGTTGCGACATTTCTACGACCGTAGCGACGTTGTCGGCCGCCGACCCCTCCTGCCATCCGACACGCGGTCCGCCCGGCCGATGTGGATCCAACGCCGCGCCTACCAGCCGGCTCACCTGGGCTTCCGAGGCAGCTCGAAGCTGGTGCTTATCGGGGGTGCCGCCCTGGCCAACCGGTGGACGGCATGGCTCCAGTGTGATGATTCCCTCGGGCAGGGTGCCAAGGCACGGGGCCGCATAGCGCTTGCCCGCGGGACGGAGGCCGGCTTCAGCGCTTCCGGCACTCCCGCGTCACAGATAAAGGCACTTTACATGGGCCGCCGGTGAACGCTACCGGGGCCTCAGAATGCGACCCTTCCACTGCTTTATACACTATCGGCACGCCGGTTTCAAGCCAAGAGTCCAAGAATTGCCCGCAGAAACTGGAAAAACTCGCCAAACTCGCACGACCTGCCCATTTTCACGCCATTTCATATCCCCCCCGTCCGATGAATTAGATGACCACGGTCGGCCCTGCCCCTCCTTTCCTTCTTTCGGCAGAGTGGAGAGCCATGCGAACGAGCTGCTCATTATACCTCTGGGGGGTTGTATTCCTGGTTGCCGTCACCCCCGCAGTCGCCCAGCAGACCATCCGCTGGCAGCCGACGCTCGAGAGTGCCCAGCGCCTGGCCGCCCAGACCGACCGCCTGGTGCTGGCCCATTTCTGGGCCGACTGGTGCCATGCCTGCAAGCGCATGGAGCGGGAGGTGCTGGGCCAGCCCGCGGTGGCCGCCGCCGTGAGCGCCAACTACGTGCCCGTGAAGATCAATGCCGACTACTACCCGGCCACCTGCAAGCAGCTCGGCGTCAGCGCGCTGCCGACCGATGTAATCCTCACGCCCGACGGCCAGGTGGTCGGGCGGCTTCGCGGGGCGGCCGCCGCCTCGGACTACGTCGACCGGCTCGCTCAGGCAGCCGCCCGGGCGAAAGGTCCGACCGGGCCGACGTACGTCCAGGTGCCCGGGCCGTCGCAAACGCCTGCCGCGAGCAGCCGCCCGGCGCCTTACGTCGCCTCGACACAACCCAGGGCCGCACAGGGCACGCCCGGCGAGCCGTATCCCGCCTATCGCGGCGTCGCCCCGGCCGAACGTGCGGCCGCGCCCGCCGGTGAGGGGGCCTCGCCATACGGGTCGGACCGGCTGCTGGCCCGAGCCGCGCCCCCGAGTGCCGCGACTTTGCCGCCTCGGGCGGGGCCACCTCCGCGAGAACCGGCCGGCGCGAGTGTTCCCCCGATAGGCGCGACGCCGGCAGCCCGATCTCGCGATACGCTCCCGGTCGGTTTACGGGCAGGTGCGGCGGCGTCCGGGCAGTCGAGCCCGCCACCGTCGCCCATGGGCGTCCCCGCTCCCACCGGACCCGACCCCGGTGGGGAAGAACCTCTGTGCCTCGAGGGCTACTGCCCGGTCGAGCTTTGTGAGAACAACGCCTGGGTGATGGGCGACCCCAACTACGGGATCCGCCACCGCGGCAGGACCTACCTTTTCGGCGGGCCGGAGCAGGCCCAGCGATTCTGGGCCGACCCGGACCGCTACGCCCCAGTCCTTTCCGGCTACGACGTCGTGGTGTTTCTCGAAGAAGGCAAGATGGTGCCGGGGACTCGGCGTTGCGGCCTCTTCGTCAACCAGCAGATTTATCTGTTCAGCGAGGAGGCCACCCGAGAACGGTTCGAGCGCAACTCGCGCCACTACACCAATCTGCTGCGGCAGGCGATGCGGGCCCCGGCAGCGACGCCGAAGTAGCCGTAGCACGTCTTGGCTCGATCGTCGCTTTTTGCTCCGCGAAAGGACGTCCTTTCGCGGAACGAAAAGCGACTAAGACGCCGTCCGGAACCTGTTTGTAGTGACCCGATTCATCGGGTCCGACTGCGGAGAAGCGGCCTTCGGCGAGGTCAGGACCGCATGAATGCGGTCACTACGAACTTCTCGAACAGCCTCTGAGAACCCGGCCAGGGCGGCGTCTGGGACCTACTTGCCCTCGACCAGCCGGGCCAGGCGCACGACCTGCACGCGCACGCCCTCCAGGTCGGGGTTCAGACGCAGGGCCCGGCGGAAGCTCTGGAGCGCGGAGATCGGGTTGTCCAGATCCAGGTAGGCCTGGCCCATGCTCGTGGCCGCGACGAAGTGATACGGGTTGAGTTCCAGGGCTTGGTGGCAGTCGCGGATCGACTCGGAGAGCTGCCCGAGCTGGGCCCGGGCAATGGCACGCTGGTTCCATGCCTCGGCCAGCCCGGGGGCTTGCTCGATCAGCTCGGTGGCCCACTGGGCGGCCGCCTCGAACTTGCGCGAGGCGTTCAGCCGGATGATCCGGCCCAGGCGCCGGCGCTGGGGGTCGGTGCCGGCGCGGGTCCAGACGGCGCGAATGGCGTTGTCGGCCAGCAGGCGCACGGTGCGGTCGTCGTCCAGCAGGGCCCGGCCCAGCGTGTGGTTGACCCCGTAATCGCCCACGAACCCCAGTGCCAGGACCGCCGCCCGGCGGACCTGACGGCTGGGGTGCTCGGCCAGCCGCTCGAGGGTCCCGGCCGCGTACTGCTTCGAGAGACGGCGCACGAATCCCCTCGAGTCCTGGTCGTCCAGGTACCGACGGTAGAGGACCAGCAGACGGGGATGTCGGCGCTTCTTCTCGGCCACGGGAAACCCCTCACACGGGCCGGGTGACGGCCCCCGGGCGGTCCCGTTTCGTTCGACGCGATACCACGGCTTCGCGCCGCACGGGGGACCCCAAACACTCACCTTCGATTGTAATTACCGGGCTGCCGGGCGTTCAACGAGAATCCCCGGCCCGAAAGGGGCAAAGCCCTTCCCCGGGCCGCTCGGCTGGCCGAAAATGGAGGCAGGGCAGGCGTCAAGCATAGAGACCGGGCGGCAGCCTGGGAACCGGGTCTTCGGGAGAGCCATGTATCGGGGCCGCAAACCTTGGGGCATCGTCGCACTGTGGCTCGCGCTGGCCGGCGCCGGGTCGCCGACCCGAGCGGCCGGGGTCGCCGGGCTGCTGACCGGCGCGCAATTCGACCGGCAGATGCAGCAGGTCGTGGGCGCCGCTTGGTCGGGCGTCCCGCTGAGGGAAGCGGTCCGGGACTTCTGCGGGGCCCAGCGAGTGGCGGTGCTCCTGGACCGCCGGGTCGATCCCGGTCAGGAAATCCGACTGGTCGCGGCCGACCTCCCGCTTCGCCAGGGATTGGAGCGGATCGCCACGGACCGGGGCCTGGGGATGACGCTCGTAGGCCCGGTCGTCTACTTCGGCCCGCCCGAGGTCGCCGCCAAGCTGAGGACGCTGGCGGCCCTGCGGGACGAGGAGGTCCGCCGGCTGCCCCCGGCCGCGCAGCGGAAGTTCCTGCTCCCCGAGCCGCTCGAGTGGGACGACTTCGCCACGCCCCGCGAGCTGCTCGAACGGCTGGCGCAGCAGGCCGGGCTGAGCCTGGCCGGTCTGGAGCAGGTGCCGCACGACCTCTGGGCCGGGGCCGAGCTGCCGGCGATCTCGCTGGTCGACCGGCTGACGCTCGTCGCCGTGCAGTTCGATCTGACGTTCGCCGTTTCGGCCAAGGGGGACGCGATCACCCTGGTCGCGGTGCCCGACGAGGTCGGGCTGGTGCGGAGCTACCCGGGCGGGAGCCGGCCGGAAGAGGTCGCCGAGAAGTACGCCGCCTTGGCCCCGGACGCCCGGATCAAGGTGGCCGGCAGCACGGTCTGGGTCAAGGCCCTGCTCGAGGACCACGAGCGCCTCTCCGGCACACGGCGGCCCGCGCCGCCACCCGATCGCCACCCCCCGGGCGGCCCCGCCGAGACGCGGATCGAGCGTTTCCGGGTCGCCGAGGTGCCCGTGGGCGCGGTGCTGGAGAGCGTCTGCCGGCGCCTGGGCCTGCAGCTAGCGATCGACGAGGAATCGCTCAAGGCGGCCGGGGCCTCGCTGGAACAGCGGGTCTCGGTCCAGGTCGAGAAGGCCACCGTGGACGAGCTGCTCGAAGCCATCGTCCGCCACACGCCGCTGACCGTCCGCCGGCGGGGCAGCGTGGTCGAAGTCCACGCGCAATAAATCCCCAGTTGCATATTTCCCGTAGGACGGATTGCCCTGCTCACTTGAGCAGCCGTTCGAGCTCGGTGCGGACGCGCTGCTCGATCACGCCCTTGAACATGATGGCGGCGAGCGGCAGGTCGGCGTTGAGCCGAACGACCGAGTCCTCGACCGTGACGTTGCCCGAGACCTTCATCCCCATCGCCTTGAAGCCGAAGGCCAGCGCGTTGCCGTCCCACTGCTCGCTCACGTCGCTGAGCTGCCCTGCGAAGCTGCTCTTGACGAAGCTGAAGCCGTGCTTCAGCCGGTGGGTGGCCTCTTCTTGTCCCAGCTCGTGCGGGGTTTCCATGCTGAGTTTGGGCATCGGGGAATTCCTCGCTAGTCCGGATTCTTCACCACCGTTTGTAGTGACCGCATTTATGCGGTCTTTGACGCATTCACACGGCCCGGACCCGATGAATCGGGTCACTACGAGCATTCGCGAGCAATCCGCCCTAGCCGATCTTGGCCTTCAGCTCATTGAGCAGCTTGATGCCGGCGCCGATCTCTTCTTTTTGGCGGGCGGGCTCCTGGGGGATTTCGCGTTCGATGGTAAGCGGGCCGGTGTAGCCCAGCTCGTCGAGCGTGCGGAGGAAGTTCTCCATGCCCACGGCCCCCTGGCCCAGCGGCACCTCGGCGCCCCACGTCTCGCCCGGCTTGTCCGACCAGGTGGCGTCCTTGCAGTGGACGCTGCGCACGAACCGGCCGACCTTCTTAAGCGCCTCGATCGGCTCGCCCGAGCCGTAGAGTATCATGTTGGCCGGGTCGAAGTTCACGAAGAGGTTGTCGCGCCCCACGTTGCCGAGGAACTGCAAGAGCCCGTCGGCCGATTCCTGCCCGGTCTCGAGGTGGAAGCGCTGGCCGTTGCCCGCACAGTGGTCGCAGATCTCGCGGGTCACCTCGACCACCTCCTGGTAGAGCGGGTCGGCCGCGTCGTGGGGGATGAAGCCCATATGCAGCCCCACCGCGTCGACGCCCAGCACACGGGCGAAGTCGGCGATCTCCTTCATCTCCACGGTCCGCGCGGCGCGGCTCTCCGGGGGCACCAGCCCGACCGTGCGCTGGCACGTGGGGATGTCGGCGTAGCTCTCTCCCTCGAACCCGCCGAAGACCACGCTAATCGTAATGTCCAACTCCTCGAGCCGGGCGAGGAACTTCTTGGCGTTTTCTTCGGTTCGGGTCGCTTTTTGCGGGGCGTGGAGGTGGACGGTGGGCACGCCCAGCTCGTGGGCCACCTCGAGCTTCACCCCCAGCCCGGCGTCGATACTGGCAAACACTCCCAGCGGCCACTTTTCCATGACTGGCTCCCTTCTCTTGGAGTGCGGCGATTTATCGCCGCTCTTGTAGACTTGCCAATTCCGTGTAGCGATCCCCTTCCCCGAGCAACGGGGCCAAGCCGCCCGTGGCACCCGCTGTCACGGCACCCGGCCGCGGTACCCGGTTGCCGTTGCGAAAGGAAAAAGGAAAGCGGCGATGAATCGCCGCACTCCGCAATGGAGCGCCCCGAGTTCTACCAGAAGGTCGGCGGGGGGGTCAACCAGGGTAGCGGTCCGGGTCGGGGGCGACGCCCTCGGGCGTGGCGTCGTCGTCGGGGTCGAACCACCGCTTGTCGAACTCGATCCGGCGGCCTTCCCGGGCGGCGATGTTGGTGGTCAGCGCGATCACGGCGTCGCCCAGGGCCATCTTGGGGTGGCAGCGGGGGCGGACGTCCGGGTCCTCGGCGTTGGGATTCTTCCGGATGCACCAGGCCCAGTGTTCGAGCTGCTGCTGGTAGCCGCGCCCGGCGCCGAGGCACGCCGCCTGGCCGATGGCCACGCTCTCCGGATCGCCCTCGTCGGTAGTCTGGGGGCCGAGGACCTTCTCCTTCTTCTTCGGATTGTCCTTGTCGCGGACCTCTTCCCAGCCGACCTTGATCTTGCTTTGGGTCTCGTGAGTCCGCCAGAGCATGGCGTCGGTCTCGCGCAGCAGCATCAGGGTGCCGCGCGTGCCGAAGACCGCCTCGCCGTAGCCACCGTAGCCGTTGCCGTTGATCGAGGCGTAGGCCACGCCGATCTTGTTGCGGTTGCGCGGGTCCTTCTCGTCGGCCACGTAGTCGGGGGTGGGGAACTCGAAGAGCGAATAGACGTGGTCCTCGACGTCGCGGTCGGGCGGGAAGATCGGCCGGTTGCCCGCCGCGGCCACCGAGAGCGGGTGCTGCTTCTCGCCGGTCATGGCCGCGATGAAGATGCTCGCCGCGTCGAGCTGGTGGCTCCCCAGCTCGGCCATCAGCCCCCCGCCGGTCCGGTCCCAGAGGCGCCAGCGGATCAGCTCCTCGATGGCCGGCCGTTCGTAGACGACGTTGCCCTTGCCGTCCTTGATCGGCTTGTACTCGTAGCCGAACCGCTCGGCGTCGACCTCCGCGTCCTTAATCTGGGCCTTGACCTGGGCCAGGAGAGGGTGCCACTTATCGATTTCCTTCTGCCATTCCCGCTTGCCGCGCTCGCTGTTCGCTTTCACTGCTTTCTCCAGCTCACCCTGGGCGCGAACCAGCCTGTCGCGGTAGGCCTTCAGCTTCTCGTTGAGCACCTGGGCGAGGTCGTCCGTCGGCTTGACCGCCTCGGGCATGGGCTGCTGCCAGCTATCGGAGCCGGGCAGGTTGCCGCGGTGCCACTGGGCGCGGATATAGTGCAGATCGCCCAGCACGCCGCGCCGGATCAGGTCAACCGCGTGGTCGTAGAGCACGTTGTAGTGGCGCTGGTGGCCGGTGGCCAGGTGCTTTCCGGTCGCGGCGGCCACCCGGGCCATCTCCTTGCACTCATGCACGCTGTGGCCCATCAGCTTCTCGGTCAGCACGTGCAGGCCCGCCTTCATGGCGGCGATGGCCGCCCGGGCGTGCAGGTGCAGCGGCAGCGCGATGATCACGGCCTCGACGCCGTCGACCTTGGCGTACTCGATCAACTGCTTGTAGTCGCCGTACTCCCGGATCGTGTTGTACGTGTCCGGGTACTTCGCGATGAGCCCCGGGCGGACCTGCCGGGCGGTCGAACTGTAGTGGTCGCCGTGGAAGGCCCGGTGCTTGTTGTAGGGCCGGATGTCGGCGATGGAGACCACTTGGATGAAGTCGGGGTTGAGCGCGCCGATGAGCACGCTCCCCTCGTCGCCGGTGCCGATCACGCCCACGCGAACCGGCCCCTGCGGCCCCACGCTCGATTCGTAGCCGAAGTAGTCCCAGCCGGGGACCTTGCCGTCGAGCTGGGCGGCGCGGATCCGCGGGATGAGGACCTGGCGACGGCTAGGCTCGTTCGGCGGCCACAGGATGTTGTTGCCGACGGCGGCGTAGAAGTTCTCCTTGCCCACGGCCAGTTCTTCGGGCGTCAGGTGCATGTTGTACGTCTCCCGTCTTTTCATCCCCCCGACGCAGTCGGGGGGCTTTGGATAAGTGCAACCTCGCTAACTGCAACCTCGCTACAGCGTGTACTGCTCCCGGTCGAGCTCCGGCGGGATTCCTTCCGGCGTGGCGTCGTCGTCCGGGTCGAACCAGGCCGGGTCGAAGTTCAACCGCTGGCCCTTGCGGGCGGCCGCGTTGGTCGTCAGCGCGATCACCGCGTCGCCCAGCGCCACTTTGGGGTGGCAGCGGGGCTGGACCTCGGGGTCGCGGCACCTCGGGTCCTGGCGGATGCACCAGGCCCAGTGCTCCTCCTCTTCGGTGTAGCCGCGGCTGACCTGCATGGCCGGGCCCTCGGCCGCCACCTGCGCGGGGCCGCTGGCCTGCGTGTCGAGCGCCGCGCCGGCGTCGACCTTCAGCTTGCTCTGGGACTCCTTCAGCATGAGCATCGCCTCCTGCTCCCGCTCGATGATCAACGTCCCCTCGGTGCCGAAGACGATCTCGCCGTAGCCGCCGAACCCGTTGCCGTTGACCGACGCGTACTGCACGCCGATCTTCCGCTGGCTGGCGATGGGGTCCTTGGCGTCGTAGTCGGGCGCCGGGAACTCGAACATGCAGAAGACGTGGTCGTTCACGTCCCGGTCGGCCGGGAAACAGGGCCGGTTGGCCGCCGCGGCGACGTTCAGCGGGTGGATCTTCTGCTGGCCCGGGTGGGTTGCCGAGATGAAGATGCTCGCCGCGTCGAGCTGGTGGCTGCCCAGCTCGGCCATCAGCCCGCCGCCGGTGCGGTCCCAGAGACGCCAGCGGATCAGCTCCTCGATGGCCGGGCGGTCATACACCTTGCCGCCGGGGACCGGGTACTTCTCGGTGAGGTAGCCGTACTGCTCGGCGAGCGTGCCCTTCGCGCCCTCGGCCGGCCTGCTGAGGATCACGTCGGCGATCTGGGCCTCGAGCTGGGCCACCTTGCGGCGCCAGGTGTCGATCTCGGTGCCCCGGGCCTGGGAAAGGGCCCGCCGCCAGCTCCCCAACTGCTTGACCAGCTTGTCGGCCTGGGGGTCGTCCGGCTTGGCCTCATAGGGCATGGGCTGCTGCCAGCTATCGCTGCCGGGCAATTACCCCGGTGCCACTGGGCTCGAATGTAGTGGATATTTCCCAACAATCCCCGCTTAATCTGGTCGACCGCCTGCTGGTAGAGGATGTTGTAGTGGCGCTGGTGGCCGGTGGCCAGGTAGCGGTGCGTTTCCTTCGCCACCCGGGCCATCTCCTTGCACTCGTGGACGCTGTGACCCATGAGCTTCTCGGTCAAGACGTGCAAACCGGCCCGCATCGCCACGATCGACGCCGGAGCGTGCAGGTGCAGCGGCAGCGCGATGATCACCGCCTCGACCCCGTCCTCCCGGGCATTTTGGATCAGCTCCTGGTACGGGCCGTAGACCTTGACGTGCTTGCGGGCCTCGTCCTCAGTTTTCCAGCCGTATTTCTTCAGCAATCCCGGCCGGGCGGCCTCGGCGGCGGGGCTGTACAGATCGCCGTGGAACGCCCGATGGACGTTGTACGGCCGGATGTCGGCGATCGAGACCACCTGGAGGTAGTCGGGGTTGATCGCGCCGATCAGCACGCTCCCCTCGTCGCCGGTGCCGATCACGCCCACCCGCACCGGATCGGCGTCCGCAGCTTCATAACCAAAGTAAAAGGCCCCCAGGCTGCCGCCGGCCACGGCCCCGGCGAGAATCCCGCCTTTGAGAAACTCGCGGCGGTCCAGGTCGCTCCCGGAGAGCATCTCCCTCTGGATCGCGGCCTGGAAGTTCTCCTTCCCGGCCTCTCTTTCTTCGGGCGAAAGATCCATATCAGGCACCTTCTTGCTTGGCAGTCTTGGGTCGCAGTCGCCGGTAGAGATCGACGATGTACGTTTCCACGAAGTAGTCGAGCCCGGCCCAGCGCCCCGCGGCCGTGGTGGCCAGCAGGCACAGGGCCAGCATCTCGACGAAGTCCTTGTTGATCAACAGCGCGTGGCCCACCACGGGCGGCGAAGGCGGGTAGATCGTGGGCCAGGCCGGCTGCGTGAGGATCACGAACAGCATGAACACCGCGCCGCCGATCGCCGCCGGTCGCGTGAACAGCCCCAAGAGCAGGCACAGCCCGATCGCGGTCAGCCCGAAGGTGACCGAGAAGTCGATCAGGTCCATGCGCGTCAAGGGGAGCGACACCGCCCGGACCTCCTGCTCGCTGTCCGGGAGGTTGACCCCCTCGTTGAGCACGTCCCGGAGGGTCGCGACGTAGTCGTCCCGCATCGTGTCCAGCTCGCCGAGCCAGCCGTTGGCCTCGGCTTGGAGCTTTTGCTTCTCCTCCCACATCCGCTGTTTGGCGTGGGCGGCCTCGTTGCTCCCGCTCCGCCGGCGTTCGGCCAACCGCCGCGCGCTGCCGAAGTGGGCCGCGATGTCCTTCTGGTTCTCGGCGAGATAGAGCCGCACCGAGTCGCGGTACTCGCGGCATGCCTTGGCCACGGCGTAGCGCTCCCGGTCGGTTAGCTCGTAGTCGTCCTCGACCGTCGATTTCAGCTCTTTCAGGGTGTCGGTGTAGGCCGCGCCGTCGATGCACTCGTCGACGCGGAACAGCTCGACCCCCTCAGGGTTCCTGAACAGCCCGCCGCGGAGGATACGCTCGAGCTTCACCCCTTCGTCGATCTGCGGGACCGCCCCGGGCAGGCTCGGCTTCTTGCCGCCGGTGTGCTCGGCAATGACCCCGGCGAGCGCGTCGAGGTAGCCGCTCTCGATCTCCGAGAGGCGGACGTACCAGCCCTTGACCGCTTCGGGCACTTCTCCCTCGGTCGGCCGCTCGGCGTCGGCGAAGAACGCGAGGACCTCGCGTTCATGGCTGCGGGCGAACCCTTCGAGCTCGTCGAGCGCGTCCCACAAGGCCAGCTCGGCGGCCCGGCGAAACGCGGCCGCCTTCTGCTCGATCTCCCGCTCCTGCTCGCGGCTGAGCTCGCCCGTCTTCTTCTTGTACTGGTCGACGAGCCCTCGCTCGAAACGGGTTGCGGCGTTCTGCTGGAGCTTCTGCCAGGCAATGCGGAGGTCGTCGGGCCGCGGTTCCGGCTCCCGCAACTGCTCCGCCTCCCAGGCGTCGTCGATGCGCACGCAGGGCTCGATCGCCAGGCGCTCGCTCCCGTCCATGTCATAGACCATGCCGTGGAAGATCCAGGCGAAGGGGCCCTTGGCCATGGTCAGGTAGCTCTCGGCCGAGAACTCCGGGTGCGCGATTTTCCACACTCCTTCGTAGAAGAAGTGACAGCCCAGGGCCAACCGCAGGACGACCAACAGCGCCACGGTGGCCGTGCCGATTTTCAGCGTCGGTTTGAATTGGTCGTATCTCAGGGGAATCCTCCTTCGCCCTAGGGACCGGGCGCGATGGCTTCTCGGAGCGTGCGGCCCAAAGGTGTGCAACGAAAAGGGGACGGGGCTAATTTGTGCGAAGCACCCTTCGGGCCGTTGAAGGCAAATTAGCCCCG